>JGI24159J19872_10010788_pt1 | contig 11991 bp, 12 predicted proteins | sample Ectturendosymbi4_FD_19872 | JGI IMG/M metagenome (IMG submission 19872) | reverse complement strand
TTGGTGTTCAGGTAAGTGTTTCGGGTTAGGGTTTGAACAAGAAGAATAACTGAGGTCTAAGACCAAGTCAAATATTTTTCAGTGGTTATAGTCATTCCCGTACTGTAGCTTGCTGTGAGCATCTGACATCGAACCAAAAAGTTTTAATTCACACAACACACATCAAAAGTAATCGTCAAACTTTATTCCTTTACTCTGAGAAGCAAAATAACTGACAAACAATAATAGGTCAGAAATTTCGCTTGACACCGGAAATAAATTGTAAAAATGCTCTAATGTCCGGAATTTCGACAGACAGTTCAGCAAATTGTATTAAACTTGACACAATGCTGTATTAAGATGAAAATTTCAACTTTCACTATTTGACTGCTTCCAGCGTCTACAATAATAATGCCTGAATCAGCTGTTTCGCACTGAAAAACGCCGTATAGCGCTTGTCTGTTGTATTCATTGAGACTGTCAGGAATATTGTCTCATCAGATATGATAACCTCGTCAAAACACCGTGAACCACAGCAGCGACGCATCATAACCTGAGCGCTGTGGGAGGCTTCCTTCTTCTCGTCTCTCTCGTGTATCTCCTCCGGGTCAAGGCCGTCGTCGTCGTTGATGGCCTCGTCGGCCCCGATCCTGAAGCACCCCTCGATCTGTTCCTGAGTGGGTTCGGGGGACTTGTCGGGGATTTCCAACCCTGCGCAACAGCGTCACTGCGCAGCTGATGACGATGTCCGAAACAAAAGAAACGGGGGTTCGAAGGGGTGGGGAAACCCCACGTGGGTTCAAACAGGGGGTGTTTCGTCAGCGTCGAGCGGCGGTCTCTATCTGAGCTGCGGTTGAAGTCATTAAGAGGCATCGCAAAGGGGGAGGGCTGGGGGAGATTTTCCCGTTGGATTTTGAAAATTTGATATTTTCTTATTGAATTTTTTTTTAGTACGAAATTGTTTTCCTTTCAGTTTCGAGTTGGTAAGATCATTTTTTTCGCCCATGTTGTCCCCAGCCCCTGGAAAGGTCTTTCCGACGCCCACGGGCGTTACTAACATTCGAACGTGCTGGTCAGATAAGCGGCAAGGCCTCGAGTCCCTTCCCCTGACGCGCTCTCATTGATAAATCCCTGTTGAAGCTTTGTATGTGAACGGCACGTGAGCTGGAGGCCACGGCTTGCCATCTTACATACGAAACTGACATTTCGCTATCTGTTGCTCAAAATGGAAGCAGGTGAGTTCACCAAGAAACTATTTGAGAGACGGCGTTGACGAAAACAACGAATAAATAAACGCGAGTCAAACTTCATGGTTGATTCCGTTTTTACTGGAAAATTCCAAACTTCCATTAAAGTAAACAGCACATGTTGCCTGAAGTTATCCACTTCGCCGCGCACCTTGTTCGTATGCATTTCACTGACAGGCGCTCTGCCAATCAAACCACGCACTGCTTTTTTTCGAGTTGGAGACTCGATCTTTCAGAAGAGGTGCAATGCATATAAGCAGCTATTTCCTTGTAAGCTTCCTTATACTGCAACAGATGCTATGACTGTTAAAGCGTTTGTCTTTAACTCTTCCCGGTTCAAAAAGTGTTCCGCGTCGAACGTGATCGTAATTAGAGGTTTGAGCCAGGGGGACACTGGCCACTGTAGAGGGCCTTGTAGCCAATACCCAGAAACATACGCAGGAAATGATGGTGGAATCCGGATGTAGATGGCAATAATAAAATCCTGAATCACCGGAAAAATACTCGGAGAAACGAAATAAACAGCCTACTGAAAACCAAAAGAACACTAAAAATCTAAATATAACCTAGCTGGGGTCCAGGCTTTTACATTTAGTGCCAGAGGGGCAATTTGCCCCTTTGACCCCCGTCAATTACGCCACTGCTACTCACTGTGTGTTCACCTTGGGCAACATTCAGCTTCGTGTGGAGTAGTTCTGCAGAGGAATATCAGCCGATGCATACATGGCAATACCTGTCATCGAGGGGAGTAATATCTATCACCAAGGGGATAACGACGATGACCGAAGGGGGCAATACCAATCATCTAGGGGGGGTGCGACGTTCGGGGACCAACCTTCTTTTGTGAACACAAGTCAGAATCGAGTGTCGCAAATTTACACGAGAAACAGACGATTTAATATTTCAGCAAATATTTGTATAAAAGCGAAAAACGTGATGTCATCGTGACGAATTCAACCTCTTACCTGGGGGGTCATCGAGGGGGTCGTCTATTATGACGGTGTGCGTGATTCGAATATCTTGGTAAGGTCTGTTTTGCTTGTCGCAAAAAGCCTCGTTGATCTTCATCACGACTTCCATACCTGTAGTGGTGCAGCAAAACATGTTGGTAAACTTTCCGAGACGTGCGTGAAGCAGATAAATAAACGCAAAACTAAATCTGACTCCTCGTTCCAACGACTTCTACGTTTAACGTTTCTATTTTTTCAGACTTTTATTCATAGGTAATTGCTTTTGTTCAAACTCAATTTTTAAAAAATGTTTACATTTTTTAAAACTGCAAATTAAAAAATACAGAACCTGATTATTACAAACTACGAATAAGTCAAACGGACCCGTTGACCACACAGTCCGTCGCCACAGGGGGATTTAGGGATTATCCCCCCAAACAAAGGTTAAAGCTCCCCAAAATTGAAATATGAAACATTATGAATCAGTGAGCTTTATCATTTTCACAATGTCAAGCCCACCTGCGCAAACATAAACCCCCCTATTGAAGACATTCTGGCAGCGGTTCTGTGACCACAAGGAATATTCATCACATTAACATGCAATAGTCCAGCCTGTGGGTTGGAACGCAGCCCTCTAGGCCAGGTCCCCTCACAACAAATCAGGCGTCCTGTTGCAGTGGGTTTATGATGGGTCTGTACGACGGTCAAGTCATGTTAAATTTGATGCGATTTTACTTTGTCATAACGGACGCTTACTAGAGCTCGAATATTACTGAAGGTATAAGGAAACTTCTATTTGCCAATTTATTCGGCTTCGCACCTGGAAGGAGATCATTTTAGGTTTGAAGTATAATTCTTACCACGCCACATTCAGTTCAGCCAGAGCATACTGGCTAGTGGCGTGCATATACGTAGCCACGGGGGACAGGGGGTCATGGCCCTCCCAAATTTTTAGCATATCTTGTCATTTTGTGCTTTTAGAAGCGGCGTCCCAAACAAAAATGCTGTTGCTCGCCTAAAGTCAAATATTTTGCACCCCCAAAATTTTGGGCTGGCTACCCCACTGCTGGTGTGCAGGCGCTGTCCAACCTACTGTCGTTCCGANAGACTCTTTCCTTGCGCGTAAATGTTATTTCTGTCGCTTCGTGTTAAGAATTTCTCTACGGAGCAGGATCGGGTAATTGTAATGAACAAACTGTTTTTCGTGGCAGCAGATAGAATCATTGCAAGAGAGGCCTGTGTCTGGCGTCAATAGACAACTTGCAATCTCTCGCTAGCTGCTTGTAAATTATCTTATGAACGTACGTGTCCTGCAACTATACTTAGGGCAGCTACAATCTGTCCAACCGAAATTCCTTGGTGAGTCAAAATATATGTCACTATCTTAATGAGGACTACGCATTGAATGACTTACTTTGATCTTACCATTTTACTAAATTAGGTTTAAGGTAATGTACTAAACGCGTTCGAGCGCAAGCTGCAGTGATAACGACTGTTTGGCACCTTTCAGCCACTCAGTAAGTGTGATTTCAAAGGCAATTTTAGTGTCAATGGAATAACAAAGGTCGAAATCAGACAACTAGTGAAAAGTTTTACACCAAGGCGTCTGTGGACAGATGGAAATCTCCCATCAAGCCGTACAGACGTGACTAAGTGGTGCTGAGGAACACCTGCATCAAAAATGTCAAATTTAAGATTATCAGAGTAAGGACAGATTGTCAATTTGTACTTATACTGCAGCAAAAACCTGAACTAGGCCGCATGCGGCCCGCGGCTTGGACATAGCTGGCTTAGCGTTTTCCTGCGAGAATACTAGTTTACATAGTAGCGGGAAGGGACCGAAATGTAAAACAACTTACCAACAAAACAACAGACAACTTTTCATAAAATCTTAGAAGTCAATGCTAGAAGTACTTGATCCGTCAATAATTTGAAAAACAAAATTCAAATTCAAACAAAAGATATTATCAATAAGGAGACAAGGCACGAGAGAAACCCTCTTAACGGGATTCGAACCACTGACCTTCAGCAACTTCACCAAAGACCGTGTGAACCCCATCAAGGGAGTCGAGGTTCGCTCCCAACGTGACCAGGAATTGCGACCCATGACGACCGTTGCCATCGTTCACCATGGAAACAAGACCTGGATGGGAAAAGACACACGTTGCGCTGAAATGAACTGACGCATAACAATCCGCCAGTTTCATCATAACGTGAGTTTTTCGGCGAAGTTTTAACGAATGCCCAACTCAGTTGTAGGAAGTGTCGGTCTTCACCACCACGAGGAATTTAACAGTTGCGGCGATAGCTGAGTGCTAACGTGTCCGCCTCTCGATCAGAAGGTTGGGTGTTCGATCCGGCCACTGCGTGAATCTCCGCGGCATTCCTTGGTCAACAGCGTTCACCTCAATCGCCCCGGCAAGAAGCAAATTTCAGGCTTCGGCCTGCCGACAATTGCCGTCACCAATAACAAAGCAGCAACGCCAGGTAAATCGATACCACAAGCTTTGGATTACAACGCACTTGCACACAGTGCAAAAAAGGCCTCCTGTACGACAATGCTTGGATTTGTTGGTTCGACTGTTTCAACTCACCTGGCGTTTCGTGTTTGATTTTCGGTACCTTTTCAACATCGAAGTACTGCGCTTGGTCGCCATACAATGTTCGGAAAACCGACTCGCCACCGCGTCCAGTGCCTGTGTGACGTCATAAAAAAGTCGCAACCATTTAATCATAGTCACATATATGACTACACAATGATTTAAGTTGACCACTCCTTGGTCTTCTAAATAGAAACGTCGACTTCATTGTAAGCGAAATTTTTCAATTGTCGTGAAAAAAACGAAACGCCCACAAAAGTATAACCGTTTTTTAACTTTGCATATGTCGTGTTTTTGGTGTTACGTTTCCACAAACGTTTCGATCTCTGGGAAACAGGTTTGCTGAGTCGGATTCCCACAAAAACTAGGAGTCAGAGTCGGATGTTTTTTTCCAACTCCGACAATGCAAGTGAAGCATTTTTCACATCGCTCTTATAAGTCATCAACCCTTGTTGCAATAGGGATTTGTTGTTATATAATAAAATATTTGTTATATAAAAATAGGGATTTTTGGTTATATAACTGCAATAGGGATTTTTTATATAAAACATAGGGATTTCCTGTTGCAATGGTACAATTTCTTTTGAAATTTTATAGACAAACTTCATTCACTTTATGTTAAGGAGTCGGGAATTTTGGAAAGGTCGGACATTTTACCTCCGACTCCGCAACTTGCTGCGAAAACCAGTCGCTTTGCATTCCAGGATGACGCCAAACGTCACATTATTTTCAAAACGCGGCAACTCTTATGTCTGCAACAACACCACGCGTCTGCTCGCAATTCTACATGCATCGGTTGGTTTGAAGCAAAATGAATATAAAAAGACGCCGTGGCATTTTGGCCACCGTACGTACAGCTTGGCATTGGCTGGACAACTACTGATTGGCAAAAGATTCAAGTGAACGTCGGGTAAATATTGCCAAAAACCAAAACTGATGTTCGCGCAGCCAATAGTTTGAAGACCAAGCGCAACACGAAGCAAATAAAATTATCCAGAATCGAGTAACATGTTCGAGATGAGACAAGTCCCAATGCCGATCACGTGATTGACACGCTTGACATGGTACGAGAATCGAAGGCTGGCTCCAGCAATCACGAAGTAGACTCAATGGCTTCAAGACTACAGTAAAATTTACTGGCACGCAAATGCAGGGACTGGTTTGACAAGCGTTGCTGTAAAAAGCGAACACAGCCGGTTTTAACGGAACTTTCAAAGCTGAAAGCACTGACGGCGCGAAAACCATTTTGTCAGAAGTTGCAAATGATGGAAGCAAATGGATATTTTTAATAACGTTTTTCTACATACGTCTGCCAAGCGATGTCGTTATTTAAAAACCGGAATCGAGCACTTCGGAAAAATTTGTTTTTTCCAGTTTTCCAATGATCATCTTTTCTCAGTCGTCTTGAGCACATTACAGAACACGTACCTGTTGGATCACCGGTTTGGGCGACAAAGTTCCTCTGCACAGAGTGAAACAAGCAGTAGTTGTAGTACTTCACTTTGCATAGTTTCAAGAAGTTCAGGCAGCAGCGCGGTCGTTCGTCGACAAACAAGTCAATTGTGATGTCACCTAGAGTGGTCTCGATTATGACAGACATTACTACACGCAACCTGAAAAACGTGAGGGAAAGGGAATTTTTTGGTTCACTGCTTGATTTCGCAACAACAAAAAACGTCGAAAAACACAAACTTTATCCGGATGATGATGAGTGCGCGACGAAAGAGCTGGTCAACTACCACACGACAAGCGTTTCAACCAGGCAGGGTTGCGGGGCCGGTTTCAAGCGAAATTTCTGACTTCACGACATGTGCGCATGCGCAGAGAAATGTTCTGCATTTCAAATACGCTGAGAAAACTGATGATGGGGGCTCAGGTTTTAGGTAAGTGTGTCGGGTAAGGGTTACGGTTAGAAAAGAAAAATAAGTGAGGTTTACCACTAAGTCCAATATTTTTCCGTGGTTATACTTATTCCTGTACTGTAGCTTGTTGTGAGCATCTGACATCGAACCAAAAAGTTTTAATTCACACAACACACATCAAAAAAGTAATCGCCAAACTTCATTCCTTTACTCTGAGAAGCAAAATAACTGACAAACAATAATAGGTCAGAAATTTCGCTTGACACCGGAAATAAATATTTAGATGCCTGGAGCTGCAGCCTGGAACCTAAGTTCCGGTTCCACAGCCCCCCTGGTTTCAACAACAAAGCGATATTTTTATCGATCAAGTCTAATTCGCCCGAAGTGCCGTGATGTGCGTTCAACAACAAAGGAGGAAAGATTTTCAACGACACTGAAAATCATCATCGACTCAAAACCATGCTTCGCAACACAAAGGCAAGCGATGTCTGCGAAAGACCAACTGGTAATTTGTCTCGACGAATACCCTTTTGCATTGTCCCTGCAAACACCCCCGGCGAATATCCCCCAGCTGCTGATTTACAAAGCACTGAACATGAAAAGTTGAAGAGCGACAATGAAAAGATCTGCCCCCTCTGCCCCGAACCCCCTACTATACCATTAGATTTGCTTTATTTTTTTAAGGCAACCGAGTTGCGTGCTCTTCAACAGTGAGACACAAAACACGTGGAACAATCAAAACATAAGAATCCAATGGATGAGCGCTATAAGGGTTTAAGCACCAAAAAGCTGTCGACGTATTGTTAACTAGCAGCAGGATCCTTGACAGCTCATTTAACTTGCTATCGGCGTAGTTTCAGGACTTTGCCAATACAGTAGAAAAGTTTTACAAAAGAAAAAAGGCTCTTTTTCTGACGATCACCCTCAGAGATGAACATTGCAATCAAGTAACTATGCACATTCGCGATGGTGGGCAATCGCCGACAAGTCTTTCGCACAATATGAGAATGGCAATAGACCAACCGGAGAAGGAAACGGCGAAACCAAGGCCAAGCAGTGGCCAGTATGAAAACGGATTATCGATTGCATTTCGATCCTTGCTGCAGCGGCAGTCCAAACCCTGCCAAGTTCATTTGACGAAAGATCGCACCCACCAAACAAATGAGCTAAATAATTGTTTTTAAACGCATCGTGCCTGGCAACGCGTTGCCATGAGAACAAGGCGCAGCGCAAACCATCGTCCGCTTACGTCAGCGAAGCGCTGCCCAGAAAACGGTTCCGAAGCTGTCCCGGCCGTGCGACGCCAGTGCCAGGGGCTCTTTCTTCTGAGCGCGATCTCGCCAGCAGATCACGTGATCGCGGCGCAAGGGGGAGGGCAAAAAAGCGAACGGCCAGTGCGCCCGCCGAGCGCGCGCGCGTCGCATTTAGATCTTGTAGCCGAGCTTCTTCTTCTCTTTGATCTTCTTCCTGACGATATCCACGTTCCTGTCCTTCCACGTACTCTTGCGCAGCTTGATCGGGCGATTGCCGACGTATTTCCCGTTCATTTCGCGCATGGCGCGAATGAAGTCGGTCGGGTCTTTGAAGCTGACAAATCCGTACCTGAGGGTGGGGGGGCAAAAAGAAAAGTAAACAGTGCCCAGGGCACTGTCTATCCAAAGGAATCCTTTCACAGCAAAGAATCAGACACTAAAGATCCTACACAGTATACATTTCGCCTGCTAAGTAAGCGTCATCAGCTCTTGTTTGTTGTCGTCATAGATGGATGCCTGCTCGATCGTCCCTCACACAAACCAGTGTTGTAGACCAGGGGTCTCCAAACTACGGTCCGCGAAGCCGTTTTGTCAACAATGAAAAAAAACTATATTTATGAAACATTTCTTGATTCGGTAGAATGTAACATATCACAAAACAATCACATTACGTAAAATGTCCGGTCCTCGAAATATTGTGTAATAGCTGATGCGGCCCTCGGACAAAAAGTTTGGAGGCCCCTGTTGTAGACGAATGAGCGAAACAACGTATTTATTTTCGAACTACACTGCTGAGCAAGATAACGAAATGCTGATGGGATGATGCACATTAATAGTGCGATGGTGCAACTCAAAACTGCACTTGTGGGGCAAAAGGTGGATAACTTATAAAATCTAACTCTCAAACAACTACCATTTGTGCGGTACGATTTCTTATTTGCCAAAATTGATCAAATCCAGATGTTTTGGAAGAGTTCTCGTTAGTTACATTTATCCACTACATACTTCAAATGAACACTGACTGACAAGAGTATATGCAATGCGCAATGAAAGACCTTCAAATATCTGTTCATCATGTATTTATCAAACGATGCCGAATCCTTTTTCACGCACACAGCTTACCACACGTGTGGCAGATAATCATAACTACTACAAGCAATCAGAATGCACAAACTAACAAGTGACAACTTTCCATGTGTGTTCACGTAAAAAACACGACAGGTACCGACCACCTGCTTTTTTCGCAGAGAAGTTTCGGTCGTTTGTCCCGTAACAATAAAACTCGCTGAAACAGTATTCCATAGCAACCTTTTTGGGCATTATGACCGAATTGTTTTCGGACATTAAAAAAAAACTCAAGACGGTGACCGAAAAAAATATATAGCAATGAAGTCGTATGCTTCACAGCATCAAGTACGGTCGGCGAAACAAAAGCAATGGTAGCAAGCGCGTGAAAGAGCTTTCAAGGCATCTTTAAAAAAACAACAAACACTTATTTCACAACCATGTCCACTGTCCAGCCGTCTCAACAATTAGCATGAAAAACTACATTTTTCTTCGCACATTTTGTTTGTACAAACTTGGAGGAAACATACCCTCGCGATTTCTTCGTGTTTTTGTCGCGAACGACTCGCGCTTTCTGGAACGACGGGTATTTGTTGAAGACGCGAGACAGAGTGTCGTCAGTGACTTCGTTGCCGAGGTCGCCGCAAAAGATCCTGAAACGAAAGCAGTTTGTTTCGGCTTCTGCTTCTTTCAGGTTCACGTCTCTCGAGCAGCAAACGCAAGAGTCGTGCTTGCCTGAGACAGCTGTTGTCGCAGTCGTTCAGTCAGCTTAGGGTCGCATGCGCGATTCACCACGAACGGGAAGTGCGCGAAAAATAGTGCCGATATGTATGCGGCAGGAACAAGCAGCAATAGAATAATTTCCGCTGTTGCTTGCTGCCACAGTGTGAAGTTTTGTGCACTTGCCGCTTCCCGATCAAAATACAGTGTTATCTATCTGTGACTAACGCGCATTTCACTCCAAACAAGGCGTATGCACAAGTTTTGACCCGTATCTGCAGTGACTTCTACGAGCGGGTCGGATTGTGAGTAGATGAATGGAGTGTTTGTGCAAACCAATATAAATGAGTTGGATTCCCAAACGAAGAGCTTTGAAACACCAACGCACTGATCAGCACTCGGTAGTACACTACAACAGTGTCTGCCAAGCTCTGTGGTAATCCAAAACCTGATGAACGAAACTGCACGAACTGACCTGTAATCGTTGGGATCCCACTCCAGCAGTGTTGGGTCGTCCCACTTAGTCCCGGCAGCCGTGCGAATGATCTTTTTCTTCTTCTGAGGAGCCACTGCCCGAAACAGCAACAAAGCTCATACAACCTACGGCAGGTTTTTAGCGCCAGATGCGAACAAGCAACAATTTCTTGACTTCATAAACCAGATTTTCTTGGATATATACTACGAGCAGGTAGAGCACAGGAACCCTTCTTCTTAAAGCCATTCCCTGAGGCACAACTTTATTTCAACGTCGCGTTTTGGCTCATTGACCAGCACTGCACGAAGCTAGTCTTGCTCCGTAAATTTACATCAGTTTCACTTTTCACCTTTAGTGAGAACCAGGTTTATGGACGAGACTTGTGTGTGGAACTACACTTTGCATGCTTTCCTGATATTGCTTTATCTATTCATCACCGTAAGATTTTGCTTGCGCTTTCGAAGATGCGCTAAAGACTGAAGATGTGTAAAAAGCGTCAAATCGGTTCACCAAAAAAATATTTCGTTCATTAATCGGACTACGTCACTTTTTTTGGAACTCATTGTTGATGCATTCCGCTGACGGAAATCCATCGTAGAAACAAACTTAACCACGTGGTGGCGGGTTTGACATGAAAAATTATTCAATATAGACAACAATCAGTCTCAGCGAACTCGTGAAATTAAATGTCCTACACTGACGAAGGACAAATGTTGCCAAACAATTAATTTGCAATTACAGCTGAGTGAGCTCACTGCGTGGCAAGTTTGAAGAAATATGTTTCATTCAAAGGATCTACCCATATGCCGGCTTGTGTCTACTTATCCACTTGTACTTGAGTGCTTCCTACGCGAACCAAAGCCTGGCAAAAATAAGGATTTCAGAGACACTTCAGCGAACGCGCTATTTGCAAAACCACATCGACAATCTCTTACGATGGTTCTTCCCGGCAGCCAAGCCGCTTTGCATTGCTTGATGCGGGCGAAAGCCTGGGGGGACCCCGGCAAACATTCCCGAGGGGGTGGAGGCCGGGAAGTTGTTGGCGGGCGCAGGGGCGGTGGCGACGTTGCTCGTGGTCCGAGGAAAAGGAGCCGCGACGGACTGCAAAGGTCGTTCGATAAAGTTTGCCGTCGAAAAATAACATATTCGCGTTCTCGCACGGAGCGCGACATCGACTTTATTGCAGAGGTGATGTCGGAAAAAATATGAGAAAAGCTCAAACAAATAATCGAACGCAAAGCTACGCTAGAAACGTCTCGTTTCGGAAATTAGGTCGAGCATCGTGCAAAGCTAAAAAAATAACATGACACAACCCTAGGCTTGTCCATGGGAATGTCATTCCTATGGGAATCCCATGGGCAGCGTCCCATGGGATGGGATAGGCATAAATTGCTATGGGATGGGAATGAGACAGATAAATATGTCCCATGGACAACCCTAGGCTTGTCCATAGGAATGTCATTCCTATGGGAATCCTATGGGAAACCGCCCATGGGATGGGACAGGCATAAATTTCTATGGGAAGGGAATAGGACAGATAAATATGTCCCATGGACAACCCTGCAAATACCGCTTTCGACATTCTAAAACACAGAAATTTCAACATTATTTCAATACACCCCTCATAAGAAATTTGAGAATAGTTTATGAGAAACACCTCTGATACCATAGTGATAAAGTTTATCAAGTAAAATTTCATGGTCACAGCAGTCAAATGCTTTTGATTGGTCTAGAAATAAGGAACATGTTATTAATTTATTATCACAGTTTCTGAGTAGTTCATCATAAATAGTTGTAATGGCTAGCTCTGTTGAGTGATTTTCTCTAAAACTGTATTGTC
>JGI24159J19872_10010784_pt1 | contig 11996 bp, 10 predicted proteins | sample Ectturendosymbi4_FD_19872 | JGI IMG/M metagenome (IMG submission 19872) | reverse complement strand
AATTTACAGCAGAACGGTTTGCCCAAGTAAGGCCCTGTCAGGTTAGAGCTGTATCAGGGTAGCCTCGTCATGACTAGTTGCTTAGACTTGTGCTGTATTCGTGAGCTAGTTACATTCGTGCTTTATCGAATTATTGACATATCAAGCACAGTTGCTAGCGGCTGACTAAAAACAGTAGCTTTGAGAATCTGATTAATGATAAATTTCCGCCTTGAATCCCACAAGCTTTGTTCCGCGCACATCGAGATTCAAGCTAATCGCGGCAAAGCATGAATGTGACACTATCAGTTCAGCAATTACCAGTCAAACAGATAGACGTATATTTTATAAAGTCTCAACTTTGATTGAATCTTGTAACAACCTGCATGCTAAAACAATGGAGTAAATTTTACNAGTGATGGTCACTTAAATACTAACGCTTCAGTCTTATGCTTATAAATACGTAACGCAATTCGAAAAGATTGTAGATCATTTCACTGCNAATATTAAGAGAATAGAATTAATAATTGAGTATCATGCGAGCGTTGTAACATGTCGAGAAGTGTTTGAATACTATGATACATCGCATATTGATACCAGTTTATGTCAATTGAATATATTTATTGCGATAAAGAAAAACTATGGAACCACAAATTATGTGATTTACTAGTGTGTGTATTTNATAGTAGGGAACCATTGAGAATTCGTTTATATTAGGGCAATTAATGAGGGCTGTTTAACAGCTTAGTTTCTGCGAGAACGGTCCCTGATTCAGTAATGAGAACCCAGGCATGAATGATTCTACTGGATCAAAAGCACATTGTTATGTCACCCTTAGGGGCTGCATCTTGTGTAACACACTCGATGGACGGGTGAGCGCTGAGTGGAGCAGATGTCCAGGCTCCATGGCACGGCGTGCTAGAGACAGTGTGGCTCCATTGCGACAAAGCTCAGCAGGTTGGATGCCTGCGAGGATTGGAAATTTGTCCGCTGGTGTAGGACGCAGGCATCCAGTCACAATTTGCAAGGCGTCATTGATGGCGAGGTCGATGAGGCAGGTATGAGCACTGCGACACCAGACAGGCGCGCAGTGCTCTGCAGTTGAGTGCACCAAGGCTAGGGTGGATATTTGCAGATTTTTTGCTCCAGCGCCCCAACCGGAGTCAGCAAGCCGCCTCAGGAGCGTGACGTGTGATGTCAGCTTGTAAAGTGACTGTTGTCAGCTTCTTGTGAAGTGACTTTCACTGTTTGTCATGTGCAAACACCTATTCTGCAAGCGTTATGGCTAACCGTTTTTTGTGCTCTTGTGTTATGTGATTGCGTCTCCGAAATGGACCACGAGTTTGTAATAAATTATTATTATTATTATTATATAACAAACACTGTACAATCCTGAGAGATTTGAGAAACTCCACTCAATCAAACTTTTCACTGAAGTAATCTGCAGTCCAGAAACTTAACTGAAAGTTGTTTGAAACAATATTATCAAATCCAGATTTAATCCAAATCCTGTTAAGCACAAGTTATAAAATGAAAATCCAATCCACATCCATAAAAATGCTAAACACCTGTAGGATTTAGATTCAGGTCCATGTTCGTCTCTGGTTGTTTTTGTGACATGTAAAAAACAAGGAGACATTTTTTGCAGCAGGGTTTGGCTAGGATTGTGGAATTGATTGAGAGTGAATAAGAGGAGTAAAATGAAATATAAAAATGCTTTCACCAAATACTTATGCCTATTACTTGGAACTAAGGAAGCTGGTGACAAAGGTAGTGAAAGAATTGCATACCAATGTTGGGTGCCATTTTGTCGCTCTATTGTTGGGCGCTGTTTTGCAGTTCATCGTTCACCACTTTGTGTCAGAAAAGAAAAACCCAGAGAAAATGTTGAAATTCATTTGACTCGAGCTTCAAACCAATGACTCGAAGTGACTCGACAGATTTTGTGACTTGACTCTGACTCGACTCGAACAAACAACACTCAACTCTCACTACACTTGATAAATTTTAGATGACTCTGACTCTAAGGGCTGATGACTCGACTCGTTTTTCGACACTTATGAATCGGCCATATCACTGAATATTAGCAAAACGCTGTATAAATGCGCAAAACTGTCTCATTTGCAAAGTTATATTTCCATTGCAGTAAAACCACTTACCTATTTTGAAGGTAGAATATCAATGAATATATCGATTTTCATTTGTCTGGAATTGAGTGGAATTAGTGAGACTTTGAGTGTAGGTAATCAGAGGTGGCCACAGAGCCGGAGTCAACCCTGCAGGATTCTTAATTTTTTGGATCTCGTTCAGGTGTCAAGCGAAATTTCTAACTTGCAAAATTTCTGACTTCATGCTATGTTTGCATGCACAGAATAATATTTTACATATCAAATACGCTGAGAAAACTGATGGTTAGGTCTTAGGGTTTGGTGTTTCGGTAAGTGTGTCGGGTTAGCGTTCAGGCTAGGTTCGTAAAGGAAATAATAATTGAGGTCTAAGACTAAGTACAACATTTTTCAGTGGTAATAGTTATTCCCGTACTGTAGTTTGTTGTGGATATTTGACATCTATCTAAAAAGTTTTAATTTACACAACACGCATCAAAAAGGTAATCGCCAAACTTAATTCCTTTAAGAATGCTGTTCTTTTTGCTACTCATGTTGTTATTTCGTAGCGTTTGCCTCCAGGTTTCAAATCAAGCAGATAAATTAGATCTTCTGGTGGTTTTTCAATATTTATTATTAAATAGAAAAAATGAATAAAAAAATAATATAATTGATGTCTAAAACTAAATAAAAAAAATCGCCAGAAGATCTAATTTATCTGCTTTATTCGTTTATTCTGAAAAGCAAAGTAACTGACAATAGAGATGAGCGAACTGTCATTTTTTGCGATCCAGATCCAGTCTTGGGTTTTTAAAACTAAGTCCAAGATCATCCAAAGTCCAAAAAGTTTGAGAAATTCAAAATCCAAGTCTAAACAAAGTCCAAAAAATACAGCTGTTTGATGTCAAAAATTAGGCAATTCTTTTCCATTAACTCAGCCCAAATCAGGTCCTGGTCCTAATTTTTTTATGCATTTTGCAGTCCGGTGTCAAGCGAAATTTCTGACCTGTTATTGTTTATCAGTTATTTTGGTTCCCAGATTGAAGGAATAAAGCATGGCCATTGCTTTTTTGATGTGTGTTTTGTAAATTAAAACATTTTGGTAAGATGTCAGATACCCTGAAGTTACAGTGCGGGAATGGCTACAACCACTGGAATACATTGGATTTAGTTTTAGACATCAATTATATTTCTTTTTCTAACCCCAACATAAACTCTAACACGACACAGCTACCTAAATACGTAACCCTAATCACTAATCATCAATTGTCTCAGCGTATTTGATATGTAGAATATTATTCTGTGCTGTGCATGCGCACATGGCGTGAAGTCAAAAATTTTGCGAGTCAAAAATTTTGCTTGACACCGACCACCCTTATGACTGTCCTACGTGATTTGCCTGGACTTGGAACTTCTTTCAGGAGTAGGTAGATCAACAGTTGGTTGAAGAACGATCCGAAACGTTCCGAAGCAAGCATGAATAGATTTATCTTTTTATTTTTAATGAAGTTGTTTGGTTTGTCCCAGTTTTGTGCTACAAATATCGTTCTGAATATTTTGGTGTGAAGTACTGGTGAACATCGAATCCTGCATGACAGCGAATTTTTCGCTTTTGTTTCGCAAGTGTGTTGGGTGGTTAGTGTGAATTAGACGTAGCCTATACAGTAGTTTGTTTTTGTTTTCCATTTGTGTTGCTGCATTACAAGCGTCCTGGAAGTCTAAAAGGTGAGTTTAGCCGAAGTGATTCTACATCTACTCTGGTATCTTCATAGCATAAATATATCTTTATATAAATGATAATATTTTAAGCCGTGAGGATGTGATTACAGCAGTTTGCCAATTATTAATATTATTAATATCATATGGCACTGGTCCTCACCGACCGTGAACATCGTTTGATTTGACTTAGTAAAGTTTGTTGTGTTTCCGTGACTCAATGTACAGTAGGCTGCTTACTGACCTGTAGGTCGCAGATACTAGATAGGTCTGTGTTGATTGTTCTGCTTCTGAGACTGATGTTGATGTTCAACTTCATTATGATTATCACCATGCAAATGCAGTACTACTGTACTACTACAGTTCCAAGCGTTGGATGGTTTTGAGTTTATTGTCTCTTTTACTTTTACTGTGGGTTCCAGGCTTATATTTTTTGGTCAATTTTTAGCTGAACACCAAATTGGAGGATAATGATAGGCAGTGCCTATAGATCTGTTGCGATCGGAAAAGCCCAAGTGGCATGTGTGCAAAGCTTCCCACTGTGGCAGCAAGCAACAATAGAGTTCATGCGCCGCGATCCCTTTCCGCGTACGCTAGTCATCAAGCTCAATCGTTCACAAGTTAATATTAGCAAAGCTTCCACGCCACAATCACTCTATTATTCATTATTGCTTGTTCGTGACATGTATATTGTTGTTCTTCGGGCACATCCCGTTCGTGGTGAATCACACATTCAACGCAATGCCACCAGAGAGATTGCAACAATACGACTGTGGATCTTGAAATTTGAAAACTTATTCATAGATACGCCACCTGTGATGTAACAACAGTAACGCACGGTTGATGAGAGTGAAGTAGGTTTGGTAGAAACAAAGTAAACGTAAAAGATAAACCCTAACCGTAGCTCTAAGCTAACCCTAACCTTAGTCTTAACCTAATGCTAACATAATCCTAAGGTAAGGCTAACCTAATGCTAAACTATCCTTAACCTAACCCTAAGCTAATGCTAACCTAGCCCTAACCTAATGCTAACACTAACTTGTAAAGATAACACGTAAGCCTGAAAAAAAGCAAGGAAAAAAAGTAAAGTTGCTTATGTGAGAATTGAACTAAAAACCATTAGCATAGCAGTCGTGACGCATAACTGCTACACCATGAGACCAACGCCATTTGAATGACAAACAGACCCATTTCAATTGCGTCAAGTCGGGCGTATCCCATTTGTAGTCACTTCCATAATGATAGGCAGTGCCTATTCTACTGCCAAGATGAAGATACCTGCAGCAACACCAACAGGCCTGGCAAAAACGAAGTAACACAAAAGATAATAAACCCTAAAGCTAAACCTAACCCTCAATCTTATTGCCTAACCCTAAAACAAACCCTTAATGCTAACATTAACCCTTATAATGCTAACCCTTAGCACTCACCCTAATCCTTAAAATAGTAACCCCTAAGCCAAACTCTAACGCTAAGCCTAGGGCTAACCCTAATGCTAATCCTTGATGCTAACCCCTACCGAACGCTAAGCGTAACGCAAACGTTAACCAAAGCCTAAACCTAACACCCATGGCAAAAGTTTAGAAAGTTATGAAAAAAGGAAATCGCCAAGGTGAGAGTCGAATAGAAAAGCAATGGCATATCAGACTTGAAGCATAACCAATACGCTACGAGTAGCACGCCAATTGCATGAAAAACTGATGTTTTTATTCAAATTACGTCATGCCATGAGACCAAATGTTCGACTGGTAGCACAATAGCTCTAGCCGATCTGTTGCCGCCAGAATATTGGCGGTAAAATAAACACTACCATAATGATAATGAACATGTTGGTGCACTCATTACCAAACTAACAAAAAATTGATGCATGAAACCTGTCGGACATGAAGTATTTATGAAGTTACTTGCAATGAAAATGTCATGATACAAGCTAGACCAGGGGTGTACAACCTTTTTCTATTGTCAGCCGCATACTTTTTGTTTATGAAGTACGGCCACCAATGAGTTAGTTTGAGTTATATTTATGAGATACGGCCAAGTGCCAACCAACACAGAACACATTCAAACATGAATTGTGTATTCATTCTATAACTCTTTGTGACATCACCATCCAGATTGTTACGCATCATGTTGACTGATTTTCTTGCCTTACGTTTGTTTTGCCTCAACATACGCCAGCATGGCTGCGAAATCTTATATTTTTAATCACATGTGGATGGCCGCAAACTTCATTATCGAAGGTCACATGCTAGACCAGAGGTGGGCAAACTACGGCCCGCAGGCCACATGCGGCCCGTGAGGGCATTTTGTGTGGCCTGCAGGGCAGTCACACGTACATAGATAGTACATATTTGGAGTCTACGTTAAAGTAATTTTATCGATTAGGTTAGAATTATCAAGATTTTTTCCACACGTTTCATTTGAAACCACATTTTTACTCACCCGGAAGTGACTATTGCTACCTTCATTTTATGGTAGCTCATGTAAAACTTTTTTAAATTTTCAAAGCGATTAGAGGTATAATATATGTAATACCAGCATGCAGCCCTCGGTAGCAATAAAATCTTCAATGTGGCCCTCCGTAGAAAATGTTTGCCCACCCCTGTGCTAGACCTATCACCTACTTCCACCAACCATGCACAGCTATAACAACATGGCAATAACAACGCTTGTGAGAACCGCAAATTCATCACGGCTGGTAACTAGTCGCCTGTAGACGGCTAGTAATTTATGACAGAAGTGGACAAGGATCCGTTTTCTGCGTATTTCCTTCAGACACACATCTGGAGTTGAAATTTGAAAACAGGGGTAGGGTTTAGGGTGTGGGGGTTTAAGGGATAGGTGTTATTAGGTTTAGTATTAGGAGTTACGTGTTGAGGAATGGTTTTAGGGATTAGATATAGGGTTAGGGTGTAGGGATATGGTTTAGGGAATAAGGGTTAGAATCCTAATACTACCGTAATCCAGGGGTTCCTAACCTGTGGTACACGTACCACTGTACACGGAGGTCTTCAAAGTGGTACGTGAGCAACTTAACCATTTTTTCACAAAAACTTGGATTCAAAGCTTTCTAGTTTATGTATTGGGTTTTGTTTCTAACTAAATAAACTTTCCTGTAGCCTACTGTTCCTATTGTATCTCAACATTGTGACTTGCGATGTGCTGTTAGCAAATTTACACAACACATCGACTAATTGGTGGAAGGTAAACAAAAGCAAAAGTTTCATTGAATTTAGTTGTGGTCTTTTGTTATTATTGTAATGCATATTATTCTGAACAAACTAAGATTAGATCAAATTAGTTGTGCTGGAAGAAATGGTACATATTGATAATACGGGTAGCCCAGGTAGTACTAGATCGCATTATAAAAAGGTTGAAAACCCCTGCCCTAATCGATCTCACGAAAATTCAGCAATGTGTTAAACTTAAGAAATTATACGCATAGGCCATAAACCATGAAGATTCCTGCTACTGCTGAAAATAAAAAGTTACTCTGGATCCAGGTCTGCTTTTTCATAAATTTTTGACTTCAGATCTGAAAGAAACGCGCAGAGAATCTTGCCAGAGTCGACTCCGGCACTCTGGTCTTTGCCAACCTCTGTCATAAAATTGTTCGTTGTTACTAGCTGTCCGCAGATGACCAGTTACCAGCCGTAAAGACTCAGCAGTTGTTAATCTTATGAGCATTGTTGCTGCCATGTTATTTTAGCTGTGCATAGTTGGTGGAGGTAGGTGCACGCAATTTGTATCAGCTTGAGCTTCAGGTAACATTTTCATTGCATTTAGCTTCCCAAATATTTATTTCCGACAGGTTTCATGCATAAATTCGTTGTCAGTGCATGGTAACAAGTAGCCTAGACGTTTTTTTAACAACAATTACGAATTTGGTACTCAGGTAAAAATTGACAATTTTTTTGTACATAGTAGGGTTTGTTACACATCAGAGTATAAATAACAACAAAAAAATGATGACCAGTCACAGGCAATGATATTGTGATTCGCAAAGCGTGTGAAGCTAAGTAATCGAAAGTACCATTGCAAAAAGCTCATTATTTCAGCGGTTTTCATATTGGAAGTGGCTATGCATCTGCCTTGCATGACACGATTCGAATAAAATGCTGAGTTTGTCACCCAAGAGGAACCGTCATGGTAGCATAACAAAAGCATTTAATTCTAATGTGCCAATGGTTTTCAGTTGTGTTCTCACCTTAGCAAGTTCTGTTTTTGTAGCAGTGGTTGTACGTTTCAATTCATGGGACCACTTTTTCTTCATTTTTTTCAAACGTTTCTAAATTTTTCTCTTCAGATTTATAGTTAAGGTTTACAGTTTACGTTTGGGCTTAGGTTTAGGGGTTAGGTTTAGGTTTAAGGTTTAGGTTTTACGTTTAGTATGTTTCTACCAAGCCTACTACACTCTTGACATGTGTTACTGTCACATCACAGGTGGCGGATGAATAAGGTTTCAGATATGAAAGTCCACAGGTGGACCTATAGCCACTGCCTTTCATATTAACCAATTTCAAGACTGAATTTAAACAATTTGATTTGGAACCCGTTTTTCATAGGTAAAGCTTTATTTTTATAAACAAAATCTAACATAGCCTATGTCTTTGTTTCATGTTTCATTGCCTAATATATGTAAACCGGAAATGGGATGTGTTTGTCCAACACTACCAACCACTGGGACAAAAATATCCCTTCCATCTTCATTGCACAAACATCGTTTAATGTTACCAAACAATTTTTAGAAACAAAAAAGTTTTTATTTGACAGCAAAGCTGATTTGTTTCATCTAGTTACATGTGATTTACGGTAACATAGTTTATGCACAAGACCACATTGGGATTTTGGCACAATATCCACTTCTTTTTTCTATTTTCCTTGCGGCATATCAAGCACACACATCTTTTCCTTTTCACTGGCAAGTAGTCTTCCGTGTGTGCTGTTGCACGTGCAACATTTGATCGTCTGCCAACTGCGATCATACTACAATTAATGTTTGTATGCGGCAGTTCACTACTTCTACTTTTTCTCCATAGTAAAATTTTGAAGCAGCTAGTGGCATGTGGGAGTCGTTGAAATGAAACTTTGAAAACAGAAGTTTGAAACTGCCCTTAGAAATTGCATTTCATATGGATGTGTTGACCATTGTGTTCATTGTTGACCAGTACATGTGTATAGGGGGTAATTTGTTATAACCCTATATCACTAAGGTTTTATTTGAGTCTATCAAGCTTATTTCACTCTAACGATCTGATGATGTTCAGCAATATTCACTGCTCTTATGACTGATATGTTCATCAGAGTCACTCAAAACAACTTCAGGTTGTATTTCAGTTGCAATTATTATGTTCCTCATCTTTCTGGGCATTTCACTTAAAACATTACTGTGCATTTCATTTGAAACATTACTGTGCATTATCAAAATAACAATTTTCTGATGCAGTGCAACCTGTAGTTTTGAGACCAATTTAGCCCAATGTGAAATACTGTAGAGTCAAACATATCCCAAACTACAACAAAACATGTAAGTCATGCGAGCGTAATCACAAAAATTGTATAAAAACCTTACTGGCTTTCAGCGCAAACAACGAAGACTTCCACTGCCACAATAGAAATTAACATGACAATTTTACCCCAAAAAGTTATAAAATTAACTCCGTTTTGCCAAACATCTGAACCATGGGGTCCACAATGAATGTAGCAGGTAATGTGCAGTCAACTGTAATGGAGTTTGGCAGACAAACATATATTGGTAGCAACAACAACAATGCTCAAAAGACTGGGTTACCCCATCCCAATGTTATTTGAATGCAAAATTTGGGCATAAGTACAGAAGACACCCAACAGTCAAGAAAAATAACCCAATAGTCTTGAAAGGGTTAATAAACAAAAACATTGTGAAGGGCAAAAAATATACAAGAAGTACATAACAAAATTGTTTTACAGTACATACATAATAGACATCACTGTAACACAGATAGTGGTGGGCAAGCAATGGATGAAGAGTTAAGGCATGTATAGATGAGCACTGAGCAGGTGAAGCAAGCACATAGGTGAAGGAAGTGAGCAACAATAAGGGTTATGAGGCAGAGAGCAATGCATTAAAACACAACATTTCATTACATAGCAAGTAGCAGGGGCAGAAAACAATGTTTATACAAATGAATCATAAAGAAGTAACACAATTACCCACGGACCATAATGGAGTGAGTACCATGAATGAAAGTATGTCCCACCAGACACATGGAGTCACCAAATGATGTTGAAGAGACAAGAGTATAAACAGATTGCAGTAAGTTTAGCAGCAAGGAGTAATCCAATGTGTGCAGGGTACATGATACACAAAATAAGTTAAGTTGATGAGCAGAGTATTTAGTTCTAGAAAGGATAAATATTTCTTTCATTCATAATGTCTTCACTTGTGATGTATATCCACCTATCACACCAGTATGATTGGCATCATTTCATTGACACCATAATTCAGGTTTACAGAATTGTGGGCCTAGAAATTAAACTGAAGGCAATGTGTATGAGTTCCTGGAGGTTAACATCACTTTGTTTGCTTCAACATCCTTATAGTGCAGCAAGGGTGCTCCTCAAAAAGGCAAATCTGAGCTTTGTTCTTACATAGGTCATGACAGTTGCATATGGCTCCTTACTTTTTTTTAGCTATTTTTTTAGCCAAAATTTTGTTGACTCTAGTGTATTCTGGTGCCATCCCACCACTTGTAAAGACAAGGGGATTGAATGAAGACTTCTCTATGTCAATCACTCTTTGGTTGTACTTATTCTTCTCTTTTTCATGTTGTTGGTAGACCTCTGCAAGGGACTTCCCCAGAATGAACTGTGACATAGGGTGTGTGATCCATATGTCAAAGAACAGTTTCTCAGAGCTATTCCACAGTCCTCTTGCAAAGATATCCAACCTTGCATTGTCAGCAGTGTTGACTTTCTTTCAAAATCATTTTCGTTGATTGGAAAAAGTGTGGGTTCGGTCTGAACATCTCTACAGACCTCTCTCATTATCTGTGCCTCAGAGTATCTCACTGAGTTGAAGTATAAGCACCCAGTTTACATATGAGGCTGTGATCCACAGAGTATGTCTCACCACAAACACAGTGGCTGGGTATGCCTTTCACCTTCCATGTCTCATGCAGATGGCATCTGTTAATTCTTGTTTGTTTAGTGCATATCCAATCGCTTTGATTGGCAAAGCTGACAGCTAAGAAGATGCTTCTTTTATAAGTTGTTGTGACTAGGGAGTCAGTCCCTCTAATAGTTCATTACAGCTATTTCAGAATTTGTGTTCTTTTTTTGTCATATTTTGTTTTTGTGTTTCTGGTATATTGCTGGACTGAGGGGTTGTATTCAAGAGCGAGTTTTTGATTGTATATTTTGTGTGTCAGTTTAGCAGTGATCAGAGTGGAGAAATCGCATTCTGTCTTGGCAGTTAAGGATTTGTCAGATCTAGCCCACCATGCCTGAAAGGAAGATCTGGTAGTTATCTTCCTTCATTACTTACCTCTCATTCGCCCTATCAGAGCGGGAATCAATTGATCTCTGATGGCATTTTCCAGTGGTTCAAATAATCACTCATGTCTGGTACTGTTCTTTGGAAATGGGTCCATCTGGAGCATAATCCTTTGGTGAATGCCGAGTATGCTGCTTGAGGATTATCTTGTGCGTAATTTGATAGCAACTGACGGTCTTTTCTAACCAACCCTCAAGTGTTTTTAATGTGCTGTTCCCTGAATGATTCTATCCCAATTACTGCTCCGAGGTGGCATTCACTTGGTCTGTGATTTTGATTTTAGGGTCTTTGAAACTTATTCATATGATATTGCAGGCCAGTAAGCTGTGTTGACGACTCAGCACTGTCGTGTGTTAACTTTTATGCTAACCAAATATTTATGGAAGTGTTTAGGTAGCCGGCAATGGCTATGCAAGGTCAACTGCTAGGTAGATGGCACTAGGGTTGCCAACCGTCCTGGAATGGCTGGGAAAGTCCCGGAATTGATGTCTGGCGACCCGGGCTAGGTCACTTTTGTCCCGGAAGTTACTGACAGCTCTTTGTCTTGGCGAGAGTTCATTGATTACTATATTTCCACAAATTAACTCTTTGGCATCCACTAGGATTCGGGGATTTTCGCAAAAAAGACGCCTAAACGCACGTGGCTTTGCGCGGGAATTTCT
>JGI24159J19872_10010783_pt1 | contig 11996 bp, 9 predicted proteins | sample Ectturendosymbi4_FD_19872 | JGI IMG/M metagenome (IMG submission 19872) | reverse complement strand
AAGATGTGTAATACACGAAACTAGTTTCCTTACGCAATAAATTGCGATAGATTCGCTTGGTGTGGGTCACTGTTGTGGCTTTACAAATATTGCTTCTACGATGTTTATGATCTTTGATCAGTTTATAAAGGTTTCATCGAAGCTGAATACCCGTAGAAATTTTATTTTTTTGTTTCAAGTACAGAAGTAATGAGTTAACTGCTGTGAAAAAGTGTAAAAAGTTATTCATTTCTTGGTGTCTTTAGCATTGTAATTACGATGCTTAGCGTGGGTGTATCAGTCTTTGCATAAGCCAGCATTATGTCTTTTTTTCTTTTACTTGAAATAACGGTATTTTAAACAACGGGATTTTAAAAGAAAAATCCGAATAAATCCATTCTTTTGGAAAACGTTGAAAATGAGGAAGTACTACTTCTAACGAAGAAAAGGTGGGCTTCTCAGGAATATTTACCAATTATTACTCTTAAGCAACCCATGGTGCTATCAGAGGTGCATGGCTATGGCAATTAGCTTCAAAAACTAAGGGAAAGACGATCTCTAAAAGAGCTTGTCTCAAAAAATGAGATTGGTTGCTCCTTCCTAGTATGGTATTTTTCCTTTTGCTCTCAAATAACAATATAAAAATAAACTGGTATCTGCATACACTGACTGACCGCGCGATGCTGGAGAATCGCCAAGGTTAGGGTTACACAAGCTGGTTTTGTGTGCTGATCTCTGCTTATGGGCAGTATATCTTTCCTTTTGTTTTGTTCTTCATATATAAACATATATATGTTTTTATAGACTTAGTATTAGTTGGTGTTTGATCTGATATATTTCCTATTTTCTTGCTGCTTCCGCATTGCTTTTTTGCAGCGACGTTGCGTAGACAAACATTGTCATCATTCCCAGAGGGCTCGCATCCATCCAAAACCGTTGCGCAACTCCCTACCGAGAGGTGTTCAGGAGGTTGTGTGTTACGCTCGTTCAAAGCTGTTTACAAATAGAAAGCTGGCCTAAGATGGTGCCCCCTGTCGGCCACTAATGTCCTTTGTTGTTCACGTTAGGCAACGGTCTGCTTAGTGCAGTTTTAACGGCTCCGACTGTTTACGAATTTGTAAACTTTGTTTGAAGTTTGACAAATATTCTGAATAAACATGCACTGACGCAGCACACTGGCACGGAAATTCCGATCACGATTCTTCTCAAACCATTTCCGATGTCACTTGTCAAACGCGGCTGGGCACCCAGCCCAGTGGGTGAACCTCTCTTACTAAAGGTTCACCCACTGGGCTTCGACCTCGTCATCCGAAGCATAAATGTTGCACGGCCCAACTTGAACTCCTGTAGCTGCTTAATGGTTACTTGGACAAGACAGTGGTCTAGGCGGATATTTTTCCAGAGTCAAGTATTGCAAACGCCACAGAAAGTTTTTAATAATTTGCAATAACTTCCAAGTCAACAAGAGTTTGAAGAGAAATCGAGAAATAAGCAGGCCAGCGTTTGAAGGTGTATCGTTATCGTTACGTGAAGTTACAGGTCTGTTGACATGGTACAGTAGATCCAAGAAGTCGAAAGTGTTATTTCGAAAACGTTGGTGATTCTTTTAGTTGCGTATGAAACATTTTTCGGTCAAAATCAAATAATTGTACCTCTGAGATCACAACTGCTGATTTAAACAAACGGTCGAAATGATAGACTTTAACAATGCATTTCGGACGTGACGAGGAAGTACTTTTATCAACTTAAATGAGGTAAAGAATGAGCGGCTTCGCACCTGCTAGAACGTTTGTAACCAGAAGGGAGAAAAAGACAGAGGAAGAATATTAAATTAACAATTGCAAAGAAACTGTATCGGAAGTGTCGTAGAAGCGATGACAGTGATGTAAAACTCACAGTTCATGCGTTTCTCAATCAAATTTTTACGACACTGTTCACTCCACTGGTTACAAAAGCGGCCTGTCACTTTTCATCTCACTGGAGATGGGTACTAATTCTTATCAAAACGTCCTTAAATATGTGTTTAAAATCAATCGGCTTGTCCATTATTTTGATCATAAACCTGTTAAGACTGTCGTTTTAGTATGACATGTCAGAAATATCAGAAAATTAATTTAAAAAAATTACCACTACCATTTAGCATGTTTAGAGACGCTTTCTAAACCTAGCTGATGAAGTTTTACGTTTATCCACCCATTCTAGTGACCCAGCTTGATCGAAACCAGCGAGCAGAACAACGTGAACAATTAATCAGCAAGAGGAAGAGAAATTTCAATCTGACATAACCTACTTAACTTGCTTCTTTACAGAAAACAAACATTTTGTGTCAAATTCTGACGCAGATGATCACAATGACTGACACTATGCTGACAATGGCTGCAACAGACAAAGTAAAAACAAATTCCAGCAATGAAACTGGAAAAAGTTTTCCTGATCCAGCTCGTACCACGCTTACTGAGAAAGCAAGTCTTTATCGGAAAACAAGCTTGTCTGGAAAGATTGAAGCAAGAGTCGAGAACGCAAGGCGTAAATACAGACAAGACCCCGAAGATAAAATGGATACATTCTTACAATCTTATTATGACAATCTTACCAATGCAGCTAAGCAAAAGGAGCTGCTAGAAGAAGAAAGAAGAAATGAAGTAAAACATACTGTAGTTGTGATAATTTTCTAAGTGATCATTTGAATTATATTTAAGCAACTATGTTTTATCCAAATATTTGTTTCTATCTCCGTATCACGCGCGCACTGAAGCCCATGAGTCTGCGGGCGAGAAGAAACTCACTTATTCTCCTGCTTTTTTTCATAGAAACTATGTTTATGATCTACACGCACAAAAGTCGTACCTACATACCACTAAGTCTAAGTGCGTGGCTGCTCAATAGAGTACAGTACGGTATGTCCAAATATACATTTCTTTTCACAGACCTATCCTTTTACTTTCAATAAAAACTTCGAAAAATTCGTATCCCGGGTTTTTTTATCCAAGAGTCAAAAATCTTTTGATTTGCCGCGAAAGATTTTTCTTGCAATGAGACTCTTCATTGCACCTTCCAGCATTGTATCACATTGGTGAAAGGTAAATAATTTCTGGGAAGCGTTTATCTCCTACCTGATCTCCTACCCGCACACAGTGAAAAGAGAATGAGCGTCGGTTGTAGTCGCTCGAGTTCAGTCCTTCAAATTTCGATAATCTTTGATACAGTGTATTTGCATCAGCTTGACGAAAAAGACACTGGGTACTCGTTTTAACTTTTTGCAGTTCTTTTCGATCAAAACTGTTTACTGCGCAGCAAATACGGGAACTCCCATTGATATCTGCTAATGCCACTTGATAGCTGTTTTTGAGCGAAAACAATGTATATTTTTTCTGTTAATCCAATTATCTTACAATTGCTTCTTGTTCATAGTATATTTTCCCACAAACCGAACCTGTACATGCTTTGAAATCATTGAAGACTTGCTCAACCGCATAATCTTACATGACTACATGACGTATTTTCTCTTCTTGGTGCAAGGTTGCCTATGAGCAGGTCCGCGACCATGGGGGGCAACCGGGCAATTACTCCCCACCGGAAGTTTTCAAAAATATTTTGATAGCACCAATAACTTTTTAAATTGTTTGGTAAAACACTAAGCTGAGATTATTTTGTCCTCCACGGATATATCATCTGGTTGCGACCCATAGCGATGAATGTTATATTGCAAATTTGGAGTGTGAGCTCAATGGTTGTCACTTGTCAATTATGAAAAATAAGTTAACTCTTGTTAACGCTTGTGTTGTGGTATTGGTCACAGAAAAGATATCTTTGAAATAGTGTCATATAACCGTTGTGTTTTACTATATATGATTCATTTTTAATAGTTGGAAATCAACGCTCTGCGTCATAAAGTGACCTTGTGTAACCACACCTAATAAGGTTCGTTGTTTAGAACTTAAAACTTTGTTACGAAAAGCAAAACGTTTACATCACATGCTGTAGCTCTACTTCGTATGATTACATGCATGAAAATAAATTTTTATATTTACATCCATGATGCAACAAACATAATACTCGATTGAACGATGTACTGGACATACAAATCTAAACCGTGACTTCAGCAAGTACGTTTGCGTAACTTCACATTACTTCTGAAACTTAATAAAATAATACCTGCATTAAAATCAAGCGGTGAATTTGCTTCTATCCTTGCTTAGAGCTAAAAGAAAATCTAACAACGTTGTTAACAGAGCCTAACTGGAAAATTAGTGTTCCCACCACAGTACAGACGCGTTTTTTAACAACTCAGCAATTATGCTCAAGTTCATCTGACCCGAAAATACGAGCTTGTTGTATTTCGAAAAAAAAATAGTGTTTTCAAAATCAAACATAATTTCTCCCCCAAAAATGGTGGAGGCGGACACACTGAAGGTACCAAAACGGCAGGAAAAATGCGAAAATTCCGCCTGTAACCTTTATTGGCGGCCAGTTGTAGATGAAAATGGTATTCTGCTCGTAGCTTGCGGTTCTACATGCAGCAGAACAAATTATGTTGTGACGTGAAGATATGTTATTTTCAAATGTAGTTTGTATTTCACTGTCACTTAAAGTTCAGAGACCCCAAAAAGAAAATGATAATTACGATGACAAGTCCAATCACAAACATGTGAAACTGTGTGAAATACTGTTCCTACATGAGAAAATTATATTTTAGCACGATTTGAGCATTTTAGCTTTTCTTGTCAAGCTTACTGACTATTTGCCCAAATTTGCCTTCTTGCTGCATGTTGGGTATGCAAGACCATTAGAAATTCCCCCTTAATCGAAAAATACAAAACTTATGCACATTTCTAAAAGTCTTCTCGACAAAGCGCTTAGAAAAAGTCAGCTACTGGGAGAATAAGCCTTAAAAGTTCATTCCAAGTATGCCCACAATTAAGTTGTAAAAACGCCTTGCCCAAACTGGGAAAGTAGCCCTGAACAGAGTTGCGTCGTTTGGTGTATATTTCTGCTGCTTGGTGTTAAGACGGTTTTAACGACGGAAGTCCGCAACAGACGTCTTAAACGTGTATGAGATTGTGGAAAAAGAAATCAAGGGAAACAACGCGCCAAGTGACCGAGATGTAGACCTCACGTACGCTACGTCGTCATCCGAAGTTGCGGTGCATCCAACGAATATGAACGTGCTAGCATCAATCATGGAAAGGAAACAAGTTCAGGAGACCCTGCGCGACAGGGTCTAGGACAGTTCGGCGATGCCGTTTCAGCGACGCCGGTTCGGCCACGGGACGTTTCTGCGATGGTGGTCGCAAATGTTTTACACGAAAAAAGTGTGTTTTTGAAATACAGTAGAATTGCTTTATAGCGGCACTTAAAGAGGCTGGAGAAAAAGCGTCGCTAATGGCGAACTGACCTTACAGCCGAACTGTATAATAAACCATTCCTAAAATGGCGTTTTAGTTGGAGGCGAGAGCCTGGCAAGGGATAAAAGTGTTCTTTGATTAGGATTGCCGCTTGCTCTATCGTGTTTTTGCAAATACTCTGATAAGAAAAACACAAACATGATATTGAAATCACTGGCAGTTGTAATTACATGTAATACAGAGGCATGGGCGTCGAAAGAATTTTTTTCCAGGGGGTCACTAGGGGCTTTTCGAAAAATTTTTCTAGGGGGTGACAAAAGTGGTAAAATTTGTTCTTTCCTACTCAAAACTAAGATAACAACCTTTTTTGCTGAAATTTTCAAAATCCAGAGGGGACCTTGGCCCTCCCTGACCCCCTTCCGACGCCCATGCACAGGGCATACAGTAGTAAAATACTGCATTACGTTCTTGCAAAAAAGTCGCTAAGTTTCGTTTATGCTGTTCTTGAGACAGCTTTATCTAGGACAGTGGTTCCCAAACTGGGGGTAAATTACCCCCAGGGGTAATATGCAATTCTTCAGGGCGCAACGCAAAACCAAAACTACATTGTTGTTCTGTATTATGAGCGATCACTGCAAAAGAAATATTCGACATGAAACGCGAAAAAAATTTATTTAGGGTAATAAGGCATAATGGGTACCTTGATTTAGGTAACGGCTCGAAAAAGTTTGCGAACCACTGATCTAGGACATGCTTTGAATTTTGTTAAAGAATTTTCCAGCATGGGCTACTTCTTTTTTTACTCGATATTCTACTAACTGCTCCGCCAAATCTCGGACAAATTGACTGCAGTCGCAACAATCTCCCAAATCCCTAATACAGTACATTGCAGTAAAACAAGTAACGATTTCTTCGACGATCTGATGACAATGTTATGTCACACACACGGTTCAGCGATTCCTCGCTTTAACTGCGTTACGTTTCGATCATAACAGGTTTGTATGGCGTCTTCACAACCGTCCTCACTTCAAAGTGTGAAGAAAACTTGCATCTGTCGTTGTACACGAACAAAATATTCTGCGGGGACCGACAAATGCGTCGCTTTGGGCGAAGTGACAATAAAGCCGAAGTCGTTACAGCCAAACTCTAATGCACGTAAAAATAAGGATTCTGCCGCGACCGAAGGAAAAGCGTCGTTATAGGCAAACTGTCGTTATAGCCGAAGTCGTTATAGGCGAATTCTACTGTACTTCAAAGGTTAATTACAAAGGATGTTTGTTTGTCCTAAAGCTATACCCGAAACCCGAAACCTTAACCCTAAAGCTAAACCCAAATTTTTTTGAAAAAGTACATAAAAAGCGCTCCTATCAAAAGTGTCATGTCTTGTAACCGATTTATCGCCGAAACGTCCATCGCCGAAACGGCATCGCCGAAACGGCATCGCCGAAACGGCATCGCCGAACTGTCCCATTCCGCGCGTGACAGACTCTGCCGATAGAGTTCAGTAGTTCACATCCAAACGGACTGCCGGATAACCGTAATCTAATCTTAGTGTTGTGGTGACCGAGTACTCGCTATAAAAGATAGCTGCTACCTGTTCACGGGGAGATTGAGTGTGGTCTCCTTGCGCGCCGCTAGAAATAAATGGCTATAGCTGTCCTGTTTGTCATCGAAAGTTGATTGCGCTGCCGCAATTTCGCGGTGTTCGTCCTCGGTTTGAAAATGCGCCAGGAGCAAGTTGTGAGTTGCGTGGCGGACGTTGTCGTTTTGAACGCCCCACCCGCTCGTAAGAAAAATGCGAGAAATCCTATAAACCAGAATAAGCAGGGAGTTGCATCGCGGATGCGGTCATCTTCTCACCTTGTCTCATTAGCGCACTGGTCTTCAACCTTTTTCATGCAGCGACCCATTGTGCAACCCAATTTAACCTAATGACCCGCTTCCGAAAATTTCCAGTTATGCAGGTTTATATAATGCAGTTGTGTTTCCACAATAGAAAATTACAATAACTGATGCTGAACAAAGGCTCATTTATTAAATTCATGCACATGGCAGCATCAGTGAGAGAGACCCGTGCTGTATACAAATCACTTCACAGTACAACTCATTGAAAACTAAAATAACTTCCAAGTTAGCTGCCGCATTCAGATATCTAATTTACAAACACAACACATTCTTACATCACAAAGTTGTTCGTTGGTCATAATCGCACTCAAAACCCCGTAGTTGTCACAATCACACTTAACACAATTTTGAATGAAAAACTAGGCTATCATTTTTTCCAGGTGATCCTATAATTTTGGCTACCACAAGCAATGTTTACATGTACGAAATCTAAAATAGAGAAGTAATTATGAATATTTGTATTAGAAGCTCTCGCGACCCTAGGAAAAACGCAAACGACCTCTACGGGGATTGCGACCCAAGTTGAAAACCACTGCATTAAAGAAACAAGGTTAATATGCGTACGAAAGTTAGGTTGACCAGAAAATGGTACTGTAGTCTTGTCACTTAACAAAAACCCGTTGGCAACAATAATGTTGTCGCTGACCTAACGTTCTGCTTTCGCCTTATCGCGCATCTTCCATCGATCATTTGTACTGACGTGTGTGATGTAGACATTACAATTTCATACAAGTTGTGTCCTTTATTCTCGTTTTCCCTGCGTTACGTTCACTCATTCTTTGTCTTTTTCTTAGGCAAACACCAAACGAGTTCGAACCTACGAATGCCTTTATTACGTTTGGTTTAACGCTCAGAGCATATATTCCAGAACGAACCTAATTCTCAAGTTTGCGTTTCATGTCTATTGTGCTAAAGTCAGAATGACTTAGACGCATTCGATCATTGCGCGAACGCTGTCTTGTAAGCAAGATGCAAATACTCGGCTATAAATTTGCCACACTTTAGCCCTGCATTTCGATAGGCACTAATTGAAACCTAATGGGTCAGGTTGCTGGCTTAGTCAGGCTGACGCTGGATCATAAACCTTGCCTAAAAATGTTAAGCCAAACAGGGACAATCTCAATTACATTAGTGCAATAAACTTCTGCGCAATATTTTTAATCTAAGTTGGGGTGCAATCCATTTTTACCTGTTTCATAAGTAAATCCGGCTGCGACTTTGTGGATTTGCTAGGAAAAGTAGACTGGCAGACTTTGTTTCCTAATTTAAATGATACGCACAATCATGGTAAAAGGGTTGGAGAAACAACCAACAAACTTTACGAACACACGGAAAAATCTCACTTTTTGTGCAACGCAATTTGCTGCCCAACAGGTTTTTGCGGGCAGCCTAAATGTATTTATTTCCACGGCCTAATACAGTGTAGTTTCAAGCAACTAATAGAGCAGGTACAGTACAACCTGCCTTAAAATCAGTTTTAATTTTTGGTGGATTTTTTCACAGGCTAGTCATCTATATTGCTTTCCTTTGTGAAGTGTCACACGCCCTTCAAAACTTAAGCGTAAAACATACAAAAACGCTGCTCTGTGCGGACGGAGATTCGTGACTGGCACTCTTTATAGGCAGCGTCTCAGTAGAATTTAAGTTCTGTTACTTCGATCGCACAACAAATACTCGATCAGTGTTTTTCTATGTTGTCTCAATATATGATCAAAATTTGTTTTCAAATTTTGTTTCAGTCATTCCTTCCTTATCACCGTTGAAAATATTCTGGTGATTTTTCTGAATTTTCATCAGCTGTCAATTCAATGACACCGAAAATATTGGCAGATACACGCGGTGTTGAAACGACCCAATATTTCCATAAACTTGGTAGTCACTGGTCAAGCCTCCTATTTAAGGCTTGTGGGTAGAAGACACCAATGAGGATATTTTTCCATTTAAAAAGATTTAATCTGTTAGTTTTTTTGGGCATAAATAGCATTAATCAAGAGAGTAGTATGCCTAGTAAAAAAAGTGAGGAACTTGGTGATTAAAAATCATATTAATATTTCTCAGGTAAAGATTTCATTTACACTTCTGTTTGTATCAAAGATTTTTCACGTTGAGAATTGTGTTCTTTTCAACATCGCAGCAATATGCAAATAGAAAAGAACAGCAGTATTTGAGTTGCACTTGAATTCGCAGCATCGTTGACCTCACCGACAAAGACAAAAGCTATTTGGATATCTTGGTAGAGGATAATGATGATGAAGACGCAACCAAGTTTAAAGCCCAAGATACACTGACCATAAATATAATTGAAGGAAAAAACTTGCACAACGGATTTCCTGAAAGCTCCACTCGTCTTGAGAAAGCTTTTGTCAGAGGAATCTTATCCGCTAGCAGTGACGATGATCAATATGAAATTGAAACCGACTGTCGTTACTTAACACCGACAGGGGAAACATGGTAAGGAAGAAACTTTTCCACGCTGTTTTGTTGTATTTGGCTATGTGTACTTGTTTTAGTTGGTATTTAATGTCACGAGTATTTCGAAAGAGTATCAGCTGTTATCTGTCAAGCTGGAGGATTCCAAGGGAGTTGGGGAAATACACGCCACGCTGATCACCAGCCAATTATCACTCTTCTAAGAGAAATAAACTTTCACGATTGCATTTTCGTAATTTTTACTCTATTGTTAGATTTTAATGTTTACGCTTAAATATGCGAGCAGTAGAGTTTTGGTTTGCAATAAGGTATTCATAATATTAAATCTTAGTCACAAGTATAAGATAAAATTCTTCCAGAAAAGGTTTATCAAAATTTTTCAAGAACTTAGAAACAACTGCAGCCTCCTATCGTTTTACTAAGGAAATGAAATGAAAAACGATAAGCTGAGGGATATTGTACTTACACTCAAACTTCGAAAATTGTTCTATAAAAAATAAATACAAAACCTTTCAGCGCATCTGTAAATTTACTTCGGGTCCACAATTGTATTTTCCATGACCAGACGCGCAAATGATTAGCGCACCTTGTATTAAACGTGACTTTTCCACTCAGGTTCAACACCAAATTTCTGTACAAGGGATTGACCAGAGAAGATCTTGAAAGGTGCTACTGGACACTGGAAGTTTACGGTTGCAATTGCGACGGAAAAACTGTCCTCGGTCAGGCAATCTTAAGCGGATCAAAAAGTGAGAAGAGTAACAGAGCACTTATTTATTGAAGGGTCCAATTTGTTTAAACTATGACTAATAGTTTTAAACGACGTCCAACACATTTTTCCAGGGGAGCGAAAACTTCCCCCGCTCCCCCTAGTTACGGTCCTGGCTTGCAATTCGCTCATGTCCGCTGTGCTTTTTCTTCATTTTGCCTGCAGAGGCAGGTTGCCAATCTTGCGAGCGGATTGTTCTACTGTTGGTCTTTATTGTGTAACAATAACAATGGCAACAAATCTTCTAATGTCCACTTCAAGTTACGATAGTAGACATTTTGCCGCATGTGACTGTTGAACGCAGACATTTTGGCAGGTAAAGCAGCGAGACAGTGGCTGCTTATAGCGGTAAGCAAGGACGCGGGAGAGCGGGGGCATTGTCCCCCTGATCTTTCAAAAGAGGGGAAACGGGACCGATGTGTCTTTTTCATAACAGCATCATAGATAATTTCATGGTGTATTCAGGGGTGTAGTGCTGAAAAAGAGGCGTGGGAAGGGCGTTCCAGTTCTTGTCGCACCCCTGGGTATATCAAGATCGAATTGAAACAAATTTTTCTATGGTTCCTTTTATTATTTCTGAGGTCAACAGTGTTGCTTAACAGAAGCAAGTATAATTGGTAACGATTTTTTTGTTTTTTACAAGTTTCCATTGTCCTCAACTTTTTACGCCGCCCCACCCCTACCGCTGTTCCGGCGTCCCTGATTGAACCTGTTTTTTTCGGTGTTTTTTCGGTCATTGACCGAATTTTTTTAATGTCTGAGTCAATTCAACCATAAACGAAAAAATGGAGACGTTTTTAAGGTATTTTGGACAACTGACCGAAATATCTCAGCGAAAAGAAAAACCCAGGATTGGACCGTAACAGTACATCTTTAACATCACAAATAAATGCCTGGAATGAACGCTGTTGTTGCTAAACAGTGTCTACGGCGTAATTGCGTTATAAAAAAGACTTTCAAAGTGGATTGCTTCTGAGCCAAAGCTTGAGCATCAAGACATATAAAATTTATATCACGGCCATATTCATACATTTAGTTTTAACAATGTACAATAAGAAAAATCTACGATGTTTATTCAACTTATCCTTTTCGGCTGCAGAATAGGATAAGTTATATTTGTAGCACGCCAGAGTTATCCGTGAGGAATTTTAGCGATGGTCTTAAATGAAGCTTACATCCCATCAGGTGGGATACAGCAAGTTGGTGCGGCAGAAACAGCTGCGAAAAACATTATTTTTTTTAGTTACGGTTAGTGACCACAAGCATAAGTGTACGGGAGTGCATATTTTTGAGGATGCAAAAAAGTTTTGCTCAAATTTGATCTTGCTTTCCTAATAAATGTATAAACAGCAAGTCTTAATGTTAAGACTAAAACGTACCATTGTAAACCAATCAAGGTTTCTGCATACCTAATTACGCCTACCAATTACCTGGGTTCAAAGCCGTACGTCCTCAACTAGCAATCAGTATTCTGCATAGCTACATGTGAACAATGGTAATATTTATTGTGTTGAAAAATGTTAGCTAATTACAATAAAATCCTCCCAAAAATTGCTGTTCATGCCACC
>JGI24159J19872_10010780_pt1 | contig 11997 bp, 11 predicted proteins | sample Ectturendosymbi4_FD_19872 | JGI IMG/M metagenome (IMG submission 19872) | reverse complement strand
AGATGATTCTCTCAAGGATCTTGAAGGGAACACACAGAAGAGATACGAGAGGATAGCTCTTTGGATTCCCCAATGACTTCTCTAGTTTTGGGACTGCAACTATTAGTGCTTTTCTCCAGAACTTGGCGCATGCAGGAAGTGAGGAAGTTGCAAAACCAAGAAAGATGGAGTCCAATCCCTTAGACTTTCCTGTCTCAGGCGCCTGAGCTCGGCAGCAAGCTCTTCTGGCCTGAAAGGGCCAGAGATACTGTTTCCTTCAGGTGTTGGGACCTTCCATAGGTCGGACAGCTCCTTGTTGACGAGCCTGGTGGACTCGCGGCTCTCACTCTTGTGAGGCTATCGTATACTAGCGGCTTATTCAAAACACGCAACAATACCACTATAGGATTATTGTTCAGCCCACAACGTGCGATGGGAATCATCGCAAAATTTACGATATTGCACTTTCAGCCACCCTGTTGAATTTATGTAATAGGGGAGGAATGAAAACTTTCAAAATGAGCAAAGGGAGGAATGCATCAAAAAAGGTTGGGAACCATTGGACTAGATCATGGAATGGTTCAATTGGTGTAAGTAAATATGGTAAAGCTCCAATCACAAAACATCCGTTATGCATACTTTTCAAGTTTCTTTTGCGCGATATTTCGTTAAAGAACACTTTTCGTTAAAGAACACTCTGCGTAAGACTGCAGACCAGTGGTCCTTAATCGGGTGGGTGCGCCCTAAGAAAGGGGCCTCAATAAATTTCCATGGGGATGCGAGCCCTTTGGCACCCTAAAAATGGAAAGTTTGGTCATTGAATTTCCCAATAAGTACACTTGTTTTTTCACAGCATATTTGATGTCAGGGGGATTCAAACAAGGACCCAAGCATTGGCAGTCAACAGAAAAAAAAACGTTTCCCTCAATTTGATTGCTATCTGCTAAGGATTGAAGTTTGCAAAATTTATTATTCCGTAGAATATTATTGTTTGCATCTGATTAATTGCAATAAACGATGTTGAATGAAATACTTTGAAAAAGCGGTGGAATAGAACGCTTCAGTGGAGTTGATGAAAAATAGCTAAAAACAAATTTGCATGCCTAACTGTAGCAGTACCATACAAAAATGGTCAAAACAAAATGCTGGAAATAAAATAAATTAGGAAACAATTAAAGCTTCACCTTCGAGGATTTAAAACAACGGACCAAACACCTCTGCCAGGTGGTCCAGATACTACTGAAGTGGTATGAACATCTTGCTCTATTTCAATGGTGACATTTGCACCTAAAGTTCCATATCCCCAAACAACTGCTTTGTGAGGCTCTCTTTGCAAAACCATGTTGTCTTGATAATATGACGCAAATGAGAAGTCATCATCTACAAAAAAAAAACGATGAAAATTAATGCAACGGACAACAAAGTGTTATATTCATGAAGTCTTGCATCAAACTATCTTGAAAAGTCTAAGATTTTTTCAAAAAAGTTAATTGTTAACAGTTGTTCCGTAAAATACAATAACGTTTTTTGTACTTTGTTTCAATTAAAATTTACAATACTATCATCCATATCTACATACTTAACCCTTGAAAATTTCAGATAATATGAGCAAGACACGTGAATTAAATTTGCAGTGTAATTCACCCTTTGTTGAACGGCACTTTCATTCGAAAAACAATTGACTTGAAGAAAACTGCCAACATAAACTGCTTACTTTTCTCTTTTTCGATAACCACAAGCGCAGACGCGTTCTCGTATAAAAGCAAAGCCTGGGTGCACAATCAACTAGCCGCTTTATGACACAACGGAGAAAGAGAACCGGACTTTAGAAGGTAGCTCCCCATGCATCCGCCCAAAGTTCACCAAAACCTCGATTTTATAGTTATTCCTAATACATGGACTTGGATTGCAAATCTTTCTTTATGAATTAGAAAAACAATGTTCAAATATTTGTGAACTAGGTCCACCACGTCACGGATATAGAAACACTTGTCCATCCAGGGGAATATATAGGGCTACACAAAGTCTATAGTGTGAAGCGTTTCAGCGCACAGACAAGTGTGAAGCTTTTACGCACTGCATACAATAATGCCTACCGAATTATGCATTACATATTACCTAGAAATGTAAGTGTTCGCCCACACCAAGTTATCCATTGGGTCAAAACTTTTGATGCCTTAATGAGAAATAGTCTGTATCGCTTTTTACAACGTTGTGCATCTTCATCTAACTTTTCACCCAATTTCTTCAAATATCTTATGCTTTTCGCTAATATTCATTTTTCCTGAATTATTTAACGCTCCTGTATGACGGTGATCAACTGTTATAGTTGTTGATTCGTTGTACCAGTGTGCACGTCCATGGTCGTCCACAGGGAGGGGGCAAAACGGACATTTCCCCCTGGAAATTGGGATTAAGAACCAAATTTTTGAAAAAAACTGAAGTAAGCACCTCAATTGACGTAATTCTTGCAATGAAAATTTTATTAGCCGATTCGAAACTCAAATTGCACCAGAGCCGTGTTAACAGTTCTGTTATCAAGCAGTGATGAGCTTTCAGTTCACTAAATCAGCTCGATTGTCTGCAGAGGCCAGTTGCAAAGCTTACGCACGGTTTGTTCTAATATTGGTCTTCATTGCGTAACAATACCATCGAAAAAATGGTTTACTTCAAGTTACGGCAGTAGGCGTTTTGAGGCATATGACTGTTGAACAGGGTTGCCAGATTGGCCATTTGTGAAGTGCGCTGGCCATGAAAAAGCGCATTTGGCCATTTTATGAAGTTTGGCCATGTTTTCACTTTGTTACATTAAAAAGAAATTTTCACGAATTATTTTGTCTTTTTGTATTTTTTGGACGGACTTCCTTCATGTCACTGTTACAGTAACCAGGCGTGTAGACACGAGGGGCATTCAGTGGCAGTTACCCAAATTTTCTTTGTGCCACCCGAGTTTTGTTTTGTTGTGGCCAGGAACTTTGTTTAAATATATAATGAAAACAAACATCTTTTCCCCTAAAAATATTTTCTCCCCACAAACCATAAAACCTGGCTGCGGGCCTGACAGTAACACCAGGATACTTCAACCTTGCATTGTTCTGAAGGGTGCAGCAATCGGGTCAGTAACTAGGAGGCGCTGCGGGCTAGTCGCCCCTGGAAATTTTTTGCCCTTCTATGGAAAAATGTGTTGGACATAGTTTAAAACTATTGGGTATAGTTTAGAAATATTGAGCCTCTCTCAGAAAACTCTTCGCTCCCCTGGTGTCCGAACATGGTTGCGAGCCTGGTAACAATGGTTTAGCCCTTGCAGTCAGAAGATGTTGTACAATTATTTCGATCAGTGTTAGTCTTATGGTCACCCCTGGAAGCTGCTTCACTTGTATCTGAAAGGCTGCACTCGGTTGTGTGACTGAATAGTAGAAGCGTATTATGCCGTTGCTTAGATTTTACTGTTAGAAGTTTATCATTATTCTTACAGTACCACCATATTGCAGTGCTTCAACCTTGTATTGCTTTGAAGTGAGTAGTAATTATTTAGCCCTTGCAGTCAGTAGATATTGCAGCTTACAAGTATTTATGTCGATCTTCCATATGACTCAGTGTTTGCTTTACCCTTTCGTTGATATATGTGTGTGTGGACTTAGTGATGATTTTCAGCATGTGATGATGATCATCAACTTAATGCAGTTTGTGGATTTCATTTCTTCCTCGAGTATTTTGATTCCAAATGTTAGCAAAAGATCAAGAGATTTCTAGAAATGTCGTTGAATTGAAAAGTTAATTTCAAACTGTTTAACGCAGATGGGTAATATATGAATCATTCATCTACAGTAGTGTTTAATACAGCTATGTCCAACCGCGGTCCAGTTGAAGTTTTTGTGCGGCTCACTTTACATTCTCGTTGTTTTGATAACTAGCCTATATTCTGACAACTTTTCCTAATTTTGATAATCTCAACTTTGGCATTTTTGATGCGGGTGGTCTTCAATGCCACTTTATCACGTCTGTACCGCGTGTTGGAGATTTACATATGTCCACTGACACTTGGTTCAAAACTTGTACTAGTGTTGTGATTTCTACCCTTGTTCCCGTTGGGACTAAACTTGCCTATGAAATCACACTACTGAAGTGGTTAAGGGTGCTAAACAGTCGTTGCAGTTAGGATTCGAACGCTTTCAGTACATTAGCTTAAACTGAATTTAGTTTGCCAAGGTTTTAGTAAGTCATTCAATGTGCGGCCCTGGTGATATAATTTTTGGCTCTCTAAGCAATTTGGATTGGACGTAGCTGTATTAATGTGTGGTTGTAAGTTTTACGAAGATGAAGAAAGACAACTTGTAGCATCTGATTTTAGGTTCATGGTCGAAATTGTTGTTTCAGGCTCAAAACTTGTTTCTTTGGCACAACCGTACATTTTGGCAAAAATATACTGCTTTCTAAACATTTTAACCCCTTATGAATAATTAATTTACCATGGACACATAATGTATTTTTGTCCATAACGTTTCGAGAAATAGTCATATTGGCCATTTTTTTATTAAGTTTTGGATATAAGCTACGGAAAATATCTAGCAACCTTCTGTTAAAGGCAGTTATGTGTGGCAGCGGGAGGTAATGCAGCGAGACAATGACTGTTGGTAGCAGGTAGTTTTACGTGCATGAGTGAAAGAGAAGCATTGCTGTGAACGCACCGCATTTTGGATGCAGTTGCCGTAACCTGATGCATTTCTTTTGTGGTGTAAAAAGCGCAAAGCGTTTTGTGAACGTTCATTTGTACAGCATCGTCAGCAACCTGAAAAGGATGCAAATTGTCGACTTTGCCCCCCTGGAAAATTTTCTGCGTACGCCCGTGTGCACGTTTCATCAGTATTGTTTTTGCATAACAACGAAAACCTTTCGTGTGCTTCGTGGCGCCCTAGTAAATTTTGTGGGGGTACAAAATGGGGGGGTGTTTGATTCTAGCAATAGAATAGTATTTTGCTTGGTATACCGCGTTTTGAAGCATAAAAAGACAAATACTACAAAAACTTTAGGTGGCATGGCTCCCCCGGTCCCCTACGCCAACGTGAGCAGGCTTGATTGATGAAATAGAAGCACATATCGGCCCAATATACTGATAAACAATAAAAAGTGCGTTTGACGGAATTCACAGTTTTTACCTCGCTTAATTAAGTCACAGGGGGTCTTAAGATATCCGTTACGTTTATGAAATTGGATTTGAAGGGGTGATTTTTCTAACTATTTACACTCGCAAATAGGCAAAATACAATGAGCGTTTGGTGGGTGGGTAAATGATGAAATTACTTGCACCACCGATATATACTGCGGAACAATTAGTGGACAAAGAAAAGGAGACAAATCTAAGTGCGAACACTTCACAAAATTTTGTGCTGGTTTTCATGAGATTTTTGGTGTCCACGTGTTCAACCTTCATCATTTGTAATTTGTTTAAATGTCATAGAGAATTTGACAAAATATTTAAATGTATTATATCGGTATTAAAATTTGCCATGAAGCAAAACTGCAAGCGTTTGTCAAGCTGTGGATGACCCAAAAGTTCCACAATCAACTAAAAACTATCCAAAACCGACGAATCTTTTGACACTGAACAACGTTGGCAGAACTGGCGCCAAAGTTAAAATAGGACAAACACTCGTCTTGACCTATTCATTGCGAATTGAATCACCACACACCTTATGTGCAATAGCTGTAGGTCTACTGGAGTCTTAACTAGAACTAGTAACAACCAAGTTCTATCCATGAAAAGTGGGACGTAGTGCAGCGCAGATATAACGCTGAGGATGTTTGATATCGTTCGATTGTTAGAGACAATTCATCGTTCGTTCAAACGAGATAGTTTTTTCCTAACAATGAGATTAATAAGCCTTTCTACAATCCTCGAGCGAAAGGAGTACATGCCAAATATGAAGAACATGCCCAAACACCATGGCGTGGGTTCACCGGGGGCGCGGGACCAAATGCAGTTGCATCGGTTGCATCTGTTTGGCCGGTTCTGCTGTGGATTTGTAAAATCATCACTCAAGTTTATCACATTATTTGATTGCTACCAATCGCATACTTTCAGGATATTTACTGCTGTACTTTACTTAGTCACGTTTTGTTCGATTCTGTGCAGGTTTAACTCTATTTTTTGGGTTGTGAAATATTGCCATCTTCCAGCGTTTTCATTTTTCACTTCAATGTTTTTTGTCGCACACTGTCACCCATTTCCTACATGACGTGGTAGTCGGTTTTGCATTTTCGTCTTTGTACGTCTTACTGCTCATTGTTTGTTTTTTTATATTAACAAAGTGCTTGTTGCATGCGGTTATAGTGAATATACCTTTCGCATTACGAATTGCCGATTCCTACGTGCGATCATATTCCGTACGTGAGGTCTGGTTTGTATCAACTCTTCATTCGTGTCAAGGGAATTCGTGTGTGCGCGCTCCACAGCGTTCAAGATATGACCTCGATTTTGCATTCCTTTCGAAAATTTTACCATCGGCGTTGACACCACGCTTTTAGTGAGTCGAGTTTTGTATCGCTAGCGCACGGACCACGTTGGCTGTTTCTGCTGTTGCTCCATCGTAAAACTATTTCTGCTGCTGCTAATCCGATGCCTTTTTGTAAATAAAGATTGTGCACCAGGAAATCTGTGAAACCAACTATAAAGAGTTGAGAGCAAAACGCTTTGCTTCGGCTTGGCAACTTAAATTGTCAGGCAGTTTTAGTCTGGAGTTAGAACAGCACTCATAAAAAGACTAGGCTGCCTCGTTAGAAGCGCTTGGGGAAACCAGCATCTCTGCATGCAACGACAGCATTCCTCGCAAGAAACGTCTACGCTGGGCAACATCACAAACATCCATATTGGTTCCTAAACAAGGAAACCTAGATTGGTTCATCAGACCGGAACCTCTGTACAGTTAAATACATTGCCCTTAGGAAGTGTACTTTTGTAGGTGGACGAAACATCGCCTAAGTAATGAAAAAATCGCCCAAACAACGAACTAATCTGCTCACTGTTTTTTTTTAATCATTTTGTAGTCTGTTTCCACATGGAATCTACAACCTTATTTGAGGGTGTTGTGTGTCAGTTGGACTTTGGGACGTAGATGCAACTGTGGCTCTCCATTATTGTCCATGCGTAATTGTATTGCTTCTTCACAATTTGTGTGGATAAACATTGGATTTGCCTTTGCTACGTGCCTTCGTTTCGTAATGTCATGGTTGCTGCATTGCTCTCTGCCTCATGACTTCCATTGTTATTGTAACTTGTTTCTCTCACCTATGTGTATGTTTCACCTGTTTGTCTGTAGATACCTTTATACCTTAACTCTACACACAATACTTATCAGACATCATCTGTGTTGTGAATATCATTATGCTGCATGCGATTTAGCAGCTGGGTTTCTGTTTTTATATGTTGTTCACCTGGCCAGTCTGGTTGTGTTGTTTGTGCCCTATGCTGTGTGAGTATGCAGTACCACTCACGGGGTGTGTAGATACGTACTATTTGTGATGGCGATTGTGATTTGTCTTATTTTTATTGCTGACTCGTTTGCTGCATACTGCTTGCCATCTTAACCATGATCACAGTCGTGAATTGCTTTCATTTTCGTTTCTTGTTACTGCTGCGTTTTTTGTGTTATTCGCCTTCGCCTTCAGTAAGCTCACTGCATATTGTGCACACTGCACATCATGGTAGGATCCGCGATAATTTCTGGTCGCAATAATTTCTAACACGTAATGACGAAAGAAAGGCGCATTTTGCCCACAGGTTGAGAATATATGGTCTAGAGTGTGCTTTCTTTTTTGCTCTGGTTTTATTACTTCAGTATTTTATACGTAAGCATTTTTTGCAGATCTCTGGACTGAAGATGCATACAATAACATGAAATACATTTTCCATGAAAAAGAATTTGCTGATAGATTCGACTGCATCACCTTTATAGAGATTAATATCCATATCGAAACTATGAAACTTTGATTTTGTTATAGTATTACTTTATTATTGGAAACTGGCACAACAAGATTTGTGTTCTAAACAATAGTTGGTTATACCTTAGTTATAGGCCTATAACATACCTTTTGAAGCATCAGCAACTTGAGAACAGTCAGAAATGACAATGATAGATGTTAATAAAACAAAAGAGGCAAAGAGTATTCTTGAGTACATGAGTGATTTTTCCAAACTCAGCAACTGCAGAGACAAAATAAATACGATCTCTAAATTTTAGGATCCTGTCTACAAGAGTGCCAGGTCCAGATGTGCTAAATATTCTAAATCGCTCATCAAAAAGTGCCAAATAGGTTGAATACATGCCAAAGAATCGAAACAGGTCAATGGCTGTCGTTTTTCAATGACTTAAAAGCAATGGCAAAATTGTATTGTTGCTATGAAAATCATCCGAGAATTATCGCACAGCATAATTGTTATCTACAAAAATATATTTTGTTCATAAAGAAAATGCTTAAGAAAAATACCCAGCCGTGTTTTTAAGTTGTTCTAGAGATTTAGATCGCCTATCCAACATTTCTTGCAGTTTCTCAAAATGCAGTAAAACCTCGGTTTACGACCGTCTCTGTAATTGGAAAAAATAGTTGTGTTCCCTCAAAATAACGCAGTGGTCACCAAGGTTAAAATTTCAAAAAAATCTGCCTGCAACTGTTTGAAACAATAACCCACAGGTTACCGACCACACAAACATCCAGCATGCCACAGTGTTTTTTGCTTTGAAACTCTTACCCAAGCGTCTGATATGTTAGATTTGTCACAAATGAACAAAATATCTTTTACAAAAACGCAGCCACTGAACACATAAACTATTAGGCTTTCCTGGTTCAGATGGACCAAATACATACAGACAAATAATTCGTTAAGCAAATGATGCCCAGCAACTTCAGCTCTGCTAATGGAAAAAAAATTGAAAAAAAAATCTAAAAGTTTGAGCTCAAAGCACACGGGTTAAAAAAAATACCTAACAATGTTTTTTTCAGCCAACAACATTAAAAACGACCAATAACATGCCAAAATATGACGTACATGGCAAACAGCACTATAAAAAGTAAAATGTCTGAAATTTGCCAACTTAAAAACCCTGCTTTTCTAGTGTAACGGAAATCATTCCCATCACGCGCTACTCTCTCCGTTTCCCCTCGCACAAAGAGACATTCCTCACAGACAAGGCGCATATGAAACGAACTGGTTGATTCCAGACCAGTAGCGGACACGGGCGGTTTTGGTGGGGAGATGCTACGCCGATTTGCAATCCAATACTTCACAGGAATATATTGCGCAAATCAATCACTTTTGCATAAGTACATTTACGAGGAAACAAGCCTAAGCTTGGTTTAGAAGAAGCTTGAGTGATAAAAGTGGTCAAACTTTAACACTGCACCGCCACGAAACCAACCAGCAATGTGGCTCTTAACAACGATCTAACATAGTCACTGGTGTCGGTGCAGTTACACACAAGATAAAAAGATCATGTGACAACAGAATACTTATTCTCATTGTACGTTACGTTTGTTAGATCACAATTACCGGCGTCAGTAGCCAGCATGGTGTTGCAGCAAGTAAGAGTGTAGTCACTTGGATGCAATTTAGATCAGTACTCTTCAACTGGGGAACCTTACAGTTTTTAATTGTCGTTTGGAATAGTCTGCAACACCGTTATAATTTGTGTATAACATTTGTTATTGCAGGTAATTTTGATGACATAATAACGAGAAGTGCGTTCATTCGGTTGCTTTGCAATCGAAAGTAAAAGAACGGAAAGAAACAAACAATTCGCAATGAGTGAAAGCACTAAAAAACTAAAGCGAGAAAGCACGATCATTCATGGGCGTCCTCAGAAATTTTTCCAAGGGGGAAAGTCGACTTTTTGTTTATCATTTTCAAATTGCTGACGATCAGTGTTCCCTCTAAGATAATTTTAAACTTAACAAATATGCTTGATTGAATATGATTATTTTAGGGCTGAGTATGTGGAGTTTTCAATGAACTACAAGCTTTGTGAATTACATATTAAATCAAAGTACATACAAAATGCACATTTCATTCAAATAGCTCCTTGTTTTCCGTGGAGTTTCCATTGCTTTGGAATGTTGCAAGTGAGGGAGAAAATGAGATTTCACTGCGCAACAGTTCTGGTGGTCCTGAGTATTTTCGCACCTTAGATAGAACATTGCTGACGATGCAGTGCAAATGGAAGTTCACAAAACGCTTTATCCTTTCTACACTACAAAGAAAATGCCCCATGTTACGGTAACAATCACAAAAAATCCTTCGTTGGCAGCAATAGCCAGGTATATTAGAATTACGACAATTTACGCAGTACGCAATCTGCATATTTCCACCGCAGGGACTTTCTTTTCAAGTATGCATTGCAATGATCTGTTAAGAAACAATCATTGGATTGCCATGGTTTTCAACGAAACTACACACCATGACTTTATTTTACTTAGCAAGCAAGGTCGCACCGAGTTGATATATTCAACTGAACTAACAAGTGAACTTGTTTTTGAAAATTTCGGGAGGGAATTGTCCGGTTGCTCTCCCCATAATGGTAGGATCATAGCGATACTTGTCAGTATCACTTGGAACAGTGATTCTCAAAACTTTAATGAGCCGCGGGCCTCTTTGAAAGCCTCTCAACACTTGTGGCACCCTGGTCATCAATGAAAATACCTAATTTTGTCCTCTGCTTCTGCTCAGGGCCCCTGCCCGGCCTCTGCACGTTGTCCCCAGAGAACAACTCCGTATCCCCAAAGTGGGGACGAGGTCCCCGTTTGAGAAACCCTGACTTAGTTGCAAACGTCTGGGATGTCGTCCAAAGCGATCAATAAAACCATGCTCCACAAACCGGATTATTAAGTAGACTTGACTTGTATGACTACCGACAAACTTACTACAATTAGGACACCACGCAGGTTTTGCGGAATTTATCTGATGAATTATGAAAACTCCCAACACAAAACATAGCTTTGCACTCAGTGTTCCCTCAGATGTCAGAACTAAACCTTAACCATTAAGACGTATTCCCACAAGCGTGCATAGATGTATTCTGCTGTAACAAGCCACGTAATTTTTATTGCATGATAAAAAGTCTGCATGGGTGTAGTTTGACACTCAGGCACATTCGTCACACTCCCACTAATAATGGATTTTTAAACTTTGCTATAGTCTCACTCACGCTTCTTTTCACAAAGTACAAATGTATGTGGCTTACCGCTATCAGCATGTCACTTCTCGCTGCATTACCTGCCAAGATGTGTGCGTTCAACAGTCTCATGCAACAAAACGCCTGTCCCCGTAATAAAAAGTGAACTTTTTCAGATTTGTTGCTATCTTATTGTCACGCAATAAAGAACAACTGCAGAACAAACTGCTCGCGACTTTCGCAACCCACCTCTGCAGGAAAAGGAGGGGACATGAGTAAACTGCAAGTTCATGACTGCATGACACTGTAACTGTGAACCTGACTCTTGTGCAGTGTGAGTTTCACACCGGCAAAAAAACTGTCATTTCAAGAATCAAATTAATTAATCGGAATTAAGAAGCCGACTTCAGGTTTTTCGAGGAATATTTAGTTCTGAATCCCACTTTCGAGGCAGAGGCAAATACCCGTTTTGCCTCCTCTGCCCTGGGGACGCCCATGTGATCATTGTCTATTTTTTATCAGGTTCCGTAAACACGGCCAGTTCATGTAATGAGACCAAGAAGCATTTTTGACTAATTGTTAGCATAAGTCAAATTTTAGCATCTTTACGGAGTAATGTGCAGTACAAGAAATGTTGGCTACAATTTTTAATGAAATCAAGTGTCATGTCAACACCTCTATAGGTCTGATGGGGTGGATGCATCCCTTGCATCCCCCTTGTGTCCGTGCCTCTACCAGACACCTCTTCATCGTAGATCTTGCACTCCACTGCTTGACCGCTCTGCACCTTGCGGCATGTGCATGCTGAGCAGCCATTCGGTCATTCAACTACCAGGGCCGGATTAAAGGTAGGGGA
>JGI24159J19872_10010778_pt1 | contig 11998 bp, 8 predicted proteins | sample Ectturendosymbi4_FD_19872 | JGI IMG/M metagenome (IMG submission 19872) | reverse complement strand
AAAGAAACTTAAAAATCATGAATCTAACTTATTTTCGTCCTGAAATGAGAGGAAATGTGGAAAAAACAAGAACCCAGTCAACATCAGATTTGTCGCCAAAATATCAGACGTCAGAAATTTATCTGAGAACATCACATCTAATGTCATGTTAAAATATCAGAAGTGGCAACACTAGTATCAATGATCCCGAACTTTTGGTGCTGTCTCGACGCCGCCGCAATCGAACTGCACCTTTGTTTCGTCATCAAGGGTAACGTGTGGTGGAAACGCACTTTTCCGATGGCTGCTATCGCTGTGTTACATCATAAGCACATGAAGCTATTCAAGCCATTTACACCACATGTTATTGCGTGGTCCGTCAGAAAAAGGTTTAATCAGTCGATACGATTCGTAGAACCAGTGGTGCCACTCCTAGTGTTTTTCCACTAGATCTAGTGTTTTTTCTTTCATCTGGTGTTCTTCTAGTGTTTTTTTTGTGGATATCTAGTGCTTTTTTCATGAGTGAGCTGAATGTAGTTAATTGCACAATTTTGTGTAACTGTAATTGAGACTTTTTGATTTAGTGCAATTGCAATTTGCTAAAAAATCTACGTAATTAAATCTTAAATTACGCAATGCAATATAATATGTTTGGACTTGAACCGCTGCGAATTCCTTGTAGTCATCTGTTGGGAGTTTCACTGACCTGTACAAACAAACACAAGCGTTGCTGCTATCTCCTATTTTCTTGGTCTCTGGTTTACAATGAGTTGCACAGTGTCTGTGTTTGGCATTGCAACGCAATTTCAGGGTATTTTCACTGTGTGTAAGTTTACTTTTGTTATCTGGTGTTTTTTGGGTGAATCTAGTGTTTTTTTATCATGAAATCTAGTACTTTTCCATAACAACAGAATGGCAACACTGCGTAGAACGAAAGATCAACAAAAGAGATTGCAAGGTTTAGTTAGCGCGATACCGAAACCTGTAATGCCATCAGGACATCAGGAGCTGTGAAAAGCGCAAGGCTTCTAAGAAGAAAAAACGCAAAGGTCTGGCAGTGTTAGCAAAGACGCCGCGACTGAATCGCGTTTTCTAGCAAAACTTTCAAGCAGCAACATTAAAGCAGTGGCGTTAACCAGAGCACCTGAAAATTAAGGTGAAAATGGAGACATTAGCTTTGAAAAAGTTTCACACTCAGCCTGGTATTTGGCCATATTGACATGTTCATATTCCGGTGTTTTTGTTTGTAATCTCAGGTTTCTGCTTAATATTCGGGTGAATGTTGTTTCTTATGGAGCGTCGTTCGTAAAAATATTATATCTGACAAATTTAGCACAAAAACTGCTATCTCTGCGCATATTTAGCTAACTCTGCGCGGAGGTAGCTACCTCTACGCACATTTAACTATCTCTGCGCAGAGATAGCTATATCTGCACGCATTTAGCTATCTCTGTGCAGAGATAGCTATATCTGCGCGCATTTAGCTATCTCTGCGCAGAGATAGCTATCTCTGCGCGCATTTAGCTATCTCTGCGCGTATTTAGCTATCTCTGCACATGTATAGCTAAATCTGCATGCATATATAGTGCTGAAGTGTGTCGGAGAAAAACATGGTATCCTATCTGAAGAAGCGCTGAAGCGTGTCGGAGGAAAACATGGTATTAATAGGAAGTGACTACGGATATACCTGGCCTGATGCAATTCAAATAAAAGGGTCAGTTGGTCATTCAAACAACGTGGATCTCGTAGTCTAGGGGTTATGCATTACTGCTGCTATGTGAAGCGTGTACGACCCGATTGTGTTCGCACACCTTCAGTGTGGGCTTGCACCCAGAAACCTCGATGGCACTATCGTAGGCAGTTGTTGATGCCTTCAGCGTGCCAGACGTTTCGGCCAAAGAGAGCTCTCACTTCCATAAGCATGGAAGTCAATTTTAAGCGTCGCTTGCTTGGTCTTTCCCTTCTTGTTTTGGCCGACTTTGCTTACATGTAGTGGTCGCGCTAGCATGACTGCTACATCTGCCAATGGTTTTCAGTTCGACTCTCACCTTGCCAAGTTTTGTTTTGTTTTTTTTCTTGCTTTTTTTAAAGGCTTAGGTGTTATGTTTAGGGGTTAGTGTTAGGGTTAGAATAACGTTAGGTTAGCATTCCGTTAGGTTAGCATTAGGTTAGGGCTACCGTTAGGGTTAAGGTTAGGTTTAAGGTTTACCTTTGATCCTTAGTTCGTTTCTACAGGTACCAAGCCTACTGCACTCTCGTCATGCGTTACTGTTACGTTGCAAGTGGTGCATGAATAAGTTTTCAAATTTCAAGATCCATAGGCGTATCTGTAGCCACTACCATTTTAATAAGAGTGGCAAGGTTGCTCATTCTAAGCCTAGCAGTGCTGGAAGGTCAGTTTAGAAAGAGTGTCAAAAGAAAAAGTGGTTTGGGTGAACATAGTTCCATTGAACATGAAATTATGGTGCTCGCTTTATCACTGATAAAATAAAGTACAACAGCTTTTGTAATTGCATGGATTCCAGCAGATAGGCCTATACAAGTTTAGGCTAGTTGTAACCTTAATCCTAAACCACAATAGTTGTCTTTTTGTGTATTGTCATTGTCACATTACCACTTCAATGAATCATGTCTAACGAAAAGCAAAACAACCACAACTTTGGCCTCATGAGGCAAAACAAACAATACCCAATTTGCAGGGTAATGTGCGACTGAGTGGATTTGGATTCGGATTGGATGTAGGAATCCATAATTTTTACTTTTCGGATATGGAGTTCATGAAAAAGTTTCGGATCGGATCAGGATTGCAAAATTTCCATATCTGTACACTGTGGCAGCCAGAAGATGGCGCCACATGTAAATAAATGGTCACCGCAAGATGGTGCCCATGAGTAACAAGTCACTGTGATAGTCATCACAAGCGAATTATCGTAATTCCTTTATCCCTATATAATGATAGTGCAATCTAATAGTAGTAGAGTGAACTCAGTGAGGGAGCTCTATTGCTGCTGGTTGTTTTCCTGTTAGTTAATGCCCCGAATTGCCATCTTTCCCTTGTGCTTGCCTCAGTAGTTCAAGGCGATGCAGTCAACTGCAACACGTGCTACATTCTCTTCAATCTGCAACAAACATTTTCTAGCTCACCTGGCACTCTTCAAACATATGTCTCACTACCAGTGGCGTAACTGACAGGGGGAAAGGGGCCGAGCTCCCCCCTGGCAAGCTAAATAAAAAAAACTTGGCCCCCTTTAATTAATATTTTGATATTTAGTATTCTTTCATTTTGTTCTTTTTTGCGTTTTTCGGGGTGTTTTGTTTTTTCAATCTATTATGGACATCTGCGACATCCAGAGATTCACTATCATTTCTTAACGCTTTTCTGAGTTTTGGCTAGTGGGCCTCCAACGGTGACCAGTGGGAACCCTCAGCTAAGCTTTGCCCCTCCCTGGCTCAAACCTCTAGTTACGCCGCTGCTCACTACCTGCTGGACCACTATGACTGGCTGAGAGTGGGCCTCCCGGTTGATTCACTAGCACTTAGCTACTTGAGCTATTTAAGGACTGCTGATGAAATAATAATGTGTTTTTTCAATGCAGCTCGGGTGATTGTAAAAGGTTCGCTAGTCTCTGCAATGTCACTGTCGTCCTGTCCCTTTCTATGATTTTCCTGCATTCTGTCTGCAATAGTCTACGGTAGTAGTTTAAACAATAACCCCACCTACGCCAACGGTTAATTCCCAAAAGAAATGCTAATACAGATCACGTTTAGGACGACGGAAGATGCTAAGAATGACTAAAGAAGGGAAGAGGGAAAACGGAGAGACAAGGAGTGTTGTTAAGGCTCAAGTAATAATTTGCCTTTTATGAACTTCGCTGAAGGAACTATCCTGACAAGATTCACAACTAGAGTCAATATAATTTGAGAAGTGCTGCATTAGTTTTGTTGCAGTTACTGCAAATTATTTATTTTCAAAATACCGGCTTCAGGCGCTGTTTTTCAAAATACGGGCCTCTACTAAATTAGCAGTAAAATACCGGCCAGGCCGGTGAAGTAGGCCTACCGGCACCGGCCAACTGGCAACCCTACTGTTCGTACAGACGGTGCATTTTTTTCTCAGAGGTAGTGTCTGTTTTGCATAAATGAAATATCCTTTCTCAATCCTTTTCTCTGAATTTTAACGCTTATTCCTTGTTTTCTTCTGCTAAAGGCTAAGCTTTTAAGACCAAGCATTAAGTAGCGTGCCTGAATAATAAAATTTAGCAGATAGACTGTAACGCATAGTTCCAGGCTACTTGTGCGTTTATTAACTTGGTTGTATGAAATGGATTGCTGGACGAACTGTTTGCAATCAATGCCCTCGTTTAATGTTGAAAATACTGTAGAATTGCTATATAACATCATTTCATGGGATCGGAGAAAAAACGTCGTTATAGGCGAACTGTGGTTATAGCCGAACTACAATTAAATATTTCCTTAGATAGCGTTTTAGTTCAGTGCCAAAGCCTGGAAACGGATAAAAGTGTTCTGTTTTAGCATGGGCGCAATTAGGTGGGGGACACGGGGGACGCGTCCCCTCCACTTTTTCAAACAGTGGGGATATAATATACCATGTCCCTCACATTTTACTCTTTAAGTTTCGTAAAGTCTTGGTTTCACACCAAGCTGTCCCCTCACATTTTGCAACAAAATTGCGCTCATGGTTATTAGGGCTGGCGCTTATTGTATCGTGTTTTTGCGTATGCTCTGATAAGAAACAGTGAGAAATTGTTTTGTCCTTATTTTTCAAACATTTAGTCAACTTCGTCCTTGGAATATCGAAATCTCTTACACGTTTAGCCACTTTTGTACCATTTTGGCTATTGAACGAAACAACGATATCACACTTTTTCCAAAATAGGATGCTGCTTCTTACGTTCGACAATATACACACTGTTCAATCAAGACTATCGATCCAGTTGACTGGAGTCGCAACAATCCCTCATCCTGTACAGTAAAATTCATGTAACAATTTTCACCAATTGCTGCTGATGACGCAATCGTTGATGCTATTCTCACATCAAACCTGTCACGGCTCAGCGATTGGCCGCTCCACTGCGTTCGTATCAGGGATATTTAGAACTATTCCATCATCAAAGATTTGTGTGTTGGCTCCACATAGCCAAGCTTACACTTCGAACTGTAAAGAAAACTTGCAACTGTGGTTATATACAAACAAAAATTCTACGGAGACCGACAAATTATGGAATTATTGTATTGAGATAATTATTGTATTGTGTAACGTCTTCACTCCCACACGCAAAACGCTAGACTTTAGACATGCATCGCAGAAAAGAGAAACACATAAATACACGAAAGAAGACGAGGATATATGCATTGCGGTGGTACAGAGTATATGCTTGATGGCGCTAATGCATTTACTGTACTTTGCTGAAATACAAGCTTTAAGATACACGCATAAATGTCGCCATCATAATTATCATAATGAAGAACTGCAATGACTTCCAAGTACATCGATGTATAGAATGCATGAGGGGGTTGGAGGCTGCAAAGGACCAAGGGTCATCTAGGTAAATAGCATCGTTATAGGCGAAGTGATGACATAGGCGAAGCAGGCCCGTAACTAGGGTTGCGCAGGGGGGCGAAGCACCCCCTGGAAAATTTTTGCCCCTCCTGGAAAAATGTGTTGGACATAATTTAAAACTATTGGACATAGTTTAAAAAATCTGGGCACCTCTCAGAAAACTTTTCGCTCTCCTCAGTGTCCCAAGCTGGTTACAGGCCTGAGGCGAAGTCGTTATAGCCGAACTCGAACGCACGTAAAAGATAGGAATTCTGCCAGGATCGATGAAATTGCGTCGTTATAAGAGAACTATCCTTATAGCTGAAATTGTTATAGGCGAATTTTACTCTAGATTGGAGATTCATCAAAGGTTCTCGACCGAGGTTATGTTTTTAATATAAGAACATTTGAAGGATATTTCAACGAAAACAGATGGAAATGAAATGTTTTTATGCAAAGNAGCTCGTTACAGAAGCCAAACAAAATTGACACGCCACATGACCTTGAAATTAAAATATATATTGCATCCAAAACGTGATGACTGCTAACTGCTCCTGTCTAGCAGGGTAACATTTTTGATTTAAAAATTTTGTTTTGAGCTTCTTTTCACTTTCAGATCAGATTTGTCACTGTAGATCACTGTATTAATCCGTAAAGTTTGGTTCAGTGAAGTTTCTCACGTCCATCGAGAATCAAGATTGTAGCGTACATGGTGTTTGTTTTAAATCTTCATCCTTGACTACGAGCAGTGAGGACTGGACTTGGATTGAACTGGATTCGGGATACAACGAATTTTGTTGGATTTGGATTGGATTCGGACTGTAAATCATTTCATAAATTTAAGACAAAGACCAGATTTGCACTGCGTCAATGGAAAAGGATTGCGGAAAATTTTTGTTAAAAAGTTGTATGATGATAACTTTTTGGAGTTGGAGTTTACTGTTTTTAAATTTTATGTGATATGGTTGGACTTGACTGAGTTTTAAAAATTCAGCACTGCATCTGAATCGTAACATACACAGTCCGCTAATCCATCATGCAATCTCCTCCCTTATGCATCACGTTATCAAAGTTAAGGAATTGGTGTGACATTCATTGATCCCTTGACTCATGGTTGTTTCACGTACAGCAATATCTACACTAGTAACATTTAGCAAAGTTCATCATTATTTGTACGTGCAGCCTAGTGCTAACGTGTCGCTTTACTGTATGCCTGTTAATCTTTCTGGTCTGATATGTTACATTCTACAACTGAGCTTTACTGAACGTCTCAATGAGATTGACAGACTGTGATAGGCTATTTTGCGCCCTAGACCCAGTTCTGAATTTTCAAAGCTCAGTCTAAGTCCAACCATAGTCCAAAAAAGTTTTAAAATGGTATAGTCTCAGAACAAATAAAGTCTAAAAATTTAACAAATTACAGCTTTTCAACAAAAAATTACCGCAAGTCTTTTTCATTAACTTAGTCCCAGTCCGCTGGGCCTATGTAAGGGGGGTCCAGCGGGTACACTGTTCCGGGGCCCGGCAGCTACGGAGGGGCCCGACACTGAAAAAATATTGGAGTGTTTGTTAGCAACAAACTCGGAATAATGTAGCGATATTAATCCCTGTGATAGAACTGGTTTGGCGGAAAGGATTTGGTAATCCATTGTGATGTATTTCAGTGTGACTTGCTGGCAGTGCATTTTCCTGATATGATGCATTGATAATAATTATTAGCAGTAATTATTTTTGTTAAACTTGAATGTTTGACTACTTTGTCGAATTTGAGACATTCACGATTACTGTCTCTGTCCATTGAACTGAATTATGCTTTTCGTCTTTCATTTTCAAACAAATCTTTAACAAAAACTCTACAAACAAACCAAGAGTTTCAAACTAAGAGATAGTTCAAGTGAAATTTGAATGGAAACATGCCAGTTCACAATAAAATCGAATGTAACAACAGTAGCCCTCGAATGTTGCGCATATGCGTAAGATGACTAAAAAGTTTAAAATTAGCAAGTAACTGCAGTGCAGGACGCAAGTGGTTATAGTGCAGCGCGGCGGTGTGCTGTGCATTTTGCTGATTGCTAAACTTGCGCCGCAAGCAGATACAGGCTCTAATCGAATGTGAATTTAGGATTTAGCGGACAGACCCAGAAATCTTAAGATTTCGAAACCATGCAGGAGAAACTAATCACTTCTTACTTCGGCAGAATGCTTCAAAGCAGTGATCGCCGGTTCGTAGCTCGTGGCTTGTGTGAATTATTTCGAAATGTTTGTATTAGCTTGATAATATTCTTGACAATTCCAGCTAGGCAGCTATAGCAGCATTTACTGAAAGATCTTTCAGCAAGCTTAATCTTGTAAAAAAATATTTGCAGTCTATTACGAGCACTTCTTGTTGAAGTTTGATGCACATTCGTTAGTCTCAATTTTTATTTGTTTCAAAATAAATTTGCAAGTGTTTGGGGCCCCAAATGAGTTTTGGTCCGCCTGAAACGATTTCCCTTGGAGGCCCTGCCAATCCGGTCGTGATCATAAATTTCTAAAACGATTTTGGATTCAATCCAAATCCAACAAAATCGTCATAATCCAGACCCAGTCCAACCCAAGTCCGGTCGATTGCTCATCCCAGCAGAGAATTTCATATTTTGCGATCCAGATCCAGTCCTGAATATTTTTAACTTAGTCCAAGTCCAACCGTTGTCCGAATCTTTTTAAAATTCCAAGTCCATATCCAAATGAAGTCCAAGGAATTAACAAATCCAGCTTTTTACCAACAAAATTTACGCAATTCCTTACCATTAACTCAGTCCAAATCAGGTCCTGATCTGAAATTAATGAAGCAATTTATAGCCCGGATCTAATCCAAAATAATTGTTACAGCCCGGATACAATCCAATCCAAGTCCAGTCCAATGCTCATCTCTACAACACACCAAAGCTTCTCATTGCTGTTAACAGTGATTACCTTGAACAGTGATTACCTTGAGAGGATGTTAATTTGGATTAGTTTCCACGTTATTTCTTTTTTCAAAATTTCATATAGCCTAACAGGTGGCACAAACATACAAAGCAAGTAATCATGCGTTCTCCGATAAAAATCGTAATCGAAGACTCGGGCTAAGACCGAGGAGCTCGTATGCCGCAGAAGTCATTGGGTGTTAAAAACACCAACAACACAGTTTAAAAAACAGGCAAAAACGACGCAGTATTGATACCTGTCTTAAACACATTCAAATTCACAACTTTTCCACATCTTGAACACAGAACTATCATGACTGAATGCTCATTGAACAACTGCATTAGATACCGGAATACAAAGACAAGAGAAAGCATACGTGGCAACTAGCAAGTTGTCCGTAAGGATGCCAATTGTGTTGCCAATGCAGAAATAAAATATAGCTATTTGGCTTTTCCAATGCAAAAACAAAAGCACAATTGGAATTGATCTGTCTTATATTTCATTTTGCGTATAGGATTCAGCAAATTACACTATTTAGAATGGTGTTGAAACGCTTGAAATTACATCAATTTTTTAATGGTGTGGCACGAACTTTTCCTACACACAAGCATGGGTGTCGGAAGAGGGGCAAGAATTTGAAAATTGCAGCAAAAATGGCTGTTGCTTTAGTTTCGAGTGTTAAAAACCAAATTTCACCACTTTTGCCCCCCCCTAGAAAAACGTTTGGAAAAATCCACTAGTGGCCCCTCTGGAAAAATTTCTTCCGACTCCCATGCACACAAGCATGCAAAATTACACAAGTTTTGTGAAAAATTGTGTTGTATTACACCATCTGGCAACACTGTTCAACAACATCAATGCGGTAAGCAATCTACAACAGGGAGACAGACTGTGCACGGTGTATACTGCCAAACAATTACGGAATCCTGCCGAGTTCACTGCCAAATTAGAAACAATATCGACAAAATACTGCCAAAATTCTGCAACATTTTTTTCATTAAACGATTTGCTTTAACACTGGACCCAATACTAATTGTGTTACTTAAAATTACGATATTTAGGCAAAATTCGAAATTTAAAAGTGGGTCCTAGGCCCATGCGGCCCCCCGGTTCCGCCACCTATGGCGCCATCTCCAGGCCGCCACATCACTTCCCTCACCATTAGGTTGAAGTTCTATCACTTTATCATTCATACTTTAGCTCTTATTTTTGCAAGTGCGCCTTTGCCCTTTGGTTCAAGACGATCATCAACGGAGGATGTTACCGGGAGGGGCTTATGGCCTTTCTCCCAGGTGCCTTATCGGGAGCCATTTGTTGCAGTTGACTGCATCGCCTTGAACTACTGAGGCAAGCACAAGAGAAAGATGGTAATTCGGGGGATTAGACTAACGGGAAAGCAACCAGCACTCCCTCGACGAGTTCACTCTACTAACACTAGGTTGCACTATTGTTATGTAGGGATTAGGGATAAGTGAATTACGATAATTCGCTTGTGGTAACTATCACAGTGACTTGTTACACATGGGTACCATCTAGCGGTGACCATTTATTTACATGTGGCGCCATCTCCAGGCCGCCACATTATCTCGTGTATAGCACCGTAGCACGGTTGTGTAATTACTGTTTGTGACATCAACAATGGAATTTGCGTACTGCACGCTTCGTCGGATTGTTTGTAGCCTATTTATCGTAACTCTGCTATCTTCGTTTCAGAGGAGCAATTAATCTTTAAGTTTTCAAGCCATTACGGAGTAGGTTACAGCTTGCCTGCATGTATTGCGAGAACTAAAGGAGCTTTTTGCGTGTGAGGGCGTCGGAGCGATATTTGGTGTTGAGATAAACCTCTCAATAAGTAAGTGCGCTAGACCAAAGAAAAAAATGTCAGTTAAATACTGTTACATAACATATCCGAGATATTTTTTACATCACTCGATACACAAGCACATATTTGTCGTATTCGTTTCTATCAACTTTAGGGTACACCACTGACGGTGCTCTCACCAGTTTTTCTATACGGAGCAATTGATTTTTACATACTTGGGCGTTGCGGTTGGCCAACGGCTCCACAGTTCTACTGACAGGCAAAATTATTGCAGAACTGACTATAGTAAATTTTTTCAAAAGTACAAAATGTCTGCTACGATCTGGTGCATAGCTTAAATACCCAGGTAGCGAATACCATGCCCCAATATTTTGAGAAAGTGGTGTTGTACCTTATTTTTTCATACATTTTTTAAAACGGCAAAAGTGGACGCTGAAAGCACATGCTTAAGTTTGTTTGGAATCCTGAAGCACGCATAATTTCGAAAAATGCTTCAAGTGCGTATGACCGTACGGCACACAGATATTTTTTCTACAGGAACGGGGCAAAGCACAATAGCATACTGGAAGTATGTGTCAATGCTCGGCAGGTGGATCCAGCCAGTAATGTTAGGGGGGTATTTGGCAGTCAAGTCTCATAACGGCTTCGCTACTGTAAGAGGGATGAAGTATACTTCGCAAGACTGCTGTGACAAGACAATGGAGGACAACATGGCCTTATATCGCGAATGCTGTTTCCGCATTGTAAAAAATCACGCTTAATAAAGTTACTTACGTAGTTTTAGGGAGGGCGATCGTCCCTCCCTGGATCCGCCCCTAATACGCGGTCTGTGTTTTAAAGCTATGATGTCTGTGACTCATCGATTGCACAACAATAATTTACTCTCATTCACGTTATAAACTGCATAAGTTCATGAGTAGCGCACAGAATATATTCCAGCTGTGACCTTTACTGTCACTGTCAGCAATATAAAGTGTTAAGCAATGGCGTAACTGACGAGGGGTCAGAGGGGCGAATTGACTGCCCTGGCAAGCTAAATATAAAAAGCGGGCGCCCACTTAGCTTGTACTTTTTTTTCATTCTCTTGGTTTTCAGTAGGTTGTCGCTTTTTTGCAATTTTGGGAATATTTTCCCGTGATTTAGGGTTTTAGTATAGCCATCCACATCCGGATTCATCACCATTTCTCAAGTTTTTTTCTGAGTGTTGGCTAGTTGGTCCCCTACAGTGGCCAGTGGGGCCCTTTCAGCTAAGTTTTGCCACCTGGCTTTAACCTCTGGTCACGCCACTTGTGTTAAGCGGTGTTCCGGCTGCAGACTTCTATGGATCGATAATTTCATTCCACACCATATCGTAGCTGGACTTAACGAAAGCAGTATCGTATCTATAAAAGTGGATGCAAAGTGTAGTTTTGATTATTCTGAAGCAGCTCAAAACCTGGCCGTGAGCTTTTTAAATTAGCAATTGTATAATTAAACGCCTAGCTTCTATTTAAGTTTACTAGTGTTCAGAATTGTTGAAAATGAGTAACCCACAAAAGCGTTACAAATGAATCAGTAATTACTGCGGAGATGACGCCGAATTTTATCCTGTAATAGCCGTCAGTTTTTAAAGCTCTTACTTGATGGTCGGCTTCTTGCTTTATTTCAATGCGTAGGTGACAGTAACGCAACGGTAAATTCTTGAAGCT
>JGI24159J19872_10010777_pt1 | contig 12000 bp, 7 predicted proteins | sample Ectturendosymbi4_FD_19872 | JGI IMG/M metagenome (IMG submission 19872) | reverse complement strand
CGTCCGCAATTCTTTTTCGAAATTAACGAATCATGATATTACATCCTTAATCTACCGGCTCTGCATTGAGGGCAAAAACCAGAAGAGTAAAAGTCAACGGTAGAAAGACGGCTCTAACTTACTAATACAATATATATTGTGGGACCCCTACGAATAGTCGGGCCCACCCCGACCCGGGGGTACGGGGCTGCCTTACCACGGCACTGGAATGTAGGCTGCAGCATGCAACATGCTATTTGTTTTTGTGGTTGTCAACCGTTCAACGCTCGCCTCAAACTATTTCAGAATTATTATTTTTTATTCAAGTATTTGAAATAGACTTTTGTATCTAGCAAACGGATTCCAGCGAACGTTACCTTCTAAACTGATGTATGCAGAAACAACAGTCAGTATTGCTTCACTCTGTCAGCTGTGGGGCATGTTGTGAAAACGCAAGCTTTCAGAAAGTGAACGCAGTACCAAACGGGTTCATTGCTAAATGTCAAAATACGGAAAAGAGAATCGAAAGTGGGTATTAGCATGGGCCCTTGACAGAAGGTGCCAGCAATTGGTGATAAACTGGTTCCAGTCTTTCATTGAGTAGCAGCCCGTTTTTTATTGGCTCCTCATCAAACAACACCTGGTGACGCACCTGAAGCCAGCTAGGGCCACGGACCTCCACCTGTCTGAATCGAATCACGAACTACTGGTGTTGGCATGTCTGTGATAAGCCATTGTCTTGATTTGAGCAGTGCTCGCCGATGTTGTTTGCAACATTTCGGTGCCAACGCATTTTTCTGAATGTTCGACCTGCAAGCAGCCTACAAAAAACAATGGTTCTATGAGTTTGTTGGCGTGAATATTTAGTAGTTATAATCACCGAAAAAGGCNAAAACGCCTGGGAACTGAAAAACCCTTTACTGGCCATCCGAATNCCTCTGGACTGTTTGTCATTCATCCCTTGAGATTTGGATTCTATACGGAAGTTTAATTTGATCTGTAGCAGTTAGAGCCCATGCACATAGCACTGAGCATGCAGGTTGNCTCAACAAAAGAAACAAATACAATTGAACCTCGCATGCAATGATTTCGAATATGTTGTGTTCGGAAAGTCTGTGAGCTACAACGAAAAAAACTGCTGGCTGCTGCGCCCACGCATTCGCGCTGTGCAGCTGAAACAAACGTTAGTGGGTCTTCATCATCCAGTTAGGAGCATTCAAGTCCCTGGGCGTCCGCAGGGGTGGTGGCAAAACGGGCATTTCCCCCCCCTGGAAATTTGGACTAAGAAACAAACATTTATTGAAAACGTAAAATAAGCAGTTTATTTCGATTAGTTGGGTTAATTCTTGCAATAACAATTTATTTGCCGATGTGACACTCACACTGCACAAGAGTCAGTTCACTGTTCTGGTACAATGCAGTCATGAAATGCAGTTCACTTAATCCGCTCCTTTGGCTACAAATGCAGGTTGCGAAACTCGGGAGCGAATTGTTCCACTATTAACCTTTGTTGCGTCACAGTAACATGGCAACATATCTTCAAAGGTGGACTTCAAGTTATGGTAGTGGCCGTTTTGCCGCATGTAACTGTTAAACGCAGACATCTTGGCAGGTAATGCAGCGAGACTGCGACTGCTGATAGCGGTAAGCCATGGCACGTAGGTTTAAAACCAATGGTGGGCAAACTGCGATTCGCTGATCTATTTTGTGTGGCTCTTCTAGATAAGTAGCAATATCTCAAATTGATAGAGAGTTGTGACTTCATATTTAACGTTTGTTTCATTTATCAGTGTGTTTACGCGAACTCGGTTAGTTACGAGGGAGTCTACGCGATTTGATAACAAAGATAGTGTACCTGAAGCTCAAATTAAGCTTCTTAAGCTCCCAGATGAAAATTAAGTTTTTTTAAAGACATATGTTGTCAAAAGCATTCCGTCAATTTCGATATGTCAGAATGAGAACAAATGTTTTTTGCGAAGAGGCAATTGCAGGACCACAAAGTGGACGAATACAAAAATAATTTGTAAGACTACTGGTGGAGCTCCAAGCCAGATTTGACCGTTTCGAAGACTTAAAACCATGCTTTGCATTCCTTGTAAATCCATTCATCGTTAATGTAGTCAATGATGACTGTTCCGTTTGCCAAACGTTTGTCACAAACTTGTCTGCTGTAGAAACGAAACTGACCTTCTCTAAAAAAAACTTTAGTCAATGCCAGTTTGCAACTAATTTCTGGCCACAGGTTCCAGAAAATACCCAGAATTTGAAAGAACAGTGTACAAAACATATTGCTGTGACTTTTGTTCTCCGTAATGAAGTTCGTAAAATCAAACCATCGTGCAAGCCTAAAACTGAGCATTCGGGAGAATTAATTCGCACAGCTTTACCAATGTATTGTCCAGGTTTTCGGGGACTAGAAAATCAAACAAAAACTTAATATTGACAATTACTATACATCATTTCATGTAAAACTTGCATTCTTTACCGTATGTGTCTAGACACTACAAAATATTTTTGCGGCTTGCTGGTGTTTTTGCGTTTGTGCAAATGACTCTTCCATTGAACAAGTTTGCCCACCCCTGGTTTATACTATGTGTAAAGAAACATGAGTGAAAAAGAAGCATTGCTGCCAATAAAGCATGTTTTTTGCAACCAATGCTCCCTCTAAAGCAGGGCTGCAAACTTAAAATGCTCCGAGGGCCAAATAAGGACTTATGAAATAACACGACGGCCTCATTTGACGCTGACGCAACAATGGCGGTACCTGAACCTTACTAGAAACAGCTTTTACATCCTATTTCTTGCGAAAGATATGGTGAGTTATAGGCAAATCCTTTCTGGCTGTCACTACGTTCGTTCAAAAGGAACTTGTTCACTCGCTGGCTGAGCACTTTTACACCGGTGAGTACAATAAATAAATTAAACGTTAATTATTAGAAAATTCCAAAAAGCATCGCAGGCCGCACAAAACTCACTCACGGGCCACATGTGCTTGAGACCCTGCTCTAAAGTGTGCAACTGCGCAGTACCACCAGACCATTTGCGCAGTGAAATCTCATCTCGCGCACTTGCAACATTCCAAAACATTGGAAAAAACGAAAACAAGGGAAAACATTTAAATTAAATGTGTATTTTGTTCGTGTTTTCATAAATTTTTATACTGTTGCGATCGGAAAGCCCGAGCGGCAAGTGCGCAAAGCTACACACTGTGGCAGCAAGCAACAATAGAGATCACCCGACGAGTTTACTCTGTTATTGCTTGATCGCGCCACATATATATTGGTGTTATTCTTCGCGCATATCCCGTTCGTGGTGAATCACACATTCAACGCAACGCCAACGGAGAGGCTGCAACAATACTTATTCTAATAATTCACAAAGTTTGCAATTAATTTAGAACTCTGCTAATCAGTCTTAAAATATTGATGCTCACGAAAACAAACATTAGCTAAGTGTAAAATATTCTTAGAGGGGAAACACTGTACCTATGCAACTGTTGCCGTAACACTAGGCATTTTCTTTGTGGTGTAGAAAAGGTGAAGCGTTTTGTGTATGTCTATTTGCGTTGCATAGTCAGCAACCTGAAAAGGAAAAGCAAAATGTCGACTTTGCCCCCCCTGGAAAAATTTCTGCGGACGCCCATGTTCACGTCGTGCACTTTTCTTGATATATCGTGCTCAGCACCCGCGCTCATCAGCACCAGCGAACATGAATTTTTATTTCGGTTGGCATATTTTACTGTTAAAGAGAGGTTGTTCCAGCAGGTAGTTGCTTGCGTCGCCATAAGTGGTTTTCGTTGCATTGCCGATCTGAATTTCGCATAGTTCATTGACCAAAATGTCAGTAGAAGAATTTCTGCCTACGGTTTCAGTTTAGTTCCTTTGAGACCGAGCTTTTCTGCCTCAGACTACACCAATAGGCCTATAGACTTATTTGTGCATTTCATTTTGTCAAAACAGAAGCTTAATATAAGCACTGACAAGACACTTAATAATTAGATGGATAACCACTGTGCAGCAGTGTCAACAACGTTCAGAACCAGCCTGAATAAGCTTCACTTTATTTTCCAGACAACTTTTTCAAAGGTTGCTACGGAAGCCCTCGTGTTTTCTGCCTTTTAAGTTTTTTGTTCACCGATGAATAACAAGCACGTTGGTACCATGATTGCAAATTTGAACACTTCTGCAGCAGTAAATAAAATTTTAACGAAACTTTGCCCAATTTTTGTGTCACTTTTTTCGCGACTTTTAGCACCTCTAATAGCGGATGCAAAGATAGACACGTGTCCGGGTGCGTTTTGGGGGGGAGAAGTTAATTTTGCTCCTGCAATGCCACACGCACTCAAGACATAACTAATTCTCTCTTTCTGAATGAAGAGCTTGAACTTCTCCGTGGGAGGGTTTAGCTCCCAAAGTTTAACCGCAAGATGGGTTTGTGCTTGGGTAAATGAACAATGGTTAAAAAAAGAAGTCAACTGAACAAAAATTGGTAACTGTTTTGAATTGTAACTTAGCTCGTTGCAAAATTAAAGTTTTTTCGTTTGTAACTCGTGAATGTTTGATGTTTCTTACTCGCTACCACTTTTTTAGCAATTCAAAACACTGCAAAACGTCTGTTTTCTTGTTGTTTATATGCGAGTGTTGTCATAAGGTAAACATTTTTTGTCATAAGATAAACAAACAGCTTTAAATCGCGCAGAAGGAAACGTGGGGGCGTTAGGTAGGTTGACGCAAGCCAGTTGCGACATGGTGAGAATACAATCCTGAAACAATGCGAAAGGAGCCCTCTAGCCAATTGGTTTGCTTGTGACGCATGTGATACACTCGCGATGGTTATACCCATCTGTAGATGTCTCCAGGAAAATGAAACGTCATGAAGCGCACAATGCATTGAATCCCTGGGCTACCTTTGTTAAGTTATAGTTAGAGTTCCGCCAACAGCATCAGATGAGCACGTCTTAACTTCACCGTAGCGTGGTTAAGACGCAAGCAGATTTATCAGGCTTACAATGGACTTAGAATTTGCGTCATCGTTAAAAATTTTATGTCATACAGCAGGTATTTTCTGAAGTTGAATACCCTTACTATTTGCTCACAGCACAGTATGAGTTTCACGTAGAGTTTCCTGGGCCGTAGTGTGGTGATGCGAGACCCCCGAAAATATAATTGTTACGTCATTTTTTAGGTGACAACTAAAAAAGGTTCACCCAGTTTTATTGGCTTCCTTGTTGGAGGTTATGGTGTGCTAGCTGCCGTTTTAGATGCTAGACATTAGACATGCACATGGTGTAATGTACTTCGTTTAACTGCAGTAGTTTCATGGGAGTCACACGGGATGGGACAGGAAAAGTGTCTCATGGAACAACTTGTGTTTAATGCTTTGCAAACTAAGCTGACGTTCTTGTCAACCACATGCTGCGTCTGCTTTCTGAAAATCTTTAGGGATTCGGAAAATAGTACTTTGGGCGAAAAATCTGTTTCCAAAGCAGGGTATAATCTTTTATTCGCAGGTTCAGAAAACGTGCAATGTGTAACACTGCCATGGGAAAAGCAGCGAAGGTGTTTTCATAGGTGCTTGTTTAATCGAAACAGGGTATACCTATACCCGTTGTATTATGCCAAATTGTAAATGAAACCTGCGCCACTGTTTCACCAACCGCGAAGTAAGGGTTGTGGATGAGCTTCGTGCTATTGTCGTTGTATTTGTTAAAGTAGTTTTGCGACCCATTTAGCAACTCACTATAACCCAAGGACCCCCATCTGAACTCGAATAAAGCACATGCAATACCACTCTGTATATAAAACATCTACTCGCGACCCCTTCTAAAACGCTTTACGACCCCTCTGGGGTCTCAACCCCCAGGTTGAAAAGCACTGTGTTAATCCATCAACCTATAGACTCCCATAGAACTCAAAACTCTATTACTTTGGCCCCGAGAAACAACAGTAATCGCCTGAACAATACGCACCAAGCACCAGCTTTGCTTACAAATGTCCAGCGTTCAGTTCCAGGAAAAAGGAACATTGATGCACCAAACACAAGTACAAGCTGGCAGTGTTAAAATATAATATGACAAATGCTGTAGTCAATCAAGCAGCACATCTACTCAGGTAGTTGATGCAACAGGAACGGTTTTTCTAAATGCCACTCTCCTGTGCAGGAACAACGACAAGGTTCTGGGGCGTTTGTACTTGTGTGGCTGCTTGGGTGCTCGTATAGGATTTCGATAAAAGGAATAAAACTAGAATTTGTAGGCGGTGTGGTTAAGCCCCAAGCTACTAAAGAAAAGCTTCTTTAGCCATGACGCGGACTCGTTATGATGATCTCAGTACACCCATGCCTCACGCTAATGGTAGCGAATTCAGGCGAAGGTCAAGACTTTTTAGCAAAGTATTAAAATGTCAGCATAGTAGCGCCGAGTATCAAGCAATATTCGAGGTAGTAGATGTTCCAATTGATTTGCCAGCGAAGAAACGTTCATAAAAACACTACTAATGTAAAATTAATAAATACGCGTTTAAGGCGCTGAGGGTTCATCCTGTGATCAGATTGGTTGGATTTTTATCTCATTTTAAGTGGACTTGTTGGAGGTCATGGCTAGAGAAGAGCGTTATGTTGCAATGCTAAGCTCTTACATATCCTTACAAGTTGCAACCAATTTGTTTCTACAGCTTTTAAGCTTCTGCAGGTATTTTCTGTTCGATTGTATGGTAACTTAACATCTATTGTGGAGTTTGAAAACTTGAAAAAGGTTAAAAAGCGGATAGTTCATATTGCTTGACCAAAACTATATTCGTCTTTTCGTGTCATGCTTCTTTCAAGGCCAGCGACCACTAATGCAAGCTTTCCAGATTTATTCAACTGCAGAAACGTCTAAGTTCGTTTTGTTGCCACTGCGGTACTGACAAAAAGCAACCTTAGTTATAACTAGGGCAACCAATTTTTTGACCTAAAAACTTAAAATTTTGACTTTATAATTTACAAATTTTGACTTTATTTTGACCTATAAATTTTCTGCGTTTGCAACTGCAAAATAGTTCAGCGTTAGGTGTTGGGGTTCACCCAGAACCATATTCATGCACTGTATGCTTCAAATTAAAAAATTGGTTGTTTAACTATGGGGATGGTATATTGGTAAGTACATTAATAACTACACTGGAGTCAAACCTGAGAACATCATAAAGTTGAAACACTATATGCATAATGGATTGAGCATTTACCAAACCAAGTACTGTAACACCGCGTTTGCCACGTCTATCCTACAGAATATTCAATCGTCCAGTAGTAGGCAAAATAACATTATTACGTCAGAAATCGCAGCAAACCCATTATTATTACAGAATTTCAACAAAACTTGCAAACACATATCAATATCTCCTGTTGTAGTTTCAATAAAATATCGATAAAGAGAAAAAACTGTGCTGCAAGAAAAATTTGACCCGACGATACATTTTGACCTAATGATATATTTTGACTTTTTTTGACCTAATATCTTAGGATTCCCTCATGGTATGAGCGTGAAATTTGGTTTGTGGATGTTTTGTAGGCTTTAAAAAAGGCAGAAACATTTTGAATTTATTGACTTGTGGTTGCCCTAGTCATAACTGTTGCGACGGGCCACATCACATAATTACTGAGACTCATATGAAATAACCACAAACAGAAAGCACGTTCCAGGTCTTCCGTATATAACAGCAAGGTCATCCATCCCTGATACGGCAAAAATTGCGCGAAGCATCGCGTGACAACCGTCGCCGCTGTTGCTCATGGAGCATGGCGTTGCAAGACACAAGGCAAGGTATAGGAAGAAGCTGGTCGTTGCGCAAAGTTGTATGTGACAGTGTGCGCCTGAACCGCAGTCGCACTTCGTATCACCGAAAGAGCTGTGATCTTAGTGCAGTTGGCGCGTGTTCGAAACGAAGAGAATCACAAGGAAATCATTAGTGAGCACGTCCCTGGCAGCGTAAGCGAGCTGATGAGGCAATAGGCCTTAAGGAGTGCAGGAAGTGCAGTATCAGGACAACGCAACTGTCCAGAGCACGGCTTTTTTCTGCAGAACAGGCAAAGAAACTTCGGCATTTGAGACAGCAGCACACTTTAAAAAATAATGTCTTCCGCGAAAAGACGCCGTTAAGCGTACAAGCAACATTTCTGGTTGAGCACAAAGAGTAGCATGTAGCACGTTGCGAAAGAAAAAGTCATACCTTCAATTGCAAATAAAAGTACAGTTTCCTACTTGTTTAGCAGATCATTTTCCTTGAAAGCTTCTGTCATCCAAAAACGCACACAGCTGGATGTAAACAAGAGGATAAGAAGACTGCCCCGAAACAATTTGCTGAGTGATTGGTCACCTGCTTTTCGTGATTCCACGGCAACGCATGGCGAGTGCTCTTGAAAAGTAGGGTTTTCTTAATGGAAGGTCAGACTGAAACTGATATCAGGGAAACATCGAGATGTTTTATTATCCAAGGTGCTGTAATTATCCACGTTGAGCATATCTTTCATCATACAAAATGTAAATCGTTGCGATTGCAAATTTAATTAAACCGAATCGTATGATACAGACAAACGTTCATAAGGCTTGCGTGATGATTAGTCTTCCATATACTCTAAAATGTGGCCAACATACAATCGACAGGAACGAAAAGCAAATTTTTTCACATGCGTTATCTGTGACAAGGTCCAAAATGCGACAAGTCAGCTGCAATTTTTTCCGAAATGCGCAGCTCTCGCAGAACCGTCGCCAGAAAGTTTTCAATAGGGGGGCTTTGCGTTTCTGCGGGAGGCTTTGGGTTTGTGCGGGGGGGCTTGACACTCCAAAAATTACAAAATCTCAACTGATTTATAGTCTTTCATGTTTCACTTTGGGGGACTTGGAGCTTTGTTTGGGGGGGCTGAGCCCCCGTGGCGACGGGACTGAGCTCCCGGTCCAGCTATCTCAAGCCGAGGTTTCTGCGTTGCTTCGGCGGTCTCCACCGTCTGTGCTTAAGGCTTTGTGAACTAAACGCAGGTCGCATACGTGTCTTTTTAGTAAATAAACTCAGGTCGCCGATTCTGACTAGGAGCGATATGCTGAGGATCGTCCTGCCTGGCGCGCTTTGCTGTGTGAAGGCATTTTAGAGCTTGATTCTTGCCCCACACCTTTCACGCACGTTCATCTTCGCTGGTTCGTCCTTTTTTTCAAATGATTTTTTCAACAAGCAATCGTTGTCTCTCGCAAAGATTCTGGTAGGCACCCGCAGTTCTACCACCACACATTCGATCAAAACCATTGAAGTCGAAATCAATCACACAAGTTTTAAGTTAACCATTAGTTTGGTTTTTAGCCAGACTGGAAAAAGATTCTGGCGCCGTGGTAGTAACGTGTAGTTACGCTCATCCAAATTCTAGAGATGCAGAAATGATGAAAAAAGTCAGGCAAGGCTGCAGTAATAAAATGACGAAAAATAATAGCGAAAGTGAATTTTCGAAGAGCAACAGAACAAGGTGTGCTGCATATCAAATTAAAGTTATATTTTCTGCAACTACGTTCTGTGCTAAGGCCATTTCTAACACTTAAAAAAGAAAGATGCTTCTGTATTCATCTTTTGGCCGGTATGCCTGCATTTATTTAAATCAAACACTACAAGTCGTGCTTACTCAGGGCCTAGTTATTAATTGGGCGAAAGCAAAGTGTGTAAAGCTTAGAGCAGAGAAATAGTTTGTTTTGTGAACAGCATTCATTCAGTCGTTGGAAATATTAGATGAAGCTGTTTTTTGTTTTTAGAATTAACAGGACATAACTTGAAAAATATTGCTTATTTTGACAGCATTGGCGGTCAGTATAATAAAATCTTTTCATTGCAGTAAGGTGTAGACCACCAAGGGTATGATCATATCTCCACGTGGTGGGAGCCAAGAGAACATTTAAACGAACAGATATCGTTCGTAATTTTCTTTTTCACAAAAGTCCAGTGAAATTTGACAAATTTAAAAACTTTAAATGCACGACTGATGTAATGTATGTTTTTTCTGATTACTGAGTGCAGAACCGAAGGCAGACATTTTTTGGGGGTTACTGAGGGTCAGTTATGTTACTGGGGGGGCATCGGCAGAGGCAGATTTAGCTATGTGTCATTGATATAACAAGAAGGAAGGCAAAAGAACGAAGGTCATCAATGTTAGGATCTCCGCTTCAGAGGGACGCCATGATCGTTTGGGTGGCGCACAAACCTCGTACGTCACCATAGGAGCCGTGCATTATGTTGCAAAAACAAACCAAGGTGGAAATTTCCTCTCGTCAAAGATAAATTGTAGGGGGCACACGGTAGACCACGGACCACTGCCTCCTCCAGTTTCGCCTCTTTGTGTGCGTTATTCGTGCCATTGTTATGATGGACAATTTTCGCATGACAGCTGTGGCCCATTTAGAGCTACATAAATGTATTTGCAACTTTACGCTTATGATAACCCTTTGGTCAGCGACGCTGGTTCATACAAAAGTAACGGTAAACATAGGCGTAGCCAGGGGGGAAGGGCCCATGCCCCACCAAATTTTTGAAAATGTAGTCATTTTGTGCTTTTAGAGGCGTTTTTCCAAACAAAATAGTGTTATTCGCCTAAAATCAAACATTTTGGCCCTCTCCAAATTTTTTGCCCCCCTCCAAATTTTTGGGCTGGCTGCGCCACTGACAGTAAACATTCGTATATCTCCCAATAGCTGCAAGTTTGACGTAGCTGTGATTTAATTTGGCGTCGTTTTGTTACTTGTGACGTTGTGCGTGTATCGAAAAGGCACGTCTGGGGCGATGGAAACAGAACACGACTCGGGAGACGTGCATGGTCGTTTGCGCCTTACCAACCTTCTATCTTATCTAATACTTCGACTGTAATTCCTTTTTATGCCACCAGTCCCTTTCATATTAAATTGTAGTGAACCAGCCATGACGAGGCGCGACATTAAAAAGATAAATGTGTCACCACCCAGTGGCGTACACAAACAAATCCATACGAACATAGCATCAACCCCAATGCCTCGTAGGCAGAAAAAAATTTTTCTGAAACCTTGAAAGTGACATTTCTGCATCCAGCTGGGGGACGCCACTGAGGAACTTTTTTTATAATAGAAAATATTTTTCTGTTCTACTCGATTTTGCTTACCGTGACTAACGAAGTACTTGCGATTGTTTTGATACATTCCTGCTATAGTCTTTATGGTATTGGACACTTTCTCTATTCGCTGTTCGTATAGTGACAAGCATTTGTGTTTCCATTCATTTTCAAAGCGCGAGTTTCTTGGGCAGTCTACCTTTGTACGTACTGTCAAAACAAAACTGGCTGTTACTTTCTCGATGGTAATGTTGGAGATTGTTTACGACCCACTATATAATGCCCTTTAAGCGACATTTGCTCGTTGACACACTTTTAAAACATATAACGTTGAACGACATACAGCCAAAAAACAAGTGATCGATGTTTCATTAAAAAAATATAAAAAGTGCATTTGTTCGAGAAAGAACAACATAAACAAAGTTTGTTTGTTTGCAATCTTTCGTTAACTGCTTGTCGTGAATTGGTGCGCTCAACATGACGCGACGAAGAGCATATCAAGTTCCGGCTTGCCGCTCGTCGTCGTTACAATAAACATGATTCACGAACATAAACAACATACAGACTCTCTCTTCCGCCTGCTTTTTAATTTTTTGTTAGCTGCGTTTGGCCGATTGCTTGCAAAGAAATGTGGTTTCCTAAATTTGCAGAGTGCCTGAAATTACATGGGTTGCATCAGTGACTTTAAAATGGCCTCATCGACGCAATCGAATTGGAAGAAAAACAGCTGCTAAGTTTTTTCGATGACACGCTTGTCTGTTCCGAAACTCAAAAAAACTGATTAAACTCTAATCAAGCCTGTTGGATTGGAACAGCAATGCCAAGAAGTTGCACTTTCCAAGGTACAGGTATGGAATAAAAGAGTGGAAACGCACGACCAGCGCAACACGGAAAACAAGGCCAACATCGACACCACAAGCGGGGGGGGGGGGT
>JGI24159J19872_10010775_pt1 | contig 12002 bp, 7 predicted proteins | sample Ectturendosymbi4_FD_19872 | JGI IMG/M metagenome (IMG submission 19872) | reverse complement strand
TGGCAGTTTGCTTTACCAGTGTACCGTATGTTATCAATAAATGTTTTGTTACAGCCACATGTCTTCAACAGTTTTTTCATTCAACAATTAAGGGTGCGCGTTATATACGAGTGCGTGTTATATTCGAATAAATACGGTATATGGTAATTTAGCTACTGAGATGCTGTGCCCTTTGAAGCTATCTTCCATTTCGCTTTTAACCAGTATGCAAAGGCACTGGATTTTTTTCGGTGAAACATGTAGGCCATTGTCCAAAATAGCTTGAAGACTTTCTGTCATCTTGCGTTTTCGGACATTTTTTGACCAAATTGACTCAAAGTTTTTCGGTCGTCAAAAAAGTTGGTCAATGCAAAAAAAAAAAAATCAGCAAAGGCGTACATCGGAATAAAACGCTGTACCTGCCGCAGGTGCGTCATTTAAAAAACACGGCTAGAGTCATTCACGTGTTTTTCAATCACAGACCAAAATTTTTTTTTTAATGACCGAAAAAATTAAGTCAATATGGTCATATGTCCGAAAATATGGACTAGTGAATACTTATACAGCGAGTTTTAATACTGTCATGGGACAAATGACTGAAACGTTTCAGCGAAAAAAAAACCTAACATGTAAGTCGTCGCAGAGAATTTAGTGCGTGTCTGTTTGGAAAACGTGCGAATGCACGGGGGGTCGACATATCTACCCGTGTGTGTGTCAGCAAGTTACGTTTTTCGAGTCATTTGATTTTTCAGTTAAAAACATTTTTTGAGGTACGAGTCAGAACGGGCAAAACTTTTCAAAGACGATGGTATGATCAGAATGTTTTATGGTGCTCAAATAGGAAATGATCTCAAAAAGAGGCTGCTCGAAGCGCAACCTGAACGTGCTGTTAAAATAAACGCGGGTATTCAGTTGGTAATGGCTGCGTAAAAACAGGTACTGTTGACTCATCGGAGACGAGTGACAACACTGACAAGAACAACGACGACAAGCCAGCTGAAGCTCCTCCACCATCTTCAACCGCTACGACTGCCAGTGCTACTGCCACTGCTGAAGACAAAAACAATGCCGATGATTCGGAATCTGACGACGACGTTCAGGTAATCTGTAGCTGAAAACTTGATGCGTCGCGGGATAGCTCGACGTTTTGTCATCGGTCTCAAAAAACAAAACAGGAAATCCGCGCATTGTGTATCACCAATTCTTAAACCTCGAAGATGTAAGTTATGGTTGCCGCTTCAACATGTTTTTGCTTTCATGTACGAAGTACTTTGTCTCGTATGTTTCTCGCGCCTCACGCTCTGATAAAGACTGCGGTGTAACAGTTCAATCTAACGAGCAATGCCAGTTCAACGTCTAGGTTCTCTCTTAGCCTGGGGTAAATTTACCCCCAGGGGTAAAGTTCATCTTCCAAGGGGGTAAATTTACTGAACCAAAAATTGCAGCAAATGCAAATTTTTATAAATCATTCTATATTGTAAGTTTTTAATTTCGTATTTTCAATAAATGACCACCATTGAGTGTATTGGGGGGTAAATCTGGTAACCTTGTTTGATAAAAGGGTAAGATTTGTAAAAAAAAGGTTAAGAATCACTGGTCTAGGACAACTCTCCTGGGTTCTTAGGCCAACGGGCATTTGCTCTGCTGGTAAACGAGAGCAACCTGTTAGTCGGACATAAAAATCTCTTAAAAGCTAAGCGTTTCATTAGCGCTTGTCACAAATCGCCCAGCACGACCTCACGCGCCAGTGCTATGCAGGTGACCATCGGTACCATCACCACTGGACCGACCGCCGTCAACGACGGCGCTTTTATCTCAGGAAGCCGCACGTTTTACCGCAATCCTGTGCAAGTGGTGGGGGCCCAGAAAACGGCCAGCGGAAAAGGCGTCGACCTGGCAGCGCCCGGAAACATCAACGGACAGGCTGTCATCGACGTCAGCTTGGATACGCTGGAGGATAAGCCTTGGAGAAAACCAGGTACCAAAACTTGGCTTACATTCTGCAGTCGCAGGCCGAACCGTCGCTTCCCACTTGGGAGGTTCCAGGGGAGTGACCGTGTAATGCCAGTTGCTCCCCCGATGACGGCCATCGCGGCTCCGTGGCACGGTGCTACTTCTTAGCAAATACGTTGTTTTTTGTAGCTTCTCTGTATCACACAAACAACCGTAAACGCTATAGCAAAGCTGCCGCTATCAGGGCTTACTTGTTACTCTTCCAACGTAGTCTGGACCCGTCAAAGTAGTCGTCAGACTATTCTTTTGCTCTGAGAAGCAAAATAACTGACAAACTTATAAGTCAGAAATTTCGCTTGACACCGGAATTCCTTATAAATGTTGTGCAGATTTTTGCAGACAAAGATTGTTTCAGGCTTCTTGGTTTTTGCAATTAAAAATGTTCAATTATAAGCACTACATTTTTTGGTTGCTTTTCACATTTTCGGGGAAAAAAAGATGGTGTGTTTGGCATAATTTCTACCTTAAACGCAGCATTTGGGAAAAAAGCGCTGGTCAGTCATTAGCAATGGGAAACCAGCCAAAAGAACTCCAAAGCAGTCACATTTTTGCAACATAAAATTTTGCTTGATTTAATTAACTTTCGTGGTAACGGGTGCCCTGTATAATAAACCTGTTAAGCAGGCGCTAAGCATTTTGAATTGCTTCATGATGTCGACCTGGTTCTACCATTCTTACCTGAAAACGATTTGGTTTCTCTAACAGTCTCGCTATTTTGCCCAAACCTTCCTACCAAATAATTGCGATCTCAGTCAGTTCGATATAGCTCTAGCTGATGTAGAACGTTTCGAAGCGATGTAGTTCTGGCAAATTTTTGTGATTCTTACTTGGAAAACAATAGTTACAGCAGATTTTTATGATTCTTGTCGAGTAAAATATAATTGCAGTTGTTTTCACTATAACACGCCATTATCCCTCGCACTGCATAAGTCTACCGTCACGTGTGAGCATGGGCTGATGAATTGGTAACGAATCAAATTTTTCCTCGGCAACATTTTAGCTCAGCGTCTCTGCTCGCCCTGCTGCCGATTCTTCTAAGCTCGCAGGTTTTTAAGCGTCGCTTTTTCTGACGTGAAGCTCAACTTTGCAGGTGCCGATATATCCGATTATTTTAACTACGGCTTCAATGAGGTCACGTGGAAACAGTATTGCGACAAACAGAAGCGTCTGAGAGACGGCGACACGTCGATTGCACCGTCTTTGCTCGGCACCCCTGAGGTAGAACACCATTTCAGATCTTTTTACCGAAACGTATCGCAAATGCTGACCTGTCCGCAGACAAAATTCGCTTTACGCATGAACGATTCGAGCTGAACAAATTTAAATCTAGCTGACGTAACAAAGAAAGGAGTCTAACGTGCATGGACGTCGGAAAGATTTTTTTCCAGGGGGCTAATAGTGGATTTTTCCAGAAGTAGCCAAAAAGATATTTCCAGGGAGGCGGAGGTGGTTAAATTTCATTTTTTCCTCTCGAAACTAAAAAAACAACCTGTTTTTGCTAAAAATGTAATAGAAAAATATAAAAAATCAAAATTCAAGGGGGCAAAGGGTCACCCTTTCGACGCCCATGTTAGCGTATCGTCGCCGGCACCTACAATTGTAGCCATTTTCCGAAACTTTGGCTTTAATGAATTTTTGCTTGCTGTTCAGGAGCGGGCGAACGCGGCAATATCCAGCATCCTCGCCAAGTACCAGAAGCCAAAGCCGGTCCTCGCCTCCCCTGTCCTCAATCGCTTCGAGAACACAGTGCGCTCGATATCGACCCTGCAAACCAGTCGACGAACCGAGGAAATGCTGGGCCAGTTGGCGAACGTGGCCAGCGCGAGCACCCCGGCCGCCACCACCAACGCCGCTCCCGTTACTGCTGTTAGCGCGGCGGTCGCTCCTCCCCCGGCGTCGTAAGTCGTCGCCCGCTGCGCGACGCTCACGCAGCGTCGATCTTGTCCGAAGTTTCGCTTCGCTTTGTTACCCTGATCGCTAAATTCCTGCTGTAAACCGTGAAGAACTACGTCGATAGGCAGCTTGAACGTTGGCACGGCTGCAATTGGCCAACGTCTCTCGTTGCATGCGTTCTACCTTTGTTTCTGGCGTCATTTCGTTGAGTTCGGATGACATTTTTCAGAGGTTGCTACTCTTGTTTGCCTAAAATCTAAAAAAGTCTGAAAAGTTACAGAAAATCCTGGCCAGAAAGGAAGCAAAAAGGCACATTACTTCAAGAAACATATCATGAGCTCGATATGGCATTAAGCGTTTTGTTCTTTTGAAATACTAGTTGCATGAAGGGAAGCAGCAGTATTTCGATTCCTAACCTTCCTCACCAAAGTCATGACAATCAATTGCAGCTTTGTTTTCCAGTATTGTGTCGTCACCTATACACAGGGCTACCATCGATCTAGAACCAAAAATCAGGACGGCTGAGGAAAATTTGATCATATTGCCTAAAAAGAAAACAATTGTTTCTGTTTGCACGACCAACGTCAGATTATATCTCTGCCTATTTGTCTTCAGGAACCATTTGCTTTAACAATGTCTTATTCTCGACTTCCTTCTTGTAATCGTCACGGAAAATGTTTTTTCGCGTGCTTATTTCTTGAATCAATTAAATGCTGAACCTTCGCTACAAAACCAACTTTCCTAAGAATCCTAACCAGAGCAGACAGCTCACAGTGCTAACAATATCTGATAGTGCTTTATTTCTCTGTGCTACAAGATTATACTACTTTCATGACGTCAAAAAAACTTTGATTGCAAAATGTTTACAATGAGATAGAAATGGTCTGTATGTCTATCAGATATTGCTTATTTAAAATTGTTATGCTACAGAAAATAAGAAAAAATAAGGACGCAAGTCTCAAATAAGGACATTTCTTAGAAATAAGGGCAGTTATATTTTCCAAGACGTAGTACTGCAAAATAAGGACAAATCTTAGAAATAAGGACGGTATGGTAGTCCTGCCTATAGGCGTTGATGGAACTCTTGTATGTAACTCACTTCTGATGCAGTTAAACCTTTGACCGTCGTGTCGCACGCCAAGTTAGTTTGATCACGTGACTAAACAGGATCACTGGCGTGTTTGCAGTGCTCCGCTATACGGCATCCCCCCTCCTGTCAATGGACCTCCTCCCCCCATTCAGTTCGACCCTACCAAACCTCCGCCAGCCATTCCACTGGGTGAGTGCCTGTCTCGCGTTGCTTTGTGCGCGTGAGCACAGAGTCGCCTGATGTTTCTTTGTTTTATTTTCCAGGTCTTCCGTTGCCGGGATTTCCCCCACCAGGTGAGAGTCTTGACGCCTCTTACTGAGATGACCGAACAGCAGCTGTGTTAGAAAATCGATTTTCCTGATATAAGCGCATGATGCTGAAGTGCATGTATATATTAGCTAACAATCCACAGCTGCATTTCACTGTTTCGGCTGCAGTATATTCGATCGGTCACTCAAAATGTCAACGTGGTTTGTTCATCGAAGCGTAGATTGAACTCCAAGCTTTGGTAAGTGCATTTGTTTCAGGTAGTGCTTCTGCGACAGACAGATGCGCGCACAGTAATGTGTGCCGTGAAAGCAAAAGATTTGCAAACCTAAGGAAAACCAAAATTTACCCTATTTGTTCCTGTGATGGTCAAACGCTTTGAACGTTGGTAGTGATTACGTTGGGCTAACGACTTCATTCATTTCATTCCCTAATTTACCAATTGACTCGAGTCATTAAATGCAACGCCCCCCCCCGATCCCCAACCTGCTATCAAGCAGATCGGTGAAGCCATACTGTCGGTAAGTTTTCGAATTATTTCGCGCTTTTCTAAACGCGCAACTGTTTACTTAAGGTGGAATAATGCCGCCTGGCATCAGACCTCCCGGCACGGAGTTTCTTCAAATGCCTCCCCAAGCTGGCCCCACCTTCCTACCTCCTCCCGGGACATACGTTGTCCCTCCGAGCGGCCAACCCCAGCAACGTCTCGAAGATGGCGAGGAGGTCCACGGGGACTCCCAGCCCAGGTTCGGTCCTTAAATAACCAGCGGGTGTTTAAAAGCAGGGCTTTAATAAAAACTTGCACAAGTTAGTTACTATCTGCGGCTGAATTAATTGCGCGAGTCTCGCGTTTGGAAAGCTACTCTCTTGGATAGGATGTTCAGTCGAATTGTTTCAGTTGCAACCAGTGTACCCTCTAAGGCAGCTGTTCTCAACCACTGTTTTAAGAGGCCCACAAGCACCCACTGTGCGGCCCTCAGCAGTTTTTCAATAAAACCTTTAATATATTGTGTAACAGACTTCGTTCTGCAATAAAACAAAACGTCCCAATTGGCATGCGTTAAAGTTTCTTCGGTGCGGCCCTCTAACAAAGTCGTAAGTCTGGATTTGGCCCATTCAGCGCAAAGGTAGAGAACCACTGCTCTAAGGTGCGCAACTGCGTAGTACTTTGAAAACATTTGCGCGAGTGAAATCTCATTCTCGCACCCTTGCAACATTCCAAATTTAATATCGTATCCATGTCGCATAGCCCGTTAACGCCTAAAAAACGCTTCACTAGTTGTGTTGCATTCACGCTTAAAAAAACATTTGCTCAATGTAAAATTTTCTTGGAGGAAACACTGTTCCGACGCCCGCAGAGGAGTTGAGCGTGTTCAGTATATATGTTGATGGTTATCCGAAACAGTGGTTTCCAACCTGCAGCCCACGATTTTAGCCTCCTCGTGCATGACAACGCTGACCAGCAAGATTATGGTTTGGGGGTCCTTAGGTAGGTTCGGAAGTAAGACAAGTTGTATGGAAATTAACGCAAGTTAGTATTGAAGAATCTAAGATAGGCAGGCGCCCGTAAGCCGAAGTTACCACTACCTGTTTCTGCATATTTTGCAGCCATATACTGTATGTTATGTTGTGCGCAGGTACTTATAGGGATAACTTGTCAATAGCCGATTGGGTGACAGGTTATTTCGGTAACACACCGGTTCTGTTGATTTTGAAAGATGTTTTCGAGCGAGCCATGTCATAAACTGACAGTGTGGCCTGGTTGATTTGCAGCCAAAGAATCGCGTTGGCAATGAGTTGCTTGTCTTGTTTGTTTTTCAACTTCGAAATCGTAAGTTGTGATGAACTTTTCAGCTCTGGCTTTGTTTTATTTATTTGAAAAAAAAGTTTTTCGTTGTCTGGAACGTGATGCCCCGCTCCTTAGTGGATATTCATGAAAGCATTCGGCCTCGGCAAAGGCAACGCGGCGAACATTGTTTTCATAAACTTAGCGGCATCTTTACTTCCTGCCAGGCGCACGTCTCACGTAGTTTTGTTGCTAGGCAACCTGAAGACAATTACCCAAGCGACGACGACAGGGGTTACCGTGGTTCGAGTTCGCGTCGCGATTACGACCGCGACAGAGATCGCGATCGTTACTCGCGCGACCGCCGACCCGAGTATCGCGACGAACGGGGCGATTACAGAGATCGGTGAGTTGGGTGCGAGGAGAAACAATAATGTTGTCTGTTCATTAGTGTTCGTGAACGCATGGTCTACTCATCTTTAGCGAGTGATTATTTGAATTTTTTTGACTCGACTCCAGTCTCATCTATCTTTGACTTGAGTCAAAGCAAAAGTCACGACTCGTGACTCGACTGAAATTTTGAAAAACGATTAGCAGATCTGGTTTTGTTTATTTCGAAACGACTTAAAGTTATTTGACGCAACTGGTACTTGACCAAAGTCAGTGACTCGGTTTGATTTTATCTCATGAGTCAGTATTGTGACCTGCCATCAAACTTAAATATCTCATTAGTCGACAGGTTTGTTACTGGGCACTCAAAGAATGTTACTCGGCAGCATTACTGTTTACTTCATGCAGTGTATTGTGAAGCAAGCGAGTATTCGCAGAATCAAACTATTCTTGTTCACGTGCAGCTTTCTGATGCGCGAAAACATGACCTTGTCAGTGTAACGTCAAATTTTCAATTGACATTAGGTCAGTGTCAAGAACAGGCCCGTAACCAGTTTGGGGCACCAGGAGGGGCGAAGAGTTTTCCGAAAGGGGCCCAAATTTTTTGAACTATGTCCAATATTTCACTGCCGTATACAGTGGTGGAAAACAGTCTTGCCACACAATGGTAGATTTTTTGAGCTATGTCCAATATTTTTAAACTATATCCAACACATTTTTCCAGGGGGGGGCGAATATTTTTCTCCCCTGGTTACGGGCTTGGCCAAGAATAGCCAAAATGCGTCGGACAGTAGCATGAAAGTGTCCTCGTTAAAATTGCAAATGTACTCTGTATTGCCAGCTGAACTTTTGACCCATATCATGGTTATTGCAATCAAAAGTTTCGAGAATCATCGGCGAAAACCTCCTGGCTTTTGTTTGCCGCCTAGCGATAGGCTTCGTCGCAGACTTTGCCCTGAACCGGCAACAAACATAATATTTCCAAAGAAAAACGGTGGATCATGATTCAGCCGCTCCTGCACTGAAGTTTGCTTTTTTTCTCTCCTGCAGCAGAGACTATGAGCGCGAGCGCGAAAGAGCGAGAGACCGTGACCGCGAGAGGGACAGGGACCGCGATCGAGACAGAGATCGTGATCGTGAACGCGATCGAGACCGTGAGCGCGATCGTGACCGCGACAGTCGGAGGAGGCGCGACGAAAGTCCGTCACGTCATAAAGCGTCGCGGAGGTGAGAAGTTTTGCAGCCGTTCGGCGTGTCCAGTTGCATGGAAACTTGGTGTGTTGGTTTTCATCCTGATGAAGAGCTGACGAATCACTGCAAAAGGAAATTACAAAATCTAAACATTCCAGTCGTTTGTCGCTGTTTTCCGCCGCGGACCACCCTTAAGTCCTTGCTAATCCGAGGCGCCAGTGAAAGTATGTGACGTACCTCGCTTTTAATAGTTTTCGAGCAATCTGCAACGTCATTAAAACCCTACATGACAACGCCGTCGGAAAACGATCGATTAACTGGTCGGTTGACCATCAGTTAATTGGTCAGGTGACCATTGGTTAACTGGTCGGCTGACCATTGGTTAACTGGTTGTCTGTCCATTGGTTAACTGGTCGGCTGAACATCGGTTAACTGGTCGGCTGAACATCGGTTAACTGGTCGGCTGAACATCGGTTAACTGGTCGGCTGANCATCGGTTAACTGGTTGGCTGACCATCGGTTAACTGGTCGGCTGACCATCGGTTAACTGGTCGGCTGANCATCGGTTAACTGGTCGGCTGAACATCGGTTAACTGGTCGGCTGAACATCGGTTAACTGGTCGGCTGAACATCGGTTAACTGGTCGGCTGACCATCGGTTAACTGCTCCGTTGACGATCAACTAACTGGTCGGTTGTAGCGTCTTTGCCTGCAAACAGTTTTAGCGCAGTTCAAAACTTCATTACGTCGACGCAAAGCACACCATCGCATTTCTCTTCAGTCTACTTGATGTCGTACATTGTGCGGCAGGTTGTAGAATAAAGTAAAACTTGGAGGTCTTGGATGAAAAACAATGAATTGAACAAAACCAGGTGAAAAAAACCGCGTCACTTCCACATCACACTTGTCTAGCTTAGAACTTACGCCGGGTATCTTCAATCAATCCAGACTCGTAAAGTTTTTGCTCTGCCCGCATCCCTGGGCGTATCCGAATTCTGCTGTTGTTGCCTCAAATCTTGTCACGACGTTACTGAACCCAAATCTGAGCATGCCTGTAAGCTAAAATCTTTAAAGCTGCCCTGCCCTCAAAACCCCTTTACACAGAAATAGGAAAAGAAATTACTCCTAAATACATCTGAGCATTGCTGCTGCGTAAAACTAAGTGAGTGTTTAAGAAACCCGTTTATTGCTTAAGTTTCAAATTTGAAAAAGGAGTATCGCGTTTCTTGATTTGAAAAGAAAACAGAAAAAATTGCGACTGTCATTGCAATCCTTACACCACCGGCTCTTGCCCCACGAACCCTCAGTCTGCTTTTCTCGAAGGAGTCTTGTGTGTTGCACATGACATAGAAAACACAAACGCCCTCCCCAAATTTACGATCAACATTCCAAATTCTGGGGCATAACAACAGGGATCGCGAAAAGCGGTTTTTCTTTGTAGATTCTCTTTCAGGGTTCCTACGGAGTCTTAAAAAGTCTGAAAAAATATTTTTTTGGTCTGCTAGTATGGAAAAAGAAAATAATTTTCAAAACTTGATCTTTTGACATACATTTTCATATTATTTCATTCACGGTTGATATAATTTTACTTAAGTCATGTCAAATACTGTAGTGTCTGTATTTGACCTGCGCACGTCATTAGTAAAGCTGAAGTCTAGAAAAGTCCAGAAAAGGTCTGCAAATTTATATTCAAAATCGCGTTGGAACCCTGCGTTTTTAATTACCCCCTGTTCCTTCATTATTGCCCACAGTTGCAAGTCCCGAGGCGCAGTGTTGCCCGTCTAGAAGTCCCGAGGCGCAGCGTTGCCCGTCTAGAATTTTTGGAACAACCTCGTCCGGTGCAGCAGAGAAACTTTCGTCTCTTCCAAACGAATTTTCAGATCGCGCCCCGGTGGCCACGTGCTCAACCTCCCAACGTGCATTTCGCGCTGCACTTGCCGCAAGAAGGAAACAAACTCATGTTATCATTAAACCACTGCAACAGAAAGCTGCTTTGCGGTTGATACAGTGTCGTCGCCTAATCCCGATAGTTGTGCACGGGGAGGACGTTATGTGCGTGTTGCAAATGTACGAGCGTGAGTGGGGGGAGGCTTGGCGTAAACTGCGGCGTCGATTGTTGGCGAACTGTTGTGTCTTGCGTCGACAGGAAGCACGAGGAAGACGACCGACACAACAGCAAGCATAAGAAGTCCAAGAAGTACAAGCACGACAAGGTGACTGTGAAAACGGAGTACGAGCCCCCAGAGGAGGAGTCTACGACGAGCGACGGCGCCCGAGCGTGAATCGAGCAGCGGCTCTTGATGCTGACGTCGCCATTATGGCCGAAACGGCCATGCCAAGCGAATCGCGCGTTTTCGAACAGCTCGGGTCCTTATCGGGGTCAAAGACGCTACGTTGTGCTGGGATCGGTTTGCCGTTTAGTACTGCCAGCTGGACAACAGTCACCGCCGACCCACTTGTCAGAAGCCCTGCTGCAATTCTCTAGTACGGCCATGGCGCAATTGTGAATGGAATAAAATTTGTTAAGTTCCGCAAAAGCATGTTAGCTAGGCCGGGGGTTCTTGCGGCCACTATACATTGTACGATTTGCTGCAAGCTTCAAAAGGAACTTCCAGGGAGGTCCTACCTCGAGGCTTAGTTCTGTGAGGATTGGGCAGCGATGTCGTTCGAGTTTATCTTTGTTGTGTTTATCCAGTCCAATTGTGAAAAATCCAAATCCAATAACATTTGTCATATTCCGGAACCATTGTACGATTTGCTGCGAGGTAAAAAATAATGTTCTGCTCATCCCTGCCACTCATCAGAGATGAGCATTGGACTTGTTCCGGAATATGACAAATGTTGTTGAATTTGGATTGGATCTGGACTGCAAATCGCTTCAAGAAATTGGGATCAGCACTGGATTTGGACTGAGTTGATGGAAAAGAAATGCAGTACTTTTGTTGTGAAAAAGCTGCATGTTTTTAAATTCTTTGGACTTGGACTGAGTATTAAAATTCAGGACTGGATCTGGTTATGTACACTGTGTACACAGCAGACCGAAAATATATTACTCCAATCCCGCGCATCTTGGGCGTAGAGATGGCACGGGCCAGCAGTTTTGCAGCCCGGCCCGCCCGGAGCTAACATGAAACTGCCCGGCCCGTTTATGCCAAACTGCAACATATTTTCTGGCCCGGCCCGTAATATAAAGTAGGCAGCATCTATTTTGGCGGCAAAATAGATACATGACATAGGTTTGCCAGGGGGACTTCATTAATCAATTTGGAAAACTTATTTTCCCGATGCCTGTAACATGACAAGAGTGCCCCAGGCTGCACTACACTTGCTAGTAGCCTAACGTACTAAGCCTAAACCAGGGGTCACCAAGATGGTGCCCGCCAGAACCAGGTCG
>JGI24159J19872_10010771_pt1 | contig 12006 bp, 6 predicted proteins | sample Ectturendosymbi4_FD_19872 | JGI IMG/M metagenome (IMG submission 19872) | reverse complement strand
CGCAGGCTAAAGTTTGTTCACTATTTCAAAAGTAATATCTACTAACTGCTTTGCTTTTCTGTCTAAGCAACATAACATCCGAATAACCACTCCTCAAATCTAATGTACTTTTAACATTTAAGAGCAGTTGTTCGTTTCCAGTAGATATTGAAAAATGCTTGGGATTTGTTTCTGTTTGTCTCTTTACTAGACTTTAACGACCATAACGCAATGCTTATTTAACAACAAACAAACAGTAAATAACGTTTACACATTAAGCAACATACGAAAGCTTTGATACATATGTTTCGTTTCAAACGATTCGGATTCCACGAAACTGTTTTAAAAACTAGCCATTTTCCTGCGTCGTTGTGCTTGACAATGAATACGCCTAGTTTCCACTGATGTTCGAATCATTTTAAGTATGACTATAAATGTTTGGAATCGAAATAACATGACAATCGTAAAAATCCCTGAACAACATCCGAAACTTCACAATTAAAAGCACATTTTGTATGGAGCTTACACGATGTGTGGCAGGTTTTGCTGTAATTACGCTTTTTGATCACAAAAAAGAAAAATTTAGTTTGCTAATTTGCTTTGTAGATTAGGACCGCGCAACAATTGCATGCGGTGTGGATGAAAGAACTTAACAGAGACGTTTTGTTTTGCAGACTGAAAAAATCAAAACACCGACACAAGAGATTCCAGAAACTGCTGTGCATTCTGCTTCAAGCTTTCCGTTGTTTTGAAAAACTGGAATAAAACAAATTTGCTATCGTACTTGTACCAGAGCTTGGGCTTAAACAATTACTGTCAACTATCAAAATCGCCATATATGAATAGTTGATGATTTGCCAGTAATTTCATTATGTAGACAACGAGACTCCCAAGTTGGCATCTTGAATATTTTCAGCTCTTGTAACAGTAACAACACTCAACGGTAATTCTATTCTATAGACAACAAATANTGCCATGAAAAAGCATAGTTTGAAAACAGTCGTTNAAATTGACTGCACACAAAACTACCACAGAATTTTAATCAGTTCATTCACTTTTTTATTCAAANTAAGACCAAAACGCAATTTAACGCTNTCTAGATAATGCTAAATGNAAATATTGTTAGTGATANGCGATGGTCAAAATTGGCAAGCATAAAACTCCGGTTGAAACAAACGAAAACAACTGATTGCCTGAAAGCATGTTCATTTAAGAGAAATGCGTGCAACCAAATTCATGTAGCCAACATAAGTCGAAAACGCTTGCACACTCACAAACAACGAGATCTTTTGCAACCCAGATAAAACGTCTACCATGACTAAAATAAAACGTACAATCTAAATCATATACCTCAATTGATTTGCCCTAAGAAGCTGTGAATCTCAATTGATTTGAGCAAAAAACTGTGAAGACTTCACGTATTATTCAAGATTACGCTTTACTCTTATATAAATTACTTCCAACATTTTAATTAAAACATGGTTAATGCCCAATTGATTTCAGTGNGGCATATGAGGAANGGGACCAACATTAACGCACTGTAATCTGCCACAAGAAATTCCTTGCAAACAATTTAAAGACATCTTGTTGCCATTTTCAAAATCGGTGCATGACAAATTGTTATTGTTTCGTGGTGGTTGTTGCTTTATCATAAAAACTTCCGTGATTTTGCTTTTTTCTCAAGCTCAGTTATTACACAGGAGAGACTGAAGACACCACTTTTTCGCTTGAAATAAATAACATGTAATGGCTGGAAATATTTTATGATCAAGGTTTTTCCGTAGATATTTGCTTACACGATTCAACGCGAAGCTTTTTTTGCACTTTTTGCGCGTGAGTTAACTAAAAGTGTCCGTAGATGGGAGGACATGGACAACGTGGATTGAAACCTCGAACACATTTGTTACAAGAAGGTTAATAAAACAAAAACTAAACACTGACCAGTTGCAAATAAAACGTTGAGCCTACTGAAACCAGGTAGAAGAAGTAATTCTAAAAATGTATGGAAATAGAGATCATGTTCATTTTAACGACGACGAGCGACAGGCCGGAGCCTGAATATACTCTTCATCGCGTCATCTTGAGCGAACCAAGTCACGGCGAACAACCCTGGAATACACTCGTTGGATTTTTGTCACGTTAATACTATCGTCGGGTCCGCCAGACCCGGTTTTCAAAAATAAAAAAATACCTTTTGCTTCAACTGCAATTTATCACGAAAACTACAATAAAAATATGTCTCACTGAGCAGTTTGAACACTAAGAAAGTTACTTTGTACTGTAATGTCATATGAGTTTTGATGAAAAGTAAGTAGGGTGTCTAAGGTGTCATATATGCCTGATACAGCGAAGGTATCACACATGCCTGAACTGAATTACTCACACAAAAATTACGGGCGTGAAGAACTTCTCCTTTTGTACACTGCTAACAAGACCGTAGAAGCATGCACTGAGTGAGTTTCAGCTTTTTACACGCAAAACGTCCTCTAACCATAACCTCGGGTCAGCATTACCCGGTCACACACACACTAATACTTTCGTCGTGTTTGCCAGACCCGAACTCACTCCCTTGTGCAAAATCTAGAAGAGTGTGGATGACCGCAAGCGCACCTATTTACAAGTCACAAAAAAACATGAAGCTACTGAAGAGTTGAAAGCGCGCCGACTTCCGCTTCCGTAGTTTCACGTGAATGACCTCATTTGACCCGAGCTTGTCAGACCCACGATAGTATTCCAGGGTTCGAAACACTGCAAACAAATAAGAAACAATTAACAAAAGATTACAAGCACCTAATTGACGGGCTGGTAAACTGCAAGCATGCAATAAAATTATGCAACGAGGAGAAAAATATTAAAATGTGAATGGAGAATTAATTACAGAATGATAAAGGAGTTACTATAATAGAGAAGTCCAAGTTGTTATGGCGAGGTAAAGCGGGTAGTGCAATCAAGATATTTAGAGACAGAACTACATATATTATTTGTGGGTTTAAGTATAAGCAAGGGATGTCCAAATAATAGAAGTTGCAACAGTCTTGAATAATCGTATGACACACTTCACAATAAATCTTGCAGACCTTCTTTCAGCACAAATTGATTTCAGATTGCACAAGGTCAACGCGGAGCGCAGAGTAATGAGTACAGTTAAGGAGTAGATGCTCTTCTGTTTTTTTGCTACCAAATTAACACAAACGAAAAGTGCGCTTGTTCACGTTTAGGACACTGTGACCCAAGCGAAGTCTACAGCGCAACGATGTACTGCATGGATTGTTGCCATGAAGATGCCAGCAGTCACGCTTTGAGTCACAGTGAAAAGTTTCTAGACGTAATTTAAAGGACGAAAAACTAGCGGGAGATTTGACAATAACGGGCAATGCATCACATAAACTACCAGCTTTACGAAAAAATGAGTTAAAAAGTACATTCTTTTTAGCCAAGAGAACCTAGACGTTTCAACTGTTACGAAGCATGTATGGTGATAAATCTTTATAGGTTTTTGAGACGAGAGGTTCCAGGGTTGGTGACGCCATACCGAACATTATTTCATAGTAGTAAAATAGAATTTGCTTTTCTCTTCTAGTACTGAGCTTAATGAAAGAAATGTTTTTCAAAACAGAGTCAATGGCTGTGGCCTTCAAGCACCCTGTGATTGTTTTTGCTGCAGTTGTCTGGGCAGTGTCCAAAAGCAAAACACCAAATTTGGAGCAAGTGTCATCAACAATGCTGCCATAGTAAAAAATCGTTACTATATCAAACCCAATATGTTAGTTGTAGAAAGTCTGAGACTATTGTTCTGTGTTTCTTGTGCAACTCAATTTCTGTTTTTAGATTTGACTTGCTTCATGGAAAAACTGCGCTGCAAACATCGAGTGCATTTATTGTGAGAAATCTATCAGTTTAAAAGAAGTCTATCTTTGCTGACTACTTTCAAGAATATCTGCAGAGTCTGGTCTAACGCCGTTGATATTTTACATTTTTATTAAAAGATGTTATGGTTGTTGTAACAAAAAAACTACATACTGCAACATACACACAACCAACAATACTGAGAAAGCTCTCAGGCCGCAAGAATTATATCCACAGGCCACATGTGGCCCATGGGAGAGTAGTTGGACCACATTGCTCTAGGTTGGTTATGTATTGGGATCATGTGGTATTAATACCAAATACTTTGTACAGTCGGTGTAAGAAATTTGATTGTTGCCAAGTTTAATTGAAAATGATGTCATTTGTTTTGAGTCACATTCAAGTAACATGAAGGTAGTTTTCTTATAGTTCAGAGACGGTTTGTTGAATCTCATCCAGTTATCTATCTTCTGCAGTTCAGCATTTTCTACGGTGTTCAATTTTGTACGACCGTGTTTGAGATTCAAAGTGTGTCAGCTGCAAAAATACTTGTTCTAGATCTTGAAATTTGAATAAATCACCAATATATAAAGCAAACAATTGAAGTCCAGACGTTCAAACCTGAGGCACTCCACGGTTCATATTTCGAACATCTGATTTGCACCCGTCAAACACAACAAACTGTTGACAATCTTGTAAGTAGTTAGTCAACGATTTTAAGGTACGCCTCAAATTAGGTAAAAGTGTTGTGCAAGAGTGTGTTGTGATCAATTGCATCAAACGCTTCAGAAAGATCACATAACATGGCGTAACTAACATATTTTTCTTCTGGAGTTTTCACTAGGTTTTCGTGAATGTCACAGATAGCTATTTATGTAGACAGTCTTCTACGAAATCCTTACTCGGAGTCAAATAATATCTTCTTTTGTTCAACATAAAATAAAAGTACAAACATGTAAATATAGTTTTTTTTAAAGTGATTACTCGTGTACATTGTAGGAATTCAGGTCAGATACCTGTTTTTATACTTCTGTTAACAACGTGCTATGCTAAAATGGAGATAAATTCTGCTGACGTATTTTGAGAATGTCCATGGGGATCCTTCATTCCTACACTCTTAAATACTAGTAGATTATAGATAATTATTTTTACTGCACCTCCACTAGTTGCTTCACGAAAGACAAATTATTTCTGTGGTCTATTGCTTGAAACAGATAATTGCTTATTTGGTGATTAAATTATAGCAGCTGCCAACAGATCCCAAATAAATTCAAAACCATCGTTAAATATATTTGCTGTGTGTTTAGGATCAGTTTTAGGTTGTTGATTACGGAGTTTATTAGTTCACATGGGGAAGTTAAAACTTTATTCTTACTTACCTTTAATAGGAGAATTTATTAGTTTCCATGTTTTTCTGGGATCATGACTATTGGAAGAAAATTGTGACTGGTAGTAGTTTCTTTCACTCATTTGTAGGATACTGTATGATTGGGCATATTTCTGTCATTTGTATATTGAATACGGGCTTTTGTTTTCATAGCCAGTTTCTTGGCCTACAAAAGATAATAACTTTTGTGTGATACACAACGATTTTCATGGAAAGTCTGGAGTATTAAAACTTGCGAAGACGTTTTGCGTACCCCTGCATGACTGTCCAACCAAAAAGCTTGGTCTGGATTTGTGACTTGTTGTTAAAATAAAGATTGGTGGTTAGGCGTCAGGTAGATCGAAATAAGCTACAGTTTGTGAATATCTAACGACTGAAAAATATTTGATTTGCCTTAGATATCAATTTTTTCTGGACCTAAACGCAACTTCAACCCTAAAGCTCAACCCAAAAGCTAAACCTTACCCTACACCCTTGCCAGAAGTCCTAATCCTCATCTCTCAGCATGTTTGATATCTCAGTGAACAGCCACCGTTTGCGAAATGCAGAACATGGAATATCACTAGCAGGCCCGTAATTAGGGGTGGACACAGGTGGGTCTTTGCTCCCCCCCGAAAAATTCATTGCCCACCTTGAAAAATGTATTGGGCATAGCTTAAAAAATTTGGGCTCCTCTCATAAACTCTTCGCTTCCCGGGTGTCCCAAGCTGGTTATGGGTCTGATCACTACACCTATGCGCAGATGGCTTGAAGGCAGCCATTTCGCAAGTCAGAAATTTCTCTTGACACGGGGATATGTATACTGTTTTCTCACAAAAGTGTTAAGGCCGATGTCAACTTGGAACAAGGTAAAGACAGTGCAATCGCTAATGGTTTAATCAAGCCAATTCATATGTTTCCAATGAAGTGTTTTAAGTAAGGAATGTAAAAGAAACAACGAAATCGCTTGTTACTTTCAAATCGCTCAGTACATTAAAGAGCTGCAAATGTGCACTAGAATCTTCTAGATTCCTCTGGTTACAAAATCGTCTCGTTTTGCAAAACTAACTTTTACTATGCTAAAAGAAAATCCTTGAGTCCAGAGGGTGTTTAGGATTTTTTTACCTGAAAACAGGAAAAGTAGGAACTACGTTCCAAGAAGTACAAATGCCATCCCGGAAAACGCACTCTTTCGTGCGTCATCAATGAGGAAATTTCGTTGCTCAAAAAGTTTCGATTGCTTTCACCATGATGCATCAGAAAACACAATATCGAATCATTCAAAACTTGCATATAAGTTGCTGCGCAGTAATGAGTTCTTTTACTTGCTGGTTGCAGGTGATGATGCCTACCTACTGTAGTAATAAATACTGTATTATGATCTATGGTCTCAGCCTTATAATTGTTACTGTGCAAGGGTTTCTTTGGACAGAGAGTGATCAGATATGTTTATTTTTGAGTTATGAAAATAATTTTTGAGATGTTTGTTCACAAAAAGTGTTGTGGTTATGAATAAAGTTTAGGGAGCGTTCTGTGAAAAGCTAAGAAGGTTACGTTGGTGCAATTACAAGCAAAAATTCAGAAATTAGAAATGATAATTTGATTCATAGCAGCACTTTAAACAGTAATGAGAAATGCAGTGCTAAACGTTTTTAAGAGTGATGTATAACAGGGGTTTGAAACGTTTTTAGTTTTGATAATGACAAAAAAAATTGCCTTACCTTGCGTCATTACATTTCAGATCACCTTATCATCAAACTAAATTAATCCTCTTATGAAAATGAACAAATGTTTGATTTTGTGCGTTACCGTAATCTTAGTTACGGTTGTGGCATGCATAAACATAAGGAAGGTTGAACCGCGCAAGAATATCTCAGGAATCAAAAGTCTTGGAAATCTGAAGAGAGCACGACGTCCCGTACATGCGGCTAAAACAAGGAATGTGTAAGTCATTCTTTTACCGTTGCCTTTGTGATGTTGGAATGCAAGAACAAGTTTTATCGTACGGTGGAAGCTCTGTTTCTTTGGGAGTGAAAAGACAGTAGATTCAACACATCTTTGGATTGAATACTATCAACCCCTGCATTTGTCCCAAACAAATATTATGAAGATACGCAGAGTTTTGTGAAATTGTTCACAGCGGAAACTAGAATTCCAGTCATTTGCAGTACAAAACGTAGGCCTTCTTCGTGTTACTGTAGTTCGCAAATCATCCCCACGACAAATAAGCCGAAATCTCTTTACTGCCCATGATTTTTTCAAAACTATTTCAATAGACGTTTCTCTGGCAACAACATGTGCACTATCATGATGAAACACAAAAAAAATTTTATTTCTTTTTTTTGGAAAGCACCTTATTATATCCTACTCCTGGCTAATTCACCAAATGATTGTCATTCGTTTTTATTTTATAGCGTTTGAAAAATTCCTTTTGCCCAAACGAAAACTTACTTCAGACGATTTGCGCTGTGCTTTGGCAGTGGTGTTTCTGGCGAAAAACAGAGGTTCAAGACTAGCTACTCCCTTTGTGCGGATCGGTCAGACGCAAAAGACACGTGAATACTGTAATGAAGATCCTCGTTCCAGTTAACAAAAAATCAATACAGAAGGTCAAACAGGAATCGTGCGCGCCGAATCGGCTTGTCTCCACAGCGCCAGGGCTCAGGCTACATAAAAGATATAACCGTCCTTGATTGCTCGTGCATCTACATGAGGTTTTGACTAGTCTCCATTATTAGCACAGGTGAAGAGTGTGCATCAATCAACAACCCTTTAATAAGAAATGGATTTCACCTAACACTTTGCATTGTCGCCAGTCTTACAATCTGCAAGCAATGCTTACGAGTAAAACGCTGAAAGGCTGAAGCAAGAGCAGAGAAAGCGAACAAACTTAATACTAAATCAGATCTCACCTTCGACAAATAAAATGCTTAAACATTTGCTCATTGACTTAAACTTTTCACATGTAGGGAGACTATAGTTACTTGAATACAGATATGTACAAGTTCGAATCATCGCGAAAACATTAAAACAGAGCCATTCGGCTAGTTCCTCAAAAACGTACAGGAAAATTGGTTTTCAAACTTGAACTGTAGGCATTTCTACATTTGAGTTGAAAAATGACTTGCTTATCTGGACAACGTTTCTTCAAACGGGTTCTGCTTTTTCAACCAGAAAAAGCCCAAGAGGAGATTGTAGAAAAGTACATGTTGACTTGAGTGTCATTTTCCTTTCCTGAAATTTTCAAAGATACATATAACAACAATGCATTTTTTTCCTTCCTAAATTTTTGAATATATATCTAAAAACAATGAATGGTTAAACAAGAATTCAAAAGATTTTACAAAGTTCCAGATAACAAACGATTTGTTGGCACAGACTTGAAGTAAACTTGAAACTTTTTGTGCACCGCGTAACAAGTGAAGAATTCACCTAGTTCACATAAAATGCTTGCCGATGTTTGCGAATTGTAAATATTTTTTATCAGCAGTTACGTAACATTTCGTGCGAAGTCTATGGATTGTTACGCAACTGCTTTTTTAATTGTTTTTTCTTGTGATATTGAATTTGTGGAACCAGCCAAACACACTCAAAACATAACGTCGAGAAATGTTGTGTTCAATAAAAGTATCAGTACTTCATACAACACTGCCTTTTAGTTTTTCACGAAGCGGCATGAAAACACGCCAATACCGCTCAAAACGGTTTGGCAACAAAAGCATTATTTTGTGAAAAACATTTGGCTGCGAAAGTGATAATATTTGGAAAAACTTCTTAACAGAAGTTTCCACAAAATAATTATTTGCTAAACAACATAACTTAATGAAGTAAAAAAATTACTTAGTCTACGTAATTTCTTGGATATGTTTAACGCATACAGTATTAATATAATTTAACCAAGTTCAAAGGGCTACATTGAAAAGCTTTACAGGATCGTTTTGATGATGATGATGCATTTTTGTCGGCAGACATGAAACTCATAGTTGAAACACACAATTTCTCACAACGCAGGTTGATAAAAACGTATTGTTCCAGCAGTCTATATTTGTTCCATCCCATCTCAATACAGACACTTCCAAACGTTTGTGGTGAAGCGTGCAATTGTCTTGAGACAAATGTTTATACTGCCATTTGTAGATTACTATTTATCATAAATAATTGGCGCCAGTTATTTAAACATTTTTTATTCTGCTTTTTGAAAAAAGAATGAACTACAAAATATGTTCACAAATGTTGCTCAAAACACATTCAATTCTTCAGGAAGAAAGTTCTTCATTGATGGAAAAGCAGTCAGTACTTTCTTACCTGCTCTTTTATATCTCAGTTCTGCGTTTAATTTTTTACTGAAGCAGACTTAGCTTGCCAACAATTTTAAAGTCGTTTTTAACCAACTGATATGATAGAGGCAGGTTTGAAGTCATACACATAAAAAATCACAAATCGCCACATATAACAGAAAAAGATATAAGAGAAAGTAAAGAACAATAAGTTCAAAATATCTGAAGATTCCTAGCATTTTTTTGATCATCAAAAGGTTATCAACGCCCTATTTCCTATTTAAACTTTAAAAACGTATTTAGTGTCATCATTACCAATCAAATTTTTTATGGTCGATTTGTGATTTGTTGTACATGGTCAGTCACAAAAAGATTACTTTTTGAGAAGATTACAGTCACAAAAAGATTACGCTTCACCAAACAAATTTGTGTTCAATGTTCTTTTCCGCACTGCCTTGTTGAAATGCTCTTTTCTCTTCGTGCAAACATGTAACGTTCAGGAAGTGCGTCTTGAAAGGTCGATAGCTGATATTGCGTCTCAATGAGCCACTCTCTCGTTGAGTAAGCTTTTCAGTAGATTTCAGAACTTTGCTTGCAGACGTGAGTAGTGTTCAGCTGTCTTTGGAAAGCATTTTGTATGTTAGTAATCAGTTTTTCGTTTTCGTTTTAGGATGTTGAATGAGCGCATGCCACACATTTTACTGCTACGAGTATGCCTAAATATTTACTGTATTAGCTGTTGCGAATGTTTGCTGTGACTCCATCAGTTGTGGGCAATTGATAACCAGCTGAGCGTTATAAATATAGAAAAGCTTGAGCTGTTAGCGATAATGGTGTTTGTAACAAAACCTTGAACAGGAAAAGGTCCCTACTGATGTGGTCACGAAATTGCTTGTCCATAGTCCAATAAAAGCGGTTGTTTAACTTCTGATGTATCTGATTCAAACAATGCTACAGTTTGTTTTTCAGTTACGAAACCTGACGTTTATACGGCACGTAGAAAAACGCAGAATAATTATGACCTTAAACATATGTCCTTAACCCGGGTCTGCCGCGTAACAATAACACTTGTCTGCCGCGTAACAATAACACTCGTGGCAAAACATCAGACGCAGTAAGATGCGGAAATGCATCCCGATGACTCAGAAGGAACGCTAGCGCTGAGAAATGCTGGCAGTGTTTCAAATGTGCAGAAATCAATTGTTTTTACTGAATTTGCGCATGAGTAAAATGTTGTTCTGAGTTGCACTCAACGATTGATTTCCATCTGGAAACGTTTGCCCTAGGCCTCTGTGTGAAACACTTTAGTTAGGGAATGAGAAAATGGCTATGTAGTCAAAAACACTTAGTTCGAAACTTAAGCAAACAAGGCAGCCATATTTCGACAATAGTTTCAGCCGTTAATTCCAACATGGTGAAAGAAGCAGAATGGCAAACTCAATGTTAGGGACAAATTAGAGAAAAATCACGTTTGGAAATATGTGTTGAAATTACAGGATTTACTACGCACATTGGCAAATGTTTGAGAATGAAGGCTTGCACGTGTTTAGAGCAATAGAGGTACAATGCACTTATACAAAGTAGTTGTAATAATAACATCACAAAAAAAATTTTTAAATAGCTTCAAAAAAGATGTTATCTATTTTTGCAGTCTCATCAGGTATTAGCATACAACTTTCTAAAAGGTTCCAATTCATCATGAAACATTATTTAGTGCTCTTTGCTTTTGTTTTGTTTCTCTGTCTGGCAACGGAAGCACAAAGATTTAAGGCAAAAAAAACATCGCCACGACGAATCCCTATAAAGCGTTTGGCAAGAAATCCAGGGTAAGACAACTAGTTTTCAATGAACCACTCTGTATGCCTATATTTAATCCGATCTTGCCACAATCTAAAAGAAAACATACCTAATACTTTTCGAATTGCAGTAGGGTCTACCGCTCTATTGAAGACTTTTCACAAAATTTCCACGAAATTTTAGGACAAGGCTGACTTCCACAAAAAGGAGTAAATCCGTATTTCATGTGGAAGAAGATGTGGAACTGCTGAAACCCTTCTGCGTGTTTGTTTTAAACGCTCAAAGTCCCGCGAACTCCAAAATGTTGGCGTAAGAAGCTATAATCGACAATAACGTCCGGAAGGATTGAGATAGAGAGTCACTAAAGGTATCATTGAATCTGCAAGACAACCAAGCATGGTAGGACGCGCCCACATGTGACGTCATCGTGACGTCGTTTCAGGAAAAAAAATGTTATTCGTATAGCCAATAAAAACCAGTTGCGTCCATTCAAACAAGCATGCAGCTCAAAGCAAACACGTTGGGAAAAAGCGTTCTACATAAATAATGTTTGTGAAGACCTTACCATTGAAATGATAAAAAAAGTTGAAACTTCTTTTGGTGGGTTGTCCAAGGGGGCAAAAAAGACGGATCTCGTGGATATTTCGAGGTTCAATCTAAGTCTCTGCCAGTCAGCACCCACCACCTCACCACACTCGCAGAAAAGGTGTATTTATGTGTCTGACAACACCCTGTCAAATT
>JGI24159J19872_10010770_pt1 | contig 12006 bp, 11 predicted proteins | sample Ectturendosymbi4_FD_19872 | JGI IMG/M metagenome (IMG submission 19872) | reverse complement strand
TGCGTAACGATATGGTGCATGCTTATCAAGAGTGTCATTAAAGATCTTAACAAATTTATCGCTGAGTGTGTTAACTTCATCAGTTTCAGGATTGATTTTGTAGTGCGCTGCCGCCTGTCTGAATAGCCATGTCTTGTTGAAGCGTGAAGCTGCTTAAATTGCCAAGTGTGACGCTTACGCACGTTTGTGGCACAAACAGTCACAATTGTTGAGCAAAAGGTCTCCCGGAGTCGGAGTCGTTAAAATTTTCTGCGACTCCGACTCCTCAGGTTGAAAATCCTTCCGACTCCTCGACTCCGACTCCACAGCCCTGTCGCCAAGTGTCACTTGGTTGATTGGATTGCACCTGATTTTGCATTGAAATGACAAGCCGCCTAAAAGCGGCAGCTGCCGCGAAGGTATTAAAGCTGCAAAGGTATCTATTATTGCGCAGCAATCATGATTTACCTGTACAGGACACTTTTGCCATCTGTCTGTGCATCACTTACTAAGGGATGGTAGCCTACACTGCATTTGCACATGTGATACTCACCTTTGGCATTTTGTATTTGTGACTATATTACCCACTGGTCGGTCGCGAGTTATCAAGAAATTTTCTAGTCGATCCCAGGCGAAGACAAGTTGGCCACCCATGAAATAGACTATATTAGCCTACACAACACACAAATATGCCACTCACTCAGCACAACAAAACAAAGCAGCATACCTGCAATATAAGAGCAACTTACTACATCCACCTCGCCAGAAAATATTTACGATGAAGTAACACGAATTATCATCGATTGTGATGAGTGCAGCACATACTGACAAAATCATTTTGATTTTTTGTGAATATAAAAGTCATAACAAAGAAAATACCAGCACCATCATCAATGCATCATTTGTGTCGTCTTGAATCACTCTCAGGAAAATTTCGTTATAGAAATCAAACAAGTATCCTGATCCTGTCCTGATCACATTTATTTAAAAAATAAATGTCCAAATCCAATCCTGATGCAAAAAAATTGCAAGTATCCTGCAGGATATCCGATCCTGGTCCTGTCCATGCTCACCTCTGGACTCTGGCATTGACACTGGACAGTGCTGTAGCCTTCTTCCATTTTGAGGCAAAGAATGGCCGAGCCCACATTGTCACCCTATTGCTGCTAGCGCCAGTGAAGCGTAATGGGCAGGTCACGTGAATTCATTTTGAGAATGTTTACAGTTCTCATTGCGAAGCAGCTCATAACAACCAAGAATAGCGTAAAATTTCTACAGCTTATGTCCTTTCGCAAGAGATGTGCACGCATGAGTGGTGGACAATCATTTTGCGCAGAAGTTGAGTGTACTTATTCAGTATTGAAGAATACAAAGAAGATAAATCCGTTTGTAAAGTTAGTTTAGGACGTAGGAGTCTGTGAACCTACTTACTTAGTCCTACGTGATCGTTCAGCGAGTGGCAATGGAAGGCAGGCGCCAGGCAAATGGTCAACTGGGAGGGCGACGCAGCGTTGCCAATTTCAGAATTTGGCTTTTTGGAAACCAGATTTTGAGAGTCTGGGTGTTTCTGGCTTTTTTCAGTCTGAAAGGGTTGACGTTGGTTGAAAATGCATTAGATTGCCTGAGATGCACAATTCATTACAAATCTCTTCCGACAAGAGTCTATGACTGTGCAGGATGCAACCTTCCATTCTCCCGTGTAGAGTGAGACTCCAATTCCTGTCTGAAACATACCCATTTTGATTCAAAAGTCAAAACAGAGAAGCTGATGAAGGTTAGTGAAGCATGTGCGACCCGGTTGTGTTCGCACACCTTGACCTTCAGTGTGGGATTGATCCTCGAACCTCGGAAAGGATAGAAAGATTGTGACCTCATCGATGTTAACTCTGCCAGACGAATCGGCCAAAGAGAGCTCTTACTTCCATGTGCATGGAAGTCACTTATAAGTGTCGCTTGCTCGGTCTTTCCCTTCTTCACTTGCTTTGGCCGACTTTGCTCACATGTAGTGGTTGCACTAGTGTGCCTGCTACATTAGGTAGTGTGCAGACATTGAAGAAAAGATGCAGAGTGATGTTTATGGAATGCTTGAGTGAGTTAATAAATAAGGAAGTCACTACGGATAAGCTTGGTCTGACGCAATTCAAATAAAAGAGTCGGTTTATCATTCAAATGGCATGGAGCTTGTAGCCTAGGGGTTATGTGCTGCAGCTGCTATGCCTATGGTTTTCAATTTGACTGATTCTCACCTTGCTGACTTTCGTTATTTTTCTTTACTTTTTCACAGGCTTATGTGTTACCTTTAGGGCAGGCGTGTACAACCTTTTCCTATTGCCGGCTGCATTACTTTTATTTATACAAGTGCGGCTGCCAATGAGTTAGAGTTATATTTATGAGATACTACCGGTGCCATGTGTTAACCAACACAGAACGCATTCACACATAAATTGCGTATTCATTCTATAACGCTTTGTGATATCACCATCCAGATTGTTACCCATCGTGTCAACTAATTTTCTTGCCTTACATTTGTTTTGCTTCAATATACGCCAGCATGGCTACCAAAGCTTATATTTTAAGTTACATGTGGATGGCCGCAAATTTCATTATCGAAGGCCACGCCGCAGGTTGTGCATTGTTGCTTTAAGGGTTAGGGTTAGGTTAGCATAGGTTTAGGGTTTATCTTTTACGTTTAGTTCATTGTGCGTTACTGTTACATCACAGGTAGCGTATGAATAAGTTTTCAAATTTCAAGATCCACAGGCGTATCTATATCCACTGCCTTAATATAATAACAGAGCTTTCAGAATCAGAGAACACAAATGCCTGTGTCCGCTCAACACTTGCTCCAAGATCTAGTGTCGTGGATTTTGACACCTTGCCTAAATAATGAAAAAGAGAACCTAAAAATATTTGAAGGTTTGAGTGCTCTGCATCCTATCAAAGTGTTTTCACAACCTGTTGAACTTCCATTTTCACAACTCCCTCTCAAATTTTTTGCAGGACAACATGTGTATAAAATAGAAGAGCAAATTAGAAAAATATGCTTTGTTGATTAGGCGATCGAGGTAATTTCAGACAGTGTCCTATAACACAAGACAAAGCAGAATTTTGGATCAAGAAAGTATAAAAATATTGCAGAAGAAAGCGTTTTTGATAAGGTTGCAGTGTGTCTATCTTGCTTGCTTAACATTGCCAATTTCGAATGCATTGGTAGAACAAACTTTCGCTACTGTAACTTTGACAAAAATAAAGTTAATGAATAGAATGAAGCTTATGATGCAAGGTGCACTGTTACATATAAAAACAAATCTCAGTTTTGAAAAATAATGTTAGAAAGATTCTATTGTTACTCTAAAAATGCTTGATGTATTTCATTTGAAAGAAATGTATGACAGTGTATTCACTGTCGAGAAGAAAATGCTTTAAGTAATGGAATTGAATGGCAAAAATGACTTTCACGAGTTGGAACATCTATATTTTTGTATATTTGGTTGTGCATATTTTATGTGTACTCTTTAATGACTGCTAATTAGATTTTTTGGCTTTTTTAGACTAGGTCTAGCTTTTTTGGTGAAAACAGATTGAAAACCATGAGGTGACAAGAAAACATTGAGCAAATGCAAATAGAGAGTCAAGTTTGTAGAATAAGTAGAAACCTTACCAACCACAAAACACTCACTAAAGTTTCAGGTATACCAGGTTTTTTTAAGGCATTTTAGGGACCTGATTCAGGTCCTTAGAATTTTAAATCGGGTCCCTACCATCAGAGAAAATTATCATCGGGTCCCTAAAATCATAAAAAATCGGATCCCTATAATCTGATAAATTGGATCCCTGTAGATCCAAACCGGGTTCCTAACATTCTCCTTAAAAAAAACCCTGGGTATACAATCATTCAGTTGCTTATATTCTTTGTATGACACACTACCAACTCATAGCTGAGTGGTTGATGTGACATGTCTCAAAATTTGGTCACTTCATCATGGATCATTACAACTAATGGGAATTACCATGTTTGAGGCTTAAACCTAATCTAAAAAAGAGCTGGCCCAAGGTAGAGGCACATGAAATTTGAGCTGCAAAAGGGTGTGGGAATGCTTTTCCAAAAGGCAAAAATCATGGTGCAAAGTTGGTCTCAGCACCTGTTGCTGAATGCTGATCCTCTGTTTGAATTTTGAAATTTGGGAATTTTAGGAAATTTCGCTGGACACATGAAATGCTTCGCGGGCCGGATTTGGCCCAGGGGCTATTGTTTACAGAGCCCTGAAAAATTAGTGAAATGTAAGCTGCCTTTGATTATAAGCTGCAACTTGCAGTCAGTGAAATACAGTATTTATTGATCAATTGCATTTACAAGAGGCTGCAAAGCGCCAAAATTACAATGACCTCAAGAATTATTTTTTTCAACCAGTCACAATTGAAACCATTAGTGTGTATGGCAATTCCACTTCCCCCTTTGTGAGCGACCTCATAAAGAAACTTGTTGATATGTTTAGTGACCCAAGGGAGTGACAGTGGTTTCACCACTAGTGCATGTCCCTGGCTGTGGTCAGAGAGAACACCACTGGGATATTGGCCTGTGTGCAAGTTTGATATAATTCTAGTTGTTCCCAGTGTACAGACCAGTATTACTGCCTGCCACTTTGCCTTTGTTTGTATAACTATTGCCACCCGAATGCTCATGCTTTCTATAAGTTTTGTTGTCCCCTTGTGCAGTGTTACTTCATTTATTGTTTAACTATCTTGACTATCACATAGCTTATGATGATGCTACAACATTATGATATGTTTCACTTTGCTTGAAACTTTTGAGGCTCTAAAAAGAAAATAAATTTTAGGCTGTTGCATATCAGCCAATTCACATCTTTTGTGCAGTGGACTTAAAAGAGGCTTGCAAATATTTTGTGCAGCCACCTTAAATGTTGCCCAGTTTTAACATGGCAATGGTGGACAAACTGAGACTTGCAGGCCACATGCAACTCGGTGACATGTTTTGTGCAGCTCTTTTAACTGAATAGTAATATCTAAATTAATAGCAAGTTGTTGCCTCATATTTATTGTTTGTTTCATTTTCAATGTGTTTACACATTGAATTAATATGGTTAGTTGCCAAGGAGTCTACGCAATTTGATGTAGGTCGTTTTGTGTGAAACTTGCATTCTTTAATAAACTGTATTTGACAATAAACTGATTTTGTAGCTCACTGGTGCTTTTGGTTTTCTGTCAATGACTCTTCTGTTGAACAAGTTTGCCCACCCCTGTAATATAGTATGCATAAAGCCATAAATTGCTTTCATGAATGTATAAAGCAGGCCTGCACAAGTCAGAGAGCTTAAAGGGCCAAATTGATCAACATAAATTTGCCATGGGCTACAAAAGTGTATTTCGTTGTAGTTTGGAATAAATTATAAAATGACAATTAATTTTCCGAAGTTGTAAACCATAAAAATTTTGAAAGTAAATCGATAACAATTTATTTAACAGAGAAACTAGTCTCATGTTTGGTGCTTCGAAAGTCTTTGTTAAAGGTGATGCGGGTGTGAGTATTGCGGCACCAGACAGGAGCGCAGTATGAGTGGACCAGGATTAAAGTGGCTATTGGCAACGTTGTTGCTCCAGCACCACAGCAAGTGGCCTCAAGAGCACGACACATAATGTCAACTTTTTGCAAAGCGACTGAAGGTGTTGGCGATACGTGAGCGACCTGACCAACGTTACTCCGAGGCTGTTTTTTTTTCAGTGGTTTTTCAGTCATGGACTGAAACGTTTTTGAAAATGACCGAAAAAATTAAGTCATTTTGGTCAGAATGTTTAAAAATTTAGGCTAGAAAACACTTATGGTGAGTTTTAATACAACTGTGAGCAAGGTTGAGAAAAACCCGTTTTTTTTTTAAAAAAAACCTAACCCACCTGGGTTTTTTTTTTTTTTTAAAAAAAGAAACAAGATTTTGTTCTTTTTCTAAGGAAAATGGAAAAATCTTAATTCTTAATTGTTTTTATTGTATCGTGCAATATCAATATTTTCAGAATTACACAATAATAACTTGTTATATTATGCCATTCAAATTTGAGGGTAAAGGAATGTACCCCATCTTTGTTTTTGCAAAAATTTGGTCAATTGTTTTTGCAAAAATTTGGTCAAAAATTTGGTCAATTTTGCAAAAATTTGGTCAATTCACGGCTTGGCAAGAATGCTCACAGCAAACAAAGAAAAACCATTTCCACACAAACTCTGCAGTTTCATGTTAAGTTTATCTTCATGTCCTGCTAGTTCAGCATCTATAGCAGGGATAACCAACCTTCTTAAAGCTGAGTGCTACTTCTTACGTGCCGATTAATGCAAAGAGCTACCAGCTTGATGCAAACTTCTGAAATAAAAATTTTGCTCAATTTACCTTTAATTATTTTATTAGTAACAATTAAGATATTCCCCAATGTGAAGACACTGATCATGCTAATGTTATTTTTAGAGCAGGTCTGCGAGCAGTAGCGTAGCTAGCCTGCAAATTTTTCCTGGGCCAAATGTTTTGACTTTCAGCAAGCAACTGTATTTTGTTTGGGACAACACTTCTCAAAGCATAAAACGACAAGAAATGCTAGAAATTTGGGGGCCATGCCATTTGGCTATGCCTATGCCCATGGACAACCTGCTTGGTCCTTGCAGGCGACCTCGATACCTGTTTTTTAGTGTTTTTTTCAACATATGATTTGATATGGTCCTAAATCAGGAAAAGTTGATAGATGCACATAAGGCAGAAGTATTGGTTAAATTATACTGATTATGCAGAGCTGAGAAAGTAACCATCACAAACTATTTAATCTTTTTTTTCAAATCCTTCAAATTTTATTGCTGTTTATTTGGTTTGATTAAAAAAAAGTTAAAGTTAACTGTACAAGTGTCCTGCCTATTTTATTTTTTACTTGGTAGATTTTTTCAAAGAAAAATGAAAAAGTGGGTTTTATTGGTTTTTTTTAAGTGGGCTTTTTTAAAAAAAACCCGGGTGGGTTTTTTTGGGTCAGGTTTTTTTACAACAACCCTGACTGTGAGACAAATGACCAAAATGCCTCAGCAAAAATTACTGAAACGTTTCAGTGAAAATAAAAACAGCTCCAAGATATTTGGGTTTGGAGCAGAAGGGCAGGATTTCGTTGTTGTGGTTGACATTTAGCTTCTTTGTTGTTGAGGTGGAAGACTGCTGACACCATTTTTGTAGTGCTGAGCTTTAGCTTCCAGGTCTGGAGGTATTCTTTTATGGTTGCCATGTCTTTGCTCAGCACCCCTTCCACTGCCTGGCCCATCTCAATCAGCATGTGGGATTGCTAGATTGTCAGCATATGCATACTTTCTGGATACAGTGTTTAACAGATCAGAGATGTAGATGTTGAAAAGAAGGGATACCAGGACGCATCCTTGTGGGACATCGTTCTTGAAGTGTCATTGGTGGCTTACAACTGTGGAAAAATAGACACGCGCAACTTCTAATCATAGCAGTAGTATGAAAGCAGGAGGTTCCTCAGAAGCTTGGCACTGTGAGACTAGAGTTGGTTCTGTTGTCCATTACCCGAAGTAGGACTTTTGCAACATTTTCTGCAATTGAGAAAGCTCTTGTGGGCCGCATGTTGTGCAGTCCTGGTATAAAGAAACTGTTGAGCAATCCTTTAATTTCTTTTTCATGGCATATGAGTACTTGCAACATAGCAAATGTACCTTGAAAATATGCCGGCTAATTTAAACCAAAAGTAACAAGTCTCCACAAAGATAATGTAGTCTAATCAATCAGCAAATTTTTAAATATGAAATTGATTTTCACTAATCCATTACATGCCAAGCATGAGACTGGACTGGCTGCAAGTACTGATTTTCAAGTCGCTGCAGCCACAATGCATGCGTCACGCAGAGCCAACCAAACAGAGTCAAACCAATGACCCTCCACACAACAGCAGTTGACATTGGCATAATCGTCTTGCCACATTGGTATGACCCGACTAAGAATTGAATCCTACCTACCAACTTTACTGGCATGTGCTTATCCAGTCAACCACTTAGCTGGCAACTGTGGGTAATTTGCCTAGTATTTAGAATGGCAATTGGGATGAGATTACATATCTGAATCAAGTTAACATTGAATGTATGCAACATGCAATGTCAACAGCATCAGCCCAAGATTTGGGATGTTGTGGTTTGGCCTGTTTTCACGTAGGTGGGAAAATGTGGTGTATGTTTAAAAGTTGATAAAGATTTTAAAATATTAACCTTTGTCTGAGATGAGTCTTGTATCAGGACCCTGGTCTTTGCATTATGTTTTGAATTTTAACTTTGAGTGTATGTCTTACAATTTTGCATTCTACAAAATCTGAAGTGTTTGCGTTAGTATGATGTACTCGTGATTCAAGTTTTAATTTCATAACTTCTTTACACTTGTCAATCAATGTAACTGCTTCGTCTTGTTTCACTAGAGGTTTATTTTGCAGTTAAGAATTTTTCTGTCAGAGACAGAAGCTTACGACATAAATCATGAAATTTTTAAAAATTGTGAACTGCACATTTTTAAGTTTTTCACAGCATTTTTCATCTTCTGCAAGGACTTCTCTTGCAAAATTTCAAAACTTTCCCCAACAAACTTCATCTAAACAAAGATATGCATCTTTGTAAGTTTTTATTGTTGATGGTGACATCTGTGCAATATGCATGTGATTACAATAGTAAGTTGGCTGTTTTGAAAAGAAAGTAGCAGGAGGTTGTAGTCTCTTGGACTAAGTGTTTGATGTTGGTAGCAGTGTGTACTACCTGGTGGTGTTGATGGTGAAAGTCTTTCATTTCTTGTTGTTGAAACCAGGAAACTTCAAGAGCGTCAGGTTCATGATGATGCAAACCTTGCCAACAAACCAGAAAGACTTATTTTTAGACAAGTAAATACCATTGCAAATGCTGATGACTGTTTTGTGTATGAGAAGAAAATCAGTTTCATTTGTGTACTTAACATATTACTGAGTGTGTTTCTACATAGTCTGCCTGAAACAAATGAATAGTGTACTCCTTGTATGTATGTGACATTTGTTGTTAGCATTTTCTTTTCCTGGGTGTTTTTAAGGCTGTTGTGCATTGATATTAAGACTTCTATTTTCTCCAACATAACCAAATGACACTGTTACGGTAGACATTGCCTTTGGTGTTTTGCCAGTAGTTCTACATATTGGAATTCTGTTGTTTATTCTGTTGTTTCTCAAAGTAATAATGCTGTACCACACACCCTTGTTCTTTTCATCTTGGTATTTTATTTTTCTAGGCTCCTAAAACTCTGAAATCATGGATACCTGCAAGGCTGCATCTCACCTTTTTAATTACAAAACTAATGGGAGTTTGAGCAACTTGCATTCTGGGCATTTGCCATAAAAGCAATGAAGATTTTCAAAATTAAATTACTAATTTTTCTTTCTGGTTCAGCAATATTTTTGACATGCTGCATATCTTGACAGTGGACAAACTATTTTTGGTTTCAGATGTTTCATGATGCAAGCTATACTTACACCTACATTCTTGGATGTGCGAAGACACTCAATGCAGTCATTATAGACCCAGTGCTAGAAATGGTATGGAGAGTAGTGAATAAGGCAGTTAACCGAATACATTCCGATGCTTATTGTTGTGCAGAAACATGTAAATTGCTAAGTAAAGCCTGCAAGCTAATTAAATGTGGAATAACAACTTTTTGTGAGTAATTACATTGTGTATTTTTCCCAATACACAGTTGTATAATTTTAGGTAAAAAATGTAAAAATACGTTTAAATCGCATCCAGTAATTCAATATTAATATCCAATAATTCTGTAAATTTTAGGTTGACAGAGACGCAAACTTCTTACAAGAGATGAATCTGAATCTTTTATATGGCTGTAAGTATAACACGTATTTGAAAAAAACATGTGTAATGTCAGCGTACTGGTAGTTTCAAACATGCGATTTATCAGTGGTTGTTGTCTGTTAACAATAAAACAATGTTTACGGCTTGCAAAATTTAAAGCCTGCTTGCGGATACATGCTATGGTGTAGAAGCGTGTTTTTATTGAAATCGTCAAAGAGTGTTTCTGGCGTAACTTGAACTGAAAGATACCGGCGAACGAAACAAACGCTAATTTGAAGAACTGTCAAAAACAATTAAACCATAGTGCAGCGCACAAATCTTGATTAGGTGGATCTTGCTCAGATTTTTGTTTGCGTGTCTACCCATCGATATACTGGATAAAAGGCAGATTCAGGATTTTTTTGGGGGGATCAGGGGCGAGTTCATCCGGATGTGTACTGACTGCATAACTGTAAAGACGCACTAAGTTCCGAGATCGTCGATGAGGGTCTGAGAAAGCACTCCCCTCAAAAATTTTGAAAACCATAATGAAATTTTAAAGGCGTTAAATATCAAGCAACCGATGCCGTTGCAATCTCAATACAACCCATTAGGCCATCGCGATGCCTTATTTTGGAACCTCTGGCCTATACATAAGACAAAGGCAAACACACAAGGCAAAAATAATCTGAACAAAACTATTTTGTGGGAAACAACCTATAAAAATAAGGACAAATGTGGGAAATAAGGATGGTATAGCAGCCCCGCCTATAACTGTTTGATTGCACCGGCCCATCGGAGCAAGGGACACCTCCACTTGGAAAGTCGCTGCAGTACTAAGCGGCGGTTGTTACTCCTTGCAAAATCGTCCATAGTGAAGTCCAAATCTATGTTGACTTTTCTGTGTATACGAAGCAAGGCTAGTCCGTTCAAATGCTCCTCTGCGGTTGTGATGCGGAGACACATTTTCAAGCGGCACAATGCCGAGAAACGTCGTTCAACCTCACATTGTCACTGGCAGTGTAGCTACAATTTTCGGGAGCTTGTCGATGTTAGGAAATACCTGTTCATCACAATGGATAAGGGCTTCTAGCAGACTGCTGGACAACTTCGATTGGTCGCAGTTGGTGAATTTTACTGACCACACGTGGAGCTCCGAAGGTAGTGACAGTGCTGAGGGCAGATCTTCTTTGAACAGCTCAACCAGGCTGTCAACGTGATGGCGCCAGTCATGAGTCTTGCTCATCACTGGTGGTACAAGGCATGTAAGCCCATTGTGTCCTTTCTGGCGTATTCGTTGAACCTATTGGCCATCAACAGGTGGTCCAGAAGTGGAATTGTAATGATTTGGCAGTAGCATTCATCAGGTGTAGCAGCTCTGATGTTTTCCCTGTGCATTTGAATTCACATAAGCACGGGGCCATGGGAATATTGGTTCCAGTTTCTTCCGCCACTTCGCGTGCCTGTTTCATCCATCCTCTGTGGAACTCCCCAACACGGGTGTCTTCCACCAGTCCCATCGCTCGGGTGATGTCGATTGAGCTTTCCCATAGCATGACTGTGTGGCTCTTGACATAGTTTAAGACAGCGGTTCCCAAACTTTTTATGTTGACGGCGCCCTTTATAAACTTATCAATACTTGCGGCGCCGTAATGAAGCCAAAATTTGCAAATTTCAAGTTTTACCAAAAAATTGTATTTAAATCATGTTCATTGTTCAAAATGCACGAAAATGTCAGCGTTTATTCGCAAAATACTGAAAAACGTTTATTGTGAGCAGTGAGCTTGTTGTTCTATGCACATTTTATCAAACCGCGGTGCATTGTTTGACATTGCAACACGTATGTCGCTTTCAATGTCCATCTTATTGCGGTACTTCGACTTGATTACTGCTACCGCAGAAAAACCGGCTTTACACAAGTATGACGTTACAAGAACACGGATAGCTTTACAGCCTGTAAGTGGAAATTCAGATCGAGCCTTTACCCAGAATGAAATGAATGAATTAGAGTTGTATATGCTTTTCAAAGTAAGGTCAGAAGAAAGATCGATAAATTGTTCAGCTTCCAGAGATGTAAACCTCTGAGGCACATTTGCATTATCAACAAAAGGATTTCTTATCCAATTGTGCTTCTCCATGTCTTCAGAAAAATATTTCTCAAAATGCGAGATTAGAGCATCCAAATG
>JGI24159J19872_10010768_pt1 | contig 12007 bp, 8 predicted proteins | sample Ectturendosymbi4_FD_19872 | JGI IMG/M metagenome (IMG submission 19872) | reverse complement strand
AAATTTTGCCACTTTCCCCCCCCCTGGAAAAATCCACTTTCCCCCCCACAGGAAGAAATCCTTCCGACGCCCATGGACAATTGTGTGACCAAATTGGATTTTTCGTAACAATAAAACATCTTGAAACTACTTTTATGGGATGAAGTCCAGGCGGAGAAACTGGTCCGCTTCTATAGATCTGGGTTGTCAGCTGCAAAAGTAGGTTGGCGAATGCCTGAACATTTACTGTACCTCTTCTTGGTACAATTATCTTTTAATTTGAAACAAGGATTACTTTGTAGTTTAACTCGGCTGAGAGAGGCTGAAAGTTGTAAATTGGAGCATTGTTCTCGCCGATCGAACAAAGCCCCTCATAATTGTTGATTCCTGCAACTGGCGTCCGGAGTTGTGGACGCCTGCTGTGGTTGATCCGCGATCAGCGTTTATTGCGTCACAGATTGCAGCTCAGCAGGAGGATGATTCTTTTGTTACGTAGGTGGCGCGAAAAGAAGGAAAGCCAGATGCGCGACACTCGCCGGACGGTACGTCACGATGACGAAAGACCCCCGTGGAGCCCGGCCAATAAGATCATTCCACGTCAGCGTTAGGTTTTTCGTCCACGTTGATCGTGACGCACCTATCACGTATGCAGGACATGACGTCGGTGGAGGTCTTGTAAAACTCTGTCCTGGGTTCTGTCCTTTAATGATTTCAAAGCACTGGGCTCCTTATGAAGCAAATGCAGTCGACGCAATGTTTGTGTGTATTGCAGTGACTCGTTACAACCCGCTACTCGTTTGCCGTCATGGAAACGCATAGATTTATTGCGCTGAGTTGACCGTGAGTAACCACAGGCCAGCCTTGTGGAGACCCGGTTTCTCTCATCTTAAGGGGTATCAGAGTTCTGCAAGAATCTCGTATAACCGCCTTCGTCCTCTCTACACCAGTGGTCGACGTGGAAATTTCTAGTGGTTCACTCACAGAGAGTTCCATAAATTCTCGATAAAACATTCACTGACCGATGAGCAATACAGTTTCGACAAGTTGTTCATGAGGTGTCAGCATAGCAAAGTGTCCCGTCGGATATGATTTGAAAACATAGTCGCCATGGGCCAAAAAAGGCTAAGAACCACTGTTCTGAACTTCTCCTCTCTGGCAAAAAGTTATCCGGTAACATGGTTGATGTCTGCTTCATGTTTGTTCAGGGCGATATTCAAAATATTTGCGGCAGGATTTAATGCGTTTGGCGTTTCGTAAACTTGAACAACGCCGCTTTTTGTTGACGAAGAAACGAATTTCGGCAGAAAAGAAAATTTGTTCTCGTTCCTATGCAAACACGACTCTCACATGCCTTGTGATTCCTATTTTCTTGACTTCAATCGCTCCTTTCGATTTCAATCTCACACTTTCACACCCCGACAACTGCGCTCATATTCGAGCACCCTTGGTGGCCAAGCACGCGCGAGTTTTTACGAAATGCTGAGCCTGCACGAACCATTCACGCGGATTTACATTCGGCTTACGTGGACGGATTTTGGAAATGGGTTTCTTCTGTCACTTCTTTGTGGTGTAGCAACCCATGTATTCTGACATAGAATCAAAACTGTTTTGATTTGTTTTTGATGAAAGTTTTAAGGCTGTGGTACGCCTGAATTGTGGTAAAACCACTTGTTTTAGATTTAGACCCAACCTTTTTTGAAATGTTAGTTGATGGATATATTTGGGGATGTGGGGCAGGACCGCCCCTGGTTAGTCCCATGGGTAATGCTGCGTTCTCTTTGCCGATTTTTCCCGAAGCTTCATTGCACACTCACGCCTTCGTGATTTCCAGTCCGTTTTTTACAATATGCGTTTTTACAATATTCCTCTTTTCGTACGATCGTGTTCCTGTTTTGTTTGTATTGCGCTCGCTACGAAGCATATTATTTTACTGAATAAAAATTTAAACTTGCGCCAAGTCGTTTCTTCGGGAGTTTTTCCTGGCATAAGTTTGTGCGTTTTCCTGTTGGCTCCGGCGTGACGTTCCCAGCGAAGCACGCACGAGTTTTTTTAGTATTCCTCCCACGAAGAAAATCACCCGCGCGAAGCTGAATCGAGATGACTTTCAATTTACTTGAATTTAAATCAACGCTTGTCACTGCGAGACGGGAATCAACGAAGGCGACGCCTCAATAAACGACTGAAATCATTATTTCGATATGAAGCAAGCAAAGCAAAAAAGCCAGTGGCAGTGATGAGACGAGCGAACATTGCGTAATGAATTACAGTTTACATTTAAATGATTCAAAAGCGTGTTTTAAATGACGATATACGATGATGCGCTACGTTCAGGGAGTTTTTTACATTGCTTGGGGCCAAAAACATGGCCGTGATTGATGCTAATGAAAGATGCAAACAACCTTGTACGAATAATTAACAAGATTTCCTCGACGCGTTTGTGAAACGCACTTCATGCTGCGCCAACAACTTGTTCGCGAAATGTTTCAACAACAAATATGCCGCGCGTGGCAATATATCACCTTCACAAGCATGCGATTACTCATTGTTCTTTGCAATTACACAAAGTGCAAAGCGTTTCAAAATGCCAAAAGTATTCATTAGTGGTTACTTAAAATACGATTGCTCTACTAACTTCGTTGTGGAAACGGCCTAACTCAAAACTTCGTTGTGGAAATGAATTTCGTATCGGAACGATTTAGGCGTTTTTCACAAAGACCCTGTGAGCTGCTGGTACCTGGCGATCTGGAGCAATGCAAGTTTCTGAAAACCCTCCAAAATTACGCAGTTCCATGTGCAAAGTAACTTAATAGCGGTTTTCTAGATGAAGAGGCTTTATCTGGATCTCTAAAGGTGATTGTATTGCGTTAGCTTTTAATGTCCTGCGTTAAAACCAAAGACGCATATAATTAAAACAACTAGCGGTGAAAAAAAGAGAAAAAGGCTGATGAGGTTCGCGTAGGGTCGGAAAAGATGTTGAAGAAGGTGGGCTGTGTTAGTTTTGCTGCAAGAGAGGTTACAGTCCTCTGCAAGAAGCAGAGGCCCAAAAGAGTAATCATGTGCAAAAAATCTGTCAAGGGCGTCCACGCCCTTTCGGCAGCTGCAACACAAAACAACTTCACACAAGGTAACAATGGAAGAAAGGCTGACGAGGTTGTACGTCACACAAAGCGCTTTATTTAAAATAGGACGGGGATCATGCAAAAGAGTTTATTTGATTAACGTTGCTTTGCTTGCTCATCTACAACGCGTATAAATAGGGTACTCTAAAAAAGAAATTGGTGGCAGTATTAACACGGACGTAAGAGATAGTTGGTCGCCTCCTATAACACTAGAATGTTAAAGACCAGCACTTGGTTGTTGCAGACAAAGCACAACTTTGTTCAGAGTGTGCTTCCATGTAAATTCTGCAAACAATCATCGTCGATTTTCAAACGACTCTTCGCCGGTGCTCGCGTGCTGGACTTCAAGGAACGCACTTTGGGGTTTTCCCCGACCACAATCCGTCCCTTCCGCACGTCACAGTTGATGGCCCCGCCAGCCTCCAACCTCGGTAGCAGAGGAAGCTGCAAGTCGATCCGACGGCGTCGTTGAACGTCGAGCATCGTTTCAAACCGTTTACAGGTGCGTCGAGGGGTGGAAAGCATCGGAAGCCTGCGGGGAATGGAAAAAATGTTTCGCGATCTCACAGTTCATCAACTTACTGCTGCCTTTTAGCGAATAAATCCCAGTGATTGGTGGAGATAAGCAACAGTTTCTTTTAAATTCGGTTTGAGATTTTGATTTCATTATTACGTTTTGAAAGAATTACGATTTTATTTCATGGTGCTCAGATTGAAAATTACGTACTTGGGAGATTGGCAGACCGTTATTTTTCTGCACAAAGTTCAACTGATTTGGACCTTGGAGATTCCTAGTTCTCAATATTACGTGAGCCACATAACCATTGTAAAATCGGACTTAATCGCAAAAAAAACAGTACAAAGCAAAAATAGCGATGGCTTACGCTGGCAGGATCCAATTTTGTTCGTCCACTCCCCTGCCCCTCGACATAAGGTCCGCGAAGGTCCGCGCGGCCTCCAACCGTCGTCACAGATCAGAGCACACTCCGACCCATATCGATTCGGTTCACCGCCTCCCAGGCCGATGCCACACACGACGGTGCCGCCTTCTTGCTTAACATCGATTTTAGGACAAAGGATTGCTGCCAAACGAAGTGAGTTGCTATTGATTCAGACGTTTTCCTTAGGCAATGCGGAGATCATTATATCTTTGACAAGGTGAATATTGCTGTTACAGTAGGTTGTTCTGGTTTTTACAATTCCGTAGTGGTACGTTTTGCAAGCAGGTCAAAATAGACAGGTGCGCTTCAGCCAATTTGGCGAACTTTTCAGTCTCCGTCAAAGGTGGAACTACACCTCGCGCAATTTTCATCCGCAAGTAATTAACGTTGCTCTCTTCATTGCTATAATAGTAAATAAAACACTTTTGCACAGCCCCACCACTTTGCGTGGTATCGGACAGATTTGGGAAATTGCGATCTCTATTCTGTCGTTATTTTGTTTTGATTGATTCTTCTGATAAATTGTAACATCAGATTATATTAATGTTACAATTAAGTTTAAGTATTCTAGAGTTTGCACTTGAAATTGCTTTTCTAAACACTTGTCTGCTTTGTATTGAGAAATCACATTCCATGTAACAAATTTCATGATAAAATTCTCTACATCCATTCTCGACTTTGTAAAAACTTGGGCTGACAAAGCAGAACTAACGCTGTTAAAATTGTGCTTTCAGCCTTGTTTCAACCTAGGGAGACGTTGGCTCAAGTACATGTGTATGCATTTATGAAAATTGGTAATGATTATAATGTTTTCTTAATGGGAGGTGTAGCGATATAAGATTATTCCAAACTTTGCTTGTGTAGATAAAATAGTTAACCAGATATCACACAGGCGGAGTTGTTTTCCTTGTATTTTGAGGTCATCGAGAAAGCAAACTAATTAATTCAATCTGAATATCACAGCTTCACGACATTTACATGCGGAAATGTGTGCGCGATAAGCATGCGCAGTTCGCAGCTCACAATTTCACTGAAATATTGACCTACATCACGCATGTCTTTAATTTGAGCCTGACAGCCCACATGGCTGTCAAACAAAGCGCTAACAAATTTTTTGAAAATTAAAAACAATAGGTTTGCTGTAAGCTTTCGAAGAATCAGCCGACTAGGTTCTTATTTCATCTTTTAGCGATTATTCAAACTTACACATATCTGTATTCAAGTAACTACTCTCTACAAGGAAGCTAAACAATCAGCAAAAAATTTAATAGGAAATCTGGCAAGTTGCTGATTGATTCCTTGTTTATCTTCATTGTGGAGAGTAGTTGCTTGAAATGTTTTGAAGTTTGAAAATTATCGATGGTCTTAAACAAACAAAAGAACTTGGATCGTCTTTTTAAAACTTTCAGAGCTGATGCAGATAGTGAAATGGAAGCGGTTTACAGTGGTGACAATAGGTGTAATCAAAGGGAAACATGTGCCCAAAATGTGGAGAGTTCCAAAATTTTCGGGGGATTAAAAATGCTAGTACAGGCCTACATCGGAAGTAGAAGCTTGCTTGCCAAAAATTAATGTTTTCATTGTGTTTTTTGTTTTCTTGTTTCATTTTTGAAATTAATATTGCATGTTGTTTTGTGTTTCTTTTTAGTTTCTAGTTTTAGGAATTTGGCAGCTCTGTTTCTGATCGATTTTCAGGAGGTAAAAATTGCCTAGTAATATTGTGTTGCCTTTTTACTCCATTAGATATCCTTTGATTGCTAATCTGATCTGTTACGATTGTGACTAAATTTCTCGAACCAAGTAAAAGTACTTGACTTCCGGGTGAGACGCCCTAATAAACCTTGTCTTCTTGAGTCGCAGCACCGCAGGTGCAGCAGCATGTACGAAAGATACAGGGAAAGGCACATCCATCCAGGGAGTTTTTCTGTTGCTTTAGGCCCAAGAAAAAGAGCTATTGAATGAGCAGATACGGGAAACGTACACATTCTGTATCAGAACGAATCTCCCCCGTTTGGCATGTGAAAATAATCAGTTTTGCACAAGCCACACTTTATCACTTACGCTGGCATGTTCCAGGCAGACGGTCAAACTCGCCAAAACCATCTCCGTTCGAGTCAGTGCCACAAGTCAAACGTTGATTTCCCTTCAACTGGAAGCCAAGATCGCAGAAGTAGTTGCAAACGCTGCCAAACTGGTTGCCCTCCGTACAGAAAACCAATCCATTGACGGGGTCAGCTGGTGCAGGCTTGCAACTAAGCACTGTGTAAACATGTTTTTACGGGTTGTGCTTTCCACTGGTGGCAATAAAACAATAGCTCAAGTTGAAATATGCTTTTGCACGCAAACATTAATAGTGTAAGTTTGAAAAAGGCTATAAAAAACTAGTCTGACATAACTCAAACACCAGGAAATTTTTTAATACGTCCGCTGCAACTCAACAAGTAAACGCGTGAAAAGGTTGCACTTGGCACTTTAAAGCAGGGGTTCCCAACCCCTGGCTACGAACCGCTGCCGGGCCGCGGATCACTTGGTGCCGGGTCGCTAAATTACAAAATGTGTACTGGTAGTGATATTACTCGGTTTCTGACCATGTGATTGTTCAATTCTTCCCATGAAGCCCGGTTGTGAGAGTATTCCAGAGCCGCGGTAAAACTGTCAAGCAGTGACCGGTCCGCAGTTACAAAAGGTTGGGGACCACTGCTTTGAAACATCGCTCTATTCTTGGCTTCTGTGACTAAACAGTTGCAGTTTCCTCGTGCAACTGATTCTTGCTGTTAAGGTTTGTACCACAGCGTTGTTACGGGAAACAGTGAAGCGCTTCGCCACTTTCCTTCCCACGTAGTTTGCATAATTAGGCTTGTTCGGATAATCACCACCGCTTTGCAGAACATGGCACTTTTTGCCAGCATAGCACGGTGCACGGTGCACTGGTAACTTCCACAACGCAGCCGGCATCACAATGTTACAACTGAAAATCCAACATATGCAACGCTTTACTGTTGCTTTCATGTAAGCTATGAAACCACGGATCATTTCGTTCAGGTGAATAAAGTGCAGCTTCCCATCGTATAGCAAACGGTTTGATACGTAGTTGTTGGAGATGGGAATGCATGGGTGTGGTCGCACAGTCACACCTTGGACGTTTGCATAAAAACGGAAAAAGATGGCGAACACCGAGAAATCCCAAAAATTTTCCAGAGGACTAATTAATTAATTACCAATTTTTGGCCATAATTTGCAAACCACTCACGCTAGATGGCCAATCAAGGGCTTTGAAGATGCGAACATTTCGCCTAATTTATGGTAAGAGAAAAAATGGGCAAATAGCCGCTTCAATTTTTTTCTCAGGCCCTAATGACGTCATTCAAAATTCTATTGACACCCTCAGAAGTGACGTCATATCAAAAAAGTTCAAACCCACACGTACTCAGATTTTTTTTATTAGAAGCTTAGAGACTTTCTGCTTCGTTAGAGGGTTCGAACAACTCTCTAGCTCTATCGGGCAGCACGTTTAGACTGCAAGCAACTTTAGTGGCTTTGCGGTCTTGAAAGGGCTAAATTTAGCCCGAACGTCCAGAAAATAAAGTTGTATGCAATTTATGAACAGCTTTTAATTTCAGTTTTGTTTTATTGCTCAGCAGATCAGCGGCCTGTAATCCGGATCAAGATATTTTGTGGACATCCCTAAAACTACGAGGCATGTTTTAAAACCGTTTCGTAAAATCGGGCTTCAAGGAATGAGTGTTTACTTACGTTGGCAGAATGGCTCAAAGTCCGTCCAAGTCTCATCTGCTTGACATGACCGCTTGGCGGAGCCAGTGAGCCGATATCCTTCGACACATTCGTAAGAGCAAATGCTGGAGTAGTGGTTTTCGTCAGTGCAAGATACCGTGCCATTGGTTGGATTTTTGCTCACCGGGCTGCACGTTTTAACTGCCAACAAGACAATTTAATTGCAATTTCTGAGAAACCTGGACTGATGGTTTTTGAAGCAGGTATTATTATTTTTTTCGTTTTCGAAGTTTACGTTTTCTAAACAAGCAACCAGCACTAAAGCAAGCAGTCGAACTGAAGTCAGTTCTGTCAAAACAAACAGATATTCATTCGCCGGTCTGAGCTGTTCTCTTGGTTAAATTTGAACAGAAACGTTCTTGCATAAAAAGCTTCCAAGCACAGTTCGCCGGACTGGGAAGTTTTGATGTAATTCCTCCATGACGTGTTCCTCTATGTTTTAACACGCCCGTCGAATACAACATTCTCCACAAAAACTTTTGCTAGAGAGACGTGAATGTTACCGACAATAGCAAAAAACAAGCAGAAAAGTAACTTTGTGAGCAAAAACGAAAGCAGGTGTTTTAACTGCACACTTCTGTTAGTTGCAACTCGTGGCTTATGGTTGAAATGTAATTCTTGTTTTGTGTGTGGCTTTAGGGTTTTCGCATTGCATGTTAGCGATCGCGCTTTGCAAAAAGTTTTGTTATAAGATAGTTTTCTTTGCGAACAAGTAGAATCACTCACAGCAGCAGAATGCCTCGCAATTGCTTGAAGACAAAGCTCAAAGTCACGTTTTTGCTAAAAAAAAGTTGCAATATGGTAGGCCTATTGATCAGTGATATTTTGCGTTCACAATCGCAATGGCAAAACTAACTTTTCGAAACTTTCCTCGTGTTTACTTTTTCTCTTCGCGCTTGTTAGATCCAACGGGCAAAAAACACTATGCCACATCACATTAATTTCATTTGCCGACGCCAGTTGATGAAAACGTTGTTGCAACTGGAACTCGTTGCTTCATTGCTTGTCAGCAAACTGTTCACCCACCTTGTGCAACCACATTTCTATGCGTAACTACCGCCTTTAAGCAGATTACGCTAGTAAATACTTGAAGATAGAATTAAAACATCTCTATATATGGACGATTTTTCTCAAAGACAGCTTTGCTGTGCTTTCGGCTATTGCTAAATCCGGTTTTCTTTCAAACGTAGCAACCTAGCAACCAATTGCTTACTTTGGCATTGCGGGTTGGTGTTTTCGCTCCAGCGACCAGTGGAATCCACAGTCGGTTCGCCGCAGGTTGTTGAGGTGACGCCAACATGCGTGTAACCCAAGTCACATCGGAATGAACACGTGCTCCCGTAAAAGTTGTCATCCGTGCACGTCACTTCGCCATGGTTTGGTGGAGTTCTGATGTCGCAAGTAATCCCTGGAAACCAGAACGTCTCTGAAAACCTGTGATAACTGGTCGAGGGGCATCAGTAGGAAGTAAGTTATTTCTTGATGGAACCACTTAACTGAAAGAGATGAGCATTCTTTGGTGTAATTGCTGATAGCATGTTCAGGCAAAACCATTAGATAATCAAAGCAAAAATAAATGCAGTGGCATTTGCTTTTTCTTGCCCAACACATTGCTGAAAAAACGCGTGCAGTTTTTTCGGAAAATTAAAAAGCGAAGTGCCTTTCGCTTTCCCCTGTCTACGGCAGTTTTAAGCTTCAACGTAAATGTGTTTCGTAAAAAAACAATTTATTGTTTTCAGATTAGAGGTGAGTCTGGGTTTGGTCTTTAACACTGCGTCAGCGACACATTTCATGCAAATTGCCAGAATGTAAACAGGTGTTTCCCACGTGAGAGTAAGAAGTTGAATCATTCATATAAAGTAGTTGAGATAAAGTTTTAAAGTACACAGGTGTATCCGCACATTAGCCGGAGAAAGCTTCAGTGAGCTAGCCTTGAAAGCTTTTCGTTATACTTTTCCTGGGACGTATATGAACCCACAATACAACGTGCTTCGTTGCTAGGCACAGGATATATAAAGTATACTGAGGCAAGAATATCTTACGAGCGCAAGTAGGGGAAGTTTGATTCCAGACTCCAATTCCGTCAGCCTCTCCCCCAGAACAGCTCACACACTTCTCATCGTTCAGGAAGTACCCGGTTCCACAGGAAAAACGGCAATCGCTGCCAAACTTGTTTGAGTCAGAACAAGATACATTCCCGTTGATGGGAGGTTCCAACGGAGGTAGACAAACGATTTCTAGCGAGACATCGTGTTTTGACGTCAGTTATTTGAGCTGTCAGAATCATGAACTCAAATCAAGCACGTCACATATTTGATATGCTAGAATAGCAAAACATTAGGAAGAACTGAGCCTTCACAAGTGACGACTGGAAACCGCCATTTCCTCAACAGTGTTGTGTGCGTAGGCGTACGGGCAAGCATTTCATTGGGGGCGGGGCGGAAAAAAATTGGCTTGAGAATAACAATTTGCCCTAAAAATAAACAATTTGCCGTGACACTTACTTTTTTAGTTTAATCCGAATGAAGCCTGAAACCTCGTGTAAATCTGCTCTATACCGTTGAATTCGTTTATAAAGGCTTCGTCTGTAACGTCAATTCGTCTATAACGTTACGTTTTGTTCGGTCCCGATGGCATCTTTTACATGCATTTCAATTCGCTTTAAACGTCAATTCGGTAATAACGTTCTTTATACTATCTCCTAGAGTTGCCGTTACAGGCAAATTCTGTAGTTACCTTGCTTGTTAACTCAAGGGGGTGAAGTACCATGCTTGCTGTGTTCTCCCAGACAAGAAACTTTACGGTAATTGCCTTTACTGATCCAAATATATGTACGCGACTTCAATGGCGCAACGCAAAGGTTAAAAGCAACGGTTCCGGATGAAGGGTATGACTCCCTACACCTGCCTGTGTTATCATTGCTGTGCGCTTAAAGACGCGCACTCATAGGGGCCAAGCAATCTGCACGTCCGTGCAGCCCGCTTCTACTGAAGATTGCACCTCGGGAAATCAAAAACGCACTCAAAATCAGGTTCTCGCAGTCGGAGTTAAAATATCCGACCTTTCCAAAAATTTCCGACTCCCACTCCCGACTCTGAATCCGCCTTTCCATAATTTCCGACTCCGACCTTTCCAAAATTTTGGACTCCGATACCTTAACATAAAGGGAATGAAATTTGGCTGTTAAAGTCAATGGAAATCGTGGTGCACAGCAAGAAATCTATGTTTCAACAAAAGTTTCAAAAAAAGCTTTACCATTTCAACAGGAATTCCCAATCAAGGAGTGTGATGTAAAAAATGATCCAATTGAACATCTGGAGTCGGAGCCGGACAAAAAAATCCGACTCCGACTCCACCCAAAAACCTCGAACTCGTTACGACTCCGACTCCGCAACCCTGCTCAAAATGCATGTGCGAGTGGGCCTGTACGTATTGTATCGTATTCGTATACTGTGATTGTAACATGTACAGCAGGGGTCACCGACATGGTGCCCGAGGGCAACAGGTCGCCCGCAAGGACCACGTGGGTCGCCGGCCACAGGCTTGTTCTGACAATAGCATAAACACGATCAGTGTCTTCACATTGATGAATATTATATTTAATTTTTATTAATGATAACATAATTGCAGACAAATTGAGCAAAATTTTATTTCAGGAGTGTGTCTATCAAACTGGCAGACCTACGCATGAATCTCTACCAAGAAGTAGCTCTCATTTTGAGAAAGGTTGTTGACCCCTGATGTACAGTGTTGCACGATGTTCTGTCCTAAGATTGTTACCATTCGAACGAAAAACACATGTACAGTCGTTCACTAAACTGGAAAGTGGAATTCTGAAAAACAGAGTTTGCCCTGAAAATTTTCGCTGTATTGAATATATTTTTTAACCTTAAGGATTTCTGAGCAACTTTGTGCTTGCCCTGAAAAACAGAGTGTGCCCTGAATTCACTGCACTGAATATATATTTTTTATCATTCAAGATTTTTCAGCAACTTTGGCTTGCCCTAAAAAACAGAGTTGACCTGAAATTTTCACTGTATTAAAATATCTTTCATCATTCAGGATTTTTGAACAACTTTGGCTTGTACTGAAAAACAGAGTTTGCTCTGAAATTTTCATTGCATTTAATGTATTTTTACATTCAGGATTTTTAAGCAACTTTGCACTTGCCCTGAA
>JGI24159J19872_10010767_pt1 | contig 12008 bp, 8 predicted proteins | sample Ectturendosymbi4_FD_19872 | JGI IMG/M metagenome (IMG submission 19872) | reverse complement strand
ATGTCTTATCTGAATTTGTACTCCTTTGCAAGAAAGCTGCGCCCTTGCATTTCATTCAGGCTACACCTCAGCTCGTGTTGTCCGCATTAATTGGCAAGTTTGCTAACAAAGTTGCATGCTTTAGTCGTATAGTTTCGCATCCAATCGCAAAAAGTCACGTTAAACCTTGGTCAGTGAGAGAACACGACACGAGTCCGACTGTTCCTTCCGTTTGTTTTCGAACAGTTGAGATTGATATAAAACACCAGCGATAAATCTTAACAAGCTTTTCGGGGGGGGGCATGGCCTCTTCGGCCTTATTCTGGCTGCGCCTCTGCCTGTGCCCTGTAATCGAGACTTCTCTGACCAGTAGCGTAGTCAGCCCAAACATTTTGTGGAGGCCAAAATGTTTGATTATAGGCGAATAACACTATTTTCTTTGGGATACCGCCTCTCAAAGCACAAATGCCTATATGTTCTAAAAATGTTGGGGGGCTTGGCCCTGTAGGCCCCCTCTGGCTGCGCCTATGTCTCTGACACTATCGTTCCTTTAGCAATTCCAGTGTTAGTGGCAGTAATTCGGAGACTATCGTGGATTGTTTTATCTGCCATTCAATTTCTGTTTTTACTGTAGTTTTGACTTGCTTCATCGTAGAAAATGTACGTACTCTCACACATGTATGTGTTTCCAAACGTCGAGCGCATTTCTAGTGCGAAATCGTTCAGTTTGGGAAATCTATCTTTGCTCACTAATTTGCAAAAGCTCTTTACAGTCTCTACTACCGCGTTAGTATTGTAGTAGCTTACATTTTTATTAAAAGATGTTATGCTTGTTCCACAGTATTTAAAATTACCTATTGCAGGGATAATTTGGCTCGAGAGCTACTTTGAGAAGGCCGCATTTACCGGATAAAAAGACAGATTCATTTGATGTTACTGAGTTCATTGCGCCAGACGGACTATTCTAGACAACGAGCGCTGAGGCACCGACAAAGCACAGAGGTTATTCAGTCAGTTACCCCAGCGGAGTGTTAGGATAGGGCCGTACCTTCTAATTTGGTCGTAAAATAAATAAATGAAACAAAAACAGCAATGTTACACAGAAAAGGTATTATTCATTGTTCTTGTGCAGATACACTTTATCCAGCGCAAGCAATTCAATGAAACAATGTAACCTCACACGTTTTTCAACAAATTTTAAATTTGAAGTTTTTTTCTGAATGATATCGCGGACGCAGAAAAGCTGTGGCGGGCCACATGCAACCCGTAGGCCTGTAGTTGGACCACACTGGCTGAATCAAACTATACGCTTATGCAGTCTTCTTTTTACACTCTGCGTGGCTTGTTAGATATGCAAGCTTGTGGAAATATATATATGGTTTAGTTCTGACTTCTGAGCAGGTTCATAACCAGGGGGGCGAAACCCCCTCTAGAAAATTTTTTGCCCCTGGAAAAATGCATTGGACATCTTTTAAACGTAGTGGACATCGCTCAAAAATTTGGGCCCCTCTCAGAAAATTCTTCGCTCCTCCTGGTGTCCCAAGCTGGTTACGGGCCTGCTTCTGAGTGAGCAAGTGCAAAGCTGTGTTTGCTCTGGTGAGTTTTCATAATTCATCTGCGCAATTTTTTAAGCCTTCGTGGTGCTCTAACTTAAAGTTGTCCGATAGTCGTTGTCAACTTACAGAGGTCTACTTTTATTGCTTGAAGTTTTGCGAGTGTCTACCTTTCGTGTTTTTTCAGCGTTACTGATGTTCTGGCCGTTGATGATTTTGAAATTATAACTTATTTTTAGAAAGTGCTCGAAAAATGGACATTAACTAGTTTATGAAAAGAAAAAGCATTTTTGATAGCCAAAGTGTAGAAAACATTTCAGACTAAATTTTGAGAAGTGAGGTTCAACCCGCACAGACTATTGTGAGCACCGCAAACGCACTTGTGGATATTTCAAGACCAATTCAGACTCAGTTGTCTGTAGTTAACAATAATATTGATGTTGGATGATTCCCCAATTCAGCAAAACTTGTAAAGGATGACAAAAATGTACGACCTATTCGCAAACACGAATACAACTCCACCTGAATACTATTTCAAACAAATGCAAACGGAGTGATTGCTTTCATGGGGAATTGTCTTTGTGGTCTAGAAAAGGTAAAGCGTTTTGTGAAGGTCCATTTGCATTGAGCCTTTCGCAACCTGAAAAAGGATAAGCGAAATGTCGACGTTGCCCCCTTTGGAAAAATTTCTGCGGACGCCCATGATAATCAATCCATAACAAGTCAACTCAAGGCCGCAACCAGCTGATATTTGTCGGGTGGGGGAACAAAATGATTTGTAACTTGTTGCTGTACGTCACAACTAGACATGCTTTTGGGATGCAATTTCCCAGTTGCCCACCCCGGTGGTGGGCCTGAGTCAACTTATCCTTTAAAATTGTCAAACCTCAGTCAAATTATCGCTTGGAAGGTCTCTGAGAATTGGTGAAAAGAACAGATATTAGAGATGGGAGATCGTTATTTGCAAGAGTAAAATCACTACCTGTTGAAACAAGCTCTTTGTCACTGGAAAGAGTATCTAATTGCGGCAAGCCTTCAAACACAGGTACAGGAAATTCTTAATTGTGTGGAACTAGCCGGATCGCCGAGTTTATGTTGGGTATCTCAAAGAGTTCTTATTCTTCCTATTTATGCCATTGGTTTTCATCACACAAAAGTAGCAGTCGCTGTAGTGATCGTTTGGCTCATGCCACACCACTGGAACAGCAAACCTTGGGCTATTTCTGTTGTTGTTCGTCCATTGGCGAAAATGCTGTATACGCAAAATTTACATAAAATATGCGGTGCTCAAAACGCAGCACCACTTTGACGTAGGCAAAGTAAGCACTCTTTAAAAAATTATTGATTGCTTTCCTGCTATGCTTTAGTGTGTATTGACCACAAGCATAGTAGAAAACGTTTGGTTCATTTACATAATGTCTTCTCGATGTTGGATCCATAACTAAGATTCTTACAAAAACTACACAAACAAAACCTGCAGAATCTTAGATGAAATGTAGTTTCGTAAGTGTAATACAAGTGCAACACTTAAATTCAATGGCAATCTGCTTAAATTCAATCCTGACTCCAACATTGAACTTACATCGGACACCGCCACACTCTGAACCCGCCAACAAGCCTCAAAATCCAAACAGGCAACCAGCTTAAAACCTTCTAAGCGGGAGTAAAAGATGGAAAACGTGCAAACAATCACTTTAAGGTACATAAATGGTATTAAAACTTTGAAGGAACTTGAAAATTTGATCTGGTAGAGAAAAATGAGTATGATTTTTGGAATCAGTACCCCTAATTTAGTCTGAATCAGCTCTAAAATCTGGAGCACCAAAATTGTGTTAGCTAGTGACTGTTTGTGGAATGCTTGGTCTTCCAAAAGAGCAATTTCCAGGAAAAACTAGTGTGTATTGCATGAGATCACAAACGTGTTGACTTGTATAAGCTAGTGTACCCAATCCCAACAAATTATAAATAGAAAAAATTACACATCGTCAAGACGCCAAGGACGTGTAAAACATTGTAACAAACTGAGTGACAGCACACACATTTTTCAACTTCCTGTATCGGAAAACGATGATTCAAGATTCTTGAATTTCGAGTTCCCCGCATAATACTGTAGAAAATTGTTTTGCTCTTTAGTGCGGAACCTAATACAAAGTGCCTGATGCATGCCAACGACCTCATTCTTATTCCACACAACAAGCTGTTTGCATTGTTCATTCGGTGAAACCTGCATCAAGTAGACTGTTGTTTGTCTCAGTTCATGTTGTGATGGTTTATGTGTTGAAATGTTTTTATTACTGCCTCAGTGGTTCAATGTCTTCGATGAGAAGAGCAAAGAAAATGTTGCGTCCACAAACATCGGCCTGCCTTTTCACACAGATCAGTGTGCTTACGAAGCTGCTCCTGGAATTCAGCTCCTACACGCTATAGAGTAATACTCCTCGGTGTTGTAGCTGTGCATCCTTCTGATGTTGATCACACTTATTTCGTCATAAAATAATGCGCGGTTTCTATTTCGAGCAAAACACGAGCTTTTTGGTATGCCATCGGGGATGCTGCCGGTTCACTTTGTAATTGTTGAAAGTTTCACAGCTTTAGTTTGTTTCAGAAGCAACGTGTTTTGAAGCCAGTATCATTCCCGCAATGCAGTTGTAAATGCGCTTCAGATGAATCAAGTTTATTCTGATTAGTCATCAATTAAGTGCTGTTTCACAAGGTTGTTAAGATCAACAATTTAATCGTTCGCTCGACACGTAGCAGTCACATTTTGTGAAAGAACCTCTTCAAGATTTTTCGCGCCATCCGTTGCTCTTGAGGCTTAATTCGCTCCTGTGGTGATTTTCCATGCTTTAAATTGGAACATGATTGGAAAAACTTATTTTGAAGATGACTTTTCTAAATTTTGAAATTACGCAATTGAGAACCTCTAAAACCCATTCTTGTGAACTCCAACCATTTCTGTGCACAACAGCAGATGAGATGACTGTGTTGCAGTTTGTGTCACTTTACTGAATTTTTCCTTATCTTTGTGTGTTGGTTCTTCTGACAAGCAAGCGACATTTTTTTCGCAGATTCGACGAACAGGTGACCGGAGGGAACTCTTTGATTGTCGACATGTTTCATGCAATCGATATTCTGCGCCGCGAATCGCCCGAAGCTTTTCAAGTCCTCGCACGTGTCCCTGTGGCGTTTGGCACAATCGATTACCAGAGAAAGCAACCAGCACACCTTGTGCACCGAAAAACGATCATAGTGGTTGACTATGACGACCAGGTACAACCTGGAACGGTTTTACGAAGCTTCTTGGACCAATATCATCCTTAGAGGGTTGATCAGTGTCCTGCGTTCTTGTCACCACCAAAAAATTGTTGTATCTAACAGCGATTGATCTTTGCGAACTAGTTTCCAGAGCGCGTTCTTTGTTGCTGCAAGCTTTGCTTCCGTCTGCTGTCTTGCGCAACATTATTCATAACACGAAGTACGTGACAGATTACCACATTTCGATTGCACAGCCTCACCCAGTAACGCTTATCACGTAGGTGTAGGACAAAGGTTGCATGCAACGTACGCAGTGTTTGACCTCCGCTAAACGCCAGATTAAAAATTAAACGCTTATGTTTTGTGATATCGCCAACGGTTTTGTTTGTGAAAAAAGCGTTGCACTGTTCGTATGCACCGTGCCATGGAGTTTACATAGCAACCGCAAACCCAAGTGCGGAAGCCGATAAACTGCTACCCTGTCGCTGTCGAAAAGCGGCATTGTTTCCAGAATGAGGTAACGGTTCAAACTTTTGACCTTATAGAGGATGGTCCTTAAGACTTTAAGGACCACTTTAATAGAAGGTAGACAATTTTTGGTACATTTGAGTTTATTTATTCAAACTTATACCACACAACTCGTTCAACTCAGTCTCAAACACTGGTATACGCCTATGCTGTGCCCGCTTACTTCCTTATATGAATTTAAGCGAACTGCCTGTTGGATTGACGTTGCGGTGTTAAACTATCACACGGCAAGTACCAGTGATTTCGCTCCAATGGTGACTACTTTTAAGGTTGTTGGTTGGAGTTGGAACCCGGGCACTGAGCAAACTCTCAACGTCCGAGAAGAAGATGTGGAACCATTTTACAAAGCTTACATTAAGCTTCAGCAAATAGTAAACAGGAAAGAACTATGGGTATGGGCTCACTTGCGTTATAGTTTGATTCGCGATCTGGAAAATGTTTTAAGAAGGCTATGAAAGATAGTTTTCTTTTCGCTTTTTACGTGATATTTTTAATCAACGTCATGGTCCCTGCAGTGTTGAGGTTCCTGACCACCCTGTTCACGAGAGTGTTCATGTCACCGGGCGTTTGTCGTGTAGGTAGTTTGTAGATAATACAACAATCGTTTGAAAGAGTTGAAAGAGAAGTTTTCCGACATTTGCTTCAAACTCCTGCCGGCATACTCATATTTGAAGAAGCTTTACACTACAGAAGCTAAAGTCGTATGCCACGTTACGACGGAAATTAACATCCGCAGGAAATGAGAAAAGTAAAAACGGTTATACAGTCGTCACTTAAATGTGAGAGAATCTCGTATAGTGCAATTTAAAACTTTAATTATTCTATATCACACAGTCTTATTCAGTCTCATCAATCTGCTGACAAGCTTTATATATTGTTCGTAACTCCTGCAGAAGCGAAAATTGGTCAGCACCACACTATTTTACAAGTTTTGTTTCATTCATTCATTCTCATACCCGCTATTTCTTTGGGGAGGGTCGTGTGGGCAGCAGCCCTAGGAGGACTCGAAACACCTTACGGTCAACAGCAATCTCAGTAGTTCTACTGGCTCAACAACCAAGTGGGACCAAGTAAGTCGGAGGTGTTCACTTGGTCCTTGGACTTCCTCTGGGCCGTTTTCCCGTGGGTGTAGCCAGCAGAACTTGCGTCCCCAATTTTACCTGCAATTTCTTACAAGTTTTATTAGCATAATTCGTTGCCACAAAAGGCTTCAGGTCACAGGAATGGAGATGATGTCGCCCCCGATATCTTTGAATGGTCACATTTGTAATCGTATTCATTATTTCTTAAAGCTACCAACGCACAACTCACAGAAAGTAAATGTGTTTGTGCGCTGATACCACAAAATATTAACGTGCCTACCGATCCACTCTTAGCGTAAAAATCAAAGTGTTTTTTCAAGTTGTAACCTTGGCATCATGGTTTTTATTTGGGTCAACTACGCGAGAGGACGTAGATTTTGAAACAATTTTCATATCGTGGCTCTCGCGTCAGGTAAAGCAATGCGTTCCTGATTAACTCCAACAAGCTTGTGATTTTGTCGAAATTTAGCGTAAAGTTGAAGTGACTTGCAGAAGTCAACAAGTTCTCAAAAATTGCTTCCCCGCTAATCTTATCTTGGTTTCTATTTATAATTATATTCAGTTGCATTCCTGTAACCTATTTCAGTTTTTTGAGTGTGTTGCATTGGTTTTTGAAAAGAATCCAAGCTCGTGAGAAAAAGAAGTGCAGCTAGTAAAGTCGCTGTCATTTAACAGAGAACGACTTAAACGTTGTAAAAGCGGATGAAATTGCATGGCTTAGAAACTAGTGCATCTCATTCTGTAGATTGTGCAGTTTAAAACCGTGGTTGTGGTTGTGCAGTATAAATTTCGACTCAAAGCAGGGGACATGATGGTTCTTCAAAACAGAAGAGTAGCACACTCAAGAGATGCATACTGCTCGAACGGCGGACGTCGAAGACTTCAGGTGTTTTAAGTTTTCTTTTCTTTTTGCTGTTGGCGTGTTCTAATGATTACCAACCGGGAAAAGCTTTTGTTCCGTAGGAAGACGCTAGGTCACACTCAAGGGCGTACGCAAGAGGGGGTTGGGGTTAAAACCCACCCCTTGAGCTTGATATTTTACCAATGCTTTATTACCTGCGCAAAGAAGATTGTTTTCGCATACTTTTACTTGTTAATTTGTCGACTTAATGCAAGTACTACGGAATGATGTTGCATGCAAATTTCAAGGAACATTGTAAATGGGCCAAAAAGAAATAATTAGGTTTTGGTGGGAATCTGGGTTATCGTCTGCATCCAGAGACCATGTCACTGCTTTTTGCAGACCTTTCGTCCCAAGGGCGTAAGCAAGGGGGGTTGGGGTTGATCCCCCCTCGAGTTTGATATGTTACGAAAACTGTATTACCTGCACAAAAGACGAAAACTGTATTACCTGCACAAAACGTTACGAAAACTGTATTACCTGCACAAAACGTTACGAAAACTGTATTACCTGCACAAATTGTTTTTGCATACTTTTTGCTTGTTAATTTGTCGCCTTAGTGCAAATACCACGGAATGAATTTGTATGCAATTTTCAAAGAACATTGTAAATGGGCCAAAAAGTAATAAGTAGGTTTTGGTGGGATCTGGGTTATCGTCTGCATCCAAAAACCATCTCCCCATTTTTGCAGACCTTTCGTCCACTAGGCATGTTTAAGATTGTGTTCCGCGATAGTTAACTTTATCCAAAACAATTGTCTTTATTTTGTCTGCTGCGGCTGATCAGCGCATGCGCCGACCACGACCGCATTGCCTACATTATACCAATTTCTGTAGCATGATTGAACTGTTGCACGAGATCAAAACAGTAGTTCTTAACATAGACGCATTCAGGCATTTGATAATGTTTCAGCAAGGAAAAAGAAAACTAAAAGTTTGCTGGACTTCTATACAAAAAAACGAAAGTTTTCTTGCGTACTATATGCGTATTCTCAATTCTTGTGTATAGTTTAGCAAGATTCGATCTTGCAGACCGGGGTGTGCGCCAGCCAGTCCAGCCGCGCACCTTCTCTGCTCGACTGCTCGTATTCGACAAGACATTAGCGCAGCCTCATTTTGCCGTTGTAAATTGCTCTGACGTAGTGATGAGTGTGTTTTACATCCCTGTTTTAACGCACAGCCTGATATTTTTGCAAGTATGAACTGCTGTGTCAAAGCGTTGATTGTCTTTTCCTCTGATATCCTAACTTGGAGCGCTGATAGTTTACATTCAGTGCAGTGACATGAAATAAGGAGAGAGCGTGTAGAAGAATATGCATTTTGTGTCAACAAACTTCGTCAAAACGTTGATTTGGAAACATGAATATGACGTCAAATTGTGACGTCACAAACAGCGAACTCCACATACAAATGATCACCATTTACCACTCAATGAACCCCCCCACGAAAATTTTCTGTGTACGCCACTGGTCACACTGCTCATCACGAAACTTATTGCGTGATCTTATATGCATTAGCTAAGTGTCAAGAAAATATGGCGATACTTCCACATAGCTGGGTGGACATTTTACTCTTGTATGGATACGCTCAGTCAGATTGGCAATACTTTCGTGGTGGTGAGAATTACTATAGCCTTGCATATGTTGGCGAAATAAATGGTACTTGGATTGCCAGGGATGCAGAAAACAAGCCAAGCAAACATGTCCACTGGTGTTTGTGGAATTTAAGCAGATCACTATAGTCAACCACTCGCAGGATCGAAGGAGGTTTCATTGAAACGCGGTGGACTTTGACCAAGTTCGCATTGATTTTCTCTTCATAGTATCAATACGTATGATTTGTCCGATGATAGACAGGAACTGACCACAATAATTCGTACCGCACCACAGCCAAGGAGTGCAAAGTTCATCTTGTTTCGCTTTTGATCCAGGGAACCTACATTGACAGCGAAGCTCTCCGAAGCAATTACTTGGTCCTGGGGCATAAACTGGGAAAGAAAGTCATTCCACCAAAGATCGGCAACTGCAGCTCGATTTGAAAGTTGTGATCAATGTCAAGAAGACTGTATTAACTTGTGATTGCCAGAATTGTCTTTTCCATTTTGCGTTGAGATTTTTGTGCATTTCACTTCAAGTCGTGCGCGGCAATGATTACAATGCAGTGATTGCGTAGCCGTCTATATGAGCTCGTATTTGGGTAGGTGTGGCTTCTGGCATGCGGATATAGTTTGATTTGTGAGCTGTGTTGCAGTGGGAAGTTAGTACAGAAGAAATTGTTGCAGTGGCGGATCCAGACCAGGCGTTTGGGGGTAGTCATATAAGGGGAGCGCCAAAAAAATCTTCACTTGTTTAAACACCCCAGACTTTCCATGGCAATCGTTGGGTATCACACGAAAGTGGTTACCTTTTGTAAGCCAAGAAAATTGCTATTTTGTTGGTTGAACTATGTGATCTTTCAGGAAATCACCACGGTTTAAAAACGCCGTATATCATTTCACAATTTTGAAACAGGTCTTAAAAGATGGGCCACCATTTTTCACAAGCTGCACAGAAAATAAAAACACTGCTGGTGCCCAAAACAACCTCTTACTCCTACAAAAGGTTTTGATGGATATGCCCTTCAACATATGCTGCACGTTAGTGTTTGACCCTGTTTTGGCAATCCATAGCGAGATCAGAAAAAGCAATGTCTGAAAAGTAATCTGGACCTGGATTTAGTCTCTACGGGTTTGTTTTGTTTTGCGGTGGATTAAAGACAATACATGAGGTTCGTTCAAACCTAAGTGTTACGATATTAATTATTCGCGTAAACATTAATTGCAAACTACTCTTCTTATTTATGAGCTTGTAGTAGTTTTTTTCGAATTAACTATATATTGGCAAATTTTTGTAAGCCAGCCTTTCGATTTTGTTGTTTTGTTTATATTTTAAGTAGGTGATTATTTTTTGTAGAGTATACTCAAATGCCAATCTGTGTCATCCTTTCTTGCACATACGTTTGATTTCCTTTCATAGAAAAATCTAAATTCCTTTCGAAATGTTTGAAAGCTAGTTCTTGATTATAAATTGTAGGGAGTGCGAGGTCAGAACAAAATTGTTTAGGGGTACAGGAGTAAAAAAGGTTGTGAACCCCTGCCTTAAACTAACAAGTGACAACTCAAGTCTCACGATAGGGGTCCAAATAATTAGGTGAATGACAATTACGTTTCCAGACAAAGCTTGTGCAGTGGCATGAACCTGGAAAACACATTCATTGCTTAAGCGACAATTCAAAAACAGAAAAAAATAATAAAAGGCATTTACTATGACATTACTCCCACTTGAAGTGGCTCTGTTGTCTATCGTGAAAAACAATCTCACAATTGATCTAATTGCAAGTTGTGAAATGTGAAGTCATCTAAGAAAATGTTTCAGTACTTGGCATGCCTTTTACAGTTTCCGTATATGATAACAGTAGCCACGATTTGAAATGGACTTCGACAAAAAAAATCATATTTGACTTTGCTGAGACATTATACCTTAAAGGAATCAAGGTTAGCCATAATATGTAATAAAACTTGCCTAAAAAGAAAAAAACATGAATTTGAAACATGGTTTATGCGCAAACTTCAATGGGAAATTCTTCGCTAGGCTCAGTAACGAAAAACATTTTCGACGTGAAATATTTCCCTCAGAAAAACTTCTTTTAGCCTAAGTGTAAAACAATTTGTTAATTTAAATATATTTTTTCATTTTTTTGAAAAATATTATCACAAAATCTTTTTGCAGTGCACTAAACTAGGGGCATTTCAATCTTTACACAAAAGGATATCTTTCGGAGTCCCTCAGGGTAGTGTTATTTAGCCTTTGTTTTTCCTTATTTACATTAACGATATCACAAAAGCTTCCTTTTTTCATACTAATTTATTTGCTGATGATATTAATCTTCATATGTCAAACTCCTGTTTTAATGTTCTTCAGACAATTGTTAACCTTGAACTATGTAAAATTGCACACTTCCTGAGAGCCAACAAACTTTCTCTTAACTAAAATAAGACTAAGTTTACGCTATTAATTTCTCAAAGCACAATCCTCATTCATTTAAAGTTATTGTAAATACTATAACCATAGTATTTCCCCCAAAGATAGGAAACCTCATGTACAAAAGGAGAAAACTCAACTATCAAGAGCTTGTGCAGTTTTATCCAAACTTAAACATTATACAAAACTGTCTGTACTGAAAGTTGTCTATAACTCATTAATCCACCCATACCTTAATTACTCAATCCTCAATCGGGGTCGTGCTTCAAATGCAACCATTCAGCCTCTCATTAAGCTCCAAAATAAAGCTACAAAAATAATAAATCCAACTAACACGGGATCTCTAGAACATTTCCAGCACTTAAACATCTTATGCCTGCCCAAACTTTATACTTCATAGAGTAGGCAAATTCATGCACTCTTATTACAACTAACTGCTTCCAAATCATTTTGATGAATTTTTTATTCCAATTAGCTCAATTCATTCTCACTCCACAAGACTAGCAACCTGTTTTTACCTAGAGTTATCTCTTACTCAGGAACAGTGCCGTGGCAAGGGTAAGTGAGGCCCCCCCCGAAATTTCACGTGGGGCCCCCCATACGCTATTGACCTATTATTATGAATTGCAGTAAAAAGTCGTAACCTCTCTGGCAGTCATTTTCTCCTCAACAATATGATTCTTTCGTATCTT
>JGI24159J19872_10010763_pt1 | contig 12010 bp, 7 predicted proteins | sample Ectturendosymbi4_FD_19872 | JGI IMG/M metagenome (IMG submission 19872) | reverse complement strand
TATCCTGAAGCAATCAAATTACGCAAGATGTCCGGCCCTCGAACTGTTGTGTAATAGCTTATGTGGCCCTTGGACAAAAAAGTTTGGAGACCCCTGCTCTAAACAAATGCGTCACATGAATGGGCAGGCTACACGTACACGACACTTAAACCACTTGCTAGATTTTAGATCTTTCGGGGTTAACAAGTACATACAAAAAATAGCTTAATTGACGGGGAGCAGAAATACACTTTTTAAAAATCGTAATATGTTGAACCCTACACCTTCAAGGTGCTGACTTAGTGTTTGTTTATTTTATTTCGAAAAACTCAAGATGTGATGATGAGCTATACTAGTCTTTCTAAAACGTTTTTATTCTATCGCCCCCTTTTCACTCTCGACACGTCGTTTTCGCCCCCCAAGCCTGAAAAAGCAAACTCAAGGTAGTAAATTTGAACAATTTTATTTGAAGAAAGTAATAGCTGACCCAAGACATTAGAAAGCTGAACTAAGGAATTCTATTACGACGCTAATATTACATTCAGAATTGTTGTGAAAGTAATAAAGGACTACGGAGCCGGAGCGCCGGGGCTGGGCATTTTGCCAAGAGCCGGAGCTGGAGCTCAAATTAAAAATCAAAAGGAGCCGGAGCTCAGTTTAAAATTTAGGACCAGAGCCGGAGCAACGGCCATTTGAGGGGTAGCTTTGACTCCGGGTCCCTTTCGAGATACTAACGGTTTTGCCAAATAGACTTACGTGTTATCTTTATAGCACACTAAACGCGACTGCTACGAGTTACATCACTAGACTGCAACAATGGATCTGCTAGGCTTTCGTGTTTCTTTGGTTTAATAATCACTAAGGCTGTGAAATCGCAGCTGGCAGGCGTGGTGTCACTGTTGAATAATGGCTCTCAAACACTGTTCTAAGAGCCGCATGCAGCTCCCAAGCATCCTGTGTGGGGCTTTTAGAAACATTTCTGTAACAGATTCTATTTGAATAAGAGTTGATGATGCCTACTTCATAGGCGAAATATATGCTCTGTAAGAGCTTAGTGTCTGAGACTTTGCTGGAAAAGGATTCCTTTCGATAGGCAGTGTCTTTCGGTAACACTTCTAATATCTTGTGTAACAGACTTCGTTAGTGCAATAAAACAAAATGTGTCAGTTGACTTATGGTAAAATTTTTTGTGCGGCCTTCTAACAAAATCGTAAGTATGGATTTGGCTCCCTTCAGCGAAATGGTTGAGAACCACTGTTGTAGAAGTAAGAGAAACGTTATAACTACCACAACATCTTATTGAAGAAAGTACTTGTGACATTGTTGGGACTTTTAGGCGCACCCCATAGTGATTCGGCTCCCGGGGATTTATGGCCCCCTTGCCCCCCCGTCGTTATGCCCCTGTATACATGTGACATTGTTGGGACTTTCCGGCGCGACCCACAGTCATTTGGCGCCCATCGGAGTTATTCGGCACCCGGGGAATTGTACTCCCCTTGCCCCCCTCGTTACGCCCCTGTGCACAGTGGACCTGTTTACGTTTCAAATTCCTATGAAAAACGAAGAACAATTTTAAACGACAGCACTTGTATAAATTGTTCAGAAAGCTAAACAATGCGATGCAGTACAGCAGTAGTGTAGGTTATTGTAGTATATAACTGGTCCATGGAGTGTACTACAGTCCACACGGCGGCTTAATGTCGTTACTCGTTATCACTGCAATCTGGATTGCAAGATTCAGATAAAGCAAACGCCTTGTACTGTACCATTTGACTGCATCAGCGATGACTTGAATTCACTCTTGCATCACTAAATCAAAAGCAGGTGTTCAGGTGACTGCTAAGCATCTTCTTCAACACACTTTCTCCAGTTAGCTCCCTTACGAACCAAGCAACTACGAGAGTGCCGTTTTACCTTCCCAAAAACTCACTTGACTACTCAGGCGTTTGGGGAATCAGCAGAAATAGTGTTAAGTGACCTGGAAAGTGAGCTAACGAGCTCACCGTCATGTAAAAAGGCCTAGTCAAGCCCACGAATCTAAAATAACCGATAAAATTGTACAGCTTCTAGGTTCGCTTAACCGGCTTAACTTATTATCCATAATTTATTGTTGATGATTGTTTTCGGCGCACACGCATTTGAGGTAGATACGTATAGCTGGTTACCATTGACTAAGCAAAAGCACGGGGCAGGGGCCAGCCGGTGACGGTCGTTGGAAGCAGGCAGCAAGAAATTTTGTTCAAACACATAAGGGCGTTTTCGGACGTATTTACAAATAAACAGACTTTGTTGTGACCGAGTGCTGTTTCGTGAATCACTGCACACGACCATTCATGAATGGAATGATCTTTTACAAACCGTGGATTGACTCATTAGTTCCCCTGCCTAGCTCGAAATTGATGGTTTAGAGAATTCGGTCTCACACATTCGCCGATTCACAGAACTTGTTTATACTTTGCTTCTCATCAACAGTGAAGTCTAACGCAACTTCTTTCCTTGGAACCGTCGCCTGTCGTCAACAGCCAAGCGCAAGGTATCCAATCATCAGACACAACACGGTTTCGCCGCCACGGGCGGATGTAAGTCATAATCGGCTGATGATCGGATTACAGTTTTCCATTAAAGCGTCATTGCCCAAAGTGCAGAACAAGCTTGCAGTTCAGTTGCAAACAAATCAACAGTAGATGACGTTGTTCTGGACAACTGATCAGGTTAAAACCATACACGTGCGTGAGCCACTGCCCTGCAGGATCTTCACTTCTTTGTTCTCGTTGACCTACCGCCTGAGCGCTGCTTTTAATTCCAACGTGAAAGCGATATCTTGTCAGAACATAAACTTATTTTCTTTTCTTTACTTTCACATTAAACTAAAACCTCTGGTTGTTAGAAACGGCAAGCTTCTCTGCTAAGAAGCTTTCCTTTGAATGGAATTTAGTGTCAAAAAGGAGAGAAATTTGACTGTCCATATCAATGTTTCCCAACCTTTTTAAGTCACGGACTATGTTCGGACATGTATAAATCTTCCCGATCTCAAGGTAGATGGGATGATCAAAACGTCTTAGCTTTACCCGATGTTCTTACTTTACTTTCCGCGGACTCGGGGTTGGGAAACACTGGTGTACATAAAAAAGCATGATGGAGCATCAACAACATTTTTCTGTTCATCATTGGCAATACAACTCCGAACGAAAGCATGTAAGGCATGCAGTAAACCACTTTTGAGAACGACTCATATCACGTCCAAACATGAATAAACGCACGCCCGGCATTTTTGTCTGTCACGTTCAGACACGCCGGAACGCACTGAAGGGGTTTAAGGAAGAAAACGACTGAGCTTACATTTCAAGTGATATTCTCATTCAAAGGTGATAAAACCAAGCAAACTGCTACTTGCAGTTTTCTACTCTCTAATGTCACCTACATTTGCACTTAGGTAGATGCTACGAGCGAGATGGCGGCTTGAGTGATTGTCCAAATTACTTCGACATTTTAAATTTTTTTGCAAAATCCGAGTTGCTCAACTGCCATTGCCGATCCAGCAGAATCGAGTGCATTTTCTTATCGCTTCAACTTACATCACTGATGGTGGACCACCATTACGAAACGCCGATCGATGTGTGAAACCCTACCTAGGAGACCTTGGTGAACCACGCAGTCAGACAAATGGGAAGCGCCAAAGCTCTTCGTTGGCAAGCTGGGTCTCTGGCGAAAACGACTCTTCGACAACGTTTGTTGCCCCCCTTACAGTTTATACCGTGCTGCGCCAAATCGCAAAGCGACTGTAGCTGAACAAATAAACGAGCAGTTGACGTGGCGAGCCCTCGAACGTTCCCAACAAGCGTTTCGCAAACCGCGTTCAGGCAATCGAAACCTGGAATGCCGGAAGACTTGCGAAAGCACGACGTGCAGTGAAATGTCTCCTGACAAGGAATTAAAAAGCTGTATTCGGTGAATCACGGAGACGAACAGCTGCGAGCGACTTGCAGAGGACGTAAAAATTATTTTCCCCTCCTTAATTTGCTCAACTGTCGGTAAACTTTGCGTGACTGCAGCAGGGTGCCTACACATTTTCAAGAACCTTTTTCCATACTTTTCAACACGAAAACTTTAATACCATCACTAATCTTCATTTTTCCAAATTTTCTTTCATGGAAACACTATGCAAACAACATCTGCATCAAATCATCAGCAGTAAATAACAAAATTTGAATAGACAAATGGCTGAATTTGGAATTTCCATACTTTTTCAATACTTCATGTACATTTTGGCCAAATTCAATACTTTTCAGTAGCGCGTGGGAACCCTGCTGCAAACAAAATTCCAATCGCCAAGGTGACACCTTTGTAATAGCAACACTACGTGCGGTTTGCTGATTTTCTCCCATCATCCAGAGAAAAACGTTTCAGTAGCCTCATATGAAGGGCTTGTGTGCTGCCTTTTTAGAGACATTTTCGTCGAGCTTTGAACACGTTTTTCAATATGAAGTTTTGGGGAGCTGTTGAAGTTCTTACAAGAGTAACTTCCTAATCGGATGGTTCGAAGTCCGATGACGCTCTGCAGGCAGGACAGTCGCACTTGGATTTAGACTCGGTAACTTATTCCTACCACTTGTTATGCAGTCATGTTTTGATTTCCTTTAAAAACTTAGATGCACCGCAAATGACTCAATCGGAACCAACAGTTCGTTTTCGTTCAAGCCCCAACACCATTAAATGACGTGACCGATGTAGCCAGAAGATAGTTATAAACAAAAAAATAAATTTATAATTCTCCATTTCTAATAGAATACAAAATGCGATTTGATGGGTATTTTATCTGTTTTCACCATTTCCAAGTACCGTGAATGTGTTCTCCAAACGTTTTCTTTCAGTTTTTTAGTTTTTTCCACTTTCCAGCATCAACTCAAGCTGAACTGAAAATCTTCAAATCGGAATTTCGTCCCAACAGTCGCTTCTGGACAAACGTGCAGAGTAGCCTTTGCATGGGGAAACTCATGACTGTGCGATGTGCCAGTTAGCAAAGCAGATAATTAATGTCTTTCCGTGTTTCATCTTTTAATAAATAAGGCTCAACGCAAAGAAGTGCTTTAAAAAATGTATATGTGTCAGAAACAACAACTTTGTCAATGAATGATGAGGGAATAATAAATAAGAGTTAGTGGTTTGACCCGCGTTGAACAAAAACACAAAAATAAATAAATACAAAAGACTCTTGGTTATTGGAACGAACTGAAAGCGCTAGTTTGTGTTTGAAGAATAAGTACTTGAAGCTAGCATTAGCGTAAGAACCTCTATATCTTTACCTAATAATCAACAACATTATCAAGGAACGCTGTTGATAAAAGTACAGCAACACTTTGATGCCCCTTTTCTTAACTCACCCCCATCATCCCCAGCGAGCCAAAAGCCAGGCACCAGGATTTAATCACTTACTTGCGTCTGTTCTTAAGCTTGCGTATCACTCTCCAATACAGCAGGCACATCATTGTGGCTGGTATGTAGAAGGCGAGTGCGATGGTTATCAATGTTATTCCGGCGTTGCTGTTGAGAAAAGGAATGTAGCACTTTCCATCTGGAAGTCTTTTGGAACTCATCACGTCCCACATAATAATCATAGGGCCCCACATAATGAAAGACACGCTCCATACAAGCAGGATAGCAATCGCGGCCATCTTAGGTGTCGATAGCTTGCGGTACTTTACTGGCTTGGCAACCGCAAAGTATCTGAAAGGCAACAACAAAATTTCAACTTCGACAAATAAAAGTTACTGTACTATACTATCTGATACGGTAGGTATAATAATAAGCTTGAATGCATTTGGTACGGCATGTGGAAAGGCATTGCGCAAATTTCATTGCAGGATATCTGGTGTCTCGTGCGGTGTTTTCGAGACAGGGCTTAGAAATGTATACCCAGCTTCATAGGCTTACGAGGCGACAGGCCTCCCCCCGGCTTGAAAAATTTCAGGGCAAGCGCAAGTTGCTCAAAATTCTTAATGTGAAAAGTATATTCAATACAGTGAAAATTTTCAGGGCAAACTCTGTTTTTCAGGGCAAGCGCAAGTTGCTCAAAAATCCTGAACGGTGGAAAAATTTAATTCAGTGTATATTTACAAGAGGTTCCAGGCCCCATTCGGATTGAACTAAAAAGTTAGTTCAGGGAAAATTGTTTATTTTTAGAACAAATTGCTCTTTTCAGGGCAAATTTTTTCCGCTGCTCCAGTAAAATGCCTTCCCGTACGCCTATGCCCAGCATCGTGTATACATTGTTTGAGATACTTGTGCACGAATATTTAGTCATATTTGGACGTATGCAGTCTGGTTGGATCTTCACCGCTAACTCTTCCAAACGCTTTGCACCACTAGACAGGGAACATTGATACGATTGACGATTCAGCAACGGTCGTGAGCAGCTGAGTAGACAACATGCAAATTGTTTTCAGCAGCATCTAGCAAGAGCAACAATGTTCACGTCCGAACCTCTACGACAGGGGTCGGGAACCTTTTTGGCTAAGGGAGCCATGAAACCTACATATTTTTAGTTGTATTTCTGTGAGAGCCATATAATATTTTCAAACACTTAATGCAACTAACTTAACTAACGTGTGCATTTTTAAGCAAAACCAACAATTTTAAACAATGGTAAATGTCTGAATTTTCTCTTTGATAACATGCTTCTTACTATTAATGGGACTTCTGATGCTGCATGATGTTGCTGATGGCTTAGTAGTCTGGTAGGTGGAAAAGTACGGAATGTTTCATTCGTGAAAATCGTGCTAAGAAAATATCAAGCGAGCCAGACGCCGTCATCAAAACAGCCACATCTGGCTCGCGAGCCATAGGTTCCCGATCCCTGCTCTACGAAGAGTTTGGTTGTGTTGTCACGTGCATCACGGTTCGCTGAGTGCTGTGGATAAGACAGAACTTACGCGAACAAAGTCAATCCGGTCCTTACCTGTCCAAACATATGACGAGCAGATTCATGACAGATGCATTGCTTGCTGTGTAGTCAACCGTGAGCCAAGCTTTGCACATCGCCATGCCCAAAGTCCAGGAATCTTTGACATTGTAAGTTATGAAAACGTTCATGGAAAAGATGCCGATGGTAAAGTCACTGACAGCCAAGCTCAGAATCATATAATTGCTGAAATTTCGCAAGCTTTTGTTTATGATGAAGGACAAAATGACAATCGAGTTCCCACCAACTGTCAGCAGGCTGCATATTCCTGCCGCCACGCACATCACCACAACGACGGGAAGACTATGCGCGCAGGAAGTTCGGTTTGTGTTTGTGAAACAATCTGGTCCTGCTTCATCGAGAAACATGGTTGCGCTGGCAATTTCGCTCGTGTTCAGCGCTGCTTCCGTCATCCTGACTTTTTTGCTTGGTTTCAGTTTGTTATCGAAAACATTCGTTACATTATCAGCATACTCTACGCAAAACAACGTGTATCCTGGTAATGCACAAACTCGGTATCAAACTGGTAACTGCATTTGGTAATGCCTGGTAACCACTTGTTTACTGTATTTATATTTAGGAATGTTTTCAAACGACTTAATCGCTACGTCACATACATTTTGTTCTTTACACTTTCATTTCGTCACCACCACTTTTTCCGATTCAAGAACGTCACAATAGCGGTATGTGAAACTGGAAGTAACCTGCCTCTGATCGAATTAACTTACGCATCACGGTAATTTTATGTATTGCAGCTAAGAGTGCGCAAGTTTGCTAAACGTTTGTTGGCACTGACTCCTTAAAGATGCCGCGCACCAGTTTCCAGTACATTTTGTAAACGGCATCCGCTAAAATTCGCACTCCGTAATCACAACCCTGCTGTTTGCGGCCCACAGCGCTTGACATCCAAACTGGGGAATCGTCAAGCATGGACAAGCTTATAGCAGTCTTCACCAAATGAAAATATTTGTTCCAAGCTCCAAAAATATCTGCAAACTTTCACCAGGTCTCAACTTCAGTGTGTTATTGATTCTTTCCCACACAAACGAATTTGCGCTGACTTTATTTACGCGTTTTTCGTTTGACCCCAATCGCCAGAACCTGTCAACAGGCCTGGTTACATCGCGATAGCCGGAAGCTGGGCGGCAACCTCACAACGTTGCCAAACGTTCCTGCCAAGCAGTTCGATCAGGCGGAGGCGATGCAAGCGGTGCTTTCGACAGCGAACAAAAGGTGACATTTTTCTAAGCGAGACGTGAACTAAGCTCAAGGACGACAAATTCCAGTGACGTCTTATGTGATGAAAAAGAAGCTCGAGCCGAAATAAAAGATTGCTCTTCGGATGAAGATGCAGTAACTAACCTTTCTGATGGCGATGAACAATGCATTTTCACGTGGGAAGTGACGCTACTTTCCTTTATGTTTTTCACGGAACCAAACGAAGCAAGGGGCACTTAAAGGTTACTTTACCACAATGGATCACCTGCAGTTCGCTTTTTTCGCTTCCGTCGTCTTCGTACAGCGTCGCACCGCTCACAAAGTAAACACCAAAGATTTTACGATTACGAATTGCCGTTTGCTTTTGAGCAGCGACTGCCATCGGGAAAGATTTGTGCGGGTATGTCATGTTCAAGTGTAGATATTAATGCACGACCCATGGTGGTCGAAGTTACGTTATTTCATCTGGCTTTGATAAAACCCCCGGTAATATTTGCTATCTGCCAGTTGTAAACTCTGTGTCAACGGCGTTTTGTTGGGTGGCTTGTATGTAACCTCATTTATCAACGCCGAGAGAAGACACTGTTAGAGTACTTTCGTCAAATCGGAGACTGGGCAAAACTCTCTCGTCAATGAATGGAAAGGTGGGCGTTTCAGCTTCACCTGAAGGAAACTGCTAGCAAAGCTTTCTTTTCAACTAAAAAATCTCGAAACCTCGTGTCTCTTATTTCTTGATTTCTTGCACATAAGACGTGAAAACAAATATTAACATCGAATGTTACGGTGAAATTCGCATAAAACTGCCTGGGAGAGTGCCGCGTTCAAGCGTACAAAGTTGTGACACAATATCAAAATCACTGTTTCTCTGAAACATTGAAAGCAACCGTTGTCTGTACCTGTAAAACGTTTTTCTCCTTGTCTACCTCTTTCTATGTCCCAGTGTTCTCGGGGGCTAGAGACTAACTGTGATGAAAAGTTTCTGATATTAATTTTCGCTGAAGGTTGGGAATTTGGTGGAATGCAAATCAATTTCATTCCGTCTTTATCGGTCACAGGACAAAGTAAAACTAAAAAGGGAGTCGAAAATGACAGATGAGAAACGTGCGATTTGTCTGGTTCAAGCAAGGCTGAACTAAACGGCTCGCAAAATGTTACAGCTCGTCCGATTGAATGGCCCTTGAACAAAGAATTGCTCAGCGGGCGGTAGAGGAAGACCAACTAGCTCGGCGTGAGATGAAGGCGCTTTTTACCATGTCAAGAAGCATCGTAAAGTAACTGCCTTTCACGTTTCACTAGCAACCACGGATGCAAAATCAGGTTTCATCAGGAACGGTTGGAGAAAGCTGCCTTTTCGGGTAAACAGTTCGATCCAAATTTGTCTCGGTTCCGACCTCAATAGGATTAAGCAGTCAGAGGTTCTTTAGATAATGATTTCGCAACCGTTCAATAATTTAGTGGCTTTTGACGATAAAGACTGATTTCGCACTTCGCGACCGGAACTATGCAAAACCAAATGCATTATTTTCGTGCAGATTGCACAACATGTGGCATTATCTGCATAAAAAGCGCAATTATCATCAGCTAGGCCGGCAATGGAGATGCTAGGACCCGCCTAGTGTTTTGATGTAGACCGCCGAAAAATCAAATACTCTCACGAGAGAATGTCAGACAGACTTACTATCCTTGGTCCACTATAGACGTTGTTTTACTCTTTCATTGAATTATATTCCGGTAATCGAAGTTAAAACCGATTGCATAGACGTCATTAAATCGTCGCATTTAAGGCGTGCCCAGCTTATGTCGGTGGCCAACATACAAGCGTTTATTTCACTAGCTTGTAGTGTATGGAAAAATTTACACGAAATATTTTCTTCGAAACTATTTCACAAGCGAATATCTGAAGACAACCGCCGCCTTTCAGTAAACAGTTGATGCGGACTGAAAATTATTCTCCCACGATGCTGGAGTTAAAATACATACACCTCATGTTTTCTCCAGTTTAGATGTGAGTCTCGAGGACCGAGGTTGAATCTTCAATACAAAAACCTGAAAACTGTTAGCTGGCAGTCGTAATTCGGATACCAGCTTTCATTTCTAGCCGTTCAGAAACAAACCAAAGCAACTTTTGTGATTTCATACCAACAGGATGCAGCGAGAAGACTTTGTCTTGGTGCAGCCAGGTACGTTGGCAGGTTTTAGCTAGCTTTGTTCGAACATTTTGCACAAAACTTAAAAACGGTCGCCAACACTATCGATCTCACAGTGATTGAATTTCATGCAATTAATCCGCCTATTTTTTTATTTTTCTTGCCCGAGGTTCAACGTAGCAGTGAGCAAGCTGAACTGCATATAAGCATTTTCCAGCAAAGTTCAAAATGTTGCTTCCAGAAAAATGCAATGCCTAAACAAACACCGCAGAAATCTCGGAACAACGGGTTCGGTGTCGATACTACAGTACCTTTTTCAAGACGGAGTCAAAACTCATAAAAATGGGCATTTCACGGGTCCCGACACTGCATCACTGAGTTGAACTGTCAAGAAATGGTTGCTATGTTTCAAAAATACATTTCAGTGTGGGACTTTTAAATCAATCACGTCAACTTCGGGAACAATTTATTTAAAGCAAAAAACTGAAAAGGAAACCAACTGATCGGGCAAAAAGTTTGACGCGGCAGCAAAGCGTGTTTGAAAAAACGTCATCTTAACAAACGGACGCGCCAAACTAAACTTTTCATTTTGAGTTAAACAATGTTTATAATCATTTAACCTGTTAGTCTACTCCCCTTGCACCAAAGTTTGTCCATCCCAGGCTAGCTTTTTGTGTCCTGCGGATCGGAGAATGGGCTCTACTTGCGACTAAGCGCCTTACGGCACATCAAAGCAAAATCAACCAGACTTGCAAGCTTTGCAGCGGAAGTGAGCTAAATACGCCTGCACAAGTATCCGGAGCAGAGGCTTTCTCACTGTAAGTTGTGCTGTAGTGGCAGCTCAATCCTCTGCGTAGGATTGGCTCACAAAGTGGGTGACGTCGTAACAGCGTCATTTTCATCTTTTCTATTTCCACATCCGCATCGCGCGCACAAATCTTGTTCAAGCACGAGGTTAATTTTATTATTTATGTTGATAAAATCAACTTAGAAGACACTGAACTAGGTGGACATTGGATTGGCGGAGCGCTACTTTAAAATGCTTTCGAGACATTGATTGGTTTGATGTGCTCACGCAATTTTTCTGTGGTTTGGACCTGCCTATCTTTCTGTTCAGGCAATTTCCTGCAGATGGTGTGAGGTAGCAGGATCGCACAGTGGTAGGACGTTTGAAAAAATTGTTTTGGATTTCAAAAGATACTTCGGAGCGTCAAGAAATAAACCTATTTTTATAGCAGCAGGGAACCGCATGGATTCCCGACAGCCCACGAGTCGTTGTGGTACTTTGCACTTGAAAAGTTTCGAAAAGTTTACTGTAAAATCCGTCACCTGTGAAAATAAACAACGTTGCTTCGAACGTGCCACTGCAATGTTCCTAAAATTCTCGGAAACCTTTTGTGGCCAATGCCAGCACCCTTCTCGCGGACTCCAAGCAATGCACGTTCGAACTGGCAGCGTCTGAGCCAGTGGTTCTCGAACTTTTCGGCACGTGCACGTACAATTTTCTGTAGACCCCGTGGCATAGCCCAAGAATTACTAATATGTTGGGAAAATGCATATAGCCTACTGAGTAGGGTGGGCCGAAAAAAAAATCTTGAAAAAAGGGGGGTCTTACATCCTGGGAAACTGCACAAAAACAGGTTTTAAAATGAATTTCGGTGGTTGCCACTAGCAACCACATGACAAAGGTCACCAAAAGGTCAACATT
>JGI24159J19872_10010762_pt1 | contig 12010 bp, 8 predicted proteins | sample Ectturendosymbi4_FD_19872 | JGI IMG/M metagenome (IMG submission 19872) | reverse complement strand
AAGTTTTCTGTTTTCCGATCTGAAATCGATTTAGGTCTTGCAATATTAAGGGACGTTGCTCGAATGTAGCAGACGTGAGGCAAGGGCCTTGCACGCTGCACCTTTTTCGTTCAGTGATAATGCGAGCCATCTTGTCTTGAGTATCGACCAATCACAATCCCATTGCATTGCTATTCCTGGACATGCAAACTTCAAAGTCAAGGTTGTGAAGCATATGCATGTGACCTCCTGCTGTTTACGCATGCAGCTGGTTCTCATTCCGGTCTCACTACTGCGACTGCGCACAGTTGTCAATCATTTGTAAACTTCGCAGTGAAGAAAGCAAATCCATCTAGAAACTTCGCAAAGTTATTGTCAAACTATAAAACTATGTGCTTTGCATCATNTCTTTGCAAANGCAACAACGAAGTAGTTCTGTGTTAGACTGCTTGTCTCTTTTGGACCGGCAAATCCTGGGCAAAACACCGAGAAATCGAATCTCTGTCACGCTAAACTAAATTCTGGCACTTTGTTTTGTGCAATGTGCAGGTCCTTTTCTCGCAAGTTAGTCGCTTCTCTTCACGCTTCTCATTCTCAGTTTAAAATCAACTACAATTACAAGTTCTCCATCAGTAAAATTGTGATAAGTTCAACTCGCGATAGAGAGAAAAACATAACAGGATACAGACCTTATTCAGCACGAGAATAAAACCAACAGTATTAAGCAAAGCCTCCCCGGTAGAAACCTTGCAAGGGCAGAATCTGCAACCGTAAAGCTTTTAGCTGTAGCTCTCATCAAACTTCGTATTCCTACCTAAAACAATTTGTTGCGTGTTGCTTCCAGAAAGAGACCGTAAAATGAAAGACATTTTAAAATTTGAATGGCCGTGCTTGTAATTGAAATCCGTCCTCCGCACAAAGGTTAGATACTGGACTAGTGACAGAATAAGTAGAAGTTTCGTTATTTGAAAACGAATAGTGGAGTTTATCTTCAGATGTTAACAAAAACAACACAAACATGGTTAAAGTTAAACTAACAGCTGCAGAATATTCAGTTATTCAATCCATTCCTAGAAAAAAGACGATCAGATTTTCGTTTTGACACAACACCACATACTGTTAGATTAGACAACCATTTGAAGGTCTGATGGAAGCCTAGATCAATTCTACAACTGGAAGCAATTGAAAAAAAAGCTAAACATTTCAGTATGGAAGAAAAACGCTTTTTCATTTTGTGCATGATGTTGCTAATTAAAAATTCGAATGCAGGTTTTTGTGAAAGTATTGAATTTTCAAAGAAGTATAATCAGCAAATATTTATATGCTTGAAAGCAAACAAGCAAGATACTGAATGCACGAATGTTGCAAGGATTGCCTGAAATATCTGAAAATAAATAAAAACGAAGTGTATTTGGATAAAAGCTGAGAGTGATTACACAGCAGGCAAAATATACATTGTGTTTAGCATCACAGTGGATGATGTTTCGTTGAGAAAATGTTTTTTTAACAAAAAGAAAAAGAACTACTGCACTGCGTAAGAAAGGGAACTTATCCTCTGAAAACCTGCTTTTTGAGCGCAGAGTTGATATCAAAAGAAATTTGATATTTTTATGATAATGTTTGACTGTAAAAATTGCTTGCTCGTTATTGTGTTGTATTTGGGTGCTGAACTGCAATTGATTTTGGGTCAAAATGCACCTAATTCGGAATGTTACGTAGCGACTGTTTGTGACGGAACCGGTGGGATGCAAAAGGAATGGAGACAAATAAGAGTTAATGGAATTGTTGGTGATCGAGGTGCTCCTGGGAAAAGAGTAAGTAACCATTTATGTGTAGCTGCCGTGACGTTGTACATCACGTGATAAATAAACGATGAGGAGACTCATTATTCGTCATGTTAGTGATCGCTGTTGGGGAGCTTCAAAGCATTGTTTGACAGAGCCGCAGAAATCACACACTGCAGCGTTTTTTCAGTTGTTGAAAATGTAATCAGGTTTGATTTATCTTTTTTGTGATTTGGTCTTTTTTAATTTGGTAAATAATACACAATGAGAAGCAATGCAAGAGGAAAAAGTTTTTGTTGCTGGTTCTTTACATTTGTGCAAATCTAGACTTGTGAAAGTTGAGAGATGGAAGATTGATCTGGTTCATATTGACCAAAAGATCTGAAGATGTTTACTTGGCAAGAAAAATGCGAACTATGAATGAGATTCTAGTGCAGGGTTACTCAAACTTTTTAACCATGGAACGTTAGAAGTTTTGTTATTTCATTTCATGCATTACAAAAAATGACGAAGTGTCTAGCCAGACCCCAAAAAATTTTTGGGCTGGCTACACCACTGCTAATGGTGTAAGAGACTGTAGAGAGCTTGTGGAAATTGCTCAGCAAAGATAAATTTCTCGAACTGAAAGATGTCGCGCTAAACATGCACTCGAGATTTGAAAACACGTGTGTGAGAGTACATTTTCTCGATAAAGCAAGTCAAATCTGAAAACCAAAATAGAATGGCAGAAGATAAACATTGGGTGGTAGTCTCCGACTTACTACCACTAACACTGGCATTGATAAAGAAACGATGGTGTTAGAAAAGCTTCGACCAAAGTCATCCCATTGACAGAGATCTGCAATAAATTGCTATTGTGGAATAATGTCAATGATCCACTCACTTATTTTCCCTTTTTTGGTTTTCAATCTTGTGAATCTGTTGATTTATATATCGTTTTATTGGAAGTGGCCCGCAAGTTGTCACATTTTCGTATAATGGCCAGTACGTCAAAAGTATTGGACCACGCTGCACTAGGCTAATCAATGAAAATCGAAGCTATCATTTGCAGAAAGAAAGATCATTAAGTATGGTGACACCGACAACAACTCTTCACAGTAATTACTTTTTTTTATATGGTGTTTTGTTGATGGCGCTTTATGACTACAGTGGTCTTGTGGCGCCACGACTGAGTTTGTACAATGCCTGCTTTCATTTTGATTCGGTTTGTTTTGTGATCTGGATGTGTTCCCTCCAGCTCCTCTGCTCACCGTGTGCCTGGGAAGAAAGCTGCAGTACCAATTTACAAGGTCTTGGTAAGACCCGGCCAAGAGACGAACTCTCGACCTACCAGCAGCGAGGGAGACGCACTTACCACCAGACCACGGGCTGGTCACTGTGATCACTGAGAACGGCGCATTCAACCCTCGCAGCGATATACACACGTCAACTGCCCTGAGCTACCGTGGCAGCAATCAGCGTTTCACGATTGAGAAATCAAGGCGAGGCAACAACACGCAAATCTCCACGCCCACATTTATTTCAGCAAAACTGCGTTTTTTTCTCTAGAATCTCCTTAATAACTAGTCACGAAAGCTCTTCTTTCTAAAAACGAATATGCAATGCATGTGAGAAGCTGAAAGTAGCACTCACGCTCAATATGAGATGATAAACACCATGAGCAAAGCGTCAAATGAATTTGCGATACGCCATGCTTATTGCGCGTGTTTTCGTGTACTTTGTGATGGAAAAAGAGCTAAATTGTCATTTGAAATATTCTCACAGGTCGAAATGATGTCACATGGGCTTCCTGTGGACTCCAGACTACCACTCAAATAGTCAATGCAAGCAATCAATTTAGTTTCCTTATACCTACTTTCTGTACTCCGATCGGAGTGTCACGAGAGGTCCGCGGCGCCTATCTCTACGTGTTTGCTCCGTGTGCCACGGGAATATTTTCGCATAATGAATGCTGCAACTGCGCTGGTGGCGAGTTAATGGCAATTAATGGCATTAGCGCAAGTGAACTATGTCCTTGTGCTCACCCATTATTGCCGAGCACGATGGTGGACAGGACGCAAGCACTGTTTTTCAAATCTTCGTTATGACCCCGCCGGGAATTGAACCCGACCAAGCAGCTTCCGTTGAGCATGCTAAGACAACATGTCGCTCTGCTTTTTCATTTGTGCAATGATTCAGACTTGCATATACCAAGTGACTAGGCTCCACAAAAGCGACGAATTTGAATCAAAAAGTAATTTTTTTAATTTGCAGGTTGATTCAACTTCGTCACCTTTGTAGAGACTAGTTACTCAAGTGAGATATAGTTTTTTTATAAGATAAATTCTTTCCCTGTGGATTTATTGCTCATGATGATTTAGCCAGGAATTAACAAGAGTGAGGAAAACAAAAATTGTAATTTCAAGCAGATCAACGTTTCGGACAAAGCATTTGCATGGGTTTTCTGAAACATTGCTCTCTCTCCTTAGCCTTCCTGGTAAAGTGTATGCCTAGTCTCTTGAAGAAAGATGTTTCGATGTAATTAAGCCCAATCTGGATGATACCCGTGGTTGTTTTCATCCGGGACGTATCACGACACACTAAATTTCATTCTCCAGCTAAGTTTGGAGAAATCTCGGAAGTGTGCCAAAGATGACTACACGTATTCTAACGACCTCAAGAGAGCATACGATCGGGCCCCTTGAGAAAAGCTTTGGGTAGTCTTTCGGGAATGCGTTGTTGACAGCCGCCTGTTACTGGCGGTCAAGTCTCTGAATTCCTGCTCAAACGTTTGTGTTCGTGTCGGCTGAGTTAAATCACAAATTTTCACCGTGGGTGTTGGACGTCGACAAAGATGTCTACTGACACCACTCCTTTACATAATTTGTATGAATTGGATAAACAGTCACAGTCGAGTCGATGAGTGTTTCACTGCTAGACGTTACAGGATGAACCGCTTGCTTCTTGCATACAATTTGGTACTGCTTTCATGTTCTGAATGAGATCTTCTGTTTGCACTTGATCAATTTTTGGCTAAGTGCGACCAAGCGGGAATGAGGCATGATATTTCTTTATAAAATCAAGCCAGTGCATGTTCAAAGTAAGTGCCATTACACTGCAGCAGATCGTGAAGCTCAAGTAACTAGGAATGGTATTCACGAGTGACGGAAGACGGAACAAAGAGAATAATACGCAAAATGGAAAAGGAAACGCAGTTCCGCGTGAGTTTCATCGTTCTGTGTTCACAAAATGGGAGCATCCAAACACTGCAAATCTGTGAGTTTTCAAATCGGTCTTTTTCCTGATCCTCACTTATGGCCATGAATCTTAGGTAATGACCGAAAGAGCGTTATCTCGAGTTCGGCAGAGATGAGATTTTTGCGAAGAGTTCACAGCGTGGCACTTTGTAAGAGAAAGTGCACCTGTGAAACTTGTAAAGCCTGAATGTGGAGTCCCTTCTTGGAATCAAAAGATCTCAGGCACGGTGGTTCGGTCACGCGACCAGAATGTCCTGGGAAAGATCGACGAGGCACCTCCTGCTGGCAACACCCACGGAAACGCTATCCAGAGATCGCCCGAGGTCTAGATGTCGCAATTATACCTTCGACGTCGCTCGGTCCCTTCATAGTGAGGAACCAGCAGAACTATCAGAGATTGCTGAAAACCGCGAGGTATTTCGAGTCCTCCTAGTTCTGCTGCCTCCGTGATTCTCCCCGAGGAAAAAGTGGGCATGAAAATGAATTGCCAAATATTTCTTTAAATACTTTTTGCTGCTCAACTGTTAACTAAAATCTCTATATTATTTTTTAGACAACAAAGCGTGTTGGAAAATGCTTGGCCAGGTTTATAACGATTGAAATTTTTTTTGCACACATTTGCAGGGTCCTACTGGCTTTAACGGTCCTGCTGGTCCACCAGGCCCTACTGGTTCTTCTGGTCCTATTGGTCCACCAGGCCCTACTGGTCCTCCCGGTCGTGTTGGTCCACCAGGCCCAATGGGTCCTTCTGGTCAGACAACAATACAGAAAGATGCGGCTGTACAAAAGTTGACAGGTAAATCAAGGAATCGGTCTGTTACTTTCATTAGTTTTTGCTGAACATTTGGTTATAACGTTTTGGTAAGTTATCTTTTTGCCATATCTTTGGTTTTTCGTTGAGTAAATGGACTTCGTTAGGTAGGCAAAACATTGAGCATATTTTAAGCAATGTGAACCGCAAAGAAGGTTGCTAGCTTGGTTAATTTGCCGCAAACCAAAACGTGAAGTATGAGGGAAAATGCGAATTCAAATCACAACCTAAATCACCACGAACATAAATACTGATTGAAGCATTTTCAGTATGATGTCAGTGAAAACTGAAACATGCAACATATAATTAAAACCTGAAAGAGAATCAATTGAAATCAGTGAAAGTCGAACTCTGTAAACGCCCAAAAACAGTGTGAAAAACAAAACAACAGGTACAGGTAGCCTGCTTTTAGAATGAACNCACTCTGGTGTTGCAAATTGCAACTAACCAGTGATGATATGGAAATAAATGATTTAAAAACAATCANAACTGTTTTTTTCACAAGGTTTTATTCCAGTGTTTACTAACCTTTGTCATGCCTTCCTTCCTTTGCACACTTTGAAAATTTTCATTCCTCCTCTGTGGAACTTTCATTCCTTCTCTGTTCGGGGTTGTAGGCTAGTATTAACTGCAATTGGAACAATGGTCTTTATTGACAACAATAACGTGGTTAACAAAGTGGGATAAAAACTATTTTTTGTCAAATAATGGCAATAAAGTGCGTAAACAAAAACGTTTGGTATTCCACAAAATAACACACAAATAGAACGTGATTCGACTAACTGAAAGCGCCAATGTCAACTTCGAAAAAGAAATACAGCTCTTACAATGAATAGGTAACTCAAATTAAAAGTGGAAATTCCTCCCCTGCAGTCATGAAATTCCTCCCTGGGGAGAAATTCCTCTCCGGTAGGGAACCACTGTTTTATTCGTCTCGGTTCCATGTTTGAATATTCATTTTCTATAAAACTACACCACACGCGATGGTAAAGTAGGAGCTATTTTATTTTGCGATAATATAATTTGTTTAAATATGAAAGCTCAGCGCTTTCATTTTTATTTTCAGTGATCCAATTGCATTCTTAAAGATCAACTAAGTGGGTCTTACGTTTATTTAACCAATGTATACAAGAAGCAAACCGGCAATGGTAGCTTGTACAAGAAAGCAACAACTTATTTGGCAGTAAAATGAAATAAGCTGGGAGACACGACTATTCAATTGCCGAGATGTTTCCTATACACGGGTCGGTAGCCATTTTCATTTTGATGTAAAGTTGTCTACAGATATGGTATAACACTATAGCATTTCGCAGAACAGAAAAGTCGAGTAGACACGTCTGTCAAATAAAATCTACAGTTCAAATTGTCGTTGAACTAATCCGTGTCTACTGCATAGACAACACGTCTGTCCTAAAGACGTAATGTAACGTTTTATGAAATTAAGCATAGAAGCAATTAAAGGGCTCTGGATTTTGTGTAGGTTTTCCAGGAATCAGCCGACTTGGCTCTGCTTTTTTGCGACGATTCAAACTTGCACATATCCTAACCCTTTGACTCTCGAGCCTGCCAAAATTTGGGCGCAAAGATTTTCCCCAACACTTTCAACCATAACTCGCACAGCCGATTAAGCTAGAGAGCTGTGAAAAGCCTCAAGTAATTCGGTAGACTAGCTCCTTTGATTTAAAAAAATTTGGAGGCTTTGGATTTGAGTTTTTTTAGGAGGTGACATAATAAGTGGGAGGATAGGTTTAGGCTTGTTTGGCCAAAGTTACCAGACCTAGGGATCCCACCCTGCAGGTGTAAGTCTTTGTTTATTTTTGTTTTTAAAGAAACTAGGCTAAAATCCCCATATTCTGAGCCCTTGATGGGATCTTTGCGTTTGTGGTTGGCAAGTTATGACAAAAGATCTTTAATTAATTTTAACTGAATACCTTAGGGGATTATATTTTGTGTTTGTTCTTTTAAGGCCACAATTTCCTAACCGCAAACGCTAGAAGGCCAATCAAGGACTCAAAAGATGCGCATTTCAGCCTAGTTTCATTAAAAAACAAACAAAGAATTACCCTAAGGAGTCGATAAGGTAACCTTGGTAACCTTGGCCAAACCCTGGATAAGGTAACCTTGGCCAAACCAGCCTAAACCTATCCTCCCACTTAATATGTCAACCCCAAACAACCTCAAACTCAAAACCTCCAAAAATTTCGCATAATCGAAGGTACTAGGCTTACTGGATATTTTGATGCTTTCCACAGCTCTCTAGCTCAATCGGCTGGCGAGTTATGGTTGAAAGTGTTGGAGAAAATCCTTGTAAAATCTTTGAGCTAAACTTTTGGCTTGCGTAGGACTTAAAGGGTGTAAGATTTTAGGACTGATTATACATAGTGTTACAAGAAATCGATTTCCTCTGTAAAGTTTTGTCGATTTATTTGCTTGTTTGTCACATTTGTGGAGACTAGTTATGCTTGAATACATCTTGGATGGTTACTTTTATCTCGTAGAAAATATCTGCTCGCTGCTATTTGCGTTGTCAATCAGATTACAAAAAGACAACCATTTTGAATTAATTTGTATCAAAGGCGTATCCAGTTTGTTCTCTTAGTCGTGCCCAATTTTGAAGACAGAAATGTACAACTAAACTTTAAGAAAACAATAAGCTGGTTACGCAGATTTTCACACAGGACTGTCAACTTTAGAAAGCAACTCCTGGCATTAATTCCCTTTCCTTGGCATAAACATTACAGTGAAAAACGTTTCTTCAAACATTATCACTGTTGAATGATTTATTCAGGGGCCCAGGAACACCAGCAGAGCCGGGGGACAGTATAAAAGTTGAGGGCAATGGAAACTATGAAAAACAAAAACAATCGTTACCAACTGTGATCGCTACTGTTCAACAACACTGTTAACCTCAAAATAAATAAAGTGAACTATAGAAAAAAATTGTTTCAATTCAACCTTGACTTGATAAACCATAAAATTACCTATGATGCTGTTATGAAAAAAATCTCCGCCCCCGTTGTCCCCCTTTTTAAAGGTCATTGGGGCAATGTCACCGCTCTCCACCATCCCTGCTTACCGCTATCAGCAGTCACTGTCTCGCTGCATTACCTGCTAAGATGTCTGCGTTCAATATCAAGGCCTATCCCGTCGTGTGCCACGATGAGTACGGCGGCGCTCACAATCTTCCAAGAATGATGTTTTCGATGTTTGCTTTCCAGATTCAATGGCGGACTTCCGCTCTCTTTTTTTACAAGCGAGTTTTTCCGTTCAATAGCCACATGCGAAAAAAAGCCTAATATCGCAACTTGAAGTGAACATTGGAAGATTTTCTGCCATGTTATTGTTAGACAATAAACACCAACAGTAAAACAATTCGCTCACAAGTTTGACAACCTGCCTCTGCAAGCAAAGGAGCGGACATGAGTGAAGTGCGAGATCACCATTGCGTGGCACTAAAACATTGAACCAGAGTCTTGCGCAGTGCGAGTGCCATAGCGGCAAAGATAAGCTGAGGTCAAGTTTTCTAGAAAATTTTGGTTCTTAATCCCAATTTCCAGGTAGGGGCTAAAAGTCCGTTTCGCGCCCCCCGCTGACGCCCATAGTTTTGACGTGCCACGAGTTCAAACTGTTTGCTTTGAGTTCAGTGTAAATGCCCACCCACAAACAATAGTCATTCCTTTCGCATTTACATGTTCAGCAACAATGTTGACCTCAAAACTAAGAGCAGAAAGTATAGAAAACCATTCTCAGTTTTATGTGTGCGCGAATAGCTGCAATAAATTTGTTTCAAGTGGATTTTGAGAAATCATGAAATTACTTATGATAGTGTCATGTAAGGGCACGGTGCCCAGTTTCCCCCTTTTCAAAGGGCAGGGACAGTGCCCCGGTCACGCACCGCATTCCCGCGTACCTTCGTTTATTCATTTAAAGCAGCATGCCGAATCCTGAATTTATGCCATTTGTAGCGTTTCATGTATTGACATGTTAAGGGGGGAAATTCACGGGCACCGCCTCAACAACAAACAAAATAGGAATTATTGTCAGAATATAGTGGGAAGTAAGAATTAAAAAGTAATTGTTACACTTCCTTGCAAGATGTAAGAAAATCACCGAAAACTGAAATGAATTGAATCAAATAAATGTTTTGGATGTCGCCATGGCCGTACAAACATGTTCAGCAATACTGAAATACCTAATTTCACGAGTGGTTGTTCGGAATAAATTTCATCTCCAGAAAACAAGTCACATATTTTAGAAGAGTAAGCCAGATGAACGCCTTACCTGGCGATTCAGACATACGTGCAAAATATCTCCGCACGATGAGTGCCATGCAAGATTTCGAGTTTTTTACCTTTCAGATTGATTTCATCATGAAAGCTTAATGTATCACAATTACAAAAGTATGACTTGACAAGTGAATGTAGTTCATGCTTGTCATCAGGCCAGCCATCTTTTACTTTGAAATACTCTTTGGCCTATATGCTGTCAAACTTGGCCTTGCCCACTTTCTCAAGTGCATTGGTGGAAACAATTCAAACCAAAAAACAGCTAATTAAGTTTTCTCTTTCAACTGTGGCTAGTTGTGTTCAGAGTGAGTGAAAACACGAGAAGCGAATTCAATGGTTAGTTGGAATTTTGCCAAAGATCAACTCTTAAAAGATCTTAGCTTCTTTCAACTTGTAAAGTAAGGGCTTGATCCATAGTTCTAATAAGCAAGGATTGCGGCTTCAGTCATTTCTCTCTAGACCATTTTTAATGCTTTGTCACACTCATTAGTTTATTGCCATCGTACATTTTTTTGGAGTCAGTGGTTGAATATGTTCTAAATCACTAACCGAATAGGGCAAAAACTTGTATGGGTACTCGACCATGCCACACAAGCGTTTGGCAGCTGTTACATCTTCAAGAGGAAGGCAATTTAAAAACAGCATCGGTTTTCGAAAGATCAGGGTCAATAGCAGTTATTCGATGACCAATGAAAAAAGTTCTGTTGTTTTCTCTGCAACGTTAATTTGCAATCAACTTAATGTTTTTCTGTGAGCAATGTTTTTACAGCTGCTTTAACGTTCTGTAATTGCCAGCTTCCGCCTCAGCAATGGTTTTACCATTTCCAGTAACAAGGATATAATCGGCAATGGCGAACACGTTATTCAGATTAGACAACACTTCCTTCCGGCCCTGGTTTTCCTTAGGGGATTAATTAATTAATTATCGTATTTTTTCGCTATAACTTGCCAACCACTAACGCTCCATATCCAATCAAGTGCTCCAAAGACACATATTTTTATTTAAAATTAGGTTTATTTGAAAATAAAACGTTTAAATTGCAACATAAGATTTTTTCTCAGAAACTAATTCTGTCATACAAAAATTCGTTGATCTTTCACGGTGGTGACGGCGTACCAACAAACGTTCAAACTCAAAAGTATCCGGATTTTTAAAAATTGAGTACGGGAGACATTTTGCTTCCTTAAAGGGTTTGAACAGCTCTCTAGCGCTATCGGTTGGCAAGTTATTACTAGAAAAAGTCCGAGGCACTATAGTGGGTTTGATTTCCTTAAAGGGTTTGCCGAAATTTTTCAATATGGTCCAACGATAGTGTGTCTAAAGCAGCAGTTTTTCCGCGGGCTAATTTCTTACGTATGTGTTTGGAAACGTAAATAGTTGTTTGTTGCTATGTACAATGAAATAGTTCGTTTTTACAATATCAGCAATTCCTTTAACATAGTGTCACCCACAACTAGAATAAGCAAAATTTTGGCCCGCATACCCCACTTGAATTCCGCACCCCTACTCTAATCTGTAAGACTAAAGATGTTTCTCCGACACAGTTGACATTTCGAAGATGATCGCTTCAAATTAAAAATAAGAAGAGACGAGACAGACAACTTGTGACAAGGTCAATTCTCTGGCAATACTAAACTTTATCTACGAACAAGATTCGTTTCACAGCCATGAATTAGACACTGGTTGCATCAGAGAATGCGTTTCGCTTACTAAGTAGGTATCACCAGCTCTTATTCAAACAGAACGTGATTCTTCCTCGATGAGACACAACGACAACTTCAGTAACATTGACAGCTCATATTCATTGAAATGTGGTTCAGTCATAACAGAAAGTAGGCTACTTCAGTCGTTTGGGTATGTTGCCACGAAGATTAACTGCAGCTGCTTTGGGGACAACAAATATTTTATAAGTG
>JGI24159J19872_10010761_pt1 | contig 12010 bp, 6 predicted proteins | sample Ectturendosymbi4_FD_19872 | JGI IMG/M metagenome (IMG submission 19872) | reverse complement strand
TTTGGGCAAACGGTTCTTCTACTTAAATTAAAAATTAGTTAACGTTCACGTAGAAAGCTGGTTCTTTCAGTAGCTGCATTTTCTAGACGCTCTCTCGAGCAGTCCTATCGAAATCTGCACAAGTTTTGTGGTTTTCGATGGGGAACAAAAATTTGCCCAAATTTACCCATGGTTATCTGAGGTGTGACAAAATTCGTTCATAAAGGTCCCTACTAAGTTAACCTTGACCAATTTGGGCAAAAGGTGTTGGTGCATGTAGGTTCACTAGTAAGCCACGCCAGCAACCTTTGACCAATGACAGCAAGGGAGTAGATCACACGAGTGCAAGCCCTGACAACGCAAATTAATTTGGCGCGAAATGGCTCCTGCTCAGCTCGTGGTTTTCATTGAGAAACAGGAAAGAGAATGTATGACACCTTCTCCGTCAGAGGAAAGAAATTGGATCCAAAAAGAGCCTGCAGCTTGTTGTGCACTGGTGGTGAAAGGTCAAAGCATTTTATTTAAGACATGATGAACCTTGTGCTTCTCTTTTCCTATTTGAAGTTTCTAGAATTTTGGCTTAGACAACAAAGGCTTGCTCCTTGTTGTGCGTGCACTTTTGGTAAAAAGCCAAAGCATTNTTTTGAAGACATGAACTTTGAGACAAGACAACGCTGTGGACCCTGTCCACCACCAAAANAGAACAAAACAAGGTTCACGTGCTAGCTGCCAACGATGGGGAGCACTTGTTTGCATTGATCACTTTCAAGTTTTCTCAAAGATTGCACCCTNGAATACTAACCTCGGGTGATTTCCACCCGGACAGGAAGGGTGGCCACGTGGTCCCTAGGTGAAAATCACCCGACATTATGGTTAATGTGAGTTCGGGTGAAAATCACCCCATGTTGCGGTTAGTGTGAGTTCGGGTGAAATTCACCCGGTGTTATGCTTAGTGTGAGTTTGGTGTGAAAATCACCTGACATTTTGGTTAGAGTGAATTTTTTGTTTCCCTGTTGATGCCTTGGATTGACAAAATGCCACTAGATTGTAGTTTTCGTATTTCAGTTTGGGGGGATTGGTGCATGTGAGACATGAAAGTCAATGGCAGTGCCGCGATTAATCTGATTGCCCAACAATTGTCATAAAGCATTTGCCCATTTTGGGCAAATTTACCTTATGTACCTGATTGTCGTAAAAAAATTGCCCATTTTGGGCAAGGTTGCTTAATGTGGCTGAAAATTGCAGTGAAAATAGAAAAATGTCATGTCTCAACCTAATTTACTTTTATTGCGGATAGAACCACAAGCTTGAAATGAGATTCTGTTTAAACCTTAAACCGACCGCCAATGACGTCTACTGGCGGAATTTTTGGATTTTTCTTTACTTTTTCGATCATTTGTTAAGAGCACNTCCCACATTTTTGTTTGGAAAATTGCTTTTTTTCTTCATCNTATAAAATTTTTCCAAAATCAACACGTTGTTTTTTTCTGATCAGATGAGCTTGAGAAGACTTGCTAAGTTGTACAAAAACCCGAGCGCGCGTCTAAACCTGTCAGTTAGTCCAGTTTAAGCGAATAAACAAAATCTGCCCATTTTGGGCAAGGACAACAACGGTGTTTGTGTTTAGAGGTTACTTGAGCAGGGCTGAAATGCATAACTTCTCTGTGCAAAGCTGGTTNTATTGGCGTGTTTGATGAGAAGTATAATCTTCTTTGGATTTTTTCCNATTTTTGTGCTGANTCTACCAACAGAAGCCCTTAGCCNTGCGACAGACTAAGTCCGGTGGGAATGCAACATATTATTTGCAAAATACCCCTCCATGAATTGCGCTGCGTAGTGTAGGCTAATCATTAGAAATCCTCAAGCCATCGCATTTGGAAACATTGTTTCTGGAAGCCTATGTTCACTACCCGAAAATCGTACGAAGATAAAGGAGTCCAACTATTAACGATGAAGTTTTTCGGTCGCCTTCGCGCAGAGAGCGTCCAGCAAAGTTCCGATGTCATTACTCATATACATGCTTTTTCACATGACTAATGATAGTAGTGAAACTTGTATCGCAGGGTTGGGAGACTAATCAGAGGTCCGTAAATACTTTTTAGCGCCACCCTAAAAATAGGTCTAAATTCTTGCAACCCAAACATTTCGTGAGCTAGTAATTTTGTGGAAAATAATTTACAGTTAAAAATCAATTTTAAGACTGCTATTCACCACAGCAATTTTCTAGCACAAAATTTTATGAAATTTAGCACGTAAAACAGTAAATGATTGCATTTATTCTGTCTAATGAGAATGGCAAATTTAAAATGTAAATTTAAATTATTTCGCGACCCACAGTGGAAGGTCTCGCGACCCAAACCTGGGTCCAAAACTTGGGTCGCGAGTCGCAACCCACTATTTGCGGACCCCTGGACTAGATGACCTCATGGTCTTTCACCAAACCTTTGTGACAAAGAATCAGTAAATATTATTTCTTGTGTAGAATTTGCTCTTAAATATGTTATAGCTTCTGGATTATATTCTACGAAAAGTTGTATGATCGATTGGCTTTTTGAACCATTACTTCATCACAAAGACCAATACACTACTGCTACTCAGGCCCGCAACCAGCTTGCGTCACCAGGAGGGGCGAAGAGTTTTCTGAGAGGGGTCCAAATTTTTTGGACTATGTCCAACAATTTTAAACGATGTCCAATACATTTTTCCAAGGGGGTCGAAAATTTTTCGAGGAGGGGCTGTGTCCCCCGGTTACGGGTCTGCTGCTACTATAAGGGATTAGGGAATTTGCCGAAACATGGTCGCTGCCAGTTACGCCAGATGCTCGTTTCTACTCTTCTAACAGTGGGCAAGTACTATTCTGATAGTGATCAATAATAATTTTTCGAGGCTGTCATCCTGATCTGTTTCATACGACGAAGAAAACCTTTTAATTTCACCACAAACTTGTCCATCGTCACTCATCACTTTTGGCGCACTAAAGTCCGCTGAGAAACTGATTATTAGCAGAATAAGGAATTAGTTACACTATCAGCTAGTGGTCACTCACGCTTCGCAATGCGTATCTATAGCGTGAGCACATTGCGAGACCCCAAGCTTTGTAACGTCTAACTATTGCTCTAGTTTATTTCCATGCCTGTAGAACACGGTGTACCGAGCTGCTACTGTGGATGCTGGCATAGGCGTCGGAAGGATTATGGGGGTCAATAATGGATTTTTCCTGGGGGGGCCAAAAGTGGTAAAATTTCATTTTTTGCCTCTCGAAACTAAGAAAAAAACCTCAGCTAAAATTTCATACGAAAATGCCAAATTTCAAAATCTAGGGGGTGCACCGAGCTGCTGATGTGAATGCTGACATGGGCGTCGGAAAGATTTTTTCCAGGGAGGGCAATAGTGGCTTTTTCCAGGGGGGTCAAAAGTGATGAAATTTCATTTTCCTTCTCGAAACTGAAAAAAGAACCTGTATTGCAAAACATTTCATAGGAAAATGTCAAATTTCAAAATCCAAGGTGCCAGGCCCCCGCTGCCACCCCCATAATTCTTACGCCGATGGATGGTGGTACGACTGTGCAAGAATGGAGAAAGCTGCATGGTTATTTCGCAAACCTCGAAAATTCATAAGTGTTTGCTGTGATGTGAAATGTGTTACTTTGCCTGTTAGAACTACCACTGAACTTTCTGCAATGCACCCGATCCGAACTAAAATGTTGGTGAAAAAATCACCATCAGTATTTCTGCTTGAATAAGTTGTTAATGGAGTGACTTTAGCTCCTACAGTCCCCTTTCTGGCTGCGTCTTTGATTTTATTTCCTGCATGCAATATATACTAAGTTTGGTGGCTTTTCATACATGCTGGTTATTACATCTCAACTTCACCTCAACTTTGTTTCTCAAACTGCTGCAAATTGTCAGACACCAGCATCAGCCAAAATTGTCTGTTTTAAGAATTCGTTGCATCTATAAAAGCTTCACAGTGAGGAGTTGTGATGCGTAAACCAAATCCAACTTGTGAACGATTGCGAGTTATCTAACTTTTTATTCCATTGGCAATTTACTATTGAAAGAAATCCTTTCACAGCCAAGAATTAGACACACCGATCTTATCAGAGCATATATTTCGCCCATCAGGTAAGCATCATCAGCTCTTATTCAAATAGAATCACAATGGAAATTTACTGCATATATTTACAACAAAACGCTCATACAAGTATGAATTGTTGAAAATCTGTGACGGTTCCTTACTATTGTGGTGAAGTTTGCAGCTGTGATGATTCAGCCCCTATTGCACAAAAAATGCGGCCAGTGATTGCCACAGAGGTGCCAGAGAGTGGATCAGACGCCACTTGCCGTGGGTGGTCAATTCTTCTTCCACAGAGCTGGAAAGGCTGATTTTTGTACATATCGGCAGACCAACATCGCTTGTCAGTGTATTATGTTACACAGGCCCGAAACCAGAGGGGTGCAACCGGGCAATTGCCCTTCCGAAATTTTCAAAAACATGTTTAATTGTTAGGTACAAGTAAAACAACAAATTACAATCATTTTTCCACCCCGAAAACAGTAAAACAGCAAATTACAATCGTTCGTCATCCCCGAAAATATCAGCTGGTTGCCGCCCCCATCTTTCTGAGGCAGCTCACGGATGAATTCTGCATTTAATCAGCGGGACTGCAGCATTTACCACCATCGTACAGTAGGAACTTGACAGACTTCGAACAGTCTGGTCTTGTTGTTTGTTCTTGGCACCACTTGCAATGAGTATAAGCCAGAGAAGTATGGCTCATTGTTTCATAATGATCAAGATCGCTACTTTTTAGGTGGAACATTTTTACGTTGTTAAGTAACAATTTCTATCTTTAACTTGTCTGTTTGAATAAGAGCTGATGATGCTTACATACTACATTAAGCGAAATATATACTCTGGTAAGATCGTAATGTCTGATTCTTGACTGTGAAAGGATTCTTTCGATAGACAGTTAACTCGTCGACCACTTCGATCTGCATAAGTAGTTTTTATTTTTAAAGTTACGTGACAAATTGCTTGAAGCCGGCATAAAATTGTCACTACCAGTAGTATTGTTCAAANAAGAGTGCAATGACCCCCCGTNCCCCCCCTGCAACGGCGACATTGGTTCAACTTTTACAGACACATTGAGGGATTATTTNTATGGTGTTTATCAGTGATGGAGTCAATACTATTTTCAATTAGAATCGTACTGCGTCTAAACTTTTTCAATTATTATTTTTTCTAAGTTNGTCAATGAAATCATAATTGCTTGAATTTTCATTATACTTCAATTTCGACTGTCAAAACAGAAAAGACAAAAATTATACTGAAATGCAGTACACATCGAGAGTAAATTCTAACGAACCTTACATCTCTTGATGACATTCTTTGGTTATTTTTCAGGCAAACCTTCTAAAAAAGCATTTTGCCCCTTGCACCTTTGGGAAAAAAACTGTTTGAAACAATCTGGTGTTTTGCTTGAACGTGCGCGTGAATACACACTTCACAGTTCACTTACCGCATTTATTCGATTGTAAGCCGCAGCTTATAAAGTTTTTTTCAATCATTTCGTGCGGTTTATGATCAAGGGCGGCATACAATCAAGGACGGCTTATATTTTTTAATTCTTTGCCTTATCGAAAGGTATAGATGACGCTCAGTCTTTCCTTGGCTACGTTTCTTTCGATCAAACTCTCTTTTCACATTTTATTATCCTCAGCATCACGTGCACACCCATCACAGGAGGGATTATGATGAACAGCAGGCTGGGGCGGATCCATCCAGTAAGTATAAGGGGGGGGGNGATTTCAGCAATATTTGGTGGTCAAGTCTCATAACGGCTTCACTACTGTTATAAAGATAAAGTAGCCTATACTTCACTACACCGCTGTGAAAAAACAGTGGACGGCAAAATGGCGCTATATCGCAAATGCTGTTTCCGAATTGTAAAAACTCATGGAAAATGAAGTTACTTTCGTAGTTTTTATGGAGGGCGATCGCCCCAATCTCCCCCTCCCCTAGATCCGCCCCTGACAGCAGGCAGTTGTAGCGGTGTAAGCATCATTACCAGGGTTGCCAGTTAAACGCGAAACGCACTAGTACGCGAATGTAACTCAGAGGCTGTTCAAGTGCGGCCCACAATCAAGGGCGGGTTACATTGATTTTTGAACACCATTTCGTGCGGCTTACATTCAAGGACGGCTTACATTCAACGGCGGCTAACAATCGAGTAAATACAGTATGCACCTATAATGCTTTTACTTTCACAGAAGCGGATTGATGTTTAGTCACTGGGTCATACGTTTGCCGTATCATAATCTGTTTTATAATCATTCTCGCATTCCGCTTGCGACTGTCGCATGCAGCTTGCGACTGTTTGTAAAATTCACTTGGGTTTGAAATATTGGAGCTTATAGAAATTGAAAAACTGATACAGCACGTTTGGTCCGCCACCATCTGTTTGTATCGGTTCAGCGATCTGCAATTTGTGGCTATTACCGNCTGTTTACATCAAAATGATGCAACCACGTTNATGCAAAATATTTNAAAAATAGGATTTCACGTTCAATTGCTCAGTGTTCTTTGCAGCTAGGCATATATTAAGTCAAGTATTGATTTTTGTATTGTTTTCGATGTGCACCCGCATGCCGTGAAGCTTTAAATTGGATCGTATTTGTCATCGCGTGAAGTTGCTGAAATGTACTTGCGCTTCGTGTGCTCAACCAACTGCCAAATGTATTTCAACTTTTGCCTGGGACGATTCTTTGTGTGAGTGCTGGATTCTTGCTTTGCGCACTGGTTTTCTGAATCGGTCGACTGTTTAAGGATTTAAAAACCCAAGCCCCATTTGCTTGCGCTGACAACACTATTCAGTGGTTATAATTGCATTGAGATAATTACACAGAAAAGTCGACGCCAAAAATATACGACGAAACGCTTTTTGATTCTGCAACAAACCTGTAGTTTGCATGAAAACGAAGTCGGCTGAGTTTTATTTTTGGAGGTGAATGGGGGAAACAATGACTTTTACCTAAGGCACAATTCAGGCCCGCAATCAGGGAGCGGGCAACCGGGCAATCGTCCCCCTCGAAATTTTCAAAATCATGTTTTGTCCACCCCCCGAAAATAGTGCAACAACAAGTCAAAATCATTTTGCCCTCCCCGAAAACATCAGCTGTTTGCGGCCCTGCACAGACTGATTGTGCGCCGTCCCTGGCCCGGGCTGAAAGGACCAGAAGTTGATAAGCATTTTGTACGCACATTGATTGACATGGCCGACATCGACACAATCAGTCGTTCAGTGGGCGCAATCAAGAGTGGTGCGCGCGCTTCCAGTCGAAGCAAGTAGCGCTTTTCCGTGTCAGTTTTTATATTGGCGACAAATAGCACGAGCACTAGACCCGATCAAAGAGATAGTTGTATAAACGGGCGCATGCTTTGCGTTCGCGTCTGCGCGGACGATGCCGTCTTCGATGCCGATCCGCTAATGCGTTGTTGAAGCAATGTGAAAACCATAACATTGCGCTTACTATTTCTGGAGAAGACGTTTAATCAAACTGAATTGATATTTGTTGAACGCTATGATTGACAACGGAAATTTTTTTATCTTTGTCTGGTGATAAAGTTTTGATTAGCTTCGTAACAGTTGTGGAACTCGTTCACCAAGCAATGTCGAATTTCCTGAAACGAAATTCCAATAAGACTCTGAGACGGGGTCGAATTAAGGCGAAATTGTGGACTGATACTGCAGTGCGAAAAATAATTATTTTTCTCGTCCTTGGTGCATGTTCATTCGACACTCATTCACACTAAGCTATAGCTGTCGAGGTTATAGCGCCGCAAGCAATTATAAAATAAATTAATATAAAATCGTCTGTTTTCATCTGGGCCTATTTNAAGAATGGGCGTAATTAACATCAGTAGCANNCACCGGCCCTGATGTTAGTTATCACTACAAAAGGCGATGTCAGCGGTAACTAAAACAGCCTTGCCTGAAAATCTATCTCGTGACACAGTCCTGGCTCATCAAACAAAGTGTGCTCAGAAAAAATTGGATGAAGCAGGCAAATGCAGGTTTAATAATAAAAGCTGCAAGAAGTCTACAATATTGAATTAGAATTCAACTTTTATGTCGTTTCACTTTGTCATTTATTTTGGAATGGCATGCCATCGATTCCAACCATTTTCCAAAAGAGCTTCGCTGTTAGTCAAATCTGAGGCATTTCGGCAAAAAAGCGACCACCATCGTAGCCACGTATAAGCCGTCACACTTAAATTAGTCAGGCGAGATAATCCACTTGAGAGAATAAAGATCAATCCAATTTGTAGCCTCGCCAAATAACCTGTATCTTCAAGCAAAAGGATTACAGCTCGTTATGGCAAAATGTTCAAGGAAGTTGTAGTTGTTTCTCGCAGCTGGTGCTGTTTCTAACGAAAACGGACATCTGGNTGCATCCTTTGGTGATTGAAATGTGNGTGTTGCAGTCTCGAAATTCACACGTTTTCTAGTATGCGAACGTGCGAAAACAATGAAACTTGTATGTTGTATAAAAGTAGATGCCCTAACTAATCAGTTATTTATGATACGTTGCTCACCTAGAGAAGACATAGTGTTTGTCGATCGTTAAAAGTGGCTATACATTTAGTGACGTGAGTTTTGTAAGAATTGAAAGTACTTAATGCTTTTTACTCGGTAAAAGCACCTGTGGCATCTTTCATCTTTTGCTCTAAGTTACAAATGGAATGCAATTTATCTAAGATCACTTCGAATCTTGACATACCTTAATGTTATCAAATAACGCTCTATTTGGTCAGTCCGCGAGCAGTCGAGTAACCAGTTTCAAACCTTTAAAACATGTCTTCAAATATTTCAAAAGAAGCTACAGTCATACTTGGTACCGCATGGCATTGCTTCATGCTGTTAAGACTCTTACGCTCTTTTCTGGGTCGAGTTACGTGGTTTGTTCAAAATAAAAGTAGTTTATAGGAAAGTCAGTGGAAAAACCTTAGTCAATGTCAAATTTAAACCAGATTGATTGTGATCTGGCTTTAGCAGCACCTTCATTTTCTATTAAGATTTTAAGTTATTAGAACTTATTTTTAATGTGAATGCAATCGTGGTCAAATGCAGTGACCCAGCAGTATAAGGCTAAGGTGATCACGCTACAACACGACGATTAATTTTTGGTGACACCGTGAAGAAGCTATGTACATGACAAAGAGAATTAACATCTTCGAAAGCAAGTTTAGGAAGAACTGCAGCTGTAAGCAGCAAATTGAGGTCTTCTTGTTTTGCAGATAATGACGCTGCTGCAGAGGCCCTGTTGTGTACTTTAAATTCGGCTGTTACCGCTATTGGAACAAGTAAGGTGAGAGTTTGATGAAAAGGCTGTAGTGAGACAAGGTTTCAATGAGATTTTCAGCAAGCATTAAAACGTAAAACAAAAACGTTATCGGTAAATATTGAGCTAGCTGCATGGGGTGCAGTAAAAGTGCTGCGGGGATGGCGCGTATCGAGTACCGCCCAAAATCCATGCAAGACGACGATTGAGATCTGCCACAGTTTACTGGGTGCAATACTTGCCATTTGTTTGTTCAACAGCAGACGATCGGTGCAAGTGCATTGTTAACAGAATTTCCAGGCCGCTGCAAACTCAATTAGTTTTGGGCGGCGGCGTTCAAGCCTAATACGTCACGCTGAGCTCGCTACGACCATTTGACGGTGTTTGCTAAAAGGGGTTGCTCAGTTCACATTCTCGCCAGCGTTGCCATCGCTTCAATAACGTCTTTTAATAGGCGACAAACAAATCGAGAACATCAGTAAATCAAACCAACTTCTACTTTCTTCAAAACGGGCTGCGACAGCAGCGCGCAGTGCTTTTACGGTAACTAGTGTCTTTCCGTTTGCGAGTTGCTGCCCCTCACTGCCCAGGGACGGCATGAATGTCTGATTTGTATGACTGACGCGGGACGATAAGCTGTCGCTGCAAGAAGATCAGATGCAAGGACAATGTAAAAGATTGCGGATCAGTGTGCCTCGTTTTTAACTTGACAGCCTGGTTTTTGCCAAATATGCTTTTCGAAAGCAATGGATGGTTTCATTTTCTTGCATCTTGCCTAGACAAAGCAACATTTTATGTAACCTACTAACAGAGTGCTATTGATTTTTTATCGTTGCTGAACACATTCCTAGNCTCCTCTGGAAAAAAATCAAGNATGAAAAAGTACCACTAAACATCAAAAACAAGCCTTTGATGCAGAATTTATAGCAAAGCATTAACAGNTCCCATGCAGGAGCAACCTCAAGCTTTTGAGTTTTAACAGTGCTGGCACGAAAGTCCTGTTGCTTCGGCCGCAAAGACATTTCCTTTATCCAAGTCGCAATTTAATTCACTGTGATTTCTATCTCGTGCTTCGCAACATGTACAGACTGCTTGCTTGTTCGGTTTCGCAGTTTCGACCCTCTTTGTTCGCGCAAGTATGATCACGAGTCAGTTTGGAACCGGTTGCCATGAGTCACCAGAGGCGTAGCCAGTGGGGCAGGGGCCATGCTCCCCACCGAATTTTTAGCATACCTAGTCATTTTGTGCGTTGAGAGGAGGTGTCCCCAACAAAATACTGTTGCTCGCCTAAATTCAAAAATTCCCCCCCCCAAATTTGGGCTGGCTACGCCACTGCGCGTCACCGATCACTGGCTAAGGTCTCTGGCGAAACAATCAAAATTCTTGAAAACAGTTTTCCAAAATTTTTTAAACTATAGTTTAACCTAACCCTGGTTGGATAAATTCGCCTTAAACGCAACATCGTCCTCAATATCATAGAATTTCAAGAGTGTCTTTCGGTATATTGCAGAGGTTCCTAAACTTTTTCAGTCTTTGGCGTTAGTCATTGATACTCGCGCCTCACCTAACGTCAAAGTCAAACACAAAAACGTAACATTGATTTATTTTGCCACTATCCTGCTATTCAACCATACATTGCTGCTACGCTTGCGCCCCCGTTGACTCCCCCCAGTTTAATAACCCAAGGCTTAGTGCGTTGCGTATAGACTTATACTGATTGTGAATCTCTGCTTAATAACACAAAAATCTCCGATTTGGGGTTGAGGACGTCATGGCGTTGTCCGGCTCACGGAGCTTACAAAACTGTCCTGTCAAGTCCCGTTTATCAAATAAAGCTGTGTTGTTTCGATAGACGCTGTTGCGCTTATTTGCGCATATTCACTCAGAATCAAAATGCATTGCTGACGACGTTAATTTCTCGAGTTGGTATTATCTAACAATGCATGTTTGTGACGACACGCAGTGATCCGTTCCGGTTTATTTAGCGGCACCTGTCCCTCAGATCTGCAAGGCCAGATTAGCGCGCAGCCACTATTCACAACGTGGTTTTGAAAATTTATTGGCGATTTGACACAGTTCTGTCACTATATAGTGCTTTGATTGCCTGCTATCCAGCTACATGCATAAATAACGTCCTTTCTGCGTTCAGCTCGCTGGTATGACACGCGTTGTGACGACGTGAGTATTCAGGAAAAGAAAATCCACTGAACATCTCACGGCTGCAGCGGGCAAAATGTCCAAGGAGGCGAGCGCTTTTGGAAAACAAATAAAAATTGCCAAGGCCACTTGGCCCAAAAAATTGGTCAAAAAGTGATGTTTTCGTAAAATTCAACAGGCCAGGCGCAGCCGGCCTGTTCACTGCCGCCTGGTTGTGTCCCTCCTGGCGACGCATCTCTGAAGAGTATAAGTTGATGTTGAAACATTACTTATTCTCGTACGCTTTGATTGAGAAACTATGCTTTCGCTGTTGTGTGCGATCAAGATCGTGCAAAAATGTTTGAAGAATTCCGGATATGATTTTACACTTCGCTTTCTTGATTGCGCCCATATGGGCCATTGCACATACTGCATAAAGCAACAACGGCACTGCCTGAGTTTTGACTGGTAAGCCTAGATTTCGTTTTGCCCAGTAGTGATTAATTGAACAACACCATAATGTAATTAACAGATTTTGACTTAGGATAGG
>JGI24159J19872_10010756_pt1 | contig 12013 bp, 9 predicted proteins | sample Ectturendosymbi4_FD_19872 | JGI IMG/M metagenome (IMG submission 19872) | reverse complement strand
TCACCTTTCAATAAATGTAATCATCATTGTGGTATCATTTAAAATCCTGGATTTGTACCCAATCGCTTTGTTTCAACAATTGTGAAACACCCTGTATTCTTCTAATTTTTTCAAGTCCTTGAAATTTCGTTACTGTTTGTTTTCTTTGATTAAAAAAAATTACAGTTAACTGTACAAGTGCCCTGCTTATTTTATTTTTAACTTTTTTGTAGATTTTTCAAAGGAAAAGTAAAGAGTGGGTTTTTTGGTGGGTTTTATTGTTTTTTTTTGAGTGTTTTTTTGGGTTGTTTTTTTTTACAACAACCCTGTATTTCAGTGTTTGTTCTTTTTTAGCAGTACTTGCCCGTATGTACTAACGCTTTTTCCGTGTTGTCTAATGAGGTCATGTTTTTGTTTTTCTGGTTTACTACAACTAACCTGGGTGATGTGGACCTTGATTCTCAGATAAGCGCATAGATATAATTGAAATTTATATCAACCGTTCAGTACTTCACAGGCAGTGACTTTGAGCAGAATCTGGTTTTCTGAATCACTAGATTTATACGCTGGCCAGTTCAACCAAAATTTTGTTTGAGGGTCACTCACAATTTTAGCGTATGGCCAGTTTAATTTTAGTGGCCCTCAGCAGGGTTGGTAGATACTTCAGTGCAATGGCCAGGGAAACTCTCGTAAACGGCCAAAGCTGCGTACTTACGGCCAAACGTGGTTTTTGTTTAATGTTATGCATAATATTTTCGTTTACATAAATCAGCAAATCAATATTGTCTGGCTGACCAGATTTTCAATCATAAATTCAATTCAGGCTATCCTGCTAGAGTACTCAGCGAATTCATAGTCGTTAAACCAAACAACTTTTAACTAGCCTTACTTTGGAGTGGACATTTTGAAGCTTTGAATTCTGGAATCGAGTAGTACATGCAAATTAGGCCAAAATTCGGCCAAACTTATAAAAATACTCACAAAAGGCCCAACAAAATATTTGCGGCCAAACCACTTCTGAAAACGGCTAAATTTTTGCAGTTTGGTCGCAAAAAAGCCAAGTACCTAACCCTGGTCCTCAATGCCACCACTTCATCACGTTTGTACTGCGCACTAGCAGATTTCCTTATATCCATTGGCTTCTTAGTGCAAAACTGATTTCCAGTTTTCTGACTTCTGTCGCTGTTGTTACCTTTGACACTGAACTTACAGGCAGCGGGCTTCTTTGCTGTGCAACGAACCGAAAAAACAGGTTAGTCTTGAACCGCAGTATTCCAAGTTTGTCAGTCAACATATAACGTACTGCGTACATTAAAAAACTTCAGCATCTTTATTGTTGGGTATCAATACCTTCATTTCACCCTATGCTCAAAATAACAACCAAATAAATCATTTCTCTTCAAAGATTTCTATATGTTACTTACCAATGCAGAATCAGTAGACAGAGTTGCGTTTTAACAATCATCATCAGCATTTGACCAGCAGCACAAACATGAAACCCGCTCTCGTGCACGACCGGCGAGTTGTTTCAACGTTATCAGCTAACATTGGTATCCGCGTGGGTGGACATGTCAGGACGATTGATTCTCCTGGGAAAGTTTTTTCCTGACGTGCGACAACTACTTTAGGACTTTTCTCGCTAGTTTTTTTCTGAGGAAACAAATGTTTTGTGAAATGCGTGAAAAGCATCAGCAAAACTTTGGAATTTACGGTTGAGTTTTAAAAAATCCGAATTTTATTGGTGTTTAACGTGTGATGTTACTCTGAACTATAAGGTGGCTTTCTCACTACCTCAGAGTATCGCTACTTACTTCGAAATGGCGAGTGTTTGCACAAACTAAATTTATATTGCTCATTTGCAGCTGCAGAAACAAGAGTTGGCACACCCAACAAGCCCAACACAAACGTTGCCGAAGACAGAAAATACGATTTACTTGTGGATGAAGTTCTACGGCTGCAGTCGCGTATGGAACCTCTTCGGTTGTCCACTATGAGTCAGACTAAAAAGAATGCAGCGTTTGGCACTCCTATGGTGTGTGATTCATATTTCTGTTAGGTTGTTTAATGTCATTGTACTGTTGTGTGTATGCACATTCCAAGTTTTGCTGACATACAAGACTGCGGATAAATATCCTAAGATGTTTTTATAGGTTTCAAGAAAAGAGCAAAATAAACAATAGCACAACAACTAACGATTTAAATGAAATCACATCAAATGTTTTTTTTTGAAAGAATTTTTGAACACGTTAAGAAAGCATTGAAAAGTTCTGTTAGGTACAAGATAGGCAATGAGGCCGAGCTTTTTATATTAAAAGGGGCATTCCAAATTGTTAAACATCCCTTCGTCTTTTGATTTCAACAACGTCAGGCGTTTCGCTGATAATTAACCATATTGCATTTTTTGCAGAAACGTGCGCCATTTAACGAGACTGTTATATTGTTTTTCTAACCGAGCCGAGTTTCTTGCTTGAAGATTTTTTGCTCGTAACAGATGAGACCGCCTGTTGCTGGTTACTTTTTGTTTTGCATTGTTTGCAGTTACAAGCTGATCCAAGCACTAGCATGGAGTACATCTTGTATACTTAAATCGTTGTGTTTGTGATCTACATTGTAGTTTTACAATTAGAAACTAAGTGGCGGTGTATTTTGATGGATATCACTAAACTTCAAAATTTTTTATCCTTCTTTTTGGTTGCTTGTTGGTGAGTTATCAGGGAAAATTTCGCTACTCCTAATCCTGAAAACAATGAAGGTTTACTGATTGTGCTAAACCCGCTTAGAGTTACTCTCCAGTTGGTTTTGTCGCAGATTTTCTTTATGCATTTTGACGTTGTGCAGTCCCGCTGTTTTGCTTACGTGCGTGTATGTATGGACTCATTTTTGCTCTTGCATAAGCTACTGTGTGACATTTTGCGACTAAATGAGTTAGATCTTCGTGTTAGAGATTTTCTGAAATGAACAGCATCTAAACAAGAAGTATAAGCGGTTACAAGGTCGTCGCCGTGAAAGTTGCGCCTTCCTTTTTATCAGACAATTATTCTCAGCGTTTATTGGAGAAACCAATGACCGCAGCGTTTGGGGCAAACGAATGTTGTTACACATAGCACACGCCTTCTGTTGAATTCGTCGGCTTGCTATCGTGGAAAACGACAGCAATACCATCAATGGAAATATTCGCCCAAGAGCTCGAAGTCCTCCTTCCGCCAGACTCAAACCAACCTGTTGGGAAACCATATTGGATTGTTCACCCTCTACCGTCGAATGAGAACTTAACGAACTCCCGATATAGGTACTGTGAATTGCGCGGAATACTTTCTTACGGGTGCATAATGTCAGTACCCACGCTGAACAATCGTAACTCACGTGCTTGTCGATGCGATCCTTCGAAATGTTGTACAGTAAACTAGGGAAGCGTAGTTGTTTGTCAAGGTTAAACGTGGTTGCGTATTAAGCATTGTGACGATCATGACTATTTTGCGATTTGAATTTTGTAGAATTTGAGCTCTTTATGATCGCGTCAGTGTTTGAAACGTTACTCATACATTAGGACGATTTCGACGATTTCGACCACATGAAAGTTCAGTGAAGACAATTTAGCTTTTTGTCGTCGCAACTAACAGTACTTCCTGAAAAACTCATTCAACGTTTTGCAATGCACTCTTGCCAAGGACGTGTGATCCTCACAACGCCTGCTAATTAGCGTCGTTTTGATTCTAAAATAAATTGTTGCTTGCTGTGTTTTCTCAGACCTCCTCCTCCGGAAACTGCTGCCGAGAAGCTCGTTCATCGTTTGCTCTCGATGTTTCACCCTCGTCCGTTTGTGACAATGAGATTCGCACCACAAGGTTGTGTAGCTGTGGTTCGCGCCGAAAACTCTCTGTACATGGACATTTACTTCAGGTGCGGGCACAGCGTGTGTTGCAGTAGTGCGTTTTTTGCATATCAGTTCATACGAGATGTTCTGTGATTGGCGGAAGCGTGCATTTATTTTCGTGACAAGGGCTTGCAGACAAGTTTTAACCACCGTCCGCACAAACCAACTCAGTAGAAATCGTTTGTTCTTCAGACAAGCACAACAAGCTTGTTTTCTTTCACGGTTACTTTTCGTGAGAAGGTTATGCGTTATTGCTTTGCTTGTTGCGGGGGTTTTCTTGCATAAAAGGTGATGGGCTCTTTGCTTCAGTTCTTCCTACAGTTTTAAAGTCACCTTCACTGCGATGTTAGGAGTGAGGCAAACGAAGCGTTGGCATTTAGCTCCTACTTTTTAAAAAGCCGCCAGTCTTTCTTTTTCAAGATAAAGCAAATGTCGTTAGAGCTGTAGTGATTGCAGGAGCACCAGTTACGCTGGTAGGCTTTTCCTCGACCTTGGCTGGCGCGCTACAATTGAGCAACCACGAGTCAATTTTCGAACTTCCTTTTGTGCTGGGATTTTGCTTTTTGCACAGTCTCCGTGTTTTCTGAGCAGGAAACTTTCGTTCGAATTTCCGCGATCGTTGAGCACCGTTGTTGAATAAAGTTGACAGCAAAGTGTAAAAGAGGTGGCTTGCATCCGTGTATCTGAATTCACTGCATTATTTATTCTTGTTGAGCGTGAATGCTAGGAAAGGGTGGAATGCTGAGCTGTAGATGCCTATTGTTTCTGAGACGCCAAATTCAAGATATGTTTATATCTGCGATGTTTTATTCTGGGACGTCAAGATCACGCATGTAGACCCAGTTGATAAAAAATATTAAAAGAGATTACCCTCATTGTTCTTATTCGTGAGTAAGCTTTAGGAGTTAACCATGCTTACACTATTCATGGTCATGAAGAGATTTCTTTATAAAATCTAGTTAAGCTGTGGCTTGTTTCTGCATTACGTGTGTTTCGGTAACAATCTTTTTTCTTTATGGGGAATTTTTACCTCGACTATGGTCTCTGACATTGTAAGTCCACCGCTGCTCCGTTGTCACTCAAAATCCGGCTTTAAAGTTTGGAGGCTGTTGAAAAAACCGGCACACAAACTGTTTATGACGGCAAGTAAGTGTAATAAGTTCACGCAAAGATAATCTCATTTACCACAGAACGTGGTATATACTTCCATGACTGGGAATATCCTGCTGCCAAGCATACAAAACATGCATACTTTGAAGGTGTGCGGAATACTACAAAAAATCATGCAGTGTATCCATACGCATTGTAAACAGCAAAGAATTAAACTACCCACATCGTGAAAACGTGGATCTTCTGCCTGGGAGAGGCAACACATTTTCATCAAGAACAGGGGAGTACAATTTCGGACAAAACGTTATATGTCGACCAGCTGCGATCATACAATGCAAGTTTTTTTGCAAACATATGTTTGAGCTGAAGTTGGCTGTTCCTTAGACTAGAGGAATTCCTCCCTTTACATCATTAAATCAAACTATTATACTTTCTCAAAACACTTACAACTCAACCGCTCCTACAATTGCAACGATTATTAGGTGGGAGAACAAATTCGTGCACACAAGTAAAGATACCCGAGCGAAAATCTTATCACTCCTTGTTAACTGCCATGACACAGTACGAAAGAAATTATATGTCTTGTTAAGACGTTGTCTGGTGTAATGTAATCATGTTCCAGGTTTGATGCATCTCGCAGTGGAAAAAAACAAACAACCGCGTTTACACGTTGGCTGTTTTTTCATGATGAAAGATCTTTAAACGTAATTCTATACGAAATTTTTATTACGATCTAATTATATAAACTGCTGTCAGAAAATATAAATATTATTCGTTTGTGTGGTATGGATGTTTTTGTGATTTGAATTAGTACAGTCGGCGATAAAAAGAAGATTCGTTTTAAACTTATGGCAAGGCAAGTGTTTTTCCTACACTTATTAATTAACAGGCTTTGCAGCTAAAGTTTGTGAGTTGCGTACAGTCGGCGATTTCACTCATTTTGATCAACGACGTGGTTAAAAGCTTACTGCTTTTGACTGGGACACGAGGCCTTGACTCGGGTTGATCTCAAAACCCAACCCTCTTGCGAATAACTGACGGATGACTAATGTGTCGATCCGTTGGAAATCACAAATGCACCCGGCAAGTTTGCCGCATACATCCGTCAAGTTGATGCTCTTTTGTTGCATCCTTTTGGCTGATTTGGATGGTCGTTGTATCGTCAGTGCGGTTATTTTGTGCATTATATTTTTGGGGAGTGGCCGCACTGTATTGGCTGGGATTAGTTTTAGTTTTTGCTTTTTAGAAACTGACTTAATTGAAGATATGCTTTTCGACTGATCCTTATTTTTTAAATGGCTTGAAGTATTTTGTCTTAACTCAGTTTTATTGATTCGATGATAAAATGCAGTTTTGCGACTTTTTCAGATTTCACTGCGAATTTCAACTAAACGAACCGCCGCGAAAGCCTTTTTGGTTCACACCGTCCCAGTTTACCGGACACATCGTTATCTCGCGTGACGCCAGCCACGTGCGACACTTTAATCTTTTCGTGCCAAGCGAAAAGTGAGTACCTTTCGTTGAATTGAGACGCCTTCACCCTTTTTCAGATTGCCGGATGATGATGTATTGAGTAGAACAGTCGAAAGCCGATCTTAAAACACTAGTCCACATTACGGCAAGCTGAACAGGTTCAACCACTGTTTGTGTACAGTAATACGTTTAATACGCGCCGTTAAAAAGAGCAGCGTTTTCTTTTCCTTTTAAGACCATCAGCTTTGTCCATTTGAACATTTTTTACTGTGGCGCGGGTCGCAAGCTAACATCCACCTTTGCTAGCAAGACCTTACGATGTTTGAAAAACCTGCTCAAATCCAATCGATGTAGTGTAAATAAATCTGCAAGGATTGTGGGCAAGTTACTTCACGCGCAAAATTCAGTTCGTTTATAGGACAGGTGAGCTTGAGTTAAGTGATAATCTGTCAATATTTTAATCGTTTGGTTTTATGCGTGGGGTTCGTGCGTCGGGAATTTATACAAGCAGTGAACCACTAGTTTATACCACTCCTCTCAGAAAAACTAAGAACATCAATTTGACCAGACACAGACTGACTGACACTTGTGTGGTTGCCGATTAAAATCACCAACAATATCACAACCTTGCCTTTGTTGCAAGAGCTTTTGTGGAGCAGGTCATTTTATACCTTGCAAAAAGCAGCGAGCTTGCTTTTTTCATCACCCAATGTGTCTATTACGGTAGTCAGACTGAAAAAGTTTCTTTTCTGGCTTCAGTCGGCTGAACGTTGATATGGAGTGGGAAACGGAGGAAGGAGACAATAACATGGAGGTTGATATTGGATATTTACCGAAGCTGGAAGTCAGGAGCATTGCTCCATCGAGTCCTGTTCAGTTGTTGAATGATGATGGAACTCGGTTGGATAGGAGGTAGGGTATTTTCGTTGTGGCGTTGCAATAGCTCGTGCTACAGCGGCTGAAACTCTCCCTGAAACTCCAGCGTATGATACCTTCCGCCCATTTCACAGCATCACCGTTGTCTTATCTCAAGGCCGCAATATACGAAATTCCAACTTTGGAACCCGCAGAAAAAAACTGCGAACGTATAAATGAAATCCCATCCTTTAATATTCGCAACAAACGATTAAAAGATTTCTCAAAATTATCAGACTCTTCACTTCCCATCGTATTTTCGTGCGTTGAAGAAAACAAAGTGCAAGCAGCGTTTCGTGCTTAGCAGATTTGAGCCGCGGAAGGTCGCAAAGCGGAGTCAAGCAAGTCGCTGCGCGGCCATCGAAGCTGTCGGGATGTGTCATAACATCTGCGCGACAGCCCACAATATAACGGGAACGTTGCTTGGTGCGAACGAGTTTGCGGACGAAAAAATGCCGCGAAAAGAAGGCTTTGCAGTAAATTGAACAGCGAGACCGAACCTTTGTCTCTTTCTGCAAATTGTTACATTTAGTATTTTCCATCGTGTTCACGATTTAGTGGCTTGGTCAGCGTGTTTCCGCAAGAAATTTCGGTTGCAGTCAATGTTTTAATCCTGCTGCTGCAGATCTACACGAAATGCAAGTCTTACATCGGTGTCGTTGCCCGTTGAAACGGCCAATACCTGCGGTGCCTGTATATTCTGCAACTATTTCATTTTGGTGTAGTCGCGTCGTGTTTGTATATTCTGAAAATATTACATGGACAAAAGAATTTTTGAACCCGTCGTCGATACCACTGCGTTATTTTCAATGCGACTGATGCGGTCGGTCGTCCGTGAAACTGCAGTCTTATTATTGAATGCTGCTTGCTCAGAGAACTTTGGAAAAGCGGACAAGATATTGAACTTAATTTCGATCGAATTTTATGGCGTGCCGAGCTGTCAGAAAAAGAAGTCAGAAGTGAAATGGAGAAAGCTTTTTTTCCATTCAAACAAGTGAGTTTCTGGCGTTTAAACGTGCTTCGACGGTTGTGCTTTGTTGCCTGGCCGCTTGGAAGTGGTTTTTGCTCGCTATAAAAAATGTATTGAACTGCAGAAAAAATAGTGGTGTAGATTGCTTAAATCGGCACGGATTACTGATCAATTTTCGCTTTTCAAACCCGTAAGAAAGTGTATGCTTTTGAAATACGACGGATAGTACATTGTCAGAAACTGTTTCACCGAAACCATTTCGTACCAATCGATGATTTTAAACTGTAGAAGTTACACGTGGCCTTCTAGATTTGAACCTGTCATCGATGCATTTCCACACAGGCCTTCCAGATTCCAAACAATTTGTTTGTTGCCATTTCCAATAGGTCGACTACTTGCCCTTCGAGGACGCCTTCAAGCGAGCAACCGTGGAGAAGAAGCTTGTCCATCAGGTGGTGCTGTGGGGCGCACTTGATGACCAGTCCTGCTGAGGTTCGGGGCGGACTCTTCGAGAGACAGCTCTCGAGAGTTCGCCCGTCGTTCTTCTGCTAAAGGAGAAGTTCGTGAGGTGCGGCGTGCAATGTTGCGATTTTCAACCTCACTGATATTCAAACCGGTTCCCTATGTTCAGCACTTTTGATTATCGGTTGTTCTTTACATATTACGCGTAACATGTCATAACCTGGCCGTGATGAAATTAAACGTTTGCTAAAAAGGTGAGGTAGTATTTTGTAAAAGTATTTTTCCGTATATGATTGTAATACAGGCAATTAAACCGGAGAAAAGTGAGAACTTACATCTTACAGAAAAAGAAAACATCTCTTTACAAATACAGCAATACGGCAACACAACCGTTGAAATAAAACAAAAGTTCCCCCGTGTTCATTTATTGCCTTAGCGCAGATATCCGTGGTTATGTTGTCACAAACTTGCAGTTTGTATCAACGACTGGTGAAAAGTTCACGCAAACGGCAGGTGTAATGAAGGATATGTATTGTATTTGCTCGTGAACAAGTCTAACGAGACAGTGGCTTCAACCCACGTTGGCGAATATGGCTTGTTCCGTGTCGCGGGAAAAAAATGCTGACGTGTCGGCCAATCATGAACACAACAATTGCTGTCGTTTTATTTTGAAGATGTGAATCATGAATTGGTTTTGGAGCTTCCGTCGGTTGGGTTTATATTAGATTTTTACCCCTCTTTAGATAACCCTTTTTCCAACGATTCAAGTATAGCCGTTCCCCTAATCGGTTTCTCCGTTTTGCATTAAAAAAGTTGTTTCCTGTCAGTCAACGTCCGTTTTTATCTCTTTTATGATCGCACGTTTTCTTTAGAAAAAAGCAAAACACTCAATATTAAACGTCCATTTAATTTAGCATTGCGTAAATGACAAATATGGCGAAAAACTCCTCTAGAGCCAGAAATGCATAAAGTAACGTGAATATTGGTCGAAACTTTCAGCTACTAGATTTCTGCGACTTCCGCAAATATGTTAGGTAGAAAAGGTGAAAAATCACGCACCTTAAATTGACCGGGGCACCCGAGTAAGACTGAAATAAACGAAAACGAGTAAAGTGCAGAAAATTCACTGCCATCAGATCCAAGTCCCAGCCAGATTCGTCTTTGTCATGCCGTGTAGCTCTTATTTCAAGAACAGCTTTGTATTCGCGAAAAGTTCTTGGAATCATGTCAGTTGGCTAAAACACCAGACACACCTTAAATGCAGGCACTGCGTTTTTGCAGCATGTTACACCCATCCCTACAATTTTTACGTCGCAGCGCATGAAAGCGTATGTTAAACTTTTCCCAAATTATTTCTGCAAATCGAGTGTGTCTCGGTGTACTGTTCAACTAACAATATAAAAGTCGCCCTTCTTTTCTGAAAATGAGAAGCGTGCTCCTGTTCACATTTTTGTCCTCCAAAATTACTTGAACGACGGTGATTATAAGCGCTAAATGATTGTGCGATCCGACTCGGAGACAACAATTCGTTTTTTTGCTGCAGATAGCTTTTTCTTATAACTATGGCAGTAGGTATAACCGGAATCTAACTAACAACATTTTCTCTCATTTACTTTTGGCTGCTGCACCAACCTAGTGAACGACCGTGCTGCCAAACTGACCGAAACTTGGGGTTCAACTTCACCAGAGCCTGGCGAATGCAACACTGTCCTCGGTTTGATTTTACAGTGCAACGGCATGCTCAATAATTTGAGGTTACCAATACTAGCAGGCTTGTCCATGGGATATGTCAGAAGACTTGAAATTTGTCCCGTGTCCCGTTGGGAGATTGTCATTATAGGATTTAGATCTACCTAGCAAAACGTTATGGTTTTGTCTTTCTTCCACCTGTTGATTGAAGCACATGGCATTTTAAGATTTTTTACAGTTTTTCAGAACTGTCGTTTGTGTCCCGTCCTTCCACTTTAATCTCTGTGGTGCACTGATGTCTTGTTTTGCTAGTAAGAAGCTTGTTGCCTCTTTTATTTTCTGGCCAGTGCGTAAGTAATTCTGAGGTCATATAGCAGGAATATGCTGAAATTTAATGCCTCTATTAAACGCTCACAGCACAGTGAGTATTAAATGTAGAGGCTCAGTGACATGGCGCGGTAATACGAGGCCCCGAAAAAAGGTTATGGACTAGAAAAAGCTCAACCGGATTTCCACCCAATTGAGTTTGGGGTAACTTAGCCACGGCTCTATCATGGCGAGACATGCACATGATATAATGTACTTTGTATCACTAGTTTCGTGGGAATCCCATGGGATGGAATGGATGGGACCAGAGTTGTACGTCGGGCCCGGTTCGGGCTTAAGTTAGTCAAAATATTTCGGGCCTGCAAACCAAAATTTTTGTATAACATTGGAAGTAACGATTTTTTTCTTTCTTGAAGTACATTTGTTGTGCTCACTGCGGTGACTTCCGTGAGTGAAGTGTTTATGATTTCTCTTCAGCTAATTCTGTTTGCAAACACAGCTGCGTTCTTTTGTTCTCTACTGGGATTAGTGTCATGCTCTTTTTTAGAAAGCACGGCGGTGAGGAAATTAGCACGCGATGGCAGTGCGTCGAAAAGATCATTCACTTTACGCGACTCTTCGCTTGTGTTCAGACGCGATGGCCTACAATCCGGCTTTTCATCCTGTCGCGCTGTCCTAAATCGTTCCTTAGTGCCTATAGCGCCATCGCGGTAGTTTCGTGATGGTTTGTTTTTATGTTGAGAAACATTACATTACGCAGTATTAGCGTTGACTAACAAGCTGAGTTTGTGCTTGTTTAAGTTAATGTTTTGGTCAAGGTGATTGGTATTTTGGGTGTGATAAAATCGTGTCCCTGCAGCTACACTCGCACACTACGTTTTTTGATACCCCACAGTTGCGCATATCTTGACTCACTCCGTAACTTTGGCTTTCAGGCTAAATCGGGCTTCAAAAACAAATGCCGGGTTCGGGCTTCAAAATGAACCCCATTTACAACTCTGGATGGGACAGTCACAAATTGCCATGGGATGGGACAGAAAAAAGTGTCCCATGGACAAGCCTGCAGATTTCTGTATCTATTATATAGCTTCGTCATGTTCAGCGATGGATATGTCCCCATCTGTGTTAAGGATTTGAGGTTAAGCGAAAAATAGCGCGAATAACCTGTTCCTTTTAGGTTTCAAATAGTGGGTAAAGTTCGGTTTCAAAACTTA
>JGI24159J19872_10010750_pt1 | contig 12017 bp, 6 predicted proteins | sample Ectturendosymbi4_FD_19872 | JGI IMG/M metagenome (IMG submission 19872) | reverse complement strand
GAACACACACACTCTGCAGAACGCAGGTTGATAAAAACAGACAAAACAGAACGTAGTACAAGGCATTGAAGCCAGCAGAATCACAGGGTTACAGACACTTTATCGTACATGTTATTTACATTTTCTTAATCTGCTAGAAAAAAAATTGTGGTTGCTATTTATAATAATTAATTACAAATTTGAATATTTTCAGCACAGGTTTGTATAATGTAATCAAAATTTTGAATGAGCAGTTATAATCGTAAGTACTTAAAACACTTACGTAATGAAAGGATTTATTTTAAGTACTTGGCCACTTCCTGATCTAATAATATCTTCATGTCCTGTTATACCACTGCTTAAAACTAGATTTTTGTTTTATCGTGCATGTGTGTTTCAGTTCTGTTTCTATGGATATTTTTAGGGTTGTCTTATTCCACTCAATCACAATCCTTTCAGTGGTATGCAAATTAGTCTTGATTCTCTGATCAAGCAAAAGCTTGTTGAGCCACTAACAATACCAGTAAAGGATACTGATGAAAACAAGATTTCTAGGAACAATGGTTATCAAAAGAGTTCAAAGAAAAAGGATAAAATCAAGCAAAAAAGGGATGCATTTATAAAAAGTTAGTAAATTCTGTGATATATGTGCTATCTGTGTTTTGCATGTAAATTGGCAGGAGTAGCATCAAACTGTTTTGAAGTTACAGCTTGTAAAATCTGCAGCAGGGTTGTTGCCTGTTGACGAGCTAGGTTTGCAAAAATTCAAATTTTTGATGTTCTTCAGTGTAAACCAGTTTTCAAAGCAGGCATGAAGTAAAAAATTCAATAATCTCCAGATATTAAAATGTCCTTGTAACAGTTTTAAGTGATTCGGCAGCCCTGCTACGAAATGCGTGTGTTTGAGGAAGATGCATTCCTTGATTTTTTTTTACAGAGCTTAGTGCCTCGCAGGCCGCAGTAGTTTCCCAAACAAAAGCTAAAGCGAGATCGAGAACTCCTGTTGTTGGAGATTTGTTGCAGTTGAAAGAAGCACTGCAAGCAATTCCTGAAACAAAACCTCAGAACACTCGTGAGCTGGAAAATATCATTCATCAGTCACCCAGCTCACGATTGAAATCGCCTCTGAACCAGCCTTTCTCAACTGAATTTCCGCGCAGTAAACCTACAACCGAATCGAGTCGCAGGAAGCCTATGAAGCAGCGGGCACGGCAGCGACATGCGTACGTGAACACGTTTCTTGTAACGTTGAGCATTGCGATAGTAATTTTTGAAACGCAAGACCAGTCACAACGCACCTAGAAAATGTTTAGTATCTGTTTATAAATTTCATTCTAAAGCGCTTCTGTAAGTCCACTACTCAACACAATTTCGTTTGTTTCTTTATTTTGCAGCATCGATGAAATCGCAAAGTTCAAAGAACGTTTGCACACGGACGCTTTCAAATCGGACCCAAAGCAATTTATTTTAGAAAATATGCGGCGTAACCTGTGAAGCAGCTTCACAAAAAAATCATCGATGTCTTGCAGTGTTCAGGAACGCAGCGGAACGCTGGAGTTGTGACAGAAACTACTCGTGGTGCCTCATGACTCGCGTTAAGTCCAGTGTCAGAGGGACGGCTGGTTATACCCGGGGTACCTTTCGCCACTGTCACTTCACTCATGGTTTCCACAACCGGAGCAACCCGTCTTCAGAATAAGTTGCAATGAGGTTGTTGTGCGGATGATGAGCTATGCCGATCACATCGCCGTCATGAACTGTCAAAGTTCTTTCCAGTTTTCCCGTGGTCGTAGAGAAACAATAAAGCACCTGCGGAAAAATGCAGAATACCGTATTTATTCGATTGTATGCCGCACGAAACTGTTTTAAAAAATTAATGTAAACTTTTGTGTATAGCAGGTTTCGCGTTAATTGGCAACCCTGGTAATGATGCTTACACCACTACATCTGCCTTCTGTTCATTATAATCCCTCCTGTAACGGAGCGAACACGTGTGCACATGATGCTGAAGAGAGGAAAGATAATTCGAAAAGAGTTTAGTCAACAAAACGTAGCCAAGGAAAGACTGGGCGTCATCTCGACCTTTCTAAAAGCTAAATAAAAAACAGGTAAATCGCCATAGATTGTAAGCCGCACGAAATAATGAAAAAAAGCTTTGAGCCGCGGCTTACAATCGAATAAAAAACGGTGCGCATTTTTAGGTCGTACAGCGCGTACTGCTGAATGACCAATGTGTAGAACCGCACCTTGTCTTCTCCCACGCAGTAGATCCATTCGCCACGCGGAGATACAGCAGCACAGACGAAGTCACCGCCTTCACGTTTGCCAGAGCTGAAGGTTCGCACAATCTGACCCTAAAATGTGACAGGTAATGTAAACTGCATTGCAAATTGCCACTGCAATAAATGAAAGCTGCTTCGTCTTACTTGCATGTTCATAATAGATACGAAGTTGGAGCGATTGCACACAACAAAGTGCTCTTGGTTCTTCGCCAGAAGATGAACGCTGTTCACAGTTACATCTTGTTGTCCAGCGCCCAGTGACTTAAAAGTGTTTACACACTCCGTACTTTTTACATTCCAAACCTGAATCATGGAATGGCTTCATAATGAACGCAGAGACAAAGGAGGTTTTTATTTCAATTGCTACGCAAANCGATACCAAATCTCGGCACACAACGGTTTGTTTTATCTGCGTAACTATCGAATGTTGCGGGTTGAGCAGCAATAACGAACGCCTCTATAAACACCCCAAGTCCTTAAGACCAAACAGGTTGCGTTGGTCGGGGGTAAATTCGGTTTCGAAACTAGATCTCTCAGCAGTACACCTGTCGATGATGTCCAGAGGTTTTCGTGGCACTCGTCTCAAACGTGCGGTAAAAAGATTAGCCATGAAGTTGGTGACTTGATTACACTACTAGTAAACATTACGTCAGCAAAACATGGTTGATTGCACCAAATTCCGCGACCAAGAACACACCTCAGGTTTATTATCGCACAGCGGTTTTACCTTCACATTGCCGTCAGATGACGCACTGATGACGTGATGACCATCAGCAACAAAAACCGCTTCATTGACGAATGACGTATGGCCTCGCATTTCCTTCAAGGTTTTGCCTGATTTCAAACCGTGTATTTTTATGGTTTGGTCAAAGGACGCGCTGAGAACCTAACAAAGCAAAGTGGAAATAACCAAAGAATCTAGCATAGCGTCTGATGGTCTTTGGTGCTCCAAGCTCCAAAAAGTGTTACGATCGAAAGACCAAAACTGAGTATTGCCAGGGTGAGCAAGCACGGCGTATTTCGTGTAAAATAGATTGGCTGCCTATCACGCAATAAAAATCAACAAAATCGTGTCGTTCTAAAGCTTTGTGTGATGTCGGCGACACATTCAATTAGCGTTCTAATAGGTTTTCACATGACGTTTTATCAATGTCATTTAACTGCAAAAATGACATGTGAACTGAAATCACTAACCCTTGCAGATTCAGAAGTCGCAACTGTTAGAATGCCACGAGTTTAAAAGTATAGATTGGCATAAAGTGAAAGTTGCATTTAATTTCCATCAAATATGAAGGCTGTTGACTGTAAACATGATTATAGAACATTTTTTATTTTTATTCCTGAAACGGGCATATAATTATTATAGGTTTTTAACACTTTATGCATGTAAGCTATGAGTGTCAATTATATTATTAAAATGGCAGTTTCAGTATTGGCGTTTCAATAAATATTTCATTTCGTACACTGGTACTAGTGTTATGAACTTATTTGTATTAAGTGATATTGCATAAGTGCAAAAAAGTTTGAATTAAAGTTCAGCTACTTCTAGTCAGGGTTGATTGATTTAAATCAGTTATAATACCAAAACATCAAGTAAAAAATAATATGCAGTTTTTAAGCTTTCTGTGATTTGTATGGCACCATTTAATTGGTATTCTAATCGGTTTCACTTATTATTGAAGCAGGCAGAGACTTCTTACGGCAACACAAGCTATAAGAGCAATTAAAGTTTTATCAACCATAGCAACTGTGAGGTCATAGATTCTATGTCAACTAACTGCAAAAATGATATGTGGACTGAAATCACTAACATTTGCAGACTCAGAAGTCAGAATGCCACAAGTTTGGAAGTGTAGACTGGTCTGTAGCCAGGTTTCGGGGTTTGGGGAGCAAAATAAACTGTTAGGGGGCAAGAAACAAACTTTTCTGGGCACAAAAATGAAGGGAAACTGCGCCTGAATGCCCCCATGGCTACAGGCCAAGCATAAAGTAAAAGACACATCTAAATTCCAGCAAATATGTAGGCCGTTGACCGTAGAAATAGTTCTAGAACATATTTTTGATTCAGATTCATAATAACACATGAATTAGTTATGCATGTAAGTTATTCGTTTGCAGGTGAACTAGTGAAAGCTGCGCTACAATAATCAATTTTAACAATAGACTTCGCATCAAAAAGGCTGGCGAGCTTGTATTTTTGTACAAGCTTCTTAACATGCCATAAGTGTTAATGAAGTTGATGAACTAAATAATGGTTTGAGTATTGTCATTCCAATAAATATTTCATTTTGTACATCGGTACTGGTGTTATGAACTGATTTGCTTTGTGTGATGCATAGGTGCTAAGTAATTTTGAATGAAAGTTCACCTGAATTCTAGTTGGTGTACTAGAAGAAACAAAACACAAAAAAGTTATATTAAAACAAACTCCGTAAAATTCAAAATTGGAAGTGTTAGGTGGCCACCCTCTACACATGGGATGAAAAAAATCAGATTTAAATTTAAAAAACCCGATTCAAAAAATCATGGTTTTTATCAACCCAGCTGCGAATGAGGTATATATTTTTTATTGTGCTGGCCCCGTTTCGTTCAACTTTTTGCCGGTAATTCCTCTCACTGATCCACAGTTACGATATTATTGCCTTACTTTCTGATAACCTGCACGTAGGGCCTACGAGAAGGGGTTACAAGAGGTACATTGTACCCGGACCCGGTAGGTACAGGGGCCCGAGAGGATGGAAGTAGGCACGTTACGTTTTTCTGTAATCGAGCGTAACACTACTAATTTAAGCCAGTTGTCAGGATAACATTTAATCTATTTCTGAATCTTAGCAGTATGGTAGCTGTTTTACCTATATTCTGATTATTATACAAATAAGCTATACAAGTTTCGATGAGGGCCCTAGAAGCCAGGGGTCCCGGCATCGGCCTTCGTACCCCCTGGTAAAATTTCTCTCAGAGGCCCTGGCTACACGGCTGTTTTTGCAGTAACATGAATGCAACGAATCACATAGTTCAAAACAACATGCCTTGGAGAAACTGTCAATCAACCTGTGCAATTAATTACCAAATTCGTAAACTAGTTCTTACTTCAAGCCTTAGTAGGCAGGTTGATCGTTTGACATGATTTTAACTGAGTATGTGAGTATAATCGCACAGACTCGAAATATTTTTGGCTCTTGCACTTCTCAGACACGCATTTGTCCAAAAATAACACGTAGAAAAATTGTTTCAAAACTTCGATTGATTTTCATTTAGACATCGACTCACGAAATCAAAAGCAGTAAACAAGCATCAGCTTATAGTGAATTCACCTGGCTGCCGTCTTTCGAGAATGATACAGTTGTCACACCTTGTGTGTGAGCTCGTTCGAAACGACGCAAGCATTGCCCAGTTGCCACCTTCCACACCTAACAGAATATGAAAATAATAGATTACAATTATCAGCTAGTGGTACAGTGGGTTAAGAACACGCCGCAGTTAGCAGGCTGGATTGGATTCCCGGTCAGGCCTATCACTTGCGGCCTGTCCAGCCTCGCGCTCGGCGTCATTGCCTGGTTCAAAGTTCACGCGCGGTACTGACNAGCGATGCTGCAGCTTCAAACATAATGCTAAAATTCGCGGACGGTTGGGACTCGTTTAAATGCGAAACGCGTTTCTGTCTGCACATGCAGTTAGCCGGCTCCTTGCTTCACTAAAACAACAACAGCATAGGTCAGGGGTCGGGAACCTATGGCTCGCGAGCCAGATGTGGCTCTGTTGATGACGGCATCTGGCTCGCTTGATATTTTCATACCATCATTGTTACGGATGAAACTTTCTGTAAATTTCCTACAGAGCCATCAGTAACACCATGCAGCACCAGAAGTCGCATTAACAGTAAGACGCATGTTATTAAAGAGAAAATTCAGACATTTACCGTTGTTTAAAATTGCTGATTTTGCTAAATGCACACCTTGCTTTAGTTGCATTACGTGTTGAAATATATTATATGGCTCTCACGGAAATACAATTAAAAATATGTAGGCTCTATGGCTCCCTTCGCCAAAAAGGTTCCCGACCCCTGGCATAGGTGTTTCAAGGTGCAATGAAAACCGATTAACAATGTAAAGTTTGCATGGAAGCGAAATTCTTGCCGCTTCTGCGTAAGCTGCCTGTAATGAAACTTAAACCACTAAGAAAAAGTTAATTTACAATATACTGTTACTCCAATACCTTTATTTTTCCTTCTTGGTCGCCACTGGCAAGCATTTCGCTGTCACGACTGAAGCCCAAACACAGCACGGCATCGTCCATCATCATGAACTTGTCCTGCGCTTGGAAGTGAAGATCTTTACGGATCTTGCCGGTTACAAAATTCCAAACTTCTATAAAACCATCCACGCTGTAAATAAACATTGGGGCTTATTCAAATTGAACAACAGCATGCAAATGCTGCTAAATTGAGCGGACAACAGGGAAAACACAATCATAACACAAACAGCTACCGAAGTGAATATCTGAAAGCACCAAGTACTTGACATTACCGATCAGGCACAAGCCTGCAACAGCAGCAAGTAACTGACAACGCTACCTTCCTGTAACAAGATACTGTCCATCCGGTGAAAACCGAGAACATTCAACGTGCGATTTCTGCCCAAACTTTATCGTCTTGCTTATTTGCGTAGGATATTTTTCGTCTTCCTCTTCGCGAAGAGTAGCTGCTTTCCCCCGGAACAAATCGATAGTAGTGCCGGGAGGGAGCAGTCCTTGATGTTGTTGCCATTTTAAAGCTTGTCCAAGAAGGGCCATGAGACGAGATGGTGGAACGACGCTTACCTGCAGCGTTCAAAACACCTTGTTTACAGAAAAGACTGAATTTTTCGCATTACAGTCATTCGAACGATTTTGGTCGCAAGGTTAACACATAGTTATGCTGTAAATTAAAGAATTATACGAAATGAAAACACACGTATGGAGAACTCGCGACTTCATAACAATACGTCATCGTTTGGTCACGCTCCAAAAGAAAAAAGCTAACGCAAGCTAAGTCAAACCCGAAAAATATTGCAGGAACTATGCTTTTCGCCTTCCACAATTCCACTATGTTTTGCAATTGCAAAAAACTTTTGCTTTCCTCACCTCTTTTGCCAAGGCCTGGGCTATAGCCGCTCTGCGCTTTTCTTTTGTTGAACCGTCGGGATAGGCTTCGCGCGGGTCGAAGTAAGACCTAGCCAAGAGGTTTTCCAGATGGATGTAACGATCAGGTTGAGCGTGTTTCAAAGCCGTCATTGGATCAGTTTGCCTCAGGAGGGAGCGGGCTGCTCCGAGCTCGCGAAGCTCTATCAGTTCGAGCACGATCTGCTCGTATAAGTCTACAAGAGCCTTGTCAGGAAGCTTCAAAGACTGAATAGCCTGCAAGCAATTAGCGTGAGTAGTTTGTCCGATTCACAGTACTCATGAAGGTAAGTGTTCCAACTTAAGAAGTTTTAAAATAAAACCATGCTATGGTGAAGTGATAAAACCGCATAGATCGAGATAAAATGCGATGTAAAAATGTTCAAAACGCGAGTTAAGACATAACATGTAACATTTGAAAACGACACAGGAAACGAAGGATTCTTGCAAAAAGCGCAATTCCCACTGCTCTTTGAACCAGCTCGAGCAACGCAGTGATAAAATAAAATGCCCAGTAGCGACGCGATCTTAGCACTAGACATGAATCGTTTCTAGATTGTGATTGTTTAACAATAATTGATTCTTTTCACAGACAAGACTTAAGTATGATTGCGGTAGTATTTCAGGGCAAAAAATAACAATTCTTAAAATAATTTCGGATGAAAGCATGGTGGTTTAACGCGAAAAACAAGAGTAGCATCTCCTTCCTGCTCACTAAATTAATTTAGCGGAAAGAGCGCACAGGAATCATGTGACCTTGCCATAGAGGCGCACGCACCGGTTCACTAATGATTCTTTCGAAATATAATACCAACCAAAGGAGGTTGATTTCCTCTTATCATCTCAACAGTGGCGTATGACTCTGAGTTAGCAGCGCAGCTTCAACGTAAAGACAATATCCGTGGAGCAGTCATGGGGTTGTTTTCAAATTTGAAAACGACCACAGATTGTAGTTTCTTTTATTACAAAAAAACAGATACATTACTATAGAAAACCTTCTCGGACAATTTAACTTGCTCTGAAGCTCGATTCAGTAGAAAACTAATTTTTTTGTTCATTAGCGGAAAATCTTTTTTTTTCGTTTAGTCCCATTACTGAAACATAATACCTCATAAAACTGTGCAAACTGAAACCTCAGCGTTGGTTTCTCAGCTTCCATGCCATCTTTCCAAATTTAACGTAGCGCCGCCTTAGCAAAACCAAATGATGAAGGGAAAGTTGATGTGCGAGACTATTACACAGACAATTTTGTGATGTAAATGCAACGCGAAGAACTTTCTGGAGGCATACATATTTTCTCAAGCGGCTTTTTCAGAAATAAGCTAGCGAGCCGTTACATACGATAGACTGTGTTGATCACCCAGTACACTCAAAATACGTCTGAAATTTTTCTTCATCACAACTACTCCAAATTGAATTGGAGTAAAATGCGGCCATCAAGTTCAAGCCTTTGGAAGAAAACTCATTAAATGTTGAGGGGTGTGATCGACTGAACAACCTAGTCCACAGTTTTTGTATGTTCGCTTTAACGTGTGGTATCGCAAACTTAATCCGTTACGGTCTGCATTGGCCGCCAATAGGTGGAATTGAGAACAGTATGTGTGCAACCAATCGCTTATGAAGAACTTCGTTGTTTACAGTTTTTTTTTGGTGTAGAGCTAAAACATTTCTTGCACGCATCGACAAATTTAACTTTAACCTAAAACTCTTCTATATGCAAACATTTTTCATTTTTTTAAGGCGCACGTTCATAACATACGGTAACCACGCAGCTGGAGGATTCAACTTCTGGTAACAAACCAAAAATTTTCAACAGCAATGTTTCTGTAGGTGAAACAGAATTACGCAACACGAAGTACAGTCCCAACCAAGCGGATGTCAATACGCTTTTAAGCAGTAACATCAGTTAATGTGAAAAACTTGGGTTCTTCCCTGCACGACACTCCACCAATTTAGCACTGTGATTTCAACACAGTTGAGTCGATTCCAAGGAAAAAAACATTTGCCGTCTTCCTTTGTTATTTGAAAAAATGACGACCATAACGAAACCGGAGCAGTATTAGAACTTTGCTACAAGAAGCCACACAATTTTCATAACCAAATAATAGTTATTTCATTCCCACAGACTGTTCACAAATTAAACACCAAGTTTGACATTGCGTTTTTTATTGACACATAAAGACGTTTGAAGCTAAAGACGTTTGAAGACATAAAGACGTTTGAAGCAGTAATAGTCACTCGGACACTCGTTTTTATCTAAAAGAAGCTATTTCAAATGATAGTCAAGGGATTTAGTGGTNAAGTCAACAATATTTGTGGCTAACAGTATGTATGGCTTGCAACAATATTACCTTGATACAGAAGTTTTTAACGCATGAGTGTCACAAAATGCTATTCAGATAATTCAGCTTCTGTGTAAGTGCATATTACTCAAACAAGGTTGAGCAGACACGCAATCTGGAAAAGTAGTTGCGCAAAGTGAAGTGATAAAAATTTATTCTAACAGGAGTGGATAACCCAAACTAATAGGTTATTTATTCAAAGCAGTATACTCAATCAATTGCGTGAGCATCATAGTATCACTTCCAAGTGTAGTATACAACCTCGCTAATTATGCTAAACACACCAGTAGGAAGATATCACCTTTCCAAAGCAGCTTACCTGCAGGACAGTATCCCAATGTCCACCATTGATGTCTGACACAAATCCATCCACACTGTCTACAGTGTTGAGTGATATGGTAGATTCCTCCTGTGAATATTATGGTGGTCAGCTATATACTGCATCATGTGGACACATATCGAAACAAGTTTTTACAAATCTCAAAACCAAGAGGTACTACTGGAGTTTAGATCTTGCATATCAAGAGTATTGTGAAAGGTGTGAGCTACTTTTGAAAAAGTAGCAGCTAATGGATCAACAAATTGGTGTTGTTGATAAAACAATAAATTTTGCTCTAAAATTTTTCAAAAGAAGCTTCCATGATCTTTACAATTTTTTAACAACTTTAACATTTGACTCTTCAACTGTGTGACAAATGAACCAGTACTGTTAGTGCTTCAGTATCTAGCTGGACCATGATTATTTACAATGTGTTGCAACTTAACTAACATACTATTGTGACTATTTTTATACGTTGGAAACAAGCTGCAAAAATCCATCTTTACTAATTTCTTTAAAAAAATTAAACAACCTCAAAAAATTCAAAATAAGCAGAACTTCAAATGAGCTATTTTACACTTTTGGTACCAGTTTTTTTCCCTGGGAAAACCTGCTGGATACCAGGCAATTCATGATAGTTTAGCATATTTGTGCCAGTTTCATAATATACCCTGCAACTGAAGCACACACAAGTGCTTCATTTGCTAAATCTGCTATTTCTCTTCATAGTTTTTGTATACACAGTGCATGCTCAAACTTTCAAGAAAAAATTGAAGTCAGTATCCAGCAGAAAGCCAGATCCATATTTGTATGTAGCCTGGTCTCTGTTCTGTTTAAACACATTCCATACAGGACTGGGTTTTTTTCACTCGTAAACCGAAAGGTTTTTGAAATGACCCAAAAAAAATTACAGTAAACCTCGGTTAATCTGGATTCGATTTGACCAACGATTTTATCCAGTTTAAGCGAAAATCCGGATTAACCAAAGATATGCGGTTTCTAGCCTGACATCATCCAAGTACTGAGATATCAGTGAAAATTGCTTAATTGAGCACATTTATGACACAACAATAGACTTTCGCAGAAGCAAAACGATTTACACTGGTCAACAGCAAAATTTAAATGGTGATGGCAATAAGTGCCTCTGAAAGTATTTTTGACGCTGATTTAAAAATGTCATTACTTTTTTGTGGCACATCTACTTTTTGAGATATCTGTATGTTTTGGTTACCAGCTACCTAGCCTACCACAGGTCTATGAACAACAGATGGTAGCGTTGTTTTGCATTGTGACGTAACACAGAATAACAACTGATGTAGCAGACATACCATTTGCAAAAGTAAAGCAAGTTTGCCAACCTTGAGTGATTTAAATGCAAAAATCTGTTTTATTGAGTGACATATTCATATCTCTGTGCACACAGGCAATTTAAAACATTAAATCCCCATTGCACATTCCGTTTATTTGAATCAATCGTATGATAACAATCAGATTGTTTTGAATGCTTTTTAGTTGGCTATACTAACTACCAGTGGAGCCTGTGTGGAGCTCTCAAGGTCATAAGCATATTGATGGGAATGTACGTAGTTAGGAGTTTCCAAGTACTGCTGTTTTTTATGTTTATGGGACAACCACTTTAGGTGCTACTGCGGAACACTATGAAAAGCAACATTCGTCCACAAAAAACTTAAATGTTCCTGGAGTGAACAGTGTTCAGCATACTCCATTAGCAAATCATGATAAGCCCTGATGTCACCTCTGCGTATAATATTGGGCTTGATGAAAAATTTTGTGAAACCAGTGGCCAAATGCAATTCCAGTAGCTTTAACTTAACTATTTTTGTGACAAGTTTCCTGATCTCGGGAAAGCTAAATTGAAAGAAGGAATTTTGTAGGCCTGTAGATTTGTAGAGGTTTTGACAGATCAGAACTTCAAGT
>JGI24159J19872_10010747_pt1 | contig 12018 bp, 10 predicted proteins | sample Ectturendosymbi4_FD_19872 | JGI IMG/M metagenome (IMG submission 19872) | reverse complement strand
CCGAGTTGAAAAGCTGGTTCCATTGTATTAATCACATCGAGATCCCAAATCTCGATCACGCAATCCATCGTCCCTAACGCAATGAAGTTCCCTGAAAGACACAGGCTTTCATGCAAGGCGTCTGTTCCAAAGCACTGCATTCGCTACGTATAGAGCTCGAACAAGTTCATAACCGCGTTCGATTTATCGCTTGTCGAAGTTTCTTAGCGCCTTGAAAGTTAGCGCAAGACAAATAGAAACTGAGTGAAGAAAATTTGAAGGGACGCCACAATGCAGCCTGCCCGCTGAAATTTTAGCTTCAAAACCAAACATCAGATGACGGTCATTGAGTAGGCTCGTAATCACGGGGGCCATTCGGGGGCAGCGCCCCCCGCACTTTTTTCCCCCACCAAATTTTGTTGTATTCAGAAAAATTTGCTTTGAACATGTAATAAAAACAAAAATATTCCCCTTAAAAATGTATTTCCCTCCCAAACCTTGAAACCTGGCTACGTGCCTGTTGTTGAGGGCGCTGTAAGAAACCATATCTTCAACAAAAACACACACACGCGGGACTGATGCCCACCAAGCTTAAATTCTTGCATTTTATGAAATGACAAAGCGGTTGTTACGCAAATTAACTGCTTGGATTTATCTTTTTCGAACTGCGTTGCGTGATGACTCGCAAAACCAAAAAGAGCAATAATGTTCTCGTAACCCTGATAAGCAACTGACAAAAAAAAGGTACTGTCGAAAAAAAAACGATACTAACAAAAAAAAACGAACAAAAAAAACGATACTGTCGCGCAAAGCGGGCCCTAATTGACAAAGAAGCAATTAAGCTACAGCAAGCTGCTTATTTAGTTGCAAGCAAGAAGTAGTTGGCTACGGTGAGCTGAAGAAAAATAAGAAATGGGGAGGACCGGCATTTCAAGTGCCAAAAAATAGCAAAAATACAGAGTTTCTGCAAAAAAACTGTCCAACATTCGCGAATGCACCAATACACGTTTTCGTGACCATCGAATTATGGCAAGTTCAGTAAAAACAAGAAAACATGACAGATTACCTTTGTCCGCGTCTGACTCACTCCCGGGGTCGAAGTCCAACCATTCCATGCACAGGGGAGGGGCTGAGAGGGGGATGTCGTGATGGACGTAGAAATCTTTTGTTTTGTGATTGTATACTAGAGGTGAAATAATAAAAGGGGGTTAGTCGGAAATTAAGGTAAAGCAGGCTACGTGTTCAATATGCAAAGATATCGCTCGGACGTGCATTGTCCTGCGATCATAAAATACGGCGAAAAAGCGCAGACAGCACGCGGCATGGCAAATCAAGAAACATAATTAAGGAGAAGACTCAACTAAGTGCACACGTTCACTTGACATAGCTTTAGCTGCCTGCCACAGAAGACATCAATTTACCAACAAAAAAAAAGAAAAAGAAATTGAACAGCAGAAAATCTTGCATCGTGGAACAGCTTGTTGTTTGCAAATAAAGCTAGGTTCACAATTTAGAACAAGACATTTTGTTTTGCAGCCAGAGCAATAAATATAGATACCGGTACTATAACTACCGTAAATAAATGTTCCACGTAAAGGTTTTGATCTAATTATAAACGTGCCAGAACCAGACTTTTCAATTTTTGGCAATCACTTAAACAAAACCCAATACAAATAAAAAAAAAACTTTTAATGAACAAATAAAACGTTTGTCTTAGCACTTAATGTAAGCAGGTCCATCAGATTGAAAGCATGTCAAAGGACCATCACTATTCTTACAAAGAGTGAATCGACCAAAGACTGCAGTATTGGCAAATAAAACTTCCGCTGGTCAAAATAATTACACTAAAAACATTTCCGCTTTAACCGTAGTGGATCAATCGGAAAACTTACTGAAAATAGCCACTAGTGGTGTTGTACATAGGTCTTCAAGAAATAACGTTAAAGGTAATGTCGCATGAAAAAAGGTATTGTCACATCACAACAACAAAAGGTGCTTCCATGTCAAAAAAAGTTCTGTCACATCAAGAAAAGGTATCGTCACATCATAACACACAAGTTTGAACTGTGTTCGTCAAAACACAGTTTGCTCAGCAGCGTTCAACCCATGTGCAACGAGCCAATTTTGTTCAAGTTCGCGCAATGCGGATGTTGTTTGTTCACACCATAAAGCGGAGACAATCGGTTAGATTAGAACCACAGCACTGGCCGCTTGCAAACCAGCGTCAGAAACCACACAGTAATTAAGTTATTTCTGCGGCTTTCCGAATATAAAAACCTCCATATTTGTGTTTCGTGCGCATTCACCGAAGTTATATGAAATGCAGCCATTTTTCCTTATATTTTTATTCCTTCATAATCATAAACGTTGTTCGTCTGGAGAGGGTCGCGAGGCAGCAGCCTTAGGAGGACTCGAAATGCCTCGGGATCAACAGCAAACTCTGATATTTCTGCTGGCTTTAAACCAAGATGGGCCCAGATTGGAGATGTAATCATCAGTGATGGAGTCTCGAGACCTGGTCTCGATCTCAAGATTCGTCTCGAGACCTATTTTTGCGAGTCTCGGTCTCGAAGGTTACAGGTCTCGGTCACAATCCTATTGTCTTGAGACTTTGAAAATCGCAAGGATATGGCTTAGTAAAACTTTTGCCATTCAAAAACATTTTGTCTGTTGTATTTGCAGGCAAGAAACAACCATTACAAGGGGGGGAAATGCCAGAAATTCGAAAAAAGTTCAACTTAAAAGTGATGACGACATTTTTTGAAAAATTTCGGCAAAATCCACTAACTTTGAAGTCTCGAGTCACTGAATTTTTGATGAAGCCGCGGGCTCGAACTTTTGACGAGGTCTCGGCCACGGAGGCTACGGTCTCGACTACATCACTGGTAATTATGTCAGCTGGTCCTTGGTATGCCTTTGAGCCCCTTTCCCGTGGATGGGTGTAGCCTGCAGGACTTCCCTCGCCAATCTTTCCCGGGACATTCTGGTCCAGTTGCCGAACCATGGTGTGGGAATGAATGGCTTCAAAACATCTTTGAAATACTTTCTGCATCTGCCAAGGACGTCGTCCTCACTACTTAGTAAGACACCATTTTGGTCTTTCATGGAACGAACAACATTAGATTTTTTGCCGAGAAGACGGCCGTGGTTTGCCACAGAATACTTTGTAGGCTTGCTAGTAATTTGCATCTGGCTTAAGCCCGAATTCTCCCAATATTGCATTTTGGACTTTCACATCGTGACGCCTGCGGACTTTCGCCCCTCAGCGAACCGCAAATGCAAAGCCTTGTAGGCTGCTTTCTTCGATCATAAAGCATCTTTCTCCACTTGGTTCCACAACGGGGTTGTTCTTGCCACAATTCGACACACCGAGTCGGTCCCACCAACGCACCCAAGCAGCAGATGAAGCTACAGCGGCTTTGAACAGCCGTCACTCCGCCTCCGCGCCTGCTGTACATTCCGGGAGCTCTCGGAATAAGCAAGATACGCTGTCTGCAAAAGTCTTACTTATTTTCTTATACCCTTGTTCACCATGGCCTCGCAGTTTGTTCAGTGTTCCTCCTTGACCCGCTTTTAAATTTTCTCGTAATCGTTTTGTGATGCCCGGACAGTCATTGTTGAATTGTGGCAAAACGCTGCGACACATGGTGAGACGCAAGTCGTTCTAAGTAAACACTGCAGTAAAAAGTTTAAAAAACAGGTGAAGTGTAACGTCTGAAGCATACTTTTCCAGCGCAACTTATGAGTTCCAGCAGACCGAAAAGTAGGCAAATAAAAAAAAATCCCAAGCATGTTAACTTGCCGTGCACTTCAAGCAAGCTGAAGTCTCTTTCACAGCGCCCGCACACGAGCATGTTGTCGTCTTGTCGCAGATGCAGAGCGGCCTTCTCTTCCACTTCGGTTTCGGACTGCAAAACAGGTTTGCTGTAGTTGGCGACGAAACAAAAATTTTTGAGCCGTAAACTAGCATCGGCTGTCAATGGTGTAGGAGGCAGGGGCGCAGGCGCACCCCCAAAAGTGTTCATTTGACGAAAATCCGGGCACAGTTCGTGGAAATCTGGGCAAAACCTGTGAAAACCTTAGCAAAATTCCTGAAAATACGAGCAAAAATAGCGCCCAGCGTGCTTTGATTCGAAAAAAATGGCGTCCAAAATCACATGAAGACGCTTTTTTGAGGTCATTTTTTTGGAGTTTTCTCGGGCAAGTTTGGAAAAATTCAGGCAAACTCCTTCACATGCCCCAAAATTTGCCTGCTCCCACACCTATGTCGGCTGTAATGGTTGCAACACAGAACTAATAACAATTTTTTGTTTTGACGAAGCCCAGTTTTCTGTGGGATTTCACTAGAAAAGAAAATTCAAAAATTTTTGTTGCGGTCTTCAAACTATTGAATACCAGCAAAAAGACTCAAGGAACGTACATCAAAAACCACCATGACATTCGAAATTTTAAGGAATGACTGCATACATTTTTGTGCCTTTTGCAGTTAACAACGTGTTACTCACAAGTTTCTGAACGTTGAAAACCGCATGAAAATCAACATTGTTCGCATACAAGTTACCTCATCCGACTCATCGTCTTTTTTCGTTATATACGGGTCATCATCATTGCTTGCAAAGACCACAAGACTGGACAAGGCTTGCTCTTGCTTTTCTTCTAGAACAAAACATAGCAGATGAGTGTGCTGCAGAGAAGATGTATCGGTGTGGCTATGTCGGCTGAGAGGTTCAAACCAGACTAATAATTTAGTGGGGAAGTATCCAAAAGTCGCATTTCTAGTCATTACGATTTGTTTTTCACAAGGTGAACGACTTTTCTAGGGGTTTGGACCTCATGTACCCAACGTTTATGTACGTTTTTAGTTTTTTCACCTTCTGGCGATACTCTACATATCGCATCTTTCAACTTTTGCCAAACCATTCAGTGATAATAAAGTATATGTACGTTGCTATCAACACCAACAGAAAACATATTTGCCGACAATGTTAAGCAATATAGCCGAAAAGCTTTCCCTTAACACAACTTTTAATGAATCTTGTACGCTTTATAAGTTTCACGTAGATGATAATCAAATGCTTTAGTTGATTCATTTCACTGTTTACTATGGTTGTGCAGAAAGAAATTTGCCAGCTTTTCACCATCTTTTAGTTTCAAGTGTTGCGATCGGAAATCCCGAGCGGCATGTGCACAAAGCTTCGCACCGTGGCAGCAAGCAACAATAGAGGTCATGCGTCGCAATCTCTCTTACTATTGCTTACTCGCGCTACATATGTAACGGTGTTATTCTTCACGCACATCCCGTTCGTGGTGAATCACACAATCAACGCAACACCACCGGAGGGGTTGCAACACAAGCAACCTTTTCAGCGGAGGAGGAGCAAATACTGCGACGGCCCCATGCATCCAAGGCAGGGGACCATCCAAAAAAATGAAAATGCTAAAATCAAAACGCTGTAATTATAGATGCTTTTTCGTACTGTAAGGCTACCAACGTATGCTGCATGGATTTATTTTTTCGAAACTTGTTTTTTGTAAACACTATGTGTTTTTCAAATGCCTGCATTTCTCACATTCCTGAATTTGTAGGGGGGAGGGCATACAACCAAACAGTTTCCCCGGGCATCACCAGACCTCTGCATGCCCCTGAGTCAGTGCTAGAGTCATATGCATGTTTAAATCATGGTCACTTCTTCAAAAATCATGACAATTATTCCTGTTTTTTGACAAAAAAAATACTGAATCAGCACTACTTGCAGCAAATAACAACTTCTATCTGACAACATGTTCTTCCACAACCAGCAAATGAACTGCCACATCGATATTAATATTTTCCCAAAAGTTTCATAACTACAGTTATAAAAAACTGCTAATAAAAATGGCACTAACCAAATGGAAATCGCTAGAACTCAAAAGACATGCTAGCAGCATTGTAACTGGTGAAAAGCAATTTATTTTGAAAGTCAAGAAACTTTTTCCAATCTACAATTAATCCAATATTTGAACAGGAAGTTTTCATTTGCGTTTTTAAGAAAAAGCATGAAGTTTTCACAGCGAATTTTGCAAATAATTCTTCACGACATTAAAAATAGATTCGCAAATCTTTATCTTTCAAAACTGCATGATCACCATGTGTTCATGACTAAAACATACCATCCACATCATAAGATTCAAGATTGAATTCTTTCAAATCATCACAGTCATCACCATCATCTTTGGGTTTGCATTCATCTCTGGCCTGCATGACATTTAAAAAATACAATTCAAAGCATTGGTGATGTCTTCACAGTTCATACAAAATATACACCACAGCTTTTACTTTGTTGACAACTGGATTAGGATTTAAAAAAAAGCTACCACACAGTCATCATTTGGTTTGACAATTCAACTCACCCAGTTTTTTATCCAATACCAATTCCAATCTCAGGTTTAATTGAAAAAAAAGCTTATGTAATAAATCAATGTTTTCCCAATCAGGGGGCCATGGCAAACTGTTTTGTCATGGGGCAGTTTTAAAGTGGACCACTATACTTGTTCAAAAGGTTGGTAGTACAGAAACAAGACTTCGAAGACAAATTATTGTTTAAAAGATGATGACACTAAGAAATAGCATTAGCCATTAATACTTTTGTGCCCAGCAGCAGGCCAGGCACTGAAGTGCATTTATATGCAGTATTGCTACTTCTGAATGTGTTCATTTTGTGGCTAGCATAAAACTGAGACAACATAAAGAAGAAAAGTCTTTGAACACATCCTTTACATTCAAAACTAAGACTTATTTTTGCCCAACTTTGGGTCATTGAAGGAAAACATTGAGTAAGTACTGGTATATCTATTTTATGCAAAAATATCAGTCTAATGTTTCATGTTCGATACATTCTATAATGTTGTGACATCAGTTCCAGACATGCATGGGTTGTCATGTAACAATATATGGGCATAGCACGCCAAGCGATAAAGATGAGATTTCATGTGACAAAGCCATTTGCATTTGGCATTGTATGGTGATGTATGTCTATTGTTTCTGTTAATGTAAGTAATGCACACCGTGTGTCAGAGTGGTAACTGTATTGTGAATGCATGCTGAGCTATCTGCTAGCCAGTACATGTGTGGAGATATTACACATTCCCACCTCAAACGAGACATCTTCTTCATCGTCACTATCTTCTGCTTCCAGGTCTCTGCAAATACAAAACAGCAGCAGATAAAAACATAACAAATTTTCAATCTCAACATAGCAATCAGCTTTTGAACAAAGAAAAAATGGGAGCCTTGCAAAGCTGGATTTCAAACAAAATTGCAAATACATAATGGTTTTGCATTTTTGTTCCTTCTCAGCTCCTGATGCCATCATCCAAAAAATTATCCGAGGTTGACCTTCCCAATCATGAGATCACACCAAAATAAGTTGAAACCAGAAGTACTCAGAATTTTTTACATCAAAGCTAAGAACTTCCTGCTTGTTTAGAGGGTTCAATCCCTCTGCAGCTCTATTGGATGCCAAGATATGACTTGACAAAGTCCATTCGCCATCCATAAAGAGTTAATGCTGTTAAATAGATACATGTGATCACTTAACTACTTTCAAACTTTTTAAATATTTTTAGTTAACACATAAAATACAGCTTTTTAGCTTTGTTATGTTCACCTCACCAAGTTTTACACAAAATCACTTATGTTGATTGAGCATTAAGTTTTGTTTTTGGTTAAAATAATTGAAATCTATATTGCTTTTCCACCATGGATGTGCTTCCCAAAAATAAGGAGCTTCGTGTTTATACTGAAAATAAAAATTTTGAATAATAAACACCACCTCAGAAACTGTTTTCCAATTTGACAGCACACACATATAACATCAATCTGATTTCTAAAGAATGAAGTCACTTCTTTTAAATTTTCAAAAACAAAGGCACAGAATCAATATTGAGATAAAAACGCAATGAGAAATTTGTCTGCACAATACTTAGGTACAAATGATACTTCTTTATTTCACCAAATTAAATTTTAGTAGGATTTAGTGAAAATCATAATACTTAGACACTAACTCTGATCCATTCATGGCTTGCTCCAGTTCATCTTTAGACACTTGGATTTTGTCAGGAATGGATTTAGCTACATGTTGCTTAACCCACTTCAGACAAAATATTTGACTACTTCCGCCTTGTGCTTCTTCATCAGACTCCATGATGATCATATATGCACAGATTGAATTAGTGCTTTTTGTGAGTTAAGAGGTCTTTCATAAATTTCTTCACAGGCAAAACTTTGCACCAACAAGACACAAACACAAATTCCAATTGGCTAAATGACAACCTGAAGTAACAAGAAATTACTAATATTTGTTTCAATATGAAAAAATTAGAAGACTAAAATAAAAAGGCAAAAATTTCTGATGTCAGACTACAACATTGTAATTCAGTAAAAACATTTTTTTCAGTGGGCAAGCAAACAAAGTTGAGGAAAAATATCCAATTATATTGGGCTTAAGATTTGAAAGGATGGCCAAAAGGATAAAGACAAGTCCTTACAATGCTTTCAAAACTGTAGCGCAAATTGTTAGTTTCCAAGTACAAGGCAGCTTAATGTCCTAATGCAAAACAAACTTAGAGTTTTACTCTTGATACTTATCTTTAACTTGTGCCCAACTTAGTTTCTTCAGTAAATTCTTGCTCTACTTTGCATGTTTTACATGTGATCGTTTTCTGTAACATCTTTACACTTGAAAAACTTAGTATACATGGTAACAACTGCTAAGTAGACGATACAGAAATCTTGATTTCCTGCTTGCCATGACAATATGCTCTGAATACTTTCATTTATTGTTAAATATTATGCCACAAATAAACTATACCACCATGTATGGTTGCAGAGCATGACAAAACAGTCAAAAATACACTTAAACATGGCAAACATGGAACGTAATTATTAGGAAAAAATGATGTTAGACATAAAGAAGTAAAATACAAAATATTGTCCTGAGCCTAGTGAAAGAGGGATGTGGCAAGTAATGTGGCAAGGCATGCACACGACATGTAAGGCTGTGTTAGTGACAGCAATTGAGTAGTGAACAACCTGGTCTTGCTAAGAATCTTTATTGCTATCTACCAGGAGTGTCAATCTTAACAGTGCTGGTTTGTCCCTCAACTTTGTGGCTCAGGGCAATGCAGCATAATGGCTGCTGTGTTTTTATTTCTTAATCATATAACATAATGATATTTTTGCTCCAACAAGTAGCTGGATAAAGCTCATGATGAAAACTGTGCTCAGAACTTCCTGCATCAATTGATCATTCCATGGTTAAAAATTAAACTTAAACTGATGCCAGAATAAAAGTACAAAATCAGACTAACAAAAAAGACAGTAATTTGAAGAAAGTGTTTAACACAGTGTAATTGTGTGTAAAATCTATATACAAGAGCACATGGGTTCACAGGTTAAGCTTGCATTACAGATCACTGACCAAACGTGGTGTTCTGGCTTTACCAATTTGGCTTGCATTTTACATTGAAGCACTTGTGAGTAGGCTATAGTATTAAAAGCAACATTTAATGCCCAGGCCACATGGTTTAGTTTGCATGTTAAGAATAGAGTATTGAAAACTTCAATAAATTTATTACAGTACATTTTGAGACCCATGTCACGTTACGGTCATGACAGAATGCATACGAAAACACACAATATAGATATACTGTCAAAATACCACATGGGACATCATCATACCCCAAAATAAACAGGAGTAAGGACTAGAAATAGGCCTACCAGAACTGAGCTACTGCAGTGACCGCAATGGTACCATGAATGCGTTGCCTTGTGACTTCGCAAGGCAACACACCTTCAGGTGAACGCAATCATCAACAATTTCATAGGCACAGATAATGAGACAGGTCTGTAGAGATGTTCAGACTGAACCCACACCTCTGCCAATCAACGAATACAACTTTGAAAGAAAAGTTAACCCAGATGACAATGCAGGGTTGGATATCTTTATGAGAGGACTATGGAATAGCTGTGAGAAAACTTTCTTTGACATAAGGATCACACATCCTACCTCACAGTCTTATTCTGGAAAGTCCCTAGCAGAGATCTGCCAACAACATGGAAAAGAAGGATAAGTACAACCAATGAGTGATTGGCATTGAGGAGTCTTCATTCAATCCCCTTGTCTTTACAACAAGTAGAGGGATGGCACCAGAATCAACAAAAGACTGGCAGCTAGCAGACAAAATAGCTGAAAATGCAGGAAGCCATGTGCATCTGTCATGTCATACATAAGGACAAAGCTCGGATTTGCCTTTTTGAAGAGCACCCTCGCTGCAATACGAGGATTTCGAGGCAAATGAAATGATATCCACCTCCAGGACCTCACGGACATTGACTTCAGTCAAATTCCTAGGCCCACAATCATGTGAACCCAAAGTACAGTGTCAATGGCATGACACCAGTTATATTTGTGGAAAAAGTGGCTAGATCTCATAAGTCACGACATTTTGTGAAACTACCTTTTTCGTTTTAGAACTAAATACATCACTGATTTACCAAACATATGTTGTTTTTCATGTACCCAACACTTATTTATTGGATTGATGTTTGCTGCAAGTAGTAGTTATTGCAATCTGTCCATGCCCTTGTCTTTTCAACATCATTTGCTGATACCATCATGCATGTGGTTGGACATAACTCATCCATGGAACTTACCCCATTATATGGTTCATGGGTAAATTGTTATTTCTTCATGATTTATATGTGTAAACATTGCTTTCTGCCCTTGCTACTTGTTTCTGTAATGACATGTTATGTTTCTAATTGCATTGCTCTGCCTCGCAACCTATATTCTTGTCCGCTTCCTTCACCTATATGCTTGCTTCAAGTGCCCAGTGCCCATCTGTACCTGCCTCAACTTTTCACCCATTGCTTGCCCACAATCATCTGTGTTATGTTGATGTATATTCTGTATGTAATATAAAACAATTGTTTTATATACTTTTTTATGTGCATTATTCTCCACCCTTAGTTATTGATTTACGAAATCTTTGATTTCATGGCAAAAATACTTCAGTTTCTTAGTACTGTACTTTTTGTTGTTGCAAAACGTTCTGTTTCTATATGTTTTTATCAACCTGCGTTGTGTTCTGTACGTTTTTATCAACCTGTTGCTGTGTTGTGCATAATCGATAATGTGTTTCAACTGCAGACTTTGTGTCTGCGGACAAAAAAACATCATCACATCCTCATGTAGAGCTACTGGAATGTTCCTTCAGATGAGTGACCTACCTGTAATGTGTTAATCAAAGTTTAGTTTATCTGATTAGTTACATTCACAATGACAGCAGCAGACAGGGCTTAGAAGGTTAAAGTAGCAGCTTGATATTCCACACTTTGATCCACATCCTCACGGTGCACGGTGTTGGCAATTTCAATGTTACAGTCACAATGACACCAATCACAATAACGAACTATAAGATATGTGAAACTGTTCCATCAATTTTCACAGCTGCTTCTCCTCTCGGGATGGTTGCGGGGGCAGCAGCCCCAGTAAGTCAGCCTTGAAATAAATCGCTGGTTCTGCTGTCTAAACAAGAAGACAGCAGGACCTACCTTGCTTGGAGATGCAATCACACCACCTGACCTCATCTGGTCCTTGGTGAAACTCTGGGTTGTTTTGTTTGTTTGTTTGTTTATGAGTTTTATGGCACTTTGCAACAGGACCGTTTTTCTGTGATGTGGCCAACAGGAATCACTTCGACAATCTTTCATCTTTCCTGGGGCCTTCTAGTTCTAATTATGTGACCCAATGGGCAACTCTAACGCATTTAGTAATATGCCTGCCATTTCAGTGACTACTTAATTACCTACAGGTACAGCAAATAGTAAACCATGGGCTGATGGAGAGAAGCCGCAAAACTCCACATTCATCATAAACTGCATGAAACAGCATCTGCAAAAATGCAATTAACAAATGGTAATGGTTTATTGTTTCATATGACTCAGCCAATAAGCAGAAGCACCATAAAAGCCATCGCATGCAGTAAACCAACCATTAG
>JGI24159J19872_10010746_pt1 | contig 12018 bp, 7 predicted proteins | sample Ectturendosymbi4_FD_19872 | JGI IMG/M metagenome (IMG submission 19872) | reverse complement strand
TACCTTACCTGGCATTGACCAGGTTTGGACTCAGTGTCCTACTCGGGATGTAGTGTTGTACCAAGTGTTACGCGTTAGCGAACAATAGTATTAAGAAAGTGACTGTAAACCTATTAATCGTTCTGTTGTGTCTGGTATGCAGACTCTGTGTTTGTACTGTATGGACTTCGTGTCTGTTACAAAACCTTAAAATAAAAAAGTAAATAAATTAAACAATAATACATTTGTTTGTACCACATATCAAAGTCAGGGAGGCGTGAAACAAAAATTACTGAAGTAGGGCGCGGTGGAGAAAAGGTTAAGAACTACTGCTTTTAACCATGAAATGAAGTGATGATGACAGCAATTGTTTCTGAAATGCCTAATGCAATTGGACAATAAATAAGTTATATGCAATATAGAAGCAGGAAGTACAGTGATATCAATAATGCAGTATTATCAATAAAAAGAGCATGTATAATTTTGAAATATGCAGATGATGTTGATGATGATCGTGTTCCTAGTTGTAGTTCTTAAACCAGAATTCCACAGTTTCTTTGGCAGTGTCATTGTAAATTAAGAGGCTACCTATCCTGAATGTTTGGATGAGCAGAAGAAATTGAGCCACAAAAGCAGATGGTCCAACGTATCCTCCATGAAACTATGCCTGCATTGCATTGAACCATCAAGGAGTCCCCACTTAGCAAGTTTGTTTTGAGTTCTGTCAACGCTAGTGCATAGTCTGTTGAGGCATTTCCAGGAGACTTGTTGTCCAAGTGCAAGCAGCTCAGCAGGCCCATGTTAATTCGCAGCTTTGTGGGCAGGTAATCTTTGAGTTGTTTTTTTCCACAACTCAAGTTTTTTCAGCTGGCATGGCAAGAGGAAGTGTGCTAAATAAGAAGCTATGTATTCCTTGATTTTAGCTGCTTATTGGGTGCCTTTGATTTATACAGCGTATGGCTTGAGATATGCATTGTTTTGATGTTTTCTGTTCTGCTGGCTATTTGCTGTCATATGTCTAGGGGAGCTATTCTGGCAAGCAGCTACATACAGTTGGTGGGTTTTAGACATCCTATGTAACAGAGCTACGGTTGAATTAGACATCCCATGTGACAGAACTGTCTCTGTTGTAAAGGCAGGGTCAAGATGATAAGCATGCGACCACCAGGCTCATACAGGGCATGCATATTCAGTTGCAGAGTAGCAGAAAGGTAGTGTCGATGTTCTCAGTGTGTGAGTTTGATCCTCATTGTTGAAAGACCAGCTGGTGGAAGATTTTGTTACACATTGTTACCTTCACCTCGTAGTTCTTAATATGCTTTTTAAACGTTAGAGAACAATCAACTTGATCATATGTGCAAATTAAGAAGTGGTTGATGCACATATGTGAAAGAAATGAGCAGCAGTGTAGGATAGGAAGCAGAGAACAATGCGGCATCCATGACATTACAACAAGGATGTAAGTATTTTAAACGCATGACTCAAGGTAAAGAGCAAATTGATTAGCACAGCCCTTCATTATTCACCAAACAGTTACAAGTTTGATGTGCGGATGTTGCTTTGGAATTTTTGATGTCTGAAAAGTTGCAAATTCTGAAAGCTTACAAAAAATTAGATCCCATCCACCAGTTGCTTTTTGTTGAAAAGCAGCTCACTTAGCATGTCTGTGTCATGCGTTTTAATGTGTCATTTCTAGCTTACCATAAAAATGATCTTGTCACAATGAATACGTTATTATACTTACTGTCCATTGACTGTGATTCCACATAAATCAGTTCTGGTTTAATAGGTTATATGTACATATATATGCAGTAGAACTGTCCTGTATTGTCACTTCATGGGACCAGAAAAAAAGCGTCGCTATAGGCAAACTGTTGCCATAGCAGAACTATACATAATAAATCCTGAAAAATGGCATTTTATTTCCATGCCAGAGCCAGGCAAGGCTTATTGGTGTTCTTTGATCAGGATAGCTGCTAAATGTTTCGCTGCTACATCCTGCCTCGTAGTCAGAAAATATTTCATCATTATTGTTTCAAAGTTGAAGTCAACGTCATTGTTGGGATGTCAAAATCTATTGTAAGTTTTGTTACTTTCTTACCATTTACACAAATGAATGAAACAACAATGTCATACTTTTTCCACAATTGGATACTGCTTCTTTTGTTGGATATTTTATGCACTGCTCCACCAAGACTATTGATCAAAGTGACTACTGGTTATAACAAACCTTAACACCTTTGCTGTTGGCAGTTTTCAGTGAAATCAAGGTTGCTAGCATCTTTTAGCAACTCCGTAACTCGCGGCCAGCCGATTGTGCTGGAGAGCTGTTCAAACCCTCAAAAGACTTGGCGAGCCTGCACTAAGAAAAATATTTTTAGTTTCGGATTTTGTTTTTTTGTGGGTGACATCTTTTTTAGTTTTGGGTTTCGTTTTTTTGTGGGTCAGCACTTGCACTAAAAACTTGTGTTTTGATGTTGAGCTGTTTGAATTTTTTTCTAAGCTGTTATTTCTATTCTTGAACAAAAGATAATCAGAAAAATGATTTTGTAAGGACTGAAGCAAACTGTTATTTCAGCCATGCAAACTACAAATTACTTTGAAGTGTAGTAGTCCAGTAGATGTGCATTTTCACTGTATTGCTGACTTAAATGCTCCTTTTTTGAATATATACTAGTGTTGTCTTGTAAAGTGAATAGGTTCTGAGATTTCTTTTTATTCTTGGATAATTGTTTATTTTTCTCCCAATTATCTTTGTCAAAGTAACAGCCAACACTAACAATTTCTTTCTAGTACCACACCATCTGCTGCTTCGACTGCTGAATACAGAAGCACTGATGCAAGGGATCGAGAACAAAGACAAGTGAGACCTCATTCAGGTGTGCTCCTCAACAATATAGTTTGTGATGGTGGGGTTTCGTGTTTTCGTGCCGTAGCTTCTTTTAATTGAGGCTAAAAATTAGATCACAATTCATTTACTGCTTAAACCACTTGGAATGCATTGAATTATTAATCAGGTAAGTGAGGTTTCCAAAGAGGGTATGAAAATGAAATGAATTAATTGGTGGTATAAACATACTTCTATGCTGTCTAAGACATTGGGTATAAAATCGTACTTCTATTATGTGTAGAATCATGCCTTTAGAAATAAAGAGCGAACATGTGTTAATTCCTCATCTGTAGCTGCTCATGCATTGTGCACCTTACTGTTCAGTGTGCCAACAGGCCAGGAAAAAGTGGGGAATTAGGATATGTCATTCCCGGGAAATTTTTCGCTGCAACACTATCAATTTTTGAATTTTTTGAGGAGTTGAATAAGAAATTTGCGCTAAGCGCGAATTGACTTTCTGCGCAGCAGGTCACATAGCTAATTGCTTGGTATTCGGAAATCGAGCCGGTTGATTGAAAGCGCACTCCCTCTATCATCATAGGTTACCCCAGGTCGAGGCATTCTGCTCAAATCGTAGTCCCTCCACCAATCGCAATAGCGGCAAGCGCTGTCGACAAGGTATTTCACTCGGCATAAATTCTGAGTTGTCGTGCAAAGTAACTAAATCAGTCATGATGCGGGCGTAGCCAGAGTCTTTGAATACGATTTATAATATGGTAAAATGCAAGCTTGATTGCTTTGTATATTTGTGCCACTACCCACTTCATCGATTAAGATTGTTAACCCGGCCTTTTCATTGGGCTTTGTCAATATTCAAATATCTTCGTTCCATTTCGAATTCATGGCGCAGGTGACCTGAATAAAATAATTATCGCTCGTAGTAGCAAGCAATCTCTCGACTTCGTTCTCCCGCGCTTAACTCGGGCTCATCCGTTAGAGCCCGAGCTGTCCTGTGCAATTCGGCATTTAAGTATTTTTTGACATGTAATTCATATCAGATAAATGTTTTTTTTAAGCAACAGATTTGCATAGAGCAGTGGTTTTCAACCTTTTTTGTACCGCGACCCACTATAGCAACCCACTATAACCCAAGGACCCCCTCATCTAAAACTTGATCAAACCAAATGTAATACAGCTATGTACAATGTACATAAAATATCTACTCGCGACCCCCAAGAAAGGTTCACGACCAATCTGGACAGTGTTCCCCCTAAGAAAATTTTACACTAAGCAAATGTTTGTTTTAGTGCGCATGAAAGGCAGTAAAGCGTTTCAAACGTTACAAAGGATACGCAGTGCATACTGTATAAGATATCAAATCTGTACTGTTGCTCGTGCGCAAGAATGAGATTTCACTGCACAAGTGGTCTGTTGGCATTGCGCATTTGCGCAACTTGGAGGGAACACCGCCTCTGAGTGTCGAACCTTAGATTGAAAACCGCTGGCATAGAGCACAGAATGTGAATTCCAGTCCAATGAACAGTTCCCTATTCGAGCATAATTTTAAACGAATGATAAATTGTCCAGTAATTCGGGAATATGAATGAGCCAAGTACGCAGAGGTTTACTTGGGCTCATCGGTTAGAGCCCGAGCTGCCCTCTACAAAGAAACATTTTAAAAATGTTATTCATGTCAGATTGCATATTTTTTAAAGCAAGTACGCAAAGAACTAACTGGCATTATCATTGCTCTGTGACGTACGTTACCCAACAATCGACAAGTTCTAATGAGAACTTCTAATTCATTGTTACGAAACTAAGGTCACATAGCAACGATAGTGCAAGCCAGAATAAAAGCAAATGGAAATATAATTGATGCAAGCCTCGGACGGTTGCATTCCGTTAGTGGTCTTGGTATAAATGGTGTGATGAGATTACGGGGTGTTTCAAGACGTCGGCGCTTGAAATGCAAACGAGGGGGGTGGATAAGAGCTTTATGACAGCTGATGTATCAAGTCTCAAATGTTAATAATTCCTCTTTAGAAAAACATCAACTTTGAAGGTGCAGCTCATGCAAAACCTATACAATAGTGGAAAGTAACTTTTACAAAAGTCCACGACAGTTCGCGGGAAATCAAAGTTCGATTCCCGGGAAATTTGGATTTTTTTCCGTCGCTACTGCCAGTGTTATCAAACTGCTAACCAATCAAGAACAAACCTTGTGTGGGGTCACATACTCGAGTAGTTACAGCTCTGCTCATCCCGTAGCTTATTTCAAAAGATTTGCTTCATTTTGCAAGGTGTTATGAAATTTTGGGTTGTTTTTCTTTTGCAAGATCTCTTTGACCTGTTAACGGAAGAATTGTGTCAATGGATTGAAACCGTGTGGCATACTGGAACAGCAAAAACATCTGTTCAAATGATTTGTTTATCGTAGTCATAAACTGTTCATGCACCTAGTCGTCTTCAATGATTCTCTGACATTTAATTTTTGCTGTCATGTGTAACACGTGTCACCAAAAAAAGCACTTCTTTCATTTTTGCAAATAGCTAAACTTGCGTGTTAATATCAAAGTTGATTTGAATATCTACTTTCCATGTTTTTGCCAGCTGCTTTTTGCAGAATAAAACAGTTTGTGTAATATCATAGATGCTGAAGAGGAGGACCTTCGATATGGAGCCAACACCGTGATTTCCCTTTTCATTCCTGTCACTTTGTGCATGGTTGTTGTTGTCGCAACTATCACGTAAGTAACTGCGTTTTTGTCTTGCTGAAAGTGTAGGAGTTTATTTCATTGCTTCTCTCTCCTTTTCAAGCATATTGAACCGAGATGAGAGGAGCTCAAAGATACTGCTTTCTCGTGAAATCGGTTTAGGAATGCTCTGTTGGAAAGCGGCTTGTGAAGCTTTTTGATTTCTTTTTGTACTCTTAAAACATAAATAATCGTTGCGCGGACACAATTGTCTTGCCTAATACAAGTGACTCGCTTAGTAAAACAAGTGACTCGCCCAGTAAAAAAAGTTGCTAGTGCTACCGGCGTGTGCTTAAAACTCCTTTCATATGGTTTCAGGTCAGTGTCTTATTACACGGATCAGTCAAGCGGTGAATACTTAGTGTACACTCCGTTCCACACCGAAAACGCGGGAACGGCAACTGTTGTGTGGCAGTCAGTTGCCAATTCTCTCATCATGTTAGGAGTGATCGTCGTCATGACAGTATTTCTAGTTCTTCTTTACAAGTATAGGTAAGCTTTTTTTCATAGCAAACATTTGGTGCAAAGTCGAAGCAGTGGAATGTGTGACCTGCTGTTCTGATGAAAGGTTCCCGCTTCTTGTGATCTTCAATATTTGCTGAAGTAGTTGATGTAAACAACTCATGTGATGTAAACAGCAAGAGCAAAAAACTGAGGCGAAAATCGCTTCTTGAAAAAAGTAAAAAATAAGAACTTTTGAGATTGACCTGCCATTTCTCACCGAGGTTTGCATGAATCTTTGCTCTGCCGCTTGGAGGCGGGCTGTCACAGCAGCAGCCATAGTGAACACCAGTAGGTTTCCGCGAGAAGTTTGTTGTTGCGCATAAGATCGCTAAGCAATCGTTGGGGTCATCTGTTGCGATGTTTCAAGGTGCTACAAATTTATTCACGGTTGGCTCATCCTGTCCTCGCTCCTCCTGCTTTTTCTCTTTGCTTACTTGTATCTCGCCGAGGTGCTCCGCGCCTACAACGCTGTCGTCGACTACATCACTATCGCTGTGGTCTTGTGGAACTTCGGCGTTGTTGGAATGGTGTGCATTCATTGGAAAGGTCAGTTACAGTGATTCTGTTCCTTGTCGGAAAACGTAGTATTTGCGCAACTGTTTGTTTTGTAAAAGCTTATATGTTCATTTCAAGGCAGTTGCTTTGTGGCTGTTCGCTATTGTCAGCAATAGCAAAGTACGAATCGCAAGCTTTTTCGCAACCTTTCCCTCCCTGTCCCGAAAACGCATGATCATGATTTTCAACCGATGATCTGCGGGAGATCGTCAGCTGTTCCGCAAGAAATCCATTACGGAAATAATTATTCGGCGAGAAATCCATCAAGGAAATCGCCAGTTTGAATCTTATTTATGAAACAAGAGTAAAACAAAAAGTATTACGTGTTTTGAAAAAGGTCGAAAACCACTGGCGTATGTAATAAGAAAAGGACAATTTCTTGTGTAACTTGTAAGAATTCCCGTGCCTTCCGTGCTAGCTGCGACGGAATGCTTGAACTACGTATTCACACAGTTCTGAGACTCGTTTACATCCGCTTGTAATTTGACGGAACAGAGCGTGCAACGTCAATCTAAAAAAAAATCGTTTTGAATTGCTCAAGCGTAACCTGTTTTTTTTTGTGCTCACTTGTAGTGATCGAAATTGCAGTGAAATGGGAAACTGAAGCGGAGGTTATGAATATCCACTACACTTGAAACCTTTACATGCTACTTAATACATAATTTCACATAGTCCGGTGGCAGGGACCGATAAGCGTGCAATACCGTCCGTACAAAGTTTTTTTGCTGTTTCTATATCTCCGAGGTGTGCTCTTTAACAATCTGAATGATGCCACTCTGTCATCCTTGGGCAATCCCCCAAGTATGCAAATTAAGGCCGCCATTACGAGAAGTCCTTCTTTCGTCAATATCTCAGTCACAATGCATGGTATCAAAGTAATTTTGGTGTCTATCCCCGTGTTTTGAAGGGTAAAGAATAAGACTAAGCCATTTCAGTAGAGATTACGCCTTTATTTTTTGCTGAATAGGCATATTGAGAACGTTATTACTGAAAATCTCGTTTTCGTCCCTAACTCAATTACTGCACACTGTGTCAAAACAATCCTTGCGTCTATACGTGTTTAATGAGTAAATAATCAGATTAAACCATTGAAGTATTGATAACAGTAACATTTTCTGCAAAAATATCGAAGTAAGGAACGTCGTTTGATAGGATCAACAACGGCGGTCTGGCAATAACGACTCTTTAAATTACTTCGCAAAGGGCAATTCCCAAAGCCGTAAATGAAGTTTTGAGAAAAATGTTGATGCAATAAAGCTGTTCTCAGCAAATAAAAGCATTCTTAACATTGAAAGTGAGAATGAGCTGATCGAATGTGATTTAGAAGTAATTGTTAGCAAGACGCAGAAGCTTCCGCATACAGATGAACTTGATTGAATAGGCTTTACGCCGAAAATAGAGGTAATCCTCATTTTCAGAGCCTAATAAACATTTACCACGGAAGGAATCAATTTTAGTCCCCTCCCAATCGACCTATTTTAACTTGTAGACAAGTGAGACATACCACTGCAAAAAATTTTCAGCAGATAAAAAATTTATAGGCATACCATATACGGTAACATAAAAATACATTGAAAAAATCCCGTGCTCAATTGTATAACAACCGAAAGGTTGGTGGTGGTGGATCTCAGCTGTCAGGTTCATTGCTTGTTTTGTTTTTTGGAGTATGACATCTGGATAGGCACAACCTTCATGCGTTACGGAAATGGCCCAAACCAAATCATAAGCATAACCCGGAACCCAGAAGCCATGAAACGATGGGCATAGAACACGGACACCTGCAGCAGGATCGTTCAAGATATCGCGAACATGTGGGATCACAGTGGGGAGAGGGAGATGATGAGCCGTGAAAAAGAGAAGCCATCACGCATCACTTCGAACGCTAAGGGTATCGACAAAACACAAGATAAACTTCTGACTTGCATCGCTCCTATGGATCCACATAGTCATCCCGCAGATTTGGTCAATGTCGTTACTGGTCGGGTTGCATCTGAAACGGTGAATGCACATGACGCTGTGGATATTGGGAATGAACAACATGTTTCATTTGAAAAGAGCTGGCCTGACGGATTTAGTGCACTCTTTTATCCAAGTTGGCATTGACCGTGGCAGGTAGCAAACTTTGGGAACAATAATGAGCACGGCGCGAATCTCATCTACTCGCCAGTGCTGCGGTTGCAACTTGATGAAAAGGGTGGCAAGCCAGGACACTCCTTAGACGATTGCGCCTCATTTGAATATTACAATGCGGGTAGAGGTGCTTTTTTCAAAGTTTGTCGATAGCGCACCACGCCTTGCGGTTGGAGTGCGAGGCGTCGATGGAATTGACAGCTTCTTCCCATCGCTCCTGCTTCTTATCGTCGAGCTGTGAAAGTAGGGACGCGGCGCCTTTGTCAGAGTCAGTCCACATTGGGGCTCGGAGGAAGGAGCGATAGAGAGTCTCGCGCTGATTGTCGCAACATGGCACATAGTTCTTGCGACGGCTAAGAAAGACACATTGTTCAGCCGCAAATAACAGACTCTCACATAGCTCCTGGTATGCCTTCTCGATGTTTGATGTATCCGGAGGTGGCAAACTCACAACGGATTTTCCTGTAAGAAGGTCAAAACGCTTCCGACCAGACTTGCGAAAGTTCCAACGCTTCACCGAAACGCTGTAGAGGGAGGGTCGGGGTCGTGACCGCGGGAACTTTCCTAGAACACGTCTGTCCGAGAGTCGGCTGTCCTGGCTGACACTCGCGAAGCCTAGGTGCGAGTTGGTGCCGACTTTTCATCGGTGAGAGGAGAAACTGGCTGCTCCCTTTGCGTTGTGCAGCAGCTCAAGGTTGTTGGCTGCTGCCCAGGAGGCCAGGCTTTCACCATCAGGAGACGTTGTGCTGTGCCCCACTTGACATGCTGGCAATTGAAGTCGCCAACTTGCAGACTGGGGTGTAGGAACATGGGGATGGTCGTTGGTGTGAATCGCGACGGTGGAGATATGTAGACGTTAATGATCTCGTATCCTACGACGTCTACGCACAACCACTCAGTCTTTGAATGCTCTGGAGACTGATCGGCCAGTGTCCATTCCAACCACTCGTGAACAAACGTGGCAAGGCCGTGATTTCTGCTCAGGACTGACCTGCCTAGTGCAAAGTTGGAATCATCACAAGCGAATGATTACAAGCTTGTCAAAAGCTTGGTGACATTGAACATGTCGGAGCTCTGTGGCGACTTCTGGTGGAGAAGGATGGACAAAAAAAGTGACGTAAACTCTTCTAAAGAGGCATTCGAAAAGAACACACAGCAGGCGCATATTCAGACTTCCATTTGGAAATCAACTCTCAACTCAGAACCTACAGCATTGCGTCGGGTAGAGTTTGGATAAAAACGAGACGAACGCTGTAGATGCTTAATCACATTTACATTGCAACCAAATGCTGTAGATTCTGAGTGTTTATCCACCCGGAAGTCCTGGAAATTATAAGGTGTGCCTGTTCTACGGATACACCCTGTTCAACAGCAGTATGTGGATGCTATACAGCTCATATATCTTGTACAATGTTTGTGGATGTTACGGGGAAGCATACTGCCAGAATTGGCAGATCCGACAAATTGATGACAGTGACAATCAGGCCCGTAACCAGAGGGGAGAAGGATTCGTTGACAGGGGCTCAAATTTTTTAAATTATGTCCAGTAGTTCTAAACAATGTCCAACACATTTCCAAGGGTGGGCGAAAAAAGTTTTAAAGGGGCTTTGCCCCCCTGCCCACCCTAGTTACGACCCTGGTGACAGTGTTGTTAGAAGTAACCTGTTTGCGCACTGAGTCAAATCATTGATATCAACATGCATCAACATACAAAAAATTGATGCTCTTGGTGACTGGGACATGGGACATAATGGATTTTTGCTGAAATGGCTTAATCTGATTCTTTGCTCTTAAAACATGCATAGATGCCAAGCGTATTATGATACAATTTGCAGTTACCGTATTTATTGGATTGTAAACCGCAGCTTATAAAGTTATGTTCTTATCATTTCGTGCGCCTTATAATGGAGGGCGGCTTGCATTTTTTATTTCTTTATTTTAGCGACAGTTACAGATGACCCCCATCTTTTCTTGGCTACGTTTCTTCGACCAAACCCTCTTTTTTCGCATTCTATTCTCTTCAGCATCACGTGCACACTTCGTCACACGAGGATTGTGATGAACAGAAGGCAGTTGTAGTGGTGAAAGCATCATTGCCAGGGTTGCCAACTAACGCGAAACGTGCTAGTGCATGAAAGTACCACAGAGGCGTAGGCAATCTATGTTCAAGTGCGGCTTACATTAATTTTTTTAACACCGTTTCATGCCGTTATGATCAAGGACGGCTAACAACCGGGTAAATACGGTACTGAGATATGGACGAAAACGAGATTTTTAGTATTGACGGTCTCAATATGCCTATTCAGCAAAAAATAAAGGCGTAATCGTTACTGAGATGGCTTAGTCTTTATTCTTTACCCTTCAAAACACGGGGATAGACACCAAACTTACTTTGATACCCGGCATAGTGACTGAGATACTGACGAAAGAAGGATTTCTCGTAATGGCGGCCTTAATTTGCATATTGGGGGGATTGCCCAAGGATGACAGAGTGGCATCATTCAGATTGTTAAAGAGCACACCTCGGAGATATAGAAACAGCAAAAAAATTTTGTACGGACGGTATTGCAAGGTTCACCAGAAATCTGGGGTTTGGCAACCGGCCTAACAACGGTTTATTTATGTTTGTCGTATCAGCTTTGCTTAATACTGTGATTTCTAAGAATTTTAGATGTGCTTAACGGTGCACTAACAAGATAGTTCACTTCGAGTTTTGCTTTAATGTTTTTTCTTCGACTCGCAGGCCCTCTGCTACTGCAACAAGCTTACTTGATCGTCGTCTCTGCTTTGATGGCACTGGTTTTTATCAAATACTTACCGGAGTGGACTGCATGGGTCATACTGGGCTTAATTCCAATCTACGATTTGGTGGCGGTACTTTGTCCCAAAGGTAAATCTGTCACTTTTGAAGGCGGACAATTGCTAGGCTTCCCACGGTCATGGAAAATCATTGAAAATCCTGGAAAAATAAATTTTCCTGGAAAGTCATGGAAAATTGATAAAAATTTGAAGGTCATGGAAAAATCAAAATTTTGCAGAGTTAATAAAGGAACAACATCTTTAAATTTTGTCAATGTTTCAAAAAGATAATCTTACAATTTAAGTCCTTTCCTTTACCTATGCCATAAGCAATAGACTCTGGTAATGTTTAGCTCTTTGGCTTTTCTGCACAAATCTTTTGAAGTTCATTTGTAGACTGTGCATTGTACTATCATAGTTCGATGTTTGGCTGATATCATCAATTTGATTTTTAAGTTTGTAGTTCAA
>JGI24159J19872_10010742_pt1 | contig 12019 bp, 7 predicted proteins | sample Ectturendosymbi4_FD_19872 | JGI IMG/M metagenome (IMG submission 19872) | reverse complement strand
GAAATCGAAGTACGAATATATCGTACGCCGGCTCTCAAAGTGTTAATGTCTCATTTCAAAGTATGATATACTCATACACTGGCTCCCAATGTGTTAAGCATTCCTTAAGTTTGTAAGACCAAAAAATATGTGGAACGCCAGCTTTCAAAGTGTTAAACTCAAATGCATTGTACCTGGAATTCGAGGAAGAAACTAGTTATGCCCTGCGAAAGGTTAAACCTGATGAATCCACAATGCTTTTGTGAGACCTTAATGCACGCATTGGGAATGATACAGGGGTATGGAAGGATGTGAATGGCCAACATGGTGATGCTGCCACTCTTTTCCAGCCAAAGTTTTGGCATGTGTTGTGGGAGTACAGAGTTCATGGCAGCTAGCCATCAAGGCAAGTTTTTGCCTGTGTTGGTGGAGCAACTGTTTGCTCTGCTTGATCAGTTTGCAATGATGTGCAACCAGTGAATTTAGCATTAAAAGACAAAGGTATTATGTCTTGTCAGAACTCCAAGCCAGTGCATATAAAACGCATTATACTGTAGAAAGTATAGAAGTTGAATTGTAAATACTACATTAAGACAAGGGCATGTTTATTGATAAACGTAACTCCTTTCCTCTGTCTCCTTACAAAATAAACTTCTCAGGAATCCATCTCAGCTTTAGTCTGCAGCTCAAATTTTTTGCAAATCTCCAGCATATGAATAAATTGTTTGCAACTGTAAATGAACTGCAGTGTAGAATGCAAGGAATTAACTCCGTAATAGCAGACAAGGAACAAAACAGAAGTGTTTGGTAATGTGAGGAAGAATAAATAACAAGTTTGGATACAGCGTATACTTTATCAGAGCTTGACCAATAATAATGCTTTTTTGGCCTGATATTGATGTTGTTCACTGCTGGCAGTCGATACTGATATTTTTGCATTACTCTAACCACATTTTCAAAGACATTACTTCACAGTGATGAAGAACTGTACAACGTTGATTTCTAGGCAAACCTGGATCACTAAAACAGTCAACCACCACAGCATGTACCCTAATAGTAATATGTTCACAGTCAGTCATCTGCTCACCATATAAAAACCTGCGAGCAAATGTTACATCATAGAGCAATTTATTGGGATGATTGTGCAGCGGTCCATATATATTACGCACTACATAATTTATTCAGAGGGCTGTGCACTGCATGGACAGTGTTGCCACTGCTAGTTTTTTTCACTAGATCTGTTTTTTTTTCTGTTTTATCTGGGGTTCTAGGGTTTTTATTGAAAATCTGTTTTTTTTTTACTCTGGTCAAATTTTTGTAATAAATGTATGTCGTATTACTGTTTTTCCATTTAAGAATACAGTAGTTTCACAGGCGTAATATGTGCAGAGTCAGTAGCCAGAACAGATGTGAATAGTAACGCTAGGCTGAACCAAATTGTTTGAAATATAAGGGTTACAGATTAAGCACTAACTAGGCATAGGTCAGCACTCTAATCTATCGCTCATATGTCAAGGCTAGTTGCGCATGAATTTGGAATGCTTTTTTTGGTTTTGAAGATGCTGTGGTTGAGAATCTCTTCATTGTTTTACAGGCGCACTGATTGTGATATGAATGTAAAATTTTGAATGTTAAACTAGTAGTCAAATATTGCAATGGTTAGAGTGCAAAGAAAACTGTAAGACCTTGAATGTATCATGTACTTGTTTCAATTTGTTCATTTTGGTGAAAGTAAAAGAAAACATTAAATGTTTTTTAGAAAAGATCTAACTAGCTTTTTTCATGTTACTTCATACATTTCATTTGCTTATAGCCTACTCGTAAATTGTGATGTCAGTAGACTTGAGCTTGTATGATGCAAATAATGCATATTACCTTAATTTTTATGTGCAAGTACCGGGTCCCCTGTAAAAGGCAGCGCTCCATAAATAGCGGAGGTTTGATGAAGTAACCGGAGTCGCTAAAACCGATATTTTGCGTTGAGCAATGAGAACTGAATGGTTGTAAAAATAATTTTACAGCAAAAGGAGATATTACACGACAGTAAAAGAAGTCCATTCTGAAGTTTGATAATTTTTGGTTATCTGAGTTTCACAACGGTTCGGTGAATGTATAAAATTTTTAAACATCCCAAACATCCATGCATTAGATGTTTGGGGAGGCACATATTAATTTGCAATAATAAAATATTTTTCTTTTGCTTTTTTCCGTTTATTCCTTTTGCAACGCAACCTTTTTCTACTCCGGTTACGTCATCAAACCTCCGCTATATGGAACGCTGCCTTTTACAGGGGACCCCGGTAGCGTGCTTTTCAAGTTTGGTTTTGACTTTTTTAAACATTTTGTATGTCTGGGTTTTTTTTATCGTTTTCTGGGTTTTTTTCAAGGTAAATTCTGGGGTTTTTCTTCATAACAGAGTGGCAACACTGTTTGATACACTTTTTCAGTATTGCCATTTTCGGGTAAGATAAAGATCTAAGATTAAAGGGCAATTGTTTTGATTTTTGAGTAATGATAAAACACATTTTTCAAGTGTCCCATACACAACAGTAATTAGTAAATAGCGTCGGCGACATTTCTGTGATGTTCACAACTGTGATTAGCACTAAAATTTGATAATGCTGGAAAAAGCATGGTATAAGTTATAACCGTTTCAAGGATTGTGTTTGCAAATACTGTGGTATGAAACATGCTTGAGCAGGCAATACTCCGACACAAATTATTAAGGTTCTACGCCGGTTTGCAACATTCGCTGGATTATCAAGTTTCTACGCCGGTTTGAAAAATGTCATTTCATGGGTCCCACTCCTCCCTTAATATGTGTTTAAATATTTGGAAATAAATACGATATAAATAGATTTTCCGCTTCTTTTGCTAACCTCAAATGTACCCGTTCAGATAGGCAAATGCACCCTTAGGGATACACATGTATTCCGGGTTAGGATGAGATCACTCGTGTCCAGCTGCTGACGTTGGAGATTTCTTTCAAATCAGTCTTTTGTAAAGTTTGAAAATCGAAGATCAGTTACAATAATTGTCACATACCTGATTATTGATTGCATGTGCAAACAAGTGCTTCAACAGTTTTTCTTTAATCGTTGAGCTTAGTGTCATTACTTGATTATTGCCCTTACATGGCATTTGATTCACAGTAGTAATGAATATATCAGCAGTACTGTATTTAAATGCTGTCTGCAATTTAATAAAACAAACAAGATTGTCAGGAAGTACGCTGGTGGCAAACTGAGTTGTTTTTGAGGTTATAGTGCAACTGAATATGTTATTATTTAACACCTTTGCTGCTAGTGTATGAATAAATCACAGCTAGAAATCTTGCATGAACCCCAATTTTAAGTCCACTTCGCAACTCGATAAATTGCCAGTCGATTGTGCTGGCGAGCTGTTCAAACCCTCAAAAGACTCAGCAAGTCTTCAAGTCTGCACTGAAAAAGAAATTCTGTTTTGGATTTCATTTTTTTGTGGGCGACGTCATCAGTGGAGTAGGTTTAAACCACTTTGACCCACTTAATTGGGCCCTGGGCCCAAACCAGTAGATGGAAAGTATTTCACTGCTAATGTTTTTACTAGAAACTAGGCTAAAATCCATCCAAATCTTTTGAGCCTTTGTTTGGCTTTCTAAGGTTTCGGGTTCAACAAGCTAAAAATTGACAAAAAACTAAAAATTAATTTTTTGCCAAGTTAAATGGGTTTTTGGGTATACCTTTTGAACCCAAAACCATAGAAAGTCAAATTTAGCCTAGTTTCCACAAAAACTATAAGCGAAATACTTTCATCTGGCGGTGTGGCCAGGCCCAGGTCCTGATGACCTTGGCCAAAAAGCCTTAAACTACTCATGACGTCACCCACAAAAAAACAAAACCAAAACTATAATTTTTTTCTTCAGCACAGACTTGAAGAGTCACCGAGTCTTTTAAAGGTTTGAACTGCTCTCCAGCACAATCAGCTGGCAAGTTATGGAGTTGCTAAGAGAAAGAGATGCTAAATACCTTGATTTCATAGAAAACGAGTCTAAAAATTGTGACTCTGCTTATCTCTGCAAACCAATGGCAACACTGCATGTAAAGCTTTCCCTTGCATCCATTTAATAACATAACAATAAGTGTATGGCTGCACAAGCCGCAAGTATTGTTTTTAATGTTTACCATCTGACCTGACTGGGAATTGAACCCAGATTTCAGTGGCACACTATACAAACTAGGCAACTTAGCTAATGTACTTGTGTAAACAGCAAACAACTGTGGTGTGTGGCTCATTATGCCATGAAAGCCAACAGAGATTTCAAATTAGTCTGTTGGTACAAAGCTGCAAAAAGGGCTATTACTATTGCAACAGACTAGTTCTAAGTTTGAACTTAACACCTTCATTGCTGAGATACCGGTACATAGTTTTTTGCCTTGAAAGGGACAACATACTTTATGTAACTTACGTTTCTTTACACCTAACTGTTCGGTGCAATGAGAGGCTTTTTGGTAAGTACATAAAATTTTTTATCATGAAGTCTTCAAAATGTTCTTTAGCTTTTTTTATTTTAATTGCCTATTTAGGTGATATTGATTTTGCACTAATTGCCAAACCTGTTGGAAATGTCAAGAAACGGTGTGTTCAATAAAAACAATCAGTGCTTTGTGTAATCTGTTTATTTACATTGCGTTTTGTTTTATTAGCTGGCTCAAAACATGTTGAAAAAATGACGTGTGGTAGGAAAGGTGTCTTCAATAACTTAAATCAATGCTGTCTATAATCTGATTATTTAAATTTCATTTTGGTAAATTTTGTTCAGTGATGAGAAAACAAGCTAAAACTGTGTAGCAGCCATAGACTGTTTTTCTGTACAAAACCCCTGACTGCAAAAGCATAAGCACAAAAATGTATTGGTGAGGCCTTGAACTAGGTATGCACAAACTTACAGTTTATGTATGCATCTGTGTTCATATGGCATGTTGGTTGGCCAAAGATTATCTTGGAGGATATTACGGGTCCATGTTCCACTCTGTTCATTTTTATTCCAAATGATCACAAAGCCTTGTATATGTGGCATCTGATTATAGAGCAATTAAGAGTTCAGTGACATGCATGGAAAAGAGTGCCATTAATCAATGCACACATTGCTTTTATTGTTTATCAATTTTACCTTGAACAGCTGGGATAGAAAGAACTTTGCACATGTGCATTGCACGCCTGGTTGCACAAAAATGGTTTTGATACACAACTATCATGAAACGGTGCACAAATAGCTTGTGGGACATAACTAGCTGTAAGAAATAATAGAATGTTTGGTGGCACTTAGAAAATTAGGAATTGAACTTTTTTGTTCACATTGTGGTTGGTAAATATGAATAAGCTGTTTTTGCTCTTCATTTTGTTAAGGAAGTTATCTGCAAATTCCACTAGACTCCAGTTGATACATCAATACTGTTGATCTATTTTGCCTGAAGAAAGCCAACATCANAACAACATTGTTTTANACCTAAAGATTTTCATACACCTTAAGACCTAAGTCTTTGTGTGCATCTATGTCCTATGTGTATAACAAGTTAATTCCTTGATGTGTGAAAAGTTAAATTTTGATACAAAGCAAGAAATAATGTATATGATTCTTGTCCAGTGCACAGAAAATGAAGTTTGCATGCAGTTTAAACAGGTGTAAATGAACTTACTGATGAGAATGGGGTAAGAAACGATTTGGGAATACTTTCATATTAATTCTAGTCAAATTTTTGTTTCATATCTTCTTCATCTAGAGAATAGAAACAAAACTCAGTTTGGATTGAGTTAGGGTCAGCAGGTGTTGCAAGACATCAAGCAACTTGTCTACACTGTTGTGGTCTGGGTGATTGTTTTGATGCTCAGAAATCAATGGCCATTCATGACAACACAGAAGTGCCATGCACCAACAGACACACAGCCTGTGGCTCTGCGTCATTCCACCTAAGGAGTGTCATCAAACCTTGCTATGTTCAAGGTATAGAGTTTATATATTTTTATGCGTTTGTTTTACAGTTAAGTAAAAAATAATTTTTTTCAGATTTTTTTACGGTTTTGACATGGCTCTCTGTTTCAAAGTACTCTACAGGAACTATTAGTAGTGTTTCCGCCAATGTGTAATTATTCAATTGAGGAAAGTACACTTGATAAAGTCCAAAGTATCAGTTTGAACTGACGAAAAGTCAATAATTTTTAAAGTTGCAGTAGTTTTTTTGCAAACTTGCTCTTGGTTATTTATTTGATAAAATTTCTGCATCACAATTAGTAACTGCTGCCCATAAGCTGCCAATGTCACAATCATGTTCTTAATATACTTCACCTTTGGTTTGAGACCTTGCTTTTGACGTAGGCACTGCAATCTGCGAAATCGTTTACAAAAATATTTACGAGAAGATTTGTCTTGATTCGGGTTGTTGCTTTCTCTTTTGCTGGTAATCTGGTAGTTGTATAAATGATTTGTATTTCTTGAGAGTGTCACTGGTCAGACGTGGATGTGCTGCAGATTTTTTTTAAATCGGTTACTATGAAAAACTGCGGTAACCATATCTCATTTTAGTCGTGTGTGTACGTTAGAAATATACTTCTCATTTAGGCAAGGAATGGATAATCATAGACTTAATTTTGTACAGGTGCTGCCAACAAAAGTTGTGTTCAAAGCGTTTTGCTAGGAAATAGCATAAAAAAATGATTACTTTTCTTGTGCCAAAGTCTCCATTGTGATTGTTTATAATGAATTTTATGTTTCTTTGCAAAGGTCTCATTTGTGAGCACGATAAAAAATTATCTACTTCCTGGTTATCTCACTCAAATGTTTTTGAACAACTGCAAACGTAACAGATGACTCAAATAAGTTCGAAAAGTTTTAATTTATAAAATTAAGATTACAAACATCGTTTTGACTTGAATTCATTGTGATGAATGTTTGCAGTTATTCCCATTGATGGAATCATTACAAAAACAATGAAAGAAAGTTTGCCAGCCATTTTCTCCTATCAATTTGATGGCTTTGCGCAGCGTACCCATGCCGACTGTAGCGCTGGTTTCAACCGCGGATCTGAAAGCTCCGTGAACGTGAAAAAATCGAAATTTGACTGCAAAAAATGCACGATGACTTTCCCTACCAGATCAGGCTTGAATAAACACCTGCGCTCCAGACACAAAGAAGTGCGTCGATACAAGTGCAAAGAATGCCATAAAGGTTTCTGCAGCCCTTCATCCCTTGCAACGCACATGCGAACGCACACTGGTGAGAGACCTTTCAAATGTCACCAGTGCTTCATATCTTATTCTCAAAAAGCTAACCTGACCCGTCACTTACAGCGGAAACATGGAGTTCAACGCCCTCCCCCAAAAAAGGGCACAAACCTGAGTTCACTGTGCAATTTTCTCACAGAGTCAGGTGAGACGATTTATCAGTGCAAAGTGTGCGGGAAACGTTTCAATCATACGTATTCGGTTGGAAAGCACGTTTACCGTCACAAAAGTACGAAAAGACATAAGTGCACGGTGTGTGAAAAGACCTTTGCAGCTCCGAACGCATTGGCCATGCACATGCGCGGTCATACAGGTGAAAAATCGTTTCAGTGTTCGCAGTGCCCTCAAACCTTTTCTCTTCGCGGCAACATGGTGAGACATGTTAAAACGGTTCACGAAGGACGTAAGCCATTTCACTGCTCAATTTGTGAAAAGCGTTTTACATGCTCAACTGAATTGCAGAACCACTCGCGTTCGCACACCAAAGAAAGACCATTTGCTTGTACTCACTGCGACAAGCGATTCATGCACAAGGCATCTCTCCATCTTCACTTGCAATCACTCAGAGGGGAAAAGCCATTCGTGTGCCTGACGTGCAATAAGCGCTTTTTGACGTCTGGCCAACTTACTGGGCATAAACTACGGCACACTGGCGAGAAACGTTTCAAATGCCTAAATTGTTGCAAGTATTTTTCCACTGTTGGTGAGCTGAATTCCCACAGAAAAAGACACGAGTATTCCCATGATGGAGAGAAAAGCCATCAGTGTGACGTATGTTTCAAGTATCTGACAACAAAATCTTCATTGAAAGAACACAAGCAGCGACATAGTGCTGTAAAAACGATCCAATGTCTAGTTTGTCCGAAACGTTTTACCACTAAAGCGGAAATGAAGAACCATGCAAAGATTCACACTGATGTGAAACCTTTCTGCTGTCACGTGTGCAAGAAAACGTTTTACAGGAGCACCACCCTTACCACCCACATGCGAGTCCACACCGGTGAAAGGCCACATCCATGTCCGACATGTCATAAGCGCTTTGCCACTGCGTCGAAAGTAAACAGGCATATGACAACTCACGTTGAAAAAGAAACGGTGTCGTGTGACGTATGTGGCAAAGTTTTAAAACGAATGGCAAGTCTTGAAATACACATGCGACTTCACACCAAACCATTTCAATGTTCTAAATGTCCCAAAAGCTTCCCAAACAGGTCGAAATTAAAGCGGCACTTCGCAATTCACGCATAGTTAGCTTGGTGTTGAAGTAGTCATGTGAAAAGTGTTGTTGAAATCGTGTAAATTTGGTTGCTGTGCTACGATATACGCCACTTCCTATTAATTTTCAATCCTGTCCCATCTCACTTCACCTGAGTTTTGCAGAAGTTATTGCTGAGGAGATTCTGGACTCTCTAATCTTTTTCAAAGTGTTAAATGTTTGTTTTCGATATGTTTACCGCGTAGTGCTTTGCTGCTGGTGATTTTTTCGATTTGACAAGTTATCCGTATGGCTTCGTCCACTGATGTGAATCTTCATCAAAATTTTTTATCCGATCACTTCAAAGGTCTGGTGTTTTTTACAAATCGTCATTTTTCCTCCACTGTTTAACGCTCCTGTATGACCGTGACGAATAGCAGTAGTTTCTGGTGCGTTGTCTGTTTTCATTCATTGCCTTTGTGTAGCAATCTAAACCTTCCGTGTGCTTCGTGGTACCTCATGATTTTTTTGCATTTTCTTGTGATTACTCTATCACCCCTGCCATGTCGAGGATGTACGCAAGCTAAATACGTGATTAAATTGTTTATATGAAACTAGTAAAATAGCACCGTCAAATCTTGCTTCAAATTTAGTGAAAACAAAAGGTTGTCAGCCTCAAGGTAAATATCTCGCAAAAACATTTGAAACGTTGATCAAAACAATTTACATGCTTTTGTGCGCGGCTGAGCAACACCATCCGACTATTTATCCGTTTACTTCAGAACCTGATGTTAGAATGTCTTCATTTCTCTCCCACTGCCGGATTTCTGCTGATGATGAGTGAATGCAGTTAGACACGGTGCACTGTTTCAGTGTTTGGTATCTCCCTGTGTTGTCTGTTTATCGTCGAACACCTACTCTAGAATGCCATATGACTATAACCATTTTTTGTGTTATTCGAGTAGCCTACCAATGTGATATGGACCATGAGTCTGACGCAAATATAATTATTATTCGTTGTTGGGTTTTCATAAAGACGCTTGCTGAGGTATTGAGTTCGTTCATTAGGCTAATGAATGCATGAGATGACCACTTATTTATCTATCTTGAGACAAAATATTTTATCGGACGATAGAAGTTGACGGAAAATTGCAGATACTTCAAAATATTTTTGTAGATTTTTCCTAACTACGAGACGATTTAAATGTAAGTTAGTGAAATTGGTTTTTATCATCATGTGCAATGCTTGTTTGCTCCATGTCGTCACTGCTTATTTTACTTGCATTGAATAGCACCGCAGTTTCTCCAATCGTTGTGGAATAAACATTATTGCAAGACGACGCCAACGTTGCGCCGTAGGTGACACTTTTTGAGGACGAGGTTTACAAGTTGAGCCGATTAATTTTTTTCGTGGTGTTGAGGCCTGTAAGCAGGAGGGTCAAACCGAGCAATTACCCCCCTCGAAATTTTCATGCATCATTTTGTATTTTCAAATAAAGGTCAGATTGATCTGTATATCGTCTGAAATATTGGACAGCGAATTGAGCGATCACCTTTTGATTAAAATTGCAGCTTTCGAAATGCTTTAACTTAAAAGTGCTCATTACGAGGCTTATACACAAAGTAAAAGAAAGGTTCCCGCTCTAATCCTGCTTTTCTTTGCGAACACTTCGTTGTCCAATTAATGTCTCTGGTGTTTAGGCAGATCGTTTCGTAAAATCTTCTAAAACTTTTGGCATCATCAAGCGAGATTTGATTAACATCAGTAAGAAATACTGCAAACCGCCTAGAATTTATGTAAGTGAGGTGACAAAGCGCAGCCCGCGGAGTAATATTTCAGAGACGTGTTATGCGAGGAACTGGATTATTTTTATTGTGGCAGCAGTTGCAAAAGTGTATTAAAGTGGTTCATGTGCGACCGTGCGGTTAAGCGATTGTCTGTCATAAACATTAATAGCATCATAGTAAGTTTAACTGTCAGGTAGTAGAATTCGGCATTGGCAAGCTTAGTCACAAAACAGACCTGTACAGGCCCGCAACCAGAGAGGGGGGGGAATCGGGTAATTTCCCTCCCCGAAATTTTCACAAACGTATGTATTTGTATGGTGCAGCAACAAGTTGCATCATTTTGCCCCCCCCGAAAATATCAGTTGGTTGCGGCCCTGGACCTGTGTATTGAACTACAGTAGAACTCGTCTAATTCGTTACTTTTTCGTCGGTCCCGGCAGAATTCCTATCTTTTGTGTACATTTCTGTTCGTCTAATTCGTCACCTCTTTCTAACCCTTAGAAGTGTTTTGTTCTGCTAATATGTCATTTGCAATTTGGCTTTTGATGTCTATAAGCAGCTGGTACGTGTGGGAATTCAAACAAATTAAGGATCTTTATCTGAGAATTGTTCCACAACACAATTTGTTTATCGAGTTTATACACGAGGTGCGAAGCACGACCCGACTCCCCATTGAGAGACTGTGGGAAGTCTTTGCAGTTTGTTAAAGATTTAAAAGGTGCTAGATTAAATGGAGGAGTCCAGATAGAGTAGAGGAATGAATTGTTGTACGCAACCATAACGTCATAGACTTGTATTTTACTGCAAATAAGAGCACTATGTATACGAGTTGCTATGATGAAGTATACGAGCTTGTATGATAGAGTTTTCACCTGTTTGCATAATTCATCACTTCGCCTAATTCGTCACATTTTTCTAATCACCTTGAGGTGATGAATTAAGCAAATTTTACTGTACTTCAAAAAATCAGTTAACAAGAATCAGAAAGTCGTCAGATTGGAGAAGAAACATTTAAAATGCAGGAAGTTAAAAGTTCAAAAGAATCGCCACGACTTTTTGTTAGATCGCATGCAATGCGACAGGTTTATCTATCGACAATTAGCGACAGGCCGAAGTCTGGATGATGGCTCTTGTCGGGACGAAAGCATTTTTTTCATTGCAAGTTTCAGCCACAGAAAATCAACCTTGCCGAAAATGGGCAACTTTTTAGCGACCATCAGGCGCAAGGTAAACTTGCCCAAGATGGGCAAATGCTATACAATTGTTGGGCAATCAGTTTGATTGCGACACTGCTATTGACTTTCATGTCTCACATACGTCACACGACAAAGTACTTGGACACATAGCGCGTTCAGAAAATCATCTTCAACACAATGTTTACGCTGAAGTTCACTTTACAACAGAATACAAATTGCATGCAAACGCTTAACTGTCAACAATTTTTGCAGAAAACTTGAAGATGATACATGCAGACAGGTGCTCCGCATCGTTGGCAGTTGGCACGTGAATTTCGTTTTGTTTTGTTTTGATGGTGGACAGGTTCCACAGCGCTGTCTGGTATCAAAGTTCATGTCCTCAATAAAATGCTTTGATCTTTTTACCACAAGTGCACACACAACAAGGAGCAGGCTTTTTTTGGCTAACGCAAAGTTCTAGAAACTTCCACTAGGAAAAGATAAGTACAAGGTTCATCATATCCTCAGTAAAATGCTTTGATCTTTTACCACAAGTGCACACACAACAAGGTGCAAGCCCTTTTGTAACTAACCAAAAGCAATTTCCTCTGATGTAGCAAGC
>JGI24159J19872_10010740_pt1 | contig 12019 bp, 9 predicted proteins | sample Ectturendosymbi4_FD_19872 | JGI IMG/M metagenome (IMG submission 19872) | reverse complement strand
AACACCACCGGAGAGGTTGCAACAACATCCCCTCCTTTTTACAACGAACCGCACCGATCGCACGTTCTTTGTGTGAAGGCTGAACTCCGCACGACCTGCACATCCTGGTCACAGCACCATTTTGTTGCGATCCCGAGCGGCATGTGCGCAAAGCTTCGCACTGTGGCAGCAAGCAACAATAGAGATCACATGCCACGATCACTCTATTATTGCTTGTTCGTATGGTGTTGTTCTTCACGCACATCCCGTTCGTGGTGAATCGCACATTCAACGCAACACCACCGGAGAGGTTGCAACAGAACCAACACTAGGGTCGCCACCAATGCGGCTGAGCTCATTCGCAAATTTTTTGACTAACAGGAAATCGATTTCACGCAACACTGCGCATCCTCGGTCCTAAGATTTTATTCAAATAGAAAGTGAAGAAAGCAGAGGCCAGTCTGTTGGCTCCTCGAAAGCTTGCAGCAAACCAGAGCTTTTAAATGACAACAAACTCATCGCGTTACTTAAACACTGACATTTTCGGACCGATGCAAGTCTATGGGTGTTTTTAAGTTCCTGGAATCCATCGAAATTTCGCTCCAGCCAGAAATCAGGTTTTATTTCCATTCCCAACCGGAAATGAAGGAATTTCGGCAGATTCAAAAGTTACTAACTTCTAAAAGTTACTTCAGAATCAAATCAATTTTGGTCATGTAACGTATCAAGATTAACTTTAACGAACCGATGAAACTCCATGAATGAAAAAAATTACACCCAGAAATCGAACTGCCTTGTGTTTCAAATACTGTAATATCCTTGAAAGCAAAAATCCTATAATTTGCTAAAACCTAATATCGCTCGAGCTTTGAAGATTTCACGGCCTTTATATTTAGAATACAATTACAGCAACGAACTAAACAATCATTACCATGCTGAGGGTATCCGAGCGGAACGCGTGCGTCATACATTCGATGTATCCAGCCCTGACCGCAGGTGTGGACGGTTTCATAGCGGGGGCTTTCCCGAACCAGTGAACCAGTTCCTCGGGCACGTGGTTCCTGAGCTTGGCGCACCATGACGCCATCGACCTCGCTGCGACCAGCAAAGTACCTTCGTGCAGTTCCTGATGAAGAAAGATGTGGCGGTCGAACGCAAAGCTTCGAAAGATGGTATCGGATAGAAACGCATATAATATCTATCGGAAATAGTTTCCCCCAGTAAGAAAAGAATCAGGCTCTTCGTCGCAGACCCGTCGACAACTGATAGCGGGCGGCGAACGAAAAAGACTTCAAGTTTTTGGCGATTGCCGGACACAGCATCAGCTGGCTGTTGTAAAGAGCAGACGAGAAAGCATTTGAATGCCTCATAGATTTCAACGAAAGCACAATCGGTTTATAAGGCTTTACCTTCAGGACTTTACCATCATTGAAAAATATTCAGTAAACTCTGCAGGTGTTTTCAAGGTTTACTGACCGTTAAGAGGCTTTGAAGGACCGGAACTATTTCACCCGAATGCCGAGACAGTCATAAAGCGAGACTTTAGTGTTTTTTGGTGGTGGTGGTGGTGGACATGCAGTGAGCTGCTGCATTTAGAGAGACCGCTAAAATATTTTGAGCGACTGTCTCGGTCTCCCAAAACACATTACATAAACTGAGCATAATTGCGTAAAACAACAACGCATTCCTCCTCCAATGCAAGATTTTCCGAACAATGATTAATACAATCGAAACGCTTCTAAACCATGGGTCCCACCTGCTGCAGGAAAGACAGGTACATGGTTGTTGTGGCTGATGCTAGACTGGTCGGTGATTCACCCGAACCGATACCACTAACAGCAAATCCACCGATGGCTTCAAGCACTGATTGCTTCTGACCAACAAGAGTTAATTTGCCTTCTGAGCCTGAAAATGAACATTTGTCGTTTGAGATAAACATTTCATTGTTTCCCGACATGTTACTAACAAAACTATAGACTCATCGGGTATTTCACCAGACAGAGTCAAAAAGAAAAAAATCTCTGCCTGTCTATTTCAAAAATCATCGATAAAACGTTTCAACATTAAACACCACTACATAAAACGATCGTTTTAAGAAGGTTTATAAAAATTATCGGAACAGCAAAGTTATCTTTCGCGTACGTTGATATCACAGACGAACAAACGCATTGTGACATAATCATAAGGAAGGATGGGGCGAGTTAGATTCACTTGAGAATTGCAGAAAGATCAACTTCACTTTCACGTATAAAAAAAGAAAAAACGATAATTCTGACTGGCAAGACTATCTTCGAAGAAAATTTTTCCCTTTCATCAACTCACACTAGAAGTTCATCGCAACCATTGAAACGACCACACGAAGCGCCAGAGAGCGATTGATCAAAAACCTATTCACTGACGAGAAATGGACACCGGATGTTTCATATCACCGCCTGTGTTCATGGAATTAATATGGGTTGGCGTTCTTCTCTGCTCTAACTGTTTATGGCACGCATGACTAGCTTTTCTTCATGCATGACTAACTCTTCCTCCTAACAATCCACGAGTCCAACACTGAGCAAGTTGCAAAAACCTGATCGTTTCTCACGACACTGCGACAAGTTGACATGGCAACGACCTCAAAACTGCAGTTCAAAAACCAAACAACCAGTTTCGTGAAAGTTTGTTGTGCGAAAATTTACCAGTAGATGTCGCTGGTGCGAGCAAGACGGAATCAATGAATCCGCGGCAGAGCCAGTGAGACATGGAGCGGTGGGTTTTAACTTACCTTTCAAAACAGCAAACAAATATTTGACCAGATCCGACACTGACTCAACGTCACTGCACTGTGTCGCCATGGCAACAAACGCTTGCACTGCAACGTCACGAGCGGCGTCGTTCTTTGATGTGAGTTGGGAGACGAGGATCTTGGAAACCGACAGAGCGTGACGGCTGAGGTCGATCGGAACACTGGCCACTACGTGGCGCACCGCTGTAAGAAATAAAAAGTAATTTTGTTTCAACCGAATATAGTTAGGTCGCGAGCGAAAGGTTTGTTTGCGTAACAATGCTCCAACATTCACTTACTCGGCATAACATTTTCCGAATTCCTGAGCAGAGCTTTCTGCATGGCGGGTAGAATGGTTTCGGCAAAAACTTTGTGGTCGATCATCCTGATCAGGGGTTCGCAACATCTCTATCAAACAAAAGCATTTTTGAATATATATTCCCCAAAACCAAGGTTGCGGAGTCGAAATCGGAAGGTGTCGGAGCTTTTGGAGTGGAGTCCGATTGTTTTGTCCGGCTCTGGATGTCCAATTGAATCATTTTTTACATCACACTCCTAAATTGGAAATTCCTGTTGAAATGATACAATTTATTTTGAAACTTTTGTTGAAACATAGATTTCTTGCTGTGTACCACGATTTCCATTGGGATTTCTAGTTGCTACAAAATAGTTGACGGCCAAACTTCATTGCGAATGAATTCTCTGCCGGGGGGTCTGGCAACAAAAAGTAATGGGGCCGGGGCCTGTGTTGAAACCAATAGATTGGCGCAGGGGGGTAAACAAAGATTGAACGCTTGTTGCCTGCTTTATGCGAAGGACAATGGGGTGGGGACAATTGTGAGGAAACAATGTTTCCAGTAAAATTGATCCGAGGCAAAAAGCAAGTCGTTTCTTTCAGTGTTAGGAGCAAAGCCTCAACGGTGTTGTTTAAGCAAGACGAGGAGGAGATTATGAAGTCAACCATTCGATTCAATTTTCGATTCGAATATTTTGCAAAAAGCATTCACAGATGCAAGTTTTACAACGAGCAGGAAAACACTGGTCTTCGTTGATCAACACTTACCAAGGCTGCCAGGGGTGGGGTGGTTTTGCTCATTACCACGGCTTTCACAAACACGGATATGGCGTCTTGCTTGGAACCGGACATGACGTCAGAAGAAGAAGAGACCAGCAATCCCAGCAAGCAACATTTACTGACACTCGGCTCCCCTCCAAGCAAAGTTTTGCTGTAGATCTGGACTACAGCTGGTAACTGAAAAACATCGCAATGAACAGAGTTGTGAGAATCAGGGCCTCTTGATGAAACAACCTCTGCCTTCATGTTGAAACAAACTATGTGCGTATTATCCAACAAACTTAATACTGGGCAAATGACACTGTTTGCGCATAAATCGTTTGTAAAAGCTTGTTGTCAATGTCAAAGACGTTGCAGCCACAGTAAATACACGTTGGTTTAATTACGTGATCCGCCCGGCGACCACTGAAGCGGAACGACCGCTGCTCACGATCTGAGCTTCGATGCAGTTCTTCTGATTGCGTCACGCGCCACATGGCTATCAAGAAATGAGCAATGTTTAAAATTTTCTCAAGACGACCCTCACTTTTCTCCACAATCCGATGAGCTTTCGTTGCGCACTGCTGTATATCGGCGGGTGGCTGCTGGCTTGCGAGCCCAAGTACAAGGCTGACTGGATCGCCACTAATTTATCCCAAGCTTTGCTCTTCGCCTCACTCGTCTCCAATGACTCAGCAACAATGCATGACCATGACAAAGCACAAAGTGCTCGTGCTGATTCACTTCGGCTGCGAAAAATGCTTCAGTCGCTCAAATGCTTTTGGAAAACTATTCAACATCTGTGAAGACAGATATAACTGCAGAACATCTACGGCAACACAAAGACGTTATGAAAAGTGACAGACCAGGCAACACTACGACATATCTTACGTCTTTAACGTTGTTTTGTGAAAATAGCTTGGTAAGTTAACATCCAATTGGGCACGGATGCAGTAATTAAAAGCAAAAAGCGAGTGATTGTGTTGTAAAATTTCGTAACTAAATCCAAACTTAAGGCGAGTTTGGCGGAATCTTCTGCCTTGCATTTTGCAGGAAGGGCTGAAGCCCGGCAGCCCGTCTAGACGAGCCGCCCTGATTGCGCAAGACGTTTCATCTTGCTGGTGAGGGTAGATTTGAACTTCCAGTAAACGCAATTATTTGGGAAAGACGTATTTTCCAGTTATTAATTATCGCAACTTGTGTTGTGATTTTTTCATTGCGGTCTTCAGACTATTTGCTTTCTCTGCTCTTACTTCAGTCCTTTCAACGTTTCACCCGTAAGCTTTGCTTGCAGATGATAGGACTGAGGATGCGTAGGGTTGCGTGAAATCGATTTCCTATTGAAAGTCGCCGGTAGATTCCTTGCTTACCACACATGCGGAGTAGTTACTTGAACATTAATGGATTAAGGACATTTATAGCAGAGGTACTAATGTTTTTGTACCTACCTTGGAGATTTGTTGTGAAGCTGAAAGTTTGCCACATTTTCCAAGCACTGCATGACAAAATCACACAGGGCTTCCTGCTTCCACAGTATGGTCCTCACAAGTGTTGCGCATCCAGATCGTGACTTTTTGTCATGGTAGAGTCCAAGTGTTTTTGTCATCACCAATAAACAAGTGCGAAGAGCAGCATCAGGCATGTCTGTTTGCAGAAACATTTTGCAATTACATTCATTTGTTGCGGAAATCTACAAACGTTTCATGTGACTCAAATGATGGACGCCATACTGTTTTTTGAATGCGCGGGCATGGACGGGGAGATAAGAAATCAAAAGATTTAAACACAATTTATACAAATTTTAAAGCAAAGGGCACTTTGGTAAACAGTTCGATTGAAACCAACCAGATTTGCTTGAGATAAGATGGTTGATGTCCTGCAAGAGTTCAACGCGAACTTTAACTTCAGGCCTGGTGGGGTTAAGAACAAACTGCTTCAGTGAATCCTGAAAGTAAAGGACATAATTACTGCTACAACAAAGCAGACACAAAATTTTGACTCAGCCTGATTTTGCAAACTACTTACAAAAATCCTGAAATTTGCAACGCAGCTCACCCTCCCCCTACCATTATTCCACAACACCCATATCATCTTTTCACTGAAGCACAACACACAGAAAATGCTTCAACAAAAAATTCCTTGGCAACAACAACACACTCATTGAAGGACAATATTGATAAAGCAGGTAAGCTGCACAGTTAATAACTACTGGTACTCAGAATCTGGCTGTGACTAATGCAGCACTTCAAAAATGCTTTCATACTAAGAATGAAGTATATCTTTGAATGCAATGACTAAAATGTACACATATGAAGGTTCTTTATATCTTGTGACATGTGTAATAAGGCAAGTTGAACCACCACAAATTTTACAAAAGGTACCATTTTAAATAGCATTACTTTTGAAAATATCTGTTGGATGATATTTGCAATACAGATTATGTTGAGTCAAATGAAGTTGCAAATGAGATAGGTTTAATTGCCAATGTGTTATATGCATGAGTTGAAGGTAACGATGAACTTTGATCAGTAAAAGGTAAGCTACTTTAAACAAAGCTATCACAAACTGAGAGCACACCAAACAAGTTGAAACTTTCCAAACATGTAATTAACACAAGCAACTTGCTATCGTTACAAATGCACCATGTTTTGATGCAGATTATTGAGACTTCAGCAAAATGGAATCAGAAACCATGCCGACTGAAAAGGCTTTATTTTGTACAAGAAGAGCTAAACTTCACTCACCATGATGTCTTCCAGCTGTTCACAGATTACTACACAAAACGCCAATGGAAAATAGTGCTACAGCACAATAATCAGCTAAGAATATAAAACACAATTCAGGAATCAGAACTATGAATAAATAAATAATACAGCATCAAAACTGACACATTTCTTTTTCTCAAACCCTGTGTGTGTTCATGTTCTTGATTCTACATTCCATTGCACATAACAAACATCACACAGCATCTTTAACTAAGCAGTTGAGTTGCCCGGAGCTAGTATTAACAAAATCAGTTAATGCCAACACTTTTTTTAAAACACATTCAAAAACTATGAATACAACTCACATCAAGTGAAGCCATGAGTCTTATTTCATAGGTCTAAACCAGGGGTACACAACCTGCATGCAGCCTTTGATAAAAATGTATGCGGCTGTGCACATGTATCTTGAAATGCAAGTTATGCAGCCATACATTAATAAAAACTCTTTATCTTCTGTATGAGGATACTCAGCAGCATGACAGTCAAACAAATGTGTTGAAGCAGGCCAGACTCAGTGTGTAGAAGCAGAACAGAAGTGATACAAAAAAATGAAACTATCTTGAACTGACTGGCAACTGTATTCATAAAAATAAACGTAATGCGGCTGGCAATAGTGAAAAGGTTGTGCACCTACTATCTAGTTTGAAGGTACGAACAACTTGATTCAAATATATACAATTAACTGGAACCAACAAACTTGCTCAATAAAATTTACATTGAACAATTCTAACTGATGCTGGGCATACTACAAACAGGTTACTTAAAGTAGTCATTTGCAGTTTGTGTCCTGAAACGTTCAAGACAATTTCTCAGATATTTTGTTTCAACTTCGACGGGATGCTGCCCTGTTTGATGTTCAGAGTAATGTTTATTGTAGTTTAGTTATTGTGCATGTTGCTAATAAGCAACGTTTTTTACAGTTATAATTAAATGATTTTCAGATTTTTTATAATTTGCAAGCTTGCTTGTTTTATAAGCATATTTCAATTTCAAGTTCATACTTAGCTCCAATATGCTTTTGTTGCTGATATCCTCATTGTACTACCATGGCTGTTCCATGGGTTTCTATTTCCTTACATGCATTGTCATTCACTGTTCTCACCCATGTGTTTATCTCATTTGTTGCTTTATTTCTCTACCCCTCATGTTTATCATGCTGTATAGGCTTGCAATTGGTCATAATACCTAATGATGTGTCTTGTACTATACAGCAGGTGTCTGCAAATAGTGGGTTGCAAGACCTTCCACTCTGGGTTGCAATACAATTTACATTTGCCATTCTTATTAGATAGAATAAAGCATGTGCTAAGTTTTATACAATTTTGTGCTAGAAAATTGCTACTGTTGCGTAGTCTTAAAATTGATATGTAACAATAGTATTTTCCACCAAATTATATGCTCACTAAATGTTTGTGTTGCAAGAATTTAGAACTATTTTTTAGGGTCGCACCAAATAATATTTGCGGACCCCTACTATGCAGTATTTTCAAGTATATATATTACTATACTGAGTTACATGTGAACTTAGGGTAGAAGCAAAGAGGTGTGTTTTTGTGGCTTGTGGTATTGGCATCTGACATTGTGATAAACCAGGGATGGGCAATTACCGGCCCACGGGAGACATGTGGCCTGCCACAACATTTCAGTGGTCCATGAAAGCATTCAGAAAAAATCTTAAAATTTCATCTAACTTAGTGCTGAGGCAATCTTGTCAGAGACTTGCTTCTATTTCCACTAAAAGGCATAGCCTCCGCAAAACGCGGCCTTGCAAAAGTGGCCCCTGAGCCAAATTAATTGCTCACCCCTCTGTGATAAACCATTAAAACCTTCAAAACTTAGTTTCATTATGGCCAACTATAATAAAAATTAACCCAGACATAAAAAGTAAAGGCAAACATTTGGCTCCACCTACTGTACTTTTGTACCAAAAGTAGTTTCAAGCCTTCAGATATGGATCAAATGTATACACTGCTAGACTTCCTAAAATCATCTAATTCTAATGATTTTTTTGATTGAAACAGTTCATGACGAATCTGTGTTCATTATTAGAGATTACTACTTTAGGAAGCTATTTTACAGTAACTTCCAGTGATTTATTTATCTTACCTCATTAATTTCATTTATAAATATAGACCATAATAATGTGGAATTCACAAATATTTTTGATTGGGTTGAAAATACTTCTGATCTATCATGACAAGTTGAAAGTGGAAAGTGTGCAAGAGCTTATACACCACAGCTCTAATAATAACATCTCAATAAACCTGAGATGATGATTTTAAAAATTTGTCTTTTATATGTGCATTTTGTCAGACTATATAGTCAGCAATGTTAGTCTTCACCTTGTGTGTTTATAGGATATTCCTAATTCCAGGATTCTAGGTATTATTATTATTAACTCAACACCACGGGCATGTCCTAGTTAGTTACTCCAGATGACATGCATCATGTGTCTTTACTGCTGATTATTAATCACACTTGGTGTTTCTTTCTTTGCTTGTATGTCTGGCATGAACAGCATGCTTAAAAAGCTTGCATCATGTATGATTTTACTTTCTCATCAACATCTTCCACAGTTTTCAGATTAGGCAGTATCTAAACTCAACTACTGTACAAGCTATGAAAAAAAACTAAAAAACTGATGGACCAACAGGAACTTGACCAGGCAGACTACCGTAGCCTCGTCTATACATGTTTTGGTGTCCTAAAGCTCTGACTTATAATTATGTTGAAATATTTAACACATGTGTAAATCAACTCAGCTGTGAGTGTGATTACAAGTTCCAAAGTTGATATTCATACTGAAGGGGTACATACTCGTATATATGCCTTATAAGTAGCTGGCAATGCCAACAGATACAAAGCATCATTAGCATATTGCTTAACTATGGTGAATGGTAAGTCCACTGCTTCTTTTTTGAGCTGCCTTGCAAAGAATCTTGTTGATATGTCGGGTGACCCCAGGGAGTGTCAGTGGCTCCACCAGTGCCTGTCCCTGGCTGTGGTCAGAGGGAACACTGCCATCATACTGCCTGCGTGCAAGTTAGACCTGATTTTAGCCTCTTAACTGTATTAACTAGTGCCACTTGCTTCTTTTCAATGAATAGCTATTGCCTTCTGACTGTTTGTGTTTTCGGTAAGTTCTGTCACTTTCCGAATGTTTCACACTTTATGTAAGTATCCCTTTGCAATATTGTTTCGATCCCTTTTTAAACTAATGAAAAGGACAAAACAACAACAGTAGGTACACAGGAAAATATAGAAAATAGGACACTTTACGCAAAACATCAGACGCAAACAGAAAATTATAAACGTAAGCCATTTACCCCTAAGTCAAAAATACCAAATGAAGGGGGACCATTGCAAACATGAACAAAATAATCCCATGACATTTCAATTGAACAACATATATTACTGAAACATTATTGTTAAATCATATATACAACAAGAACAATCATTTACATAGATGACACAGATGATGGTGGGCAAGCAACAGATGAAGAGTTGAGGCATGTATAGATGAGCTGCAGAATCATGCATATAGGTGAGAAAAGATAAGCAACAATATTATTATACAAGGATTATGAGGTCGAGAGCAATGCAATAAACACAATATTATCAGAACAAAAGCAAGGCAATGGTACACGTTACAACAAAAAATTGTGATGATATAGTACCATTACCCACAGACCATAATGGATTACCACCATTGCATGTTCTACCAGGCACATAGCACCACCAAATGAGGTTGAATAAACAGAGGTAATGACAGATTATAAAAAGGTTTGACAGTAAATAATCCAGTATGTGTTAGGTCCATGAAAATACACAAAATAAAGTTAGCTAGGATAGCTAAAAAGGGGAGCAAAACAATACTGCACAGAGGCTTTACAGAAAGCATAAAAATATACTGAAGACAATTGAATAAAGCTCACAGAAAACGCAAACATTCAGAAGGCAATAGCTATTCATTGAAAAGAGGCAAGTGATGGGCAGGAACACTAGTTAATACACTGAAGATGGCTAAAATCAGGGCAAACTTGCACACACAGGCCTGGGGCAAAAACAGTGTGTAGCCACGAAAATCATTAAGATGTAATACATACAGTTACCCATGGAGTAACAGACCATAATTAAGTACCACCTTTGCGTGTATGTCCCACCAGACACATAGCATCACTAAATGGGGTTGAATGCAGAACAGGCAGAGGTAAAGACAGATTATAATACGTTTTTTAGCAGTAAACAGTAACCTAGCAAGTAAATGACATTATACATGAAAAACAAAACAAGGTTATATAGTTGATGAGTGGAGTTTTTAGTTCTAGAAAAGATATAATTTCATTTTTATTCATTCATGCTGTCACGACTTCGGACATATATCCACCTAGCTATTGTAGAACTAATATTGGTATCATCATGACATTGGCACCATAATCAGCTTTACAGAATTGTGAGCCAAGGAATTAAACTTAAGTCAATGTCTGCAAGATCCTGAAAGGGTAGTCAGGATACCTAAAAAGCTCCCAGCCCTTTTTAGCTATCATCATACTTCCGCATGGCCTATGGCTATGATGAAACCACAGCGTTGTAACATATCTCACTTCTCTTGAAACTTCTGAGGCCACTTTACCGTGAAGTAAAGTCAAATAAAGTCAGAAGTCTTTACTGCTTTTGAAAACTTACTGTAGGCTAGTAAGCCTACCATATGGAAGTGACTTTTACTTTAGCTTGTTCGCAAAACACTAAACCAGCAGCACTGTATAAGTGTATTGTGGTAGGCCTAGTTCTGCCACTGACTGTGTCACGCTGACTATCTAACCTAAGGATTAAGATACTCATACTGTAATAAACTTAAGCACTAGACTAGTACCAGCAAGGAAAGAGAGTAGTTTTATTTTATCGCTTCACTACGGTCGGTTTACCTAGTGTGCGATGGCTTTTTCTTCTGCTTATTAGCTGAGTCATATGAAACAATAAACCATTACCTTTACATACAGCACTTTTGTTACAGGTAGACTACACTCATTAACTGACTCTTGTGAAATCAAAAATGTCATTCAGTTGTCATCGTTCAATTAATTTTGAATAGGGCTTGACATGCAAGGCTTAGGTTAAAATTTGATTTATTTGTTTATGAGGAGACACGAAGTCCATATTATGAACACACACACTCTGCAGAACGCAGGTTCAGGTTGATAAAAACAGACAAAACAGAACTGAGAACGTAGTACTACACTAGTACAACAAGGCATTGAAGCCGGTGGATTTTAAAACAACTCCACGAATGACAGATTTCGTCACCAACCACATTCAGTTTTATCACATCGCATATTTAATACATGAGAAGCCAGAAGTATATACTCTCGGCCTTTATCTATTAACTTCTCGAAAACACAATCCTGCCTCATTTAAAGTTACTATAAATAACCACACCATTTCCCCAGAAGACAA
>JGI24159J19872_10010739_pt1 | contig 12020 bp, 9 predicted proteins | sample Ectturendosymbi4_FD_19872 | JGI IMG/M metagenome (IMG submission 19872) | reverse complement strand
GTTGACACTCTCCCACGTATTTTGTATATGGGTTTTCATAACAAAACTGCTTGCAAAAACAGTTGAAAGTTAGTCCTTAGCAAAGTACTCCTAACGTGTCGTTGCAAGCGTTGCAGAAATTATGCGCTACGATATCCCTGGTACACACACACTGTTTTTATTGAATTCAGTAAAAATTTTAAACAGGGTAGAGGGCAAATTCTTTTCTCCATAGCATAACAACAAAAAAAGCATAGCTACTGACCGCTTTGAACGGCTGAATTTAAAACAATTACTTTGCAATTTCATTTTAAAGGAGCTGCTTCTTGCAAGACTTCATAAAACAATAACTCATGCAAAGTCTCGAGACTAAGAACTCGAGACCGAGATCCTTCGAGACCGAAACTTGAAAAAACGGGTCTCGAGACCGAGACCAAGTCTCGAGACTCCATCACTGCCGTTATTTCACAAAATCTTGACTCCGGCTCCAAAAGGAAAACAAAGCATCCTGCCGGAGTCGACTCTGGTCTCAACAAAATGTATGAACTGTGCGAAATTTCTGACCTATTATCGTTTGTCAGTTAATTTGCTTCTTTCAATAGAGGAATAACATTTGGCGATTACTTTTTTGATGCGTGTTGTGTGAATTAAAACTTTTTGGTTAGATTTCAGATACCCACAACATGCTGCAGAATGGGAATAACTATAAATTGTCTGATCTGATTGGATGCCAATTGCCAACCAAAATTTCATTGTGTGCATAAAGCATTTCAGTGTGAATTGATAAAAAGTGGGAAAATAGTGATATTAAAATTGGAAATGCAATCAGGTCCAACAATTCATGCAGACAAAGCCTTGAAAACGACTTTCAACATTGCCTACTACTTGGATGCAATCTATAACACTGGCGCAAACTTTTCGTATTGTGCTGTTTCTGAGGACTACGATTTTGATTTAGGCTACACTACTTTTTTCATGCTTGCCAATTTACGTTCCTTTTTTTGACAATTAAGACTAATGAAATATGAGCTGATCTTAGAAAGGCAGTGTAGATTAAATGCAGTGACAATGCTGCTTGGTAGGCTAATGTGAGAAGGTAGCTTGGTGAGTTGGGCGTATAATGCAATAAGATGGACAAATCTAAAACATCACTCTAGTTCAATATTTAGTAGCCTAAGCTTAAGCTTGTGTCATTCATGGGCGTCGGAAGGGGGCAGGGGATTTTGAAAATTTCATCAAAAAAGTCATTTTCGTAGTTTCGAGTGGGAAAAAACAAATTCCACTACTTTTGTTCCCACCTAGATAAATTTTGGAAAGTCCCCTCGTGCCCCCTGGAAAAAGATCTTCCGACGTCCATGGTGTCATTGCATGACAAGCAAATCAGCAAAATTTGAGAAGATATAGGATCTGCCCGCCATTGACAGATCAGGATTGGACCTGAGATCGGGCTGATGATTTTCAAAAAATATGCGGATGAAAGCTGCATAGGACTCGAGTTTTTAGATCAGGACTGGACTCGGATTGAAAAATTTCACAGTCCGTTCATATCTGCAGTAGCCTGTTCTTGCTAACTTGGAACGATGATCGGATGATGTTTTTTTGCTGTCCAATCCTATCCTGTCGTTGAAAAATGTTATCCGTATCCGAATCCTGTTTTGGTTAAAATCATGCTATCCTGATCTGAAAACTATCCTAGAGTGTATCATCGTGCACAACAAAAACTTTTGTCATCTGGAAACGAAGCAATGTCATCTGGAAACGAAGCAAAACTGTCATCTGGAAACGAATCTGGAAACGAAGCAAAACTTTTGAAACTCTTGTCATCTGGAAACGAAGCAAAACTTTTGTCATCTGGAAACGAAGCATCTGGAAACGAAGCACATCTGGAACGAAGCAATGTGGCATATAAGCTTAAATGTTCGTGTGGTCATTCCTATATTGGACAAACTCAAAGAAATTTGAAATTTCGCCTGGATGAACACAATCCTTTAAAATCCAACCACCAAACTATTGATGTAGTCAAACATTTATACACATCTCCAGGTCATTTCATGGACTTTAAAAATCCCAAAATCTTGGCTTCTGCTTTTAACTACCAAAGAGACACTTCTGGTACAAGAACAGCAACCTGAGATTAATGTAGACAACCTTGTTGTTGTGTTGACGTAGACATATCTGGTTGTAGCAGGTTTTTTTTAAGGCGTTTTAGGGACCGATTCAGGTCCCTAGAATTTCAAATCGGGTCCCTAGAATCGGAGAAAATTATCATCGGGTCCCTAAAATCATAGAAAATCGAGTCTCTAGAATCAGAGAAATCGGGTCCCTACAGATCCATACCGGGTACCTAACATTTTCCTTAAAAAAAACCTTGTTGTACTACTTATTTGTTAAAAAATGTTTGCATCCTTCACCTGCAGTGTTCTGTGAATGACCTCTTGCTGCTGGTCTTGGCTTGTTTTCATAGATTACCACCTTACATAGGTTTTGTTTCAGCATTTTCTGCATAGCTGCTGGTTCTGCTTTTACTTTTGGCAATTTTGACAGGGTTGGCAGTCTTCCTTTTGCTTTTGACGTCTTTTACGTCACACTGTTAAATCTTGCACCACAGTATTTTGGTTTTGAATTGCTAGCATTGCCAAGTGTTGCTTTATTTTTTGACTGAAGATGGATTAAGAATAATCCAAAACGTCTCAGAATAAAACATGTATAGCTTCTTGAAGGCTTTTTAGTGTTGATGAATCTGTTAAGTTTATCCCAATTTTTTGCTCCAAAGTCAAGTCTTGTTGAATAACCTTTTTGTTTGGACAGTATCTTTCACCTCGTGGTTCTAGTGAGTATTCTCCACAATGGGGTAAGCAGGGAATCAATCAGATAACTTTCAAATTGATTCATTTGAATCAGCTTTCAGGATAGAGGATGTGTAGTACTAGTACTACATGAAATCGATTTCTTATTTTTAAAAATTTGTGATCGATTCCTTGCTTGCCCCCCTTGTGAAGAGTACTTACTTGCATATGGATATGTAGAAGTTTGAATCATCACAAAATGATAAAAGTAGAGCCCAGTCAGCTGATTTCTCGAAAGCTTACAGCAAACTTAAGAGCTTTTAACTGACTTGGTTAGTTGTTTATTTGCCATCTACCATGTCACGAAGTCATTTTGCACTGAAGTCTCGAATTTAACAATTGTAGATTTGTTTCAGTTTTACTCTATTAGAAAGTTGAGTTTCTTTCTTCAACTAGGGGGTTTTGAGCGCACTTTTCATCTGAGTGGGTTCCACTTACAACAGCACATTCTCAGCATGCTAGCTGGGAATGAGGAGTACCCAATCCCAGTCAGGGCAATCATTGATGGATCAAAACCAAAAGTAAAAAGTTGATAATTACTGTAGCTTGAAGGTTTGGTAAACTGTTGACAGGATGATAATAATTAAAAGCTCAAGGTTTGCTGCAAGCTTTTCAGGAATCAGCCAAATGGGCTCTGCTTTCATAACTTTGCAATGATTAGAACTTGCACACATCTATGTTGCAGTAATTAGTTTCCTTTCCATAAAGGTGACAAAATCAAATCAATCAGCAAATTTTTTACAAGATGCCTGTTATCTTTACTAGTATCACATATGTATGTTTGTGTTCCATCAAAGTAATTGTGCTAGCGCCATCAAGCATATGCGTTTGTGTTACCGCCACATATCTATTTTCATGTTCTTTCGTGTATTTGTGTGTTCCTTGTTACTGCCATGTATACTTAAGTTCGCTGCATTGCATGTGGGAGTGAAGAATTTGTACAATATAATCAACTGAAGCTTTTTTATAAGATATTCCTACAACATTATTCAAACAAAGCCTAAAAAATGCTGATTGATGTAACTGTATCACCTTTCAGACTGTTGAAGGTTTGGTGCAATGTTTAAGGTTTGGCACACTGTTGAAGGATAAGAATATACAGTACAACCAAGAAACATCACCTCTCTGAACAAAACGAATTCTATATGGAAGTTGAAACTGTGCAGTAAGTGTCAATTTTCAGTTTCAGAATGAGCCATCTACGCTTCGAGCCTTGCAATAGCACAGGGGATATCAATATAAAGTCTTCTGCCAACTTTGAAGTTTGCTTCCACACATGATAGCAAACCTGGAACATACCATCCAACTCCTGGTAGTTGTTTCTCCAACTGGAATCGATTGTTTGGAATTAGGCCATTCATCTTCTGCATGACTTTGATTGCACCTTCTCGCAACCTTCTACCTCTTGAATAATATCCTAAACCAGACCACATTTTATTCACCTCTTCTTCTGTGCTTTGTGCAAGTGAGGAAAGATTTGGCCATTTCTGCATCCACCTACAAATAAAATTGGTAGGTACAAACAATAGACCACCTTATTACCAGACCAAGACAGTTGGACATACATGTTACCCAGGTTAACAAAAATAATCAGTTTTAATCAGTCATTTTCTTATTAACACAACAATTCCTAATTTACCTGCAATGTTTGTCCGGTGTAACACTCGTATAATATCTAAAATATGCTGCATTCTAGAATGCCACATTGAACCGATAGTGACAACAACAATCAATTGTATATGTGATTTTTTAACCATAAATTAGACCTCCATGCAATGGTGATTAAAACTCCTGGTTCTGGGTCAACCTAAACAATACTTCTTTGTAGGGATAATTTACATGCTTTTATGTCATGTAGCTTCATTTCTAAATTTTCCCCCAGTGACACTGAATAACCAGCTTCATTAACAAATCCATTATAGTTTTTTTGTGTAAAAGTCATATAATCATTACCATATATCAACCACAGATTATCCTAAAAATTAAGATTTCTTATTTTTTGTAAAATTGGTTCTATTGCCATGCAATTGTTTTGCCACACTGTCATGCATGCTGAAGCTAATTAAGCAATTATGTAAAAATATAAATATTTGAAATTCACTCTTTGAAAACCATTTTTATTCAATATATGGACTGACGCATAAACAAATTGGCTTGCTTTTTCATAGAAAATACGCAGTTGCTTTCGTAATGCTTAGAATAGAAAGATGATGTGGTTAACACCCCAAGCAAAGGTATGACCATATCTACTGATTGCACCAAAGCTGCAGATTGTTAGTTGTTAGTTAAACAAATTTGTCCCCTGACTAATTAGCATATAAGTCTGTAATCCTATGTTGCTTTAATGTTTGATCTCTTTCTATTTTGTGTTCTTAGTCAAATTGCATGTGGTGCTTTCTTTTTNTTTTTATTGGTTATNTTTTACTTTTTACTGTGTGTGTTAACATATTCCTTGCACTTACGGTGTTATGAAACCCAAAAAAACGTTCAGGCAGTGCCTATGTCANTAGAATAGGTCCTGGTCTTGCACTGACACCAGTGTATGAATAAACAAGGTTGTAATGAATTATAAAACCATCTGTCTCAGAGCATGAAACAAAACATGATGAATCATACGACACACAGCTATAAGCATAATTAAACAGATAAAAATTTTGCATTAGCTCAAAAAATATCATGCTTTTTATAGGCTACTTGGTATTTGGGATTAAAACTGTTTGAAAAAAATAAGGAACAAAAATATTTCAACAGAAGATTAAATCAGTTTTCAGCATTGAGTTTACCTACAATAATAATTCTTGGCACAGGAAACTCTTGTTTGTTGAAGCATCATCTCTGACACCCAAACACTATAAGCATAATCATTGCATGTACCACTGCAACTTCTCCACGGTAGGCTTCTTTTGTTGGCATCATACCAAACCAGAAGTGCTTGCCTCAGTAATTGAATTTCATGTGTATCAAATGAAAATTCAGTTGCAGCTGTTGCCATGTTTGATTCGCACAAAAGAACAAAATTATATTTTAAACAAAGACTATGTTTTTTACGTTACTTCTATAATGATAAAGCAAAAAACATATCAATTCAAAAGTAAGCAGAAAGATCATTTATAAAACCAAATCCAGAGACAAGATTATATCTGGACATTCAGTAGACTTATTATTTTCTGTCTAATGCAATCCAGACAAAAGCATGGGTTAAAAAATTTGGTTACCCATGACTAGCATGATCTTTTAACAGATGATGACTGAAATAGAAAACCATCTTTTTCATCTTTGTGAGTTCTGAAGTGATGCAGATTTGCAATGATTTTTTTTGAACAATTTTTTCTATAATTTGATAACTTCTGCCTTTGGTGATTTTGCTAGTAATTAAGCACGATAGCTGAGGTGAGGAGATTTTATTGAAAACGAAGATTCCATTGTTATTTTATTCAACTATGCTTTAACTGTTAACATAACTGCTTCTGAACAAAGCATGTAGATTACAATTTTCCACAAGATTTAAAAGTTTCAAATCATTTTTACTAAACACTTTACAGTTTTATGCTTAATGATCTAACACAATAGTTTGGAATGATTTAAAACATCATCAATCATTCATATGATGCAATGTAATTGGCTCATTTATAACGAATCCACAGAAAAAAATTTTCCCAGAGTCAATACAGTATTTCACCACATTTGTACCACTACTTTTATAAGCCTTCCACCCAATATTCTAAATTTTTTTTTCATGGATTTGCCGCAGTCTCATGGTTCATATCACAACGGTAATCAAATAGCCAAGAGCACAAAAATGGTTTGTCATAGTACATTACAAACTAGTGTTAGCACATAATCAACACTGAGAAGAACAAAACACTTTAACAGCACCCCACTCGGCACTCCTAGTCATACAAGGATCCAGCAGTGGGAGAGAAATTAAGGCATTCTCACATCAGCTTTTTGGGGTAAACAGCTAACAGAATAAAAATCAAATGGCTGTGCTCAGTGGCACACAGAGGCATGTTAAATGTCAATTGTTTTTATCAAGGTTTCAAATGTTTTGTAAGACATTTAGCATGCGGCTGACAGCCAATTGTTTTCATTGAATTCACAGCAGGATTTGACATTGGTGTTTTACTAGTTACCGTATTTTTCGGACCATGGCATAAGGCGCACCAGATTATAACTCGTAGTATAAAAATTGAATGCTAGCTGTTCTTTTTTCATACATAAGGCACACTGGATTATAAGGCGCATTAAATGAAGCAAAACGCAGATAAGTCAAACCGTATTCAACTTAACTTTTCCACAGACAATAACTCCCGAGTGCCGGAATCGCCACTGGGGGTTTACATATCGGTCAACTCGGCTTNAAACCGGCCCTGCACCTCGGACTACAAAACAAACCCCCACGCTCGCGACTCACACCTACGACCAAGGTAAAANTNCCAGAATGGAAGTGGTGGATAACCACCATTGGTGATGGTGGTGAAATTAGCCCCACATTTTCAAGCCCGACTTTTCCGTAGATGCGAGGTTCGCACGATAAACTTACACGGCAGAATCGTTAAACAGAAGACTTCGTGGGATTTATGACAGAGATGAGCACGGACAGGACTGGATCGGACTGGATGAGGACTGAAGTCAATTTTGGCCGGATCAAGATCGGATCGGACTGCAATTTTTTTCAAAATTGGCGGATCAAGTCTGGATCGGACTGAGAAATTTTTTGCTGTTTTAATGTGATAATTTGAAAATATCAAAAATTTTCGTTGTGATCCCATTTCACAGGTTTGCTAAACGGTAGTGTATATTTTGCCATCAAATGCAAAAATTCTGCTGAGACTATTTTGCAATTCGAACTGTATCCACCTTTGTTCATATATAACGTTGAGTTCTAGTAGCAACGTGAACATAGTTGAGTGGTTAGTATCTATGCTTGCTGTGCGATTGTTCGTTGGTTTTGCTCTCACCAATTCCTTTGGTTTAGCTTATCTATTTGAATAAGGACTGAGGATGCGTAATTTTACGTGAAATCGAGTTCCTATTAAAATTTTTCAGTGAAATTTTCAGTCCGAGTCCAGTCCTGATTCCATAAAATTGAATCCGATCCAGTCCTGATCCGCAAAATTTTTGAAAATCATCAGTCCGATCCAGTCCTGATCCGCCCATACAAAAAGAGATAGGCCTATTTTCATTTTGCTTCGTGACGAAAAAGCACTACTGGAGCTAATTTGCCTTTAGCCATATGCAATTGGTTGAAGGCAAAATAGTCCCAGTAGTGCTTTAGCCTCATGAGGCAAAATGGACACAGCTTTTTGGCATTTCCAAAATTTAACAAGGCACTCTCCATTTTGCCATCAGAGGCAAAAGCACTGCTGGTGTTATTTTGCCATTTGGAGAATCCAATTGGTTGGATTGGTCAAGTGACAAGGATGATACACTTGGATTAGCGTAAGGTCCATGTAACATGACCTAAAACCCTAAACCTAAAACCAAACCCAAAACCTAAACCCAAACTTAACCCAAAACTTAAACCTAAACCCAAAACCTAAAAGCTGAACCTGAAACCTAAACCCGAAATCTAATCTCTAAATCTAAACACTGGTTTTCATCCTTTATCAAGCAGCGACCCATTTTGCAATTTAATTTAAAACCTATCGACCCACTTCCAAAATTTTCCAGTCAGAAATATGAAAAATGCAATTGTGTTTGCACAATAAAAAATCAAAATGACTAAAAAATAACTTACGATATCACTGAGTTGAACAAAGACTCATTGAACAAAGAACAAAGACTTTATTAAATTCATGCACATGGTAGCAAGAGTGAGGGAGACCTGTGCCATATACAAATAACTCTACAACACGACTCATTGTAAACAAGAATCACCCCCAAGTTAGCTACTGCAATCAATAGGCCCATCTACAGTAATTTACAAACACAGCACATTCTTTCATCACAAAGTTATTCGTGCTTTGTAGAACGCAACATTACTGTCATGGGCGTCAGAAGGATTTTTTCCAGGGGGGGGGCAGTAGGGGATTTTCCCAAAAAGTTTTCCTGGGGGTACCAAAAGTGGTGAAATTTGTTTTTAACCCCTCGAAATTGAAAAAACAATCTTTTTTTGCTAATAATTTCAAAATCCAGGGGGAGGCCTTGGCCCTCCCCTGCCCCCTACCTTCCGACGCCCATGATTACTGTAATGGTCATAATCACATTTAAAAAATTTTTAATGAAAAAGTAGGCTATCATTTTGCCAGGTAACAGTGGCGCAGCCGGAATGATGCCAAAGAGGCCATGGCCTCCTCCGAAACAAACTTGCTCAGATTTTTGCTGGTATTTTCTATCAATTTTCACCTGTTAGAAAATAAACGGAAGTAACAGTCGAACTCAAGAAGACGTCACTGACTGACTGACTACGTCACTAACTGTCCCTTCCCAAACAAAATTATTTACTGTGCTACTGCCAAGTAATCCTATTATACACTCGCACAATAGGCGTAGACACTAACAATTCAACCATGTTCACGCTGCTACAAGAATTCATCGTTATATGTGGACAAACGTGAATACAGTTCAAATTGCAAAATAGTCTCAGCAGAGCTTTTGCTATTGATAGCAAGATACACACTACCATTTAGCAAATCTTTAAAATCTAATAACAACTGAAATTTTTGATATGTTCAAAATAATCACATTAAAATAAGAAAAAATTTGTCAGTCCGATCCAGTCCTGTCCGCCAAATTTCAAAAAATTGCAGTCCGATCCAGTCCTGTCCGGCCAAAATTGGCTTCAGTCCTGATCCAGTCCCATCCAGTCCTGATCCGTGCTCATCTCTGGCGCACACACAAAGTTCAGAATGGTTTTCTATAATTTCTGTTAGTTCTGAGGTCAATATTGTTGCTGAACATGCAAAAGCGAAACGAATGACTATTATGGGTGCGCTGTTACACTGAACTCAAGCAAACAGTTTTGAACTCGTGGTATGTCAAAACCATGGGCATTTAACCCTTCCTGGAAATTGCGACTAAGAACCAAAAGTTTCTAGAAAACTTGACGTCAGCAGCTCAATTCCGAGTTATTCATTTATTTCTTGCGATGACAGTTTGTTAGCCGGTACGACATTAACACTGCACAAGAGCCAGGTTCACTGTTCTGGTGTCATGCAGTGGTGAGCTTGCAGTTCACTCATGTCCTCTCCTTTGCCTGCAGGGGCAGGTCGGGGTTGCCAGATTGGCCTTTTCAGGGCATATTTAAGAAATCTGACCTCGTTTCAAGTTAGTTGACCTAAAATATTTTATTTGGCCTGATCTCAAGGTGGTTGGCCTTAAGAAATTCGTTTGGCCTTTTGGTCTTTTACGCTGATTTCCAAATTTTTTCTATTCCAATTTTTCAGCAACACATTTGCAAAACTTTTTTGATAAATGCTAAATTAGACGGACCCGAAACCTACGTTCAGATGTTAGTAATACTTGTGGGATGTTAGTTTCGAAATAAAGTTTTCACGTAATCACTTAAATGTGTGCACTGTGTTGTGTGTATTGTGTTGTAAGCACTAAGCAGGTTCAACGCTTGCAGACAGGTCTGTGTCTCCGCGACAGAAATGCGACAATGATGTCAATGAAGTGGAAGGGCTCTTGTGATTCTGTTCCTACATACAGGAGTGAACGGAGATGACTTTCGCATTGGTGCAGAAAGGTGCCGATGGATCAGTATGCAACCTGTGGCACCATTGTACGCAAAGTGTGCAATCTCACAGTCACAAACCATGAAGTCAGAGAAGCATCAATAATGAGCTTCAGTACCATTCCAAAACAGACTTAATCTCAATTTTGAAAAAATTTCTTATGATATTCTTGTAATTCATATGTTTCTCTGTGATAAAGGAATGGCAATACTACAAATAAAGTTTGGTTTTTCTGACCTTTAATCAATCGGTATGGCCTTTTTTGGTCTCTTTTTAGCACCGTTTGGCTTTTATTGAAGCTTTCATCTGGCAGCATTGGGGCAGGTTGCCCAACTTGCGAGCGGATTGTTTTACTGTTGGTCTTTATTAAGTAACAATATCATGGCTACAAATTTTCTAATGTTCACTTCAAGTAACAATATTAGGCGTTTTGCCGCATGTTACTGTTGAACGCAAACATCTTGGCAGGTAATGCACCGAGACAGTGACTGCTTATAGCGGTAAGCAGGGACGCCGGAGTGCGGTGGCCTTTCCCCCCTTATCTTTCAAAAAAGAGACAACGGGGCAAAGGTGTCTTTATCATAACAGCATCATAGGTAATTTTATGGTTTATCAAGATCGAATTGAAACAAATTTTCTATAATTTCTTCTATTATTTTTTAGATTAGCATTGTTGTTGAACAGTAGCAAGCATAACTAGCAACGATTGGTTTTGGTTTTCATAAGTTTCCATTGCCCTCAACTTTTTTATTGCCCCCCCCCTGCTTTACCGATATTCCGGCATCCCTGGTTATCCACTCGGATTAGTCTCACATTCTTTTTGAGAAGGCGACGACAGCGGTGAAGCAATCAGCAAATGATGGCGTTGCACCGAAGAAATCAATCACTTGCGCGATTGTTGGCTTGTTTTTAAGAAAAGATGGGCAACAAACCGGCTTTTAATGCGTACAGCGCTATCGTAGATAGTTTCTATTGTGCCTATAGCGCCATTGTGGATACTTTCTTGATAATTTCTCTTTTTCTTGAAAAACACTACATCCCACAGCATTATCGTTAATTAACAAGCTAAGTTTGTGCTTCTTTAAGCCAATGTGTTGGTCAAGCGCAATTCCCTGGGCGCCGAGTCAATATCGAGGCACCAAATCACTACGGGGGCGATGAAAGGTCCCAACAATGTCACAAATACTTTCTTAAATATGGCGTGAAGTAAGAGATTCATCCCAAAGCTTTTCGTCTGACACTCTTCAAGGGACATCGTCAGAATGAAGTGGAGATACAACCGAACTGGATTAAATACAGAAAAGAAGAGATCTCATTGGTTAAAGCAGTGTCTAATAAGAAAGGGTTTAGAAGATAAGAAAAGTCGAGTTGTCATTGGTTGAAACTTCGTCGAAACGTAATTCGAACTTCGTCGAAACATTGAAACAGTCAGCCAATGAAAAGTTTAAGAGATCTTCAAGGAGTAAACGAATCCTTTTTGTTTGCAGAGAAGAGGATTCAGAGATTTGATGAAAGT
>JGI24159J19872_10010737_pt1 | contig 12020 bp, 6 predicted proteins | sample Ectturendosymbi4_FD_19872 | JGI IMG/M metagenome (IMG submission 19872) | reverse complement strand
AATTTTTGAGTATTATGAATACTCATTTTTTCTACAGATATTTTAGGTGGTTTGATTTAGCCTATGCTTGAAGTCACAGGTTATTTGAAGCTTGACTTGTAAATGGTTGGTTTAAGGCAGATTTGGTAGGTGATGTTTACCCTCTTTTGCCAGCTCTTACCCAATGTAACTTGAACCGTTTTTGTTAGCACAGATTTATACAATGGTGTAGGCTACTTGCTGTAGTAGAAATGTTTTCGATAAGGTACACGATTAATTATTTCCTACTTTTATACATTTTTCAAACAACCCGTGTCAATGCAAGATGAGAGCAGCCTTGGTCATCCAGCCTCAAAGCTTTCCAAAACAAGTCTCTAATTGAATGCTTTTATATGCTATGTTCTTGCAGTTAAAAGGATGAAATTTGAAACAGATTTAGGGTTTTAAATTTTGTTGGTTGTTTTTTATAGTTTCATGGATTCCCACAAAGACATGAATGTGAACAAATTCAGGAAACCAAAACCAAGCATTTTTTCAAAGGGGGAAGGTGCGAAACTTTCAAAGGGGTTACCTTTGTAGTTTATTGATGGTGAATGCAGAGAAATGGGGCGCGAAACTAAAGAAGTAGGAACTATGCCAACTTGCTATTGCCTAACTTTTATGTGTTGCCAGCCTTGTCTTCCCAATTTTCAATATTTTCAAAGTTGTGTATCATGAACATCCTTATGCATTTTCTCCTTCTGCTATTTCAGTTATGCCGTAGTCTTAGGAACATACCCTTGGGTGGCCGTATCTTATGCAAATCAGAAGTGATTATCACGGTTGGCTGAGTGCGATGACGTAATCAGAGCCCCCCCATTTTAGTCTTGCCTCGGGCCCCCCCCAACCCTAAACTCACCACTGGTTATGAAAACACATCTCAAAGCCAGGACCGTTTGAACTTCATAATTTCCATTTGACCTTGAAAACAATTCACCATCGTTTAATTTGTTTTCTGCCCATGTTTTTGAGAAGATGGTATATTTTCTTTTAAGCGTAGGGGATTTGACAAGGAGCGCTTCACAAATAAAAGTTATGAACAGATGTTGTAAAACATGATATGTTTTGCCGAAGTCAGTTTACGAAAACGTCTAAGCAGTTTGAATTTGAAAGACCATGAACACTTATTCTTATGGTGTCTCCATAGGAGGATAAATGTTTGCAGCGTGTAATATACTTGTGTAGAATGTTCAAGACACTTCCTCAAATGAACAACTCAGTATTGATGGTTATGATAAAAATAGCTTCCTGTTACAGTTTGTGGCTACGCGCAACGATAAAATAATATATGTCGTCTAAACGGTGCTTGCTAAAAATACAACTCTTCAAAGTTTTACTGAGTATTAGGCTCAGAAAGTTTGTTTTCTGCTTGAGCCATAAACATTAGATTTGCTTGGTGCGCTGCAGTGAAGCTCACTGCAGACAATTGCACGGAGTAACCAGATTTAATAAAGGTATCTCAACTCAATTCGATATAAACGCGCAATCCCTTTCAGTGCGTGTTTATGGGAGTTTGTTACACAATTGTTGGTTCTTGGAAGGTAAGTAATTCTGAGCTTACTCTGCCACTTTTGCCGATACTGGCGTCTTTCTGCAAACTATGTTAACGAAGTCTCCTGCGTTTGTTCTGTGATTTCGCACTAGTTTTGCTTAACTGTCCGGTTCCGTTTTGGCGGTCACCTGAAACGCTGCTTCATCTGTTTATTGTTTCATATGACTCATCTAATAAACAGAAACAATGTAAACAGACATCGTGCAACGAAGAACCACTTGTCAGTGAATATTAGAATAAATGAAAACAACAATGGTAAAATAACTGATCTACAAGTGCAGACTTGCAGAAACTGCCCAGATGAATTTTGCCAAGACAGCCGCCAATATATCGGAGACCTGCTCAATTGGAAAGACCGCCTAACCAAAACTCGAAAAACTGGAAACACTACGGCGGCAGATGTAAAAGCACTTTACCCAAGCTTGTGCAGAGACACGGTGACAAAAGCCCTGGAATGTGCACTGGAGAAACATTCGAAGTTCAACAAGGCCCCAGAAATCATTGTTCAATTGAACAAAATTTGCCTGAACAATGTTGTCACCCAATATGGAGACCAGTCATATACCCAAAAACGGAATTGTAACCGGTGACAACCACTCTGTCTCACTGGAAAACATTGCTGTACATTACATATCCTACAGCCGATTACTGGGGTGCTACGCGAGGCAGAACTTTTCCGCAGATTTATCGATGACATCATTTGGATAGCTCGATCAGAATCGTCTAATGAAGGCATTCAACAAGCACTACCTTCAGCCTTTGCCAACAGTGGTTTGGAATCAAAGTTTCGTCAAACTTGCACAGCCGATCAAAAGGGTGAATTTGAATTCCCAGATGTTAATCATTGCGTAACTACTGACGATGATTTTGGATTTGTTACCAAAGACTTCATAAAACCCACAACAGAGGGAAGGCAGTTCATTAACGGGAAATCATACCACCCAAAGTCAACATTCAAGTCAATCTTATTTGGAAGAAGCAATAAGATTGAGGCGTCTTAACCAAAGGAAAGAAGACTACCTCAGCAGCTTAAATCGACTCAAAGAAAAAGCGATTCGCTCAAACTTTCCTTTGGACATGACTAATGACATGATAGGACTGGCATCAAATTGGGAAGAAAGACTACGCCCTCCAAAATGCGACAAAAAGATGACCCACAAGTTTGGGCTACATCTTTCCCCCACCTGATGACTCTAACAGAGAAAGAAAAAAGTTAAATCCGAAGGCAATGATGACCTAAAAAATACCCAAGACAATTGGACAAATACTAACAATTACTGCAAACACCTTGCTTTAAGTACAGTAAGACGAGAGAGCCTGTCAAGGGTGAGTCAGGACGTTGTGGCCACTATGCACTCTGTGGTTGTTATGGGAAACACAACAGATCAGTGGTATCTGGTGTTTCGCAAATAATGAGCAAAATGAAAGTCTTTCCGCTGAACCAAAACTTGACATGTGCAAACTATGGTATTTAGCTAGTGACTTGTGTGCTATGCCATGAACAGTATGTCGGGCAAACCAAGAATACATTTTCCAAGATATGGTCAGCGGACCGCAATGCCGGATTTGGATAGTGGGGTGCTGGGGCCCAGGCGTGGTGGGAGGCCCCATGTGCGGATAAAAAATGATAAGGTAAGGGATGATCTATGAAGTCAATAGCATTTCCACATATCATCAATATTTGTGACGTAATCTTGTGACGTCACATCTGTTAACTGAACTGTAACAAAACTTTATGATGTAACATGGCATTTGATAATGATTAGAGATTTGTTAAACTGTTGCAAAACCAGTCGCTAGAAGCGTCCCATGTTTTTGAAATATTTTCTTGAAAAAAGGTTTGAAAATATTTTGAAAAAACTTTCTGGCGATCCAACGTTTTCATCATCTCTAAACGCCAGTCTTCGCTCAGCAATAAATTTTACGACAGAAACCAAACGTTGCAGGCAGAGGCGATTTCCGGTATTATTCGCATTGATTGACCTGACTGGCTAGTTCTGCATCGATTCGTCTTAGTGATTATTACATCTGCTACTAAATGTAATCGTGACATCCATATGTTCCATCGATTGCTCATGGCTCCTCAGGCGATCAAGAGCTTGCTTCCAGTCGAAAAGTCTTTCTTTAATAAGGAAATGAGCACATTTAGTGGTATCCGCGCACATCAGTCTACAAGTAAAACATTTAACACAAGTTCGTGAAGGAGAAAAACAAAGCCAGCTTCTGTCAACCACTTCGCCATTGCGGTTCAGACGACGAATAAGCCTTGTGGTACATTTCAGTGACAAGTTTGTCTTCTCTGTGTTGTGGAACATCATGTTTTAAAAATAACTTTTCATCACAATGACAAAAAGAACCTCTTTCATATTTCAACCAATATTCCTGCTTTTTTCAGGTATATTGGCTTGCCAGAGGGCCCAGAGACCGATATCGTTGCCTCCAGCGACAGCGTCAGCCATCTCATCTATCGCGTTTTTCGATGATACATCTTGACGTTCTTCTGCTACGGCACTGCTGGTTAAACTAGGTCTATTTTCATCGTTATGTGCATCTATGTCTGTAACGACCTGTTCTTCGATTTTCTGTCCTCTTGTAGGTTCCGCAGAAATGTCTCCACTGGACTTCACTGCCACTGCAAAATACTCACTTGAATGTTTCTTGACTTGGCTGCAACTTCTTTCTCTCTCATTTTTGCCTCTTTTAGAACCATGGATAAGCTCTACACTTGTTGAGATGACCATCCCCTTCAATCCATGTTTATTTGTTAATAAGCCCAATAAGGCTTCCACATTTTCATCTCGAAAAGGGAGGACAAATTATGACTGTCACTTACTTGAGTATATTATCTACACTTTACAAGTCAAATAAGAATTGATAAGTTTTAATGAAGTAAGACGTCCAGTGTGGACGATATTTCAGTCAAAACGCACAAAACAAAATCCTTATTTACTTGTCCTATTTAGCTCATGAATATTTTGCAGTTTTCTTAAATTTCTTTAAAATGTAAAATCGCCTTTAACAATATTATAAAACTAATTGCATGAAACATGTTTTAAATTGCACACCAGCTTTAACAGGATAGAAACTGGTTCAATTAGAAAGATTTCTGTTTCTTTTAGGTTTGTGGCTGCATCAAGGAAAAAATCTTTCTACATTATCGTAATGAGCCATAACGCTGAAGTAAATCTCTGTAATCTTTATTAGTTCGCTGAAGCATTCAATGGTATTGCAAGTTGCAAAATATTTGCCCATCTTTCATATTCCATCATTTCACAATAAATTGCATTTGCTTGATTTTTTTTCACGAACTCAAACAAGTTTTGATATTGGTCAAACAGTTTAGCTTCATCAATAGAAACGTTTCTCTCAAGCAGATACTACTCACATGGTTCAACATTTTCCCATTCAGTTGTTTGCAAACGGGGGAATCTAGTCAAAGCATTTAAATTCAGCAAACAAAGTGGTCCATTTATCCAGATGTGCAACGCAAGACTTGTAAAATACAGAAACATCTGACATGAATAATACACAGTCACGATCTTACCTTCTCTCAGTNTGAGTTTTCTCAGTGCTGATTTAACTTGGCTTATATGTACATCTGATTATCTCTATTGCATCCTTGCCTTCACAGTGGCGAAACACGATACAAACTCAACAATTGATGCTTTGGACTTCTCAATATTCTGAGCTTGTTCATGAAAAGCAACCACAAATGACTGCAAACATCTTAATGTCTTAAACAGAATTCTTTCAGAGAACTTCCAAAAAAACGTTTCAGAACAACAGTTGGTTTGTCGATGTACATGAAGTATGAATATGAAGCTGGGTGCATTTGAACAGGCCCGTAACCAGGGGGACGCAGTGGAGGTGAAACCACCCTAGAAAAATTTTCGTCTCCCCTGGAAAAATGTGTTGAACATNATTTAAAAATATTGGACATAGTTCAAAAATTTGGACCCCTCTCGGAAAACTCTTCGCCCCTCCTGGTGTCCCAAGCTGGTTATGGGCCTGCATTTGAAACATCCTTGGCAAGCTCAGGGTCGGATTTAACTGATGCGTGGCCCTAGGCTAATCCATATGCGAGGCCTCCTCTCTCATTGTTGCGGGGAAAAAAATGGAAAGCGTTAATCAATCTGCGAAAATCCGAAAATGACGCTCTGAAAGTATAGTCAGTAAAAAATTCTTAATCATTACTGGAGTGCTCATGATCACTGCGTTTGTTGCTGCCTTCGACGCAAAAGCATTCAGTTGCACGGAATTGTTGAAATCCTACTAGGCTGGCGGGAATAGGATTATTTACTGCCACAGGCAAACCAACCGAAATCGCCACAACTGAAATATTTGACAAAACACATGGCCTACGTTTTTTATAAGAATCACAACAGTTTTTTCTTATCTGTGTTAAAAAAAACAAAAAAAAATAAACACACTGCACCTATATAGTATGTGTGGCGACATCAAGACTTTAACGTGAGCACCACGTTGCAACTCGCTTACCACGGCTGTAACAATCTTACACACACGAGCAAAACACGTCACGTAAAACCCACCCAAGCCGTTGTAACTCTTAGGTTCACAATTCGCGTGTTTCTTACTTTTTCAGACTGATAAGAATCGAACTTAACTAAACTGTCGCGTGAAAAGATGTGAGGTTTAAAAATCAGAACCGTCACCAGAAAGTCTTGAATAGAGGATTTAAATTTGCGCAAGGGGACTTGACATTCTGAAAATTTGATAAATTCTTAAGTGATTTACCGTGTTTGTTATATAAATTTGGAAGGGCTGAGCTCAACAATGCCCACTGTGACGACGAGACTAGGTTAAATTTCGCTTATGTTGTCATTATTGAAATACGTATAAAGAAATAAAAAGTTACAATCATCGAATCAAGTAAGGCTTAACATAACACAGTAAACAGTTGAAAAGGTTTTGTCCCGCCTTCTTCACAACAAAATTATCGAAGAAATCATCAGAATTTGTTTGCCTAATTTTGTCACTCTAATGTATCGCATGCTTAGTGTGGACAACCTCTCCTGGAACACTGCGACCCTTTAATTAATTTTTAATTCTGTTGAATCTTGAAAAGGACCTTTCGCCTGACCAGTTAGTGACCATCAAGCTAAGAAATAAGGCTTCGCGTGGTTGGATAAACCAAGAACCCATAATCTAAGGCATCTGACCCAAACGCGCTTTGTCATTTTTTTGCTGTTTCCCTGTATTGTTGGGGAAGAGTTCTGCGGTTGCCAGTTGGCAAAGTGACTTTTGCTGGCTATTCAAGTTCACCAAGATCTTCTATGATTTGCTTAGCACGGGAGCAGCACAAACTTGCGCAAGTACTCAATAGCAATCTGATTTCTGAATGACTTTACTGATGAAAATTCAAATGGAAAAATCACATCTAAAAATCGAGCTTTATGCGATACAAACGAGCTTTACGCGAGAGCTGTACGCAAACGCTGACAAAACTACTGTATTGCTCAGTCATCTAAGAAACAACTATGCNTTTGTTGTANGATACTGCAGGTAGCCCTACACATAGCTCTTGTCTGCACTACAACCTTGCTTTGATCAGGTGCAGCGACGTAGTCCTAACTAGAGGTTTGAGCCAGCGGGAACTTAGTTGAAGGGAGCCCACTGGCTAACACTCAGAAAATAGTTGAGAAACAATAGCAAATCCGGTATGGAACGGCTATGCAAAACCCGAAATCACCGGAAAACCTCCGACAAACGCAAAAAAACAACAATCTAACAATCTACTGAAACCAAAAGAATAGCGAATACCAAAACACAAGCTAGATAAGGGCCCAGCGTAGCAGACACAATATAATGGTCTGTACATGCCAAGAATAAAAAGCAAAAGCTCAAGAAACAAGAAACAAAGGCATGAACAAACGGCCTAAAGGCTGTGATCAGTCAAGTGTGAAAACAAACGCTGATGATGTAATGACTGAACAGGAGAAACCCTGAACAAATGATGTCATGGAAAAATACCAAAAATAGTCCAAAAAAGATGTCATTGATAATGATGAAGTAATGAACAATTTATAGATATGATATCATGCCTATTTATAAGAAATATCATGTGATTTCCTGATACGCCCCTTTAATTTGATTGGCTGAAGATGAGTATAAAAGGGCCGATTTTGGCCGTCCAGGGAGTTCGCTTTTGTGAATTCCTTCTTAGGTCTACGCTGCTATTTGTAGTTTAGCCTTTGAAGTAAAACACAGTGGTGCTAGGATCACCTGAAAAGATTCGTCTTTTCCTGACGGCACAAAACTCTACCGAAGCTCTGCCTCGTGGCAATCTTAGCTCGACGGATGGTCAGGAGTGCTGCTATCTTCTCTCTGGTTGGTCCGATGAGACTTTAGCAGCTTGAGTCTTCAAACCGAAAATTAAGTCATTTGACTTATTTTTGGTTGACACTGGTGGCATTGTCCGGGATGACCCTTGACAGTCGATCCAGTAACCAGGACTCTGCCTCCGGGTCACCTTAGCTGGACGGGTGATCTAGAGTGCCGTTATTTTTCCTCTGGTTTGTCCGATGGAACTATAATGGCTTGAGTTCTTTGGATAAAGAACCCTTTGTTGTGGCCTTCTCTTTATCCGTTGTAAATGGTATTGTCCATGTTGACCTCTGCCATTTAAGCCAGTTCTGTCTAAAACAACGTCTTTTGTCGTTAGGTGACAAATTGGTAACACTAGCAAAAGGCGAATCTCTGTTAATTTACATAACAAAATGTTAATGGTGTTTCTGCCATTTAACCGTTATTGAAAATAACCCAAATTTAAAATACTTGTTCTCGTTGAGAGTAAACCACTTGTGTTTAGTGCGAGATAAAAAAACGTGCTGACTTCCCCGGAAAAAGTATTTAAGCTTTTTCTAAGAAATTGCTCAGAGTACTGTCACGATTGAAATGAGCAGTGTACATTCAGTCTCATTTTCTGAAACTCTAGGTTGGTGAACAGGTTTCAAATTAAGTGTAAGACTTGCTGATTGTAGGAGTATTTTTGTGATACACTGATTGTGTTTGTGATTCTGATTCAAGAGAGAGTTCGATTGAATACATGCTATGCATGAAATGGTGAGTTTGCTAAGTGATTCTTTAATATGCATGAAATAGAATAAAAAATATTATGAATAAACGGATTTCATGAAAGATTATGTTTGTCATTTGTTTATCAGTCAGAAACCAGAGGAAGTAAAAACACATTTAGGTTTGTGAACATCTTCCTTGATATTTCTACGATTCGAACCATGAAGTGTTTTTACGGACATATCTAAATAGTAAGAAATTTAAATTAATTCAAATTTAGAAAAAAGATCTTACACCAGTTTTTACATTTAGCTTGGCAGAGGGGGGGGGGCGGTTCGCACCCACGCCACTCGTCAATTATGCCACTGGTCAGGTGCATTTTCAAACACGAACGGCCACAAGTTCTTTTGATAGAGTCACACACAACAATCGATACGACTGAGCAAACGCAGGACGCAGTCAGCGTGCTTTGAGTATATNGACACAGTAGTTGGCATGCGGCTTGACCAACCGTCATATTGAGATTCATGGTAACTCGTNGGAAGACTCTGACGTTATCACCATGAAAGTTGAACAAAAGTAATTTCGTGAATAATAATTAAGACATCAATTTTTGACGAAGTTTAATCTAAATGATCATATACCGGCCATTGACTCTATGCGTGCCACAGTTTGCTGGAGGCCCCCTTTGATCTTGAAGCCCTAGGCTTAAGCCTATATAGCCTATAGGTAAATCCGGCCCTGGGCAAGCTACAGTAGAATAAAGTGATAACCACCTGGTTATGCTGTGAGGAATATGTTTTTGGTACTCAATATCCACAAAGCCACATTAGTTTTTTCACTCTCTTTTGCGAACTTTGCAATTGCAACCACATGTAATTCACTCAGCATCAAAATCATTTAGTCCTTTTCTGAAAAATGGACACTTCTGGCGAATTTCTTCATTTTTTCAGCATTCCTGATTAGCTATAATTACTAGAAAGCACTACACTAAGCTATGTACAATACACTAATCATCGTATCGCGGTTCATCAGCAAAGCTAGTATACAGTACCTATAATGGAGTGAGAAGTCCCCACTGTATTGCTAAAGCCATTGAGGCATAGAAAAAATGTTTACCACTGTTATGTAACGTTTAATGTGAAAGCACCCACCTTTCCAGCCGAGAAATAACTCAACCAAAAGAGATTAATTAGACACCTTGCAGGGCCTCTCATAAACTAAGCTGCGCCACCAGCTCGTATCTTGTAGCAGTTGAGTAGGGACAGCTTACTGGACTGAATATAAATACGTATATCATGGCCAGTGGGGTAACTGACGGGTGGCAGAGAGGCGACTTGCCCTCCTGGCAAGCTAAAAATCGGTCTCCCACTTAATTTATATTTCGGGTTTAACATTCTTATGGTTTTCAGCAGGTTGTTGTTTTTGTGCGTTTTTCGGATTATTTTCCGGTGATTTAGGGTTTTAGTTTAGCCATCCACATCCGGATTCACCACTATTTCCCAAGTTTTTTTCTGAGTGTTGGCTAGTGGATCCATACAATGGCCAGTAGGCCTCTTTTATCTAAGTTTACCACCCGAGCTCAAATCTGTGGTTACGTCACTAGCTACGTAGAATAAGAAATGTTGAAAGGAGGTTATTTTGACATTTTGGAATGTCCTCGGAGATTACTTAATTTCTCATGAAAACATTGGACATGTTCTCCAAAAAGAGGAGACGTTTGGTAGCCCTACTTAACAAAGCTACTCATATGGGACCTGTGCAAATATGAGTAAGGCAGACGCAAAATATACTAGTATCGAGTAGAGACGTAAGTAATACGTTCTACGTGGCTTGGTCTTGTATTCACTAGATTCAGATGCCTGACTGACTTCAGGAAAACAATAGGTGTAATAGTTTTTTCGTCACAATATCAAATATTATACAAGTGAAATACTGCCATCTGGGCAACTGATATTTAATAGCGTCTACAAACAAACTTTCGTCGCTAACAAAAATGACTAAATGGCACGCACATGTCGTACAAATGGCTAAACACATGAACATGGTGGGGGCCCTCTTTGGTGGGGGGCCCTGGCTTCTTGGACCCCCTTGAATCCGGCGCTGGCGCACCGCAGTAATCGGAACACACCTAATTGCAAAAATTACAAAAAAGTAGAAGCGGCCTTATGGCGGCACTATGCTTTGTTCCATGGCAACGTAAATAAACCACCAAAACATGAAGCCTACATCGTCACTTTTGTTGAACAACCACATATTCACTCTCTGAATATTTGCGAAAAATGGTACAACCAGCTTGACGCACAAATTAATATTCACAGCATGATCCTCCCCCGCGTGACATAAAATATTTGTTTCCCTTTTGCACTTAACGTTGATGTGTTTTGATTATCGCGGCCGACGTGCTAGAGTTTATGGTTCTCGTCAGTCACAGCGTTTCAAATGCGACCGCTGCGGTTTGGTTGCCATCGTTACTAAATGCAAGCTTAGCTTACGCATTCTGTAGTTGTGCTGAATCATAAGGCCTGTTGTTTCAAGCTACATTGGAAGCGCCGTTTGAGAGTAGTTGCATTATTTTGAGAGCGAAGCAGTGGCGTACAATGCGGGGGTCGGGTGGCGGGGGCGGCCGCACCCCCGGCTTGAATTATTCAGGGCAAACTCTGTTTTCAGGGCAAGCTCAAGTTGCTCAAAAGTCCTGAAAGATAAAAAATATTTCAATACAGTAAAATATTTCAGGGCAAATTCTGTTTTTCAGGGCAAGTGCAGGTTGTTCAAAATTCTGAATGATAAAAAATATACATTCGATACAGTGAATTCAGGGCACACTCTATTGTTCAGGGCAAGCACAAGTTGCTCAAACACCCTGAATGTAAAAACTGTTTTCAATACAGTGAAAAATTTCAGGGAAAACTCTGTTTTCAGGGCAAGAGCAAGTTCCTCAAAAATCCTGAACGATAAAAAATATTTCAATGCGGTGAAAATTTTCAGAGCAAACTCTGTTTTTCAGGGCAAGCGCAAGTTGTTCAAAAGTCTGAATGATAAAAAATACATATTCAATACAGTGAATTCAGGGCACACTCTGTTTTTCAGGGCTAGCGCAAGTTGCTCAAAAGTCCTGAAAGATAAAAAATATTTCAACACAGTGAAAAGTGTCAGGGCAACTCTGCTTTTCATGGCAAGAAAGTTGTTCAAAAATCTGAATAATGAAAAATCATTGACGGGCTGTCAGGGGAGGCAAGGAAGGAAGTTCCTCCACTACCATAATCATGAAATGTCCAAAACGATTTAGGGATCCAAATCAACAAACTGGATACAAATTTGTCCTTTCATGTTGAAAAGGTGCAATTATTGTGTGATTCTAATCATTTTCATAGTCAATACATCTGAATTTGCGTATTTCTTCTTCAAGTCAGGG
>JGI24159J19872_10010733_pt1 | contig 12021 bp, 6 predicted proteins | sample Ectturendosymbi4_FD_19872 | JGI IMG/M metagenome (IMG submission 19872) | reverse complement strand
TATCAATTCTGTTTCTAAATGCACTTTTTACAACAATTACACAAGGGTTGACCATTGATTATTATCAAAATTTCATAACACATGGCAAAAACATTGTTTATGGCAGTGGTTCTTAAACTTTTTTGAGCGCGACCCAAATCTGCGTTTTATGAACATCTCATGACCCAAACCTCATACATCGAAAAAATGTAATTTTATGTTAGCACTCCGTTATTTTTTCAGATGTGTATGAAATAGACAAGACACAGACAACCAGTCATAGTGCACAGTATTATCACACAACATTTACATTACGACAGTTATTGATAAATTTGAAGTTTATGTACTTAGGATGTGAAAATGTTTCAAACTACTACTATGAAAAATTAACTTAAATTCAATGATTTCAAATTCAAAATGTTTAATTCAGAAAGTTAAAAAATGTTAAATTTGAAAAGTTTGAAGTTAAACTCAACGATTCTTCAATCTCCCATATTTATGAATATGACAGTTGTGTTAAGAAAACTTGGGCAAGCCTCTCCTTGTCAACTGGAGTATGGAATCCAAGTACGAGCACCGCTGAACTCGCCTCGCCTACTGGGACACTACAGTGTTGCCAACTCCTATTACAACGAATATACCAAATCTAATCCAAAAATATGCCAAATATACACCAAATTTATATCCATCACAAAAACTTTCAAATTAATGTTGTTATTTCTTCAATACCTTTTTATCATTTCGCGCAGATGATTAACAGTTGCGTTGTGCTCTGCGATCATCGAGATGCCACAAGATCAATTTCTACTTTCTTAACTTTAGCAGTCACAATTTTATTAAGCACCAGAAAATTCATCATTTCAACACAGTGCATTTTCCTTTCTTTTGTGGTCCAGAATACTATTATGCTCTGCAATAGTTGTCAATTATCTTTTTGCACAGTTATCAGACGGCATACACAAAACCAACTGAATACTTCTTTGCAAGCCACTCCAACTCAATCAGGCACTCTTTGCCCAATCTTCTGCCACTCTTGTATGCAGCTTTCTCACATTTGAATACATTTACGTCTGACTAAAAACGCATGTCTAGAGCTAAGTTCAGTTCTTTCACAACATCTCAGCTTTCTTCCAATCTCGCTTTCCGCTTACCCGAAGTGCATGCTTACTCCCACGTTAAGCAAAATCACTAAACTTTTTTATACAGCTTCAACACCACTATCGGCTTCTATGTGTTCGCTTTGTGATAAACCAAATAAACAGGTTTAAAATCTCAACTAAACCTTCTGACCAAAATATACTAAATATATACCAAATTTGTCATATATAGCAAATCAAAAATGTATATANCAAGCANTTTGAAAATATATACCAGTTGGCAACACTGGGACACTAGGGTCTGCAGGCTGCAACACGTATTTTCTCTGCAGAGTTTTGATTGGTCAAGTCTATGACATCACAGAGCGTGGCTAAGATTGGATATGCTCAATCCAGAATGATTTTACTCACTCTATGATGTAACAGTCTCTATCGATTTTGAAAAAGAGACAAAATACTGCTTGAAGACGTTGTTTTGACTAAATCCAATTTTAAACAAACCCATTTGCGACCCAATCGTAAAGCCTTGGCGACCTTATTTTGGGTCGCAACCCATGGTTTGAGAAACGCTGCGCTAGACGGAAGTATTTCCTTCAAGTTTTCAATGGAATCCAAGTCTTTTGAGACCTTGATCAGATCAACTTTCTAGCGTTTCTGGTTCAAAAGTTATGGCCTAAAATAAATTAAAATAATAAATTGTCCAATTATGGGATTAATTAGTAATTTTCTTGTTTTTACGTCATACCTTTTGAACCTGAAACCCAGCGAGTCATCCAAAGTACCATAAGACTGATTTCAGCCCAGTTTCCAATAAAAACTTGAGCAAAATAGTACCATTTAGTGGAAGTGGGCCAAAATGGCTTAAACCAACTCTACTTACGACGTCATTCACAAAAAAACTTAAACCCAAAACCAAAAAAATTTTTATTCATTGCAGATGCAAAGACTTCCCGAGTCTTTTAAGGGTTTGAACAGCTCTCTAGTGCAATCATCAGTGGAGATATTCCCATGCAAACCGCTGGATTTTAGCGTTAGCCTACCAGAATGGAAGGTGTTAAAAATATTACAGCTAGTATCTAATAAATGACAGGTTCGTATTGGTACCTAACCTGGAATCTGTCCCATAAAAACCAAGTGCACACAAAGATAATGTCTGTAGGCCGGTAAAGAAACAAAAATAGTTAACATTAAGTAAGAGCTCTGCTGGGTCTTTTTTACCATTTGAACTGTATCTAGCTTTAACCACATATAACGCTGAGTTTATGACACTAGCAACTGCCTGCACAATGCAGATTGATAATAACAGACACAGAACGTTTTGCAATGGCGTTAAAGGTAGGAACATAAGATTACCTACACTATTTTAACACAATTGTTCACTACCTCATTACACTGGGTGCAACTCGTAGACAAAAACAGTAGTTTAAAGAAATCTGCACAAAAACTTTTTAAAAACACTAGCATCAAAATCACAGACCACTTCATTAAATCAGTTCACTTCATTAAATCAATCACAGAACCAGTTCATTAAAAACAAGGTTGATGGTTGGGTGAAAGACCTTCAGCTACTATCAAATTACGCACAAGATGATCCTCAAGCAGCATACTCAGCATTCACCAAAGGATTATGCTCAAGATGGACTCATTTCTGAAGAACAGAACCGGACACAAGTGATTGATTTGAACCACTGGAAAACACCATCAAAGATCAATTAATCCCTGTCCTGATAAGACAAGATATAGGTGATGTGGAAAGACAAATACTAGCTCTTCCTCTCAGGCATGGTGGGCTACGTCTGACAAATCCTCAGGAAAATCCCTCATACCAGCAATATACCATAAACATGAAAAGCAGAATACGCCTTAACAAACTATTAAAGGAACTAACCCCTGAGTCACAACTTATAAAAGGAGCAATAGAAAAAGGGGCATCTCCTTGGCTATCAGCCTTGCCAATTAAAGCGATTAGATTTGCACTAAACAAACAAGAATGCATGGATGCCATCTGCATGGAAGGTGAAAGGCATGCGCACCCACCACTGTGCTTGTGGAGAGACAAACTCTGCAAATCACAGCCTCATATGTAAACTGGGGAGTTACACGTCAATGAGGCAAAGATGAGAGAGATCTGTGGAGATGTTCAACCCACACTTCTGCCTATCAATGAAAACGATTTTGAAAGAAAACTCAATACTGCTGACAATGCAAGGTTGGATATCTCTGCAAGAGGACTGTGGAATGGCTGTGAGAAAATTTTCTTTGACATAAGGGTCACAAGTGACCATCCTACCTCACAGTCTGATTCTGTTAAGTCCCTTGCACATATCTACAAACATGGAAAAGAGAAGGATGAGTGCAACCAAAGAGTGATTGATATTAAAAAGTCTTCATTCAATTCCCTTGTCTTTACAAGTGGTGGGATGGCTACAGAATGCACCAGAGTCAACAAAAGACTGGCTGAAAAGATAGCAAAAAAATACAGGGAGCTATATGGATGCATATATATGCATCTGTCATGACTTACACTAGAACAAAGCTCAGATTTGCCCTTTTGAGGAACACCCTTGTTGTAACACAAGGCTTTCGAGGCAAACGAAGCGATGTTCACCTCCAGGATCTCATAGATATTGACTTCAGTTTAATTCCTAAGCCCACAAATGTAATCATGTAAAGCTGAATTATGGTGTCAATGACATGACGCAAATCATATTTGTGTAATAGGTGAATAAACTCACAAGTCATGACATTATGAATGAAATATTACCTTTTTTAGAACTAATTACTCCGCTCATTAACTAAACCTATTGTTTTTCACGTACCCAACACTTATTAGATTAATGTATGCTGCTAAACGTATTGTAATGTGTTTATACCCTCGTCTCTTCAACCTCATTTGGGACCCCATGTGTCTGGTGGGACATACATTCATCGACGATGCTCAAATCAATTATGGTTCGTGGATAATTGTGTCACTTCATGATTTGTATGTATAAGCATGGTAGTGTCTATTTTATTGCCAACATGCTGGTGGCAACAGATCAGATGGAGCTATTCTGCTGCCAGTCAAACATTTGGTCTCGTGGCATGACGCAAGGTCAGTTTGTCATGCAATCGACGTGCTGCTCATAGTATGCTTCACGTCTGGTATGCCATTGCTTTTTGGTTCGACTCTCACCTTGGTGACTTCCCTTTTGTTTTGTTTTTTCTTTTTTCAAAACTTTCCACAGTGTATACTTAATAAGTCTTAGGTTTAAGGTTAGGTTAGCATTAGGGTTAGTGTTAAGTTTGTATTAAGCCTGGTTCACACGTGATGCGGCAGAAGCGGTGCAGCACTTGTGACAACTACGTCTCGACCGTTTGAGTATTCACAGGCGGCTGCAAAGGAACGAATCACTGGTCTTGACGACAAAACTGTGCTCAGCAGAATGATTGCAATCCCCGCTAAACAGCAAAATAGGCTTCTCCATCTTCTACATGTGTCATCTGCAATTTTTTTAATATTTTTTGTTAAACACGATGATAAACACAGTTACACCGCAGTTAAAAACAAGTAAGTTCAGCATTTCAGCTGTTAGCAGCAAATGCAAAAGTATAGGGACAGTTTGAAGGCACACTATGTTTCCAAGTTTGATTTACATTAAATACTAGGCTACTGCTTAATCTAGTAGCAAATTTAGCAAAGCACATATAAAGAATCATAGAGGGTCAAACTCAGTGAAGTGTTACATAAACATTGCCTGCTGATCACAAAGTTTGGAGTGCACCAAGCCTATCTCTAGAAACATTCAAGACAGGAAGATTAAAATTGAGAACTGCTTTCCAAATGATTAAGCAGTTAATTTGAGGTTGGTTGAAATCTGAGAAAATGAGTAAGCAATGTGCCAGATGATGGATGGATTAGCCTAGGTGGTTGTTAAAAATAGGTCACAGTGAATGCCTAGGCCAGTGGTTCTTAACCAGAAGTAAATTTCATCTTCCAAAGGTGTAAATTTACTAAACCATAAAATTCAGCCAATGTAAATTTTTATAAATCATTCTAAGATCTAAGAGTTTGCTAATTTCGTATTTTCAATAAATAAGTATCATTGACTGTATTGGGGTAAATCTGGTGATCTTGTTTGATAAAAGGATAAGATATGTAAAAAAGGTTAAGAACAACTGACGTAGGCCTACTGTCAACAATAAAACTGTCTTATTTTGGTTAGATCATGGCTTAAGCATCATTAGCTCTATACTAATGCCCACAAATGCAAACACAAGTAGGCTACATGAATACCAATGAAAATGCTCTTGTAATGGGACTACAACAAAAGGCCAAGCTACAAGTCTTGATGCATCATCTAATATGTTTTACAGGTTTTGAGGAGTAGAAAATATCATGCCTTGCTTGTACTGGCCTTTAAATGTTTTCCTGAACCGTTTGCCTAAAGCAGGCTAGTGATCAATCTACTAGCATGTGCAATTTGTTAACATATGCTAATGCTTTTCTGCTCATAAGCATTCACCACCAACTATCATATCATTATGAAGTTCCCTCCACACATTCTCTTTCACTTTTTCATTTTTGTAATTTGGTAGCCTGCAATCATAAACCATTGGCCAAGGTTGTACGAGGCTAATAAGTTGCTCATTAAAATCCGACAGCTCTAAGCTGAAAAACACAACAGGCAGAAGGCATCATCACACTGTAGCTTTGCAACCACACCTACAGTAGGCCTAGTAGGCTAGCTGTTATTCAACACAGAACAGATCACCAGAGCTATTAGTAGCATTTGGTGACAAATAAACTGAAAAACCAACTCAAGTTATCTGATTCGTCATTAAAATGCACTCACTGCCAAGCCTAACACTTCGACCACGGACCAACATGAAGGGGCCGATGCGGCAAAGTTGAACCAATTTCTACTCTGCTACAAGCCGCATGAGTTGCTCGATTAGCAGATGTGACGTCAAGAATTTGCTGCCGCAGACCAAAAATCATAACAATCGCATTATGTGTGAGCTAGGCTTTAGGGTTAGCATTAGGGTTTTTATTTATCTTTTATGTTTACTTCATTTCTGCCAAGCCTGTTGCCGCCGCCATCATGGCAGCTAAATAGACACTATGAACATTGCTTGCTACTTGCTTTCGTAATGTTGTGTTTTAATGCATTGCTCTCTGCCTCACAACCCCTGTTGTTGCTCACCTCCTTCACCTATGTGCATGCTTCACCTGCTCATCTGTACATACCTCATCTATCCACCCATTGCTTGCCCACCATCATCTGTGTTACGTTGATGTCTATTGTGTATTTGATTCAACACTTGTGTTTTATTGTTTTCATTTCTTCATTATGTCTTTGGGCTTGCCACTCAGTTGATTTGGTCACATGAATATTTTGTCCAATACGTTATATCTGGTCCAACTTATTTCATTTAATTTTCGTAATCTGTTACTTGCAACATAATCTGTTACTTTACTTTATGTTTATGGTAAGTATTGACTTTGCATTTTGTCTACTGTTTTGGAATGTGGTTTGGCTTTTCTGTTAGATAGTGACTACGGATCCACCTGGCATGGCACGGTTCAAAAAAAACGCTGAGTTTGTTGCTCAAATGGCATTGACATTGTAGCATAGAGGATACGTTTAAGGTCTGCTGTGCCAATGGTTTTTGGTTCGCCTCTCACCTGGGCAACATTCGTCTTGGTAGTAGTGTTAGTTCAGGTTTACATCTGAACTTTAGGTTTAGGGGTTAGGCTTACAGTTTAGGTTTAGGAGTTTGGCCTTTTATTGCTTTCACTGTACTGCTGTTAGGTTTGTTGCCATGTCTTGGTTGGCGTTGCGTTGCATGTGCGATTCACCACGAACAAGATGTGCGTGAGGAACAACACCCATATACATGTGGCGTGAACAAACAATAGAGTGATACCGATGGAGTAGTCTTAGTGAGTGACCTCTAACAATGCTTGTGAATGTGGTGAACAGTTGATTGTACTTCCTGATGGCAACGATGCAAGTGATTGTAGTGTGTAATCTCTGATGATGCTAGCATGTGAACGATTGAACATAGTGACTAGTGTGCGCAAAGAGTGATCATGTCGTATGATTTCTATTGTTGCTTGCTGCCACAGTGTGAAGCTTTGCGCACATGCCGCTCGGGCTTTCCGATCACAACAGGTTACGTGTTTGCCTTTGTGCTGTATGGTTTCTTATCTTACTTGCACTGGGTACAACACTACATCCAGATTAGGGCATGCAAATCACATGGTAAGATTTTGAGTCCAATCTTAGATAAGGCCAGGTGAAGTACAACAAATACATAGTAGCCTGCACACATCATAAAACTAATACTGGAATGTCCAGGCACTCAGTCACAATGTAAAATGTGGTTGTAGTGTTCAAAGAATAAGGACAAATATAAACAATCTGACTACATCAAATCACACAACCATACGTTGTTAGATTTTTTGCATTTTCTGTGCAACATACAAAACAAACGTACCCAGCAATATCAGATGACCCAAAAGGATCATAAAAAAAGAAAAACACTAGAGCCATCGAACCAAATATTGGGAAAGAATCAGGCACAAAGTTCACACAAAAACAGAGTATGCAGGAAAAACAAAGTGACTAAGAATATTTACAGATATATTACATAAAGGGCAGATAATAACACAATTTATATAAAGTATAAAACAATTCTTTTATAGTACATACACAATACAGATAAACGTAACACAGATGATGGCAGGCAAACAATGTGTGAAGAGTTAAGGCATGTGCAGATGGGTAGTTGTAGCAACAGCAAGCACATAGCGTAGGTCAGGGGCGCAACCAGCTCTTCACTTCGGGGGGGGGCAATTTTCATGAAATTTCATTCGATGACGTCATCGTGCTTATTTAACCGTGGTGTAACTTTTTCCCTAACGGTCACATAATAGTAATGAATTTTTGCTCTCAGGCACGAACTAAGTCCATAGTACAAACACGCACTTTCTGCACAACACTAGAGCAGACAAAACAGAACATTTTGCAAAAGCAGACAAAATAGAGCGTCTGCTTTAAAAGCAGACAAAACAGAATGTTTTGCAATAGCGTTGGAGGCTGTATCACCAGTGTCAAGTGAAATTTATGATTTCACGCCATATGCGCATGCATAGAGTAACATTCTACATATGAAATATGCTGTGAAAACTGATTATTAGGGCTTAGGGTTTGGTGTTTAGGTAAGTGCGTCAGGTTAGGGTTTATGTTACAGTTAGAAAAATAAAAATAATTGAAGACTAAGTCTAATATTTTTCACAGGTTTTNCTTATTTCCGTGCTTTAGCTTGTTGTGGGTATCTGACATCGAACCAATGTTTTAATTTACACAACACACATAAAAAAGTAATCGCCAAACTCTATTCCTTTACTCTGTGAAGCAAAATAACTGACAAAAAATAACAGGCCAGAAATTTCGCAGAGGTTAAAAATTGTGCTTGACACCGGGCTACAGAAACTTACTTAACAGAACGTTTTGTAATAGCATTGGAAACTGAGCCTCAGGTTTACAGACACACTCTTAACATTATTCATTCACTTGGTACAACACTACTGCAGAGTGGGACGCTAATTCCTAAACTGGTGAAGGCCAGGTAAAGTGCGAATGCATTGTGACATGCACACCCTCAAACGAACAAGTACTGCAATGTCCGAGTACTCAGTCACAAAGTAAAATGCAGTTGCATTGTTCAAAGAATAAGGATGAATATAAACAATCTGACTGCGTCAAAGCAGGCAACCATATGTTATAAGACCTTCTGCATCTTTCGAGAAACAAGTACATATTTTTTCTTAATAATGCTTCAGATGAAGGAATGTTACATTGAACCTGATAAGTCATGACTACTAACACTGGCTCTCCAGGGAAAGTTGTATAGAGCTCTGCATCCAAAATGATAGGCCATACGCAATCTTTGCATGCATCACTTTCTGAAAATCCATGATAATTGTGATGCATATGGGCGTGCAAAAGGAATGACAAAGTACATTTTTAACTGCATTTGAAGTTTGAACATCAGGAAAAAGAGGTTCGTACTTTTTTGCTACACAATATTTTTATCGCAGTTGTCTCTGAATGTCTTTGTCATCTGAGAGCTAGTTATCCAGCACAGCTCCCAGATACTTGTGGTGGTTTGGTTAATAGATTTTATATTTTTATCACCCATGTGTCAGCAATGAGGTGACTGTGCTTTTTGCACTCTTAGCGTTAAACGTCATACAAGCATTTTTGTTTGCTGCAATTGAAAATATTTCCATGTGATTCTGCATAAGCCTGACACACAGATAAAAGTTATCTTTACTATGTTTCCGAAAATGAGAACTTTTCAGTTTTAATCAAGATGCAGAATGAACGATCAGGACAAAGTAAAAAGTTGTATCCTCATAGAAACACCTGGTTCCGTACTCAACTGGTGCAGTCATGGCTTTAGTGTGACAGATGTATAGGCTACTACAGTAGTAAACCTGCCTAATTTTCGTCTTTTTCAGCAAATTCATTCCAGCCTTATTCTTCTAGCATGTGCTTGAATTTCTATCACAAATGAAGATCCCAAACTTGAGGGATAGCCTTTGTCAACAGTGAGGGTATCTTTGAATGCTACTATTTTGGGCAAAATGAGTCAGGTGTCTTGTGCCTTTGGCACATAACGGATTCGGATCAGGTGTGTTTGGGGCAATGCGGCTTTTTCTGGCATCCATGAGTTGTGTGAAAGTTTTTAGAAGCACGTTTAAGGCTATGAGCATTCAGGGCTTGCACTGGTTGCAAAAGTTAAGGTCTTGTAAAGCGTCATTTGAAGCCAAAGTCACGTGGTCTGGTAGGCAGATGCGTTCAATACTTGGTTTGTGCTCATATGACACTTTATTAAACCTTTTTCCTAAGCCGTGGTGCTGGGATCAACCCAGAAAGACACTAAAATGTGAAACAATGCTCACGCTAAATTTAGTTAAAAACTATCAGTTTTCAAACTGAAAATGCAGCTAAATAAACATTTTTTTAAGAAATATAATACGTATTCAATAATGGTAATCCGCATTGATTGCCTCTAACAAAAATAATTAATCAAAAGGTCGTAGAAGAACAAGCGGTTTGACGTGGCACTAACTGTTATGTCAAGATTTCTCATATGAATTTGAAAGTTTCAGCAATTTGCACGGTTCAACAATACCCTAATGTTATAAAGTTTCATGAAGGTAACATACTAGAGGCCCGTCTAGGAAAAAATAGTACACGAATAAATAGATAAAAAATGCCTTGGAAATACGAACATTTTGATTTTAAACTATCTCCCACGTTTTGACACTTCCAGCATATCTGTGGTTAAATACATATCATTTATGAAATTTTAGACCAGATGGCCTGTCTCAAGACAATCTTGTAACTGTAAAGGAGAGAAGTTACCAGTAGGACAAAGAAAAATTCCAATGAGGCTTCTTAAAAATAATTAGAATACAAAATTTCATCTTTATTATTCGAAAGTTTCTACAAATGTCAAATTTGCTATGCAATGTTTTCAAAATTTTGGGGGGGGCAACTTTCCCAAATGCCCCCCTGGTTGCATGCCTGGCGTAGGTGAAGCTAGACTTTTTGCATTGTTCAAGAAACAGGTCACACATTTTTTCTTAATGAGCCCTTAAAGTTAGGAATGTTACATCGAACCAAATGACTTGACTATCAACACACGGCGACTTGCTCGCCACAGCAAGTTGTATAGAGCCCTGCAGCTGCAACCAAAATTATTTATAGGCCACACACAATCCCTGGATGTATGCTACTGTATGCCTTCCTGAAAGTGAATCCACACCATAATTGTGATGTATACAATATACATGGAATGGATGTACAGAAGGAACAAAAGTACATTTTTCACTGCATTTGAACATCAGGAAAAAGAAGTTCGTAGCTTGTTTGCTGCACAATATTGATATCGCAGGTTTGTCTCTAAATATCTTTTGTCATCGGAAAGCTCAGTACCAATAGTAGGCTACAATCCCCAAATATTATTTTGCACTGTAGTGAGTAGCCTAGCAGATTATTACAGACTTCACTTTGTCCACTCAAGTGTAAACGTAACTAACTTCCATTACAACAACTCAGTCGCCTAGCTATGCTAGTGCTACTGCTGCAGACGTAACTTCAGCTTTTTTGGTTTCTGTTCAGCCCAGTTCGACAACAATCGGAACTTGCCTTCTTGTTCTGCCTAGCCTACCAAATCCTCCCCTTGACACTTGACAATATCCGTGCCGTGGTTAACGTCAACATACTATAGGAGACACAACATCCTGTAGCCTACTGAATTCATTGCTTTTTTTCTTCATCGGTGACGAGAGCAAGCCTTGAGCAGAGCAGAGCAAGTCAACACAAACTAGAGGTGTACACGATCCGGATTTCAGGACTCGAGTCCGGCAGGATTCAGCACAAATTGAACAAACCGGATCGGATCCGGACTACGGTTTTATTCAAATGTCCGGATCAGGATCAGGATTTTCAAGTTTCATTGTTTTGGGATTTGACGCCAACACAATCATAAAAAGAAGTTTTGCAAAGATTTACAATATGTAATGTAGTTCACATCAGAGATGACCACTATCTGGTTTGCCGGTTGCATATCCGGCAGGATAGTGAGTTTGCAGCCGGATACGGATATCCAAAAACGGCTATCAAACGGGAACCGGACACGGATCCGGATATCCGAAGCGGTGTTTTCGATATTGGGAGGATTCAGATTTTTGGAAAAAGTTGCATATTGCATAATCATTCGTTTATTATAATAAATCAGAAGCATCTTTTCAGCCTTCTTGGCCATGATTCCGAGTCTGCCTGTGGTGTAATCACTGTACCGTAGCGTAATCCCATTCCACCTCTTAATCTGCTAAATTAGTAATTGGACATGCGAAGTTTGTCAGGATGAATCTGCTCCTGGT
>JGI24159J19872_10010732_pt1 | contig 12021 bp, 10 predicted proteins | sample Ectturendosymbi4_FD_19872 | JGI IMG/M metagenome (IMG submission 19872) | reverse complement strand
TCACTGACAAGTTCACGTTATGTTTGTTAACAGACCCCAATTTCGACGCATTGTGCCATTGCAACAAACAGAAACGTCGCAGTATTCTCAACAAGTCTCCGGACAAGCGCCACAAATATGTTCATCAGACCTATCATCGCGAAAATGTCGGAGTGGTAAACGGAACCCTCCTTTGTATCGCTGTTGGTGATCTTCTCTTTCCAGTGGAAAAAAGACACGGCCAATCCGAAGTAAGCACCGAATGTGTGGATCACCATCGAGCCGCCGATGTCGCTAATCTGAGCAAAGGCATGAACGTGCCGAGTAAACACCTCAGTGCTGCACAAGGCTGTCACAGATATTCTTACAAGAACAAAGAAAGTGACTGTTGAAAGTTGTTCAGGATATTGAAAAACATAGAATAGCTGTTGAATAGATACGAATTGATCGCAACACTTTCCGATCGCAACACTACTTTCAGTGGCGAAAGTATCGAGAATGTAGCAAACCTTGGTGCCGCACGACGTCATATATTTNCACGCNACACTATCCGATTTCTTCGAAGCCACAGCCAATGAGTGAACAACAAAGTTGTATAACAACAGCAGCAAGTGCTCTTCACGACAGTGAAAAACAACTTGTTTTTAATTGCACGTCAACGCAAAGTATACGTATTTGGAATTATTTGAAAACACTCGACAATTCCAGTGTTGTTTTCGAAGGTTACGCTTCTTAGAAATGAAATTCCTTTCACAGTGTTTTGAAAAGCGAGCATAAGCTGGTATTTAAACGGACCTCAATAACCTTCCAAAGAATTTGTCTTACCTTGAGGTGGTCAATAATAATGAACTCGTTCAAGGAGTAGACCACAATTTCTAGAAATGCCATGACGATCAGCTGGATTGGACTGAGGACACCGAGGACAGCTCCGAAAGAAATGAGAACCGCACCACAGCCAAAGTCGGCGTTAAGAAGGCTGCGGAACCAAAAGCAAACAAGTATAGCAGTTTCTGTTTTTTTCTGATCATATACGTCGTGACTTTTTGCGCTTAAATTAATTTCGAACGAAGCGATTGTTATGTAACAAATACAGCGCTAAATGACAATGACGCACATATCGGAAAGCAGATTATGTTATGGTCGCTGTAATTCCCTTTTTCTCCAGGAAGCAGCAAGCGGATGCCATTGTTCAAATTAACGAAAAACACGTCCCCTGCCTCAAAAACGTCTTTTAATCAAAAAAACAATTCCTCTCATAGCTTTAAGTCAAAAACAAGTTCATTTTTCTCAACTTAGTTGGGACATATAACAAAACAAATCAAAAGTAGCAAATAGCCTTTTTGCAAACAAGCATTTTTGAAATTTTATCAAGTACCTAACGCACCACAACGGAACAGATAATAAATAAACAAAAATAGAGTAGAACAACGTTCAGAAGAAATGCAAGCCCAGACGGAATTGTCTTGAACTACTGTTCGTTATTTTAAATGCATTGAAAAAAGTTTGATTGATATAAAAAAAACAGGAATCAATTCAAAAAGGGCGAATTTAGAGAGGTTAGCATGGTTTTGCTTTTTTCGGCGTTGACTTACGTGTTTTCTAATTACAGTAACAAATTTTAACTTTTTCAATGTCAGCGACGAATAACTGATTTTCGAAATATTATTAAACATTATACAATTACTGCATACTAGGTGAGCAAGTCCTCAAAAGAAATGCGCTGATGTTTCTGAAAAAGAAATACCTGTTGCGCTGCTAACGAAAGTACAATATTGTTTTACCTGTCGAGATTTAGCTCAATTCTGCCCCTGCCTTCCAAGCGAAGACACCCCCGCATCAGGATCACCCACTGTATGACGAAAGCACTGAGCAACATGTTGAATCCGACAGAACCGAATCCGTAGCGCTTGAGAAAAGTCATGAGAAAACCGAAGCCGATAAAGATCATCACGTGCACGTCTTGGAACACTGCAATGCGAATCGACAACATCTTCAGTAACATCCACCAAAACAAAGTTATACCCACATGCTGCACCTTTGCAGGGCCCAGATTTTCCCCTGGGGGCTATGGATTTCACACACGCAAAGCTGTGAAAATGTTCGAGCGTGCCAGCGTACTTCAGCAAAGAAACTCGCTTGCATAATTGCTTCACGCAGTTAAAATTTCGGGCGATTGATCAAGTTCACCCGATTTTTTTAATTTAAGTTTTGTGGGAAAGGGAAAGTTTCGGTGACAGCTATCCGTAAACGAGAATATCAGATGATACGAAATATGAAACTCATGTATGTTATGCACATAATCTGGACTTAGCCAGGTGCTTGCCCAACAATAGTGCATTCATGGGCTCAAACGAAGCCATTGCATGATTTTGTAGTTACATTATCAGTATCACTCAAATACGCGATGTAACCAGGTTCACGCGCGATGCTGTCATTTTTGGCATGGTGCTGCCATCAAATGCAGGTGCTGTGTTATCATTGACTCGCCATCAATGCAGCAATCACTGTAAGAAGTTGCCGCGTGAGAAGGCGAAGACAAACGCCACTGCCATTGATGACACTCCAGCAGCTAGCTGGAGCAGTACTTCCCAACCTTTTCCAACTTACGGCCCACTTTTGCTGAGAATTTTTGTGGGGCTGCCTTGCGGTGAAACGACAACGAAAATTTTAAGGTATGTAAAACAAACAAAACATTTCCAACAAGTGCAATTTGTATGTAGTGTTTATTGGGACTTTAGCTTGGTTGTTAGATGTTACCGATAGAAAATCGGATAATTTTCATGAATTGTTCTGTTAAATACTGAAAAGTGAAACATTTTGTAATGTTCCGTGGTCCTCCTGAAAGAACTTCACGGCCCACTGGTTGGTAAGCGCTGCTGAAGAGGGAGTGCAAATAGAGTATACATGAAACTGTGCCTGATTTATCACTTCAATACGAAATGTAACAAATGCAGTCAGCGAATAATCAACTGCAATAGCGGTTTTTCAAATGATCAAAGAGAGTAAATCATGTTAGCAGCTGGTTGTGCTTACTTGGATAGAGCGTATTGATCGACTCTTCCGCATGGTTAGGAACCATGGGGCCAGCAGCAGGACTGTACTCGACGAAGAAAGCGTACAGCAGAATGAACGCCACTTCCGGCACCAGCAAAAATGCGCTAAACTTTCCTCGCATTTTTATGTGTTTTTTTCTGTACCAAACCGACAAAACGTCATTGTAAACGTGACGTGAACTTGTGGCAAAACTGGCAAACATAGTTTCACGCAAATACATACACTAGAATAATCATTTGGAAAAGCAACTTTTTTTTAAGCAGACTACAAGAAACCTTGCAGGCGCTGGTAACGTTCATAGAATGCTCCGCTTTGCTGCGGATGAGTGAGCGGACCAATCATTATTGATCGCATACTTAGCTTTATTACAAGCGTCGTTTGAAGCAGAGTTGGAAACGAAGATGAAATAAAAATCACAAACATTTAAATCAATGCACAACATGATCTGATTGCTTGTATAACATAGGTCTACTTCGCGCATGGGTGGACAGGGCCGGATCCAGCTAGTAACGCTAGAGGGGCTGATTTCAGTAATATTTGTTAGTCAAGTCTCATATCGGCTGCGCTTCTGTAAGAGAGATTAACTGCTGTGACAAAACATTGGCAAACAGAATGACCTTAAGTCGCAAACAATGAGACAATTCGAACATGACCAAATATTTCTTCGCATTTGGTTTTGATATGTTTCTTTCCGAACTGTGCAAAATCATTGTGAATAAAATTACGTTCGTAGATTTAAGGGGGTGCGATCGCCCCCCACTGGTTCCACCCCTGCGCGTGGCTTGGTTTACCGTTCTTGCATGAAAATATATGGGCATTTTGTTACCGATAGTTCAATGCGTGATTCTTTCAAAACAAGTTACTAGTCAGACTGACTACAACAATGATTGGCAAAAAAGAACAAAACGTATGTATGGTTTCAATGTAAAATTGCTAAAATTTCAACTTTTTGTCGTCAGTTCCTGGTACAGTTCTCCAATTTCTGCCATTTACCCTGAAATAGTGGCGTTTCTACCAATTTTGTAACAGTGTTTCCTCAGGCTTTTGAAAAAAAGTTGATATTGGGACCTGCTGTTTATTTGCATTGCGATATGCCAGTGACAACTCAGCGTGAGCTGACTTACCAAATGTTCTCGTCGGCGCGTGTCGCATCTGCAGAGCGGAGCAAATGATTTTGTTATTTCGCAAACGCGCAGCGCTTTTGAAACAATGGAAGCGATGTTTCCAGAAATCAAGAATAACTGCCGGGTACGCTCGCCGCCAATGATATTCACAACGATTGATGTGGTCGCGAAAGACCTTNCCGACAANAGAAACCCGGAGGAGCGGCATTTATCAATGAATTNAGCCGCGGTGCATTTCTGGCATTGTCTGANTTATTTGCTCGGTGTGTCAATGCCTTTCATGAAAATATCGTCGCTATCGGTCCGAGAAGATGAATAAAGCGTGATCGATGAATAAATATGAATAAAGCGTGATCAATGATGCGTATCCGCATGCCCTTCACAGCTTAAAAGAAAAACCTAACTTTGTCTCCTACAAGTACCGAAAAAGAGCAAAGGAAAATTTTTTAAATTAATTTACGCCTGAACCAATTTCCTTTTTTCGTCTTTCACTGCAATAAAAATGGCAATTTTGACGTAGGCTATTTTCAGGTTGAGATTTTTGACAAGTTTTTTCAACCACTGAAAAGTCGGAAAATGCGGATTTATTAGAAAAATTCCATCTTGAAGTTGCATGCGACAAGTTGAAGCAGGCTGTTCAGACACGCTCAGCTGTCCACAACCACCATATTGATCTTTCAACAAACTTCCAACTCATTCGAGATTGTCCGGTCTGACTTCACCACGACTCTATAGCCAACTACAATTCGGTCATCAGTTTCAGATTCTGAAATGAAAATGAATTAACTGTTGAGGAGTGTTCGATGAGAAAACCTGGTAAACAGGTTCTCGGGGCAATGACGTCTTGGCCTGGATTCCAATAAGAATATTGTGTTTTCGCCACAACCTCAACTCAAACTACTGTTTCAGGCCCTCCCCAATGTGCAGAACGACCTTGCTTTCGTTTTCACTAAAGCATAAAACCTGCGTTGGCACCTGCAGCTACATGTTATTGCATAAGCAAGCAAACTAACACGTCAGGAAAACAGCCATGACATGTTGAGCAAACATCGCCTGCAGCTGTTCGATCTGGACTCTGAGACTGCGCGAACGCTGCTCTGCGTGCCGGTTCAACACTTTGTCGTAAATTGTCAAAAGCAAGTCACAGCATATAAACTTTAACAGACGCTCAATTGCTGCCTTTTATTGTTTCACTGCGCCGAATCTGACAGAGACAGTAGGTCTGAGCCGACAGTATCAACGCGTTGTAACTGCTAAAACTGCCTTGCGAGGTTCGAGTTACAGCGATGCAGTGAATTTGTCTGAATTGGATACTGGACTTTCCAAATCGTGAATCCCTCAGCGAAGATTGCTGTTCACTTGCAAACTTGGAAAGTAGCAGCAACGTACTAACTACATATTTGGAAGTGAACACCTGCAAAATTGACTCTTTACAGTTTACGACACAAGCATGCCGTGACTGCAACTTTCGGCAAACCTACAAATCAAGTCACAGCTGTTGCTGCATTGCACGGATACGCTTCATGTTTGACTGTACCGTTGCTCGGTTAGTAAACATTTATTTTCTGTGAACACTGCCAGGAACCTCGCATGAACACTGAGCAGCAAAAACTGGGTACCACACAATTGCAAAGCGACCAACGCTCCGCCTTTTTTTGCTGCGGGAACGCCCAAACTTTAGAATGCCNTCAGCCAATCAGAATGGCCGACTGCGAGTGTAAAAGTCCGAGATAAGAGATGGGGTGCTTGCAACCAAATCTTGNTCAGTTTTCAGCAGCAGCAGAGTGCAGAGGTTCCTGAAAAATCGCTTCTGACAGTTGTGCAAAGGAGCAAAATGACGTAAGTATTCTTTTACAGTTTATATAAATTTTTAGGAAGCATATGCTCTATGTCGAAAACTAGTCCGCCGAGCCAAGTATCATAGACTACCGCAAGTAGCAACCTGGTGATTTAACATTTTTGGTTTTCTTCTTATTTTCAAAGCGAAACGTTTGACCGTAAAACGTGATAAATGATTCCCGTTTCAAGACTACCTTTTTTTGTGAAACGAAATGATTTAAAGCATCAAAACAACAGAGAAGTTGCGAAAGAAGAAAACTTTACTGATCTTTGTTCCAGTCAATCTGTTGCGCTAATCTAGTTCCATCTGACAAACATCTGTCCATTTGAACAAACTTATCAAAAATAAAACATGTTTTTATATTTTTCTCAAAATACTCTTTGTCATTTGCATAACGTTTTTGCCACAGCTTTACAAAGTACAGCTTTTGCAAAATCTTTAGTACAATATTGTTTGCAGTCATCCTTCTTTAACTTCATTGGCAAGAACGTTATCAATGTTAGATGAAACTCATTCCTTTCGAATGAAAAGCAACTTTGAACCAATAGACTGTTGTGCGTGATTAACCGTTTAGTCCTAAGTGCTTCACAATAGCAAAAATTTTAAAGTTGAAACTCTTCATAACTTTTTGCCCCTATGCCAAGCACAGCAGTGCTATTCATACCACATGTAATAATAATTTCTCTTAGTTTGTTATATTCCACTTTGCGCGCTAAAACCTGTAAGGGATTCTGGAAAGCGAAATTGCCGAGCAGTGTTGCACATCATTTCTTGTTTGCTCGATGAAGCAAACGCTTGCGTTGAGATCGGGGGATATTCCAGACTGCCTTGAATTGACTGTGTGGAGTGCTGAGATCGAAACTCGTTAAAAAGCGTTGATTTCGAGCAAAACGTGCTAGCGATTCAGTTCTGGACGGAAAGGTCAGTCAAGTCGTAGTATGAAATGTGAAGCGCTACCACAAACGTTTACTGCAAGTGGCGTTCTGCACAAAATCACAAAAAAAGCTGACCGAATATCTGCGCCAACGATGATGAGCATTGCGCATGAAGTCTTTTTCCGAGCAAAACGTTTTGCACTCCTTACCCTATGACATAACAGGAAACAGACTTTCCCTTTGCACGCAAACGCTTCGCAAAAAACGCCTGAAATCCTCAGCGTTTGTGTCACGAATCGGTCTGCGTTATTTTCTTCACCAAAACCTGAATTTTCAAATATGAAAAGGACAAAATAACTGGTATTGCCGGTGTGTTTTGGGGTTCTAACAATGTGAAAAATCGCCACCTAACAGACCGACACGAGTAACCTTCACACTCCACTGCATCGCGGGTTTGGCCACTTGTTTGTGTCGCAAGTCGCTTTTCCTGTTTACCTGTCGTTGAGGAACAACTGAATTGCCTGCGTTGTGTTTTACTATGGTTGATGTAGCTAATCGTGAAGATGAAACTAAAGCTAAAACTTAACTTTGAAGCAACGTTTTGAAGAATGATTGTCAGATCACGGTGCGTGTTAACTTATTGAAAGAAACGTGTGGGCCATGTTTCTTTTTTCACCGATTAAAATAATCTTTTCTGATATGCGGAAGATCAATCTACTGCAAATAACGGGTTAAATTCGCAATGTTTGTGCCAATGAGCCTAAAATTCGTGCGTGTTGGCATTCAACGTAAGAATCACTCTATAACAGCAAACAAAGATACAGGGTAGACGTCGGTCTGGTGTTTTCCGCTGCTACAAGGACCAAACGTTTCCACCATAACAAGCAACATGGAGATATACTGTACTTCAGCAACCAGTGTCTCAAGTCTTTCTCGCCTCAACGCGTTAGTACAATGATCGAGCACCCAGTAGACAGGTGTTTTGTCCCAGCTTTGACCTTTTGAAAGACTTTTATAAATCAACGTTTCCAACTTAATGGGAGACATTTTGCTTCAGGACACTCTGACGCAGCCCATTTTTCAGTGCAAAAAATCGCAATGTCAAAGCTCCAGGTTCACAGTCGAGCCGTTTTTCAAATCGATGACAGCTGTGCCTGATCTTAAAAATCCCCACTTGCAATACGTTCATGGAATAGCCTTCAATGCATTCAGTTGCTTTCACCGCTGAATGCGAGGTATAAACCACACAGAGGAAATTATTTAAAAGCAAGTTGTTTTGTGTAACATTTTCGCACTCAAACTGTCCTAAATAGGTGGTTGTCAGTGTCGTTACTTACCTTTTGGATGATTGAAAAATTACGTCCACACCAATTTTCTCCATTCATCTCTGATACAGACGCTCGGACGTTTCGAAACAACAGGCGCCATTCGCCCGTTGTCTGCTTTCTAATCGCCGCAGTGTAATTTGCTGTTTCGTGGTTTTCTGCTTTGCACACTTCAGTTAACCTAGGAACGTCCCAAAACATCAGAAACGTCTCTCCCTTTGTTCAAACTAGGGCCATGTCGCCAAAGGCCGGAAGGCGATTTTTTCTTCGATGCAGTTTCGTTACCCAATTTCTTTCACTTATCTAACTGCCATTGGCTGCACCGGTCCCATCAGACTACATTTGTTGAAAGAAATAAACAAAAATGCTGTCTGTAGGCATTATTCAACAATTCCAATAATCGGTCTCAGCAAACGCGGAAGATTTTCGTCTTCATAACGTTTTTTTGCGATGAGGTGCAACCATCTGGAAAAGTTGATCAATAACGTGCAGCTTACAACCTCCTCAACACCTGCCTCTCATTAATCTTTCAATGTTTGCTTTTTTAGAGCAAATGACGAAACACATAGAAAACGCAGAAAAGATTTCACAAAATTATTGAAGCTTAATTACCAAAAGAGAAATCTTAAAAATATTTTGAGAAGCAAGAGAGATGTGTCAGAGTAAAACTTTTGTCTGGCGAACACAGCCCACTGGCTGCTGGCTGTATTTCGTACATCCTCCTAAATACTCCGGTTCACGATGACCAAACACACTTATGGTCCTTTCGAGAGAAAGTGTTTCTTCTTCATTTGAACGATAGGATCATGGTCACATTTCTTTGCATTTTCAGTAACAGCCGCGGTAAGGAAACAGCTATTCTGCTGTCAGCCCAAGTGGTGTGCATTGTACTTTTTGGCTTGTTCGTCGATTATGACTCATCAATAGCTCCGATGGAAACAACAAACCAGACCCAGTCAGCATCTGCAAAGGCCAGCACAGATCTGAACCGATTATATCCGAGTAAGTATATCTTTCAAGGTGATCAAATAAAAAGTAACGAACGTTCAATGGCAAAGAGTTTTGATAAAAGACCGCTTGTTTTCCTGATGAAAAAACTCAAAATTTATAGTTTATGCATGGGGTTCTTAAAATTTAATGTATGGGGGTTCTTAAAAATTAAAATTCAATTTGCTCGCCATAACGTGTACCAGGTCACTCGTGAGTTAACCTCATATGTATATGGTACGGACCGGAGGGCAGTTGTCTCATCTAACGGAATGAAACGTATAAAGTTTGGGCAGAATGGCAGTGACTTCTGAAAAGGTTAGATGTTGACGTTTTTAAAGGGCTTCCTGATAAGGAAAAAACTAGGTGAGATTTTTTTTGCTTCTCACTGCATATTACAGAAAATTTATAGAAAATTCAGTTGATAAACATTTCCTTTCTACATAAAAGTGAAAGCAACGGCTGGCGTCAGAAACCGTAGCTCTATGAAACTTTTGTAAGGTCAAATGGTTTCCAACACTCCTGTACGAAAAACGCTGTCCCACACGCCTGTTGTCTGTCAATCAACGTGGAAAGGTTGTAACTGGAATTGCGTGATTCGTCGTGTGCTGGTTGCTCGTAATTCGAGCAACGTCGTGTGCTGGTTGCTCGTAATGCATATGCACAAAAGCGACTAAGGTTAAATAAGAACGTTTTTGTTTTGTCATCAGAAAACCAAACAGGAGGTAGTAATCTCTGGACAGCTTGATCACTGTTTGACAAACGTGGTCATAGCCAGATAGGCCGCGGTGATTCACAACCAGATTAAGCAATTTAGATTGACAAGTAGCCAAAGGTTAATTTCCTGTTGCCTGCAAATTTAGCTGATGATATTTTAAACAATGCGTTGGCATCAACCAACAGAGCTTGTCAATTGAGATGGCTTCTTATTTATGATCGTGCAGTGTATCAAGATGTTCACGTGATGATGCTGGTGGGTTTCGGATTCCTAATGACGTTCCTGCAGCGTCACGGATTCGGCTCCGTCGGTTTCAATTTTCTGCTCACCACGTTCGTCATTGAGTGGGCAACCCTGGTGAACGGATGGTTCGCCATTCTCAAGGAAGGAGGGGAGAGCAGCAAAATACATCTTACCGTGTTCAGGTGAGTTCTCTTTTTCTGTTCGCGCTCAACATTTTGCGGAAATCCAGATGCGTGAGTTGATGTGTTGCCGACAACACGTTGATGTGCTGCCCAGAGCACGTTGCGCAATACAGCAATACACTGAAAGCAGACAAACGCTCTCAAAAGAATCCACGAACAATGAATCTATGTTGAGTTTTGCGAAGAAACGCAGATGCGTTCAAGCTGCGCTGAATCCGCAATTCCAGTCAGGCGTAGCGCAAGTCATGCATGAAGTCTGCTTTGCTATGTCTAACACCAAACTTTTTCACTCTCACGTTTCATTGTTTTGGAAGACACGTCACCATTGACCGCCATAACGCAATGGAATTATGAGTTAAACNTCAGACATGTCNGAAACAAACCGATCTGGTGCACTGTGCGGACCTTCCACGTAATTATGCTATTGCCAGCCATAACTTTTCCGATTTTGTTTGTTTTCAAGCTTGCTGGAGGCGGACTTTGCGGTAGCGACTGTTCTCATCTCATTCGGTGCCATTCTGGGCGTGTCGAGCCCGGTGCAGCTGACCGTCATGGCTGTCATTGAAGTCGTTTGTTACAACGTCAGCATTTACGTCGGAGTGACCATTCTAAAGGTGAGCGACCTTTGTTGGCCTTCCACGCGTGTCACGGAACGCGCGCAAATATCTCGTGCGCACCTGTGAGGGATGAGCCTCGGTATAAGTCGCATGTGGGAAAACTATCGNTGCTGTTGCAAATTCTATCATATGCGCCCCAAAAGCAGTCGAATCCCCAGGCTTTTGTTGTTGAAGGGGTCAAACGTCATAAATCCGATAACNTACGCAATAAATTCAAGGGTGGGGGACCTATTTACTGTCACGGGCCGTATCAATNGTGGAATATCAGTGNTGGGCCTCAAAAATAATTAATTTCACCTTTAACTTTCTACCTTTATTTTCCGAAGGATAATAAGGTCAGAGTTTCCCAAACGTTTTGGGCCCAGACCTCTTCCACTTACTACAGGGTAATCGTTGCTTAATTAACTTTTACACGCGCAAAACGGCTCTTATACAGTATATCTAACGCCACTTTCCAGAAATTTCGCTAAACCCGACTGGATAACATTATGCATTATATAAACAGCTTACGTAATAAAAGAATAGACAGAATGGAAAATTCGCGAATGATCTTAGGAATGTGCGAACATTGCCGACAAGCAATAAGTCATGTGGTTAATCATCATGTGAATGCTGGAATCATTGTAAGCAACTTTATGACTGCGGGTTTTAAAATGGCGTGTAATAAACAAGATTTGCGATTGCAAAAACTTGCGAACTCATTTCAATTACGAATCACTGCGATAATATTTGTGACAGTGTACATGCTGTACTACGCATATGCTCGGCTTTTTATTTTTGATCATATCTTCACGCAGGCCCGTAAGCACCAGGGGCATTGGGGGGAAGCGCCCCCAAAATCTTTTTTGCGCCTTTCTAAATTTTTTTTCCCAAAAGTATGGCGGCACAGTTTGTTTTGAACATGTAACGAAAACAAAAATCTTGCCCCCCTAAAAATGTATTTTCCTCCCAAAACATTAAAACCTGGCTATGGGCCTGCTTCCACGGACCCCAGTCCAGTCGTCACGGACTCCCAGTAGTCCGTGGATCCTAGTTTGAAAAACCATGGTATAAATATCTGCTTGTCATGGAGTTTCA
>JGI24159J19872_10010731_pt1 | contig 12022 bp, 8 predicted proteins | sample Ectturendosymbi4_FD_19872 | JGI IMG/M metagenome (IMG submission 19872) | reverse complement strand
AGCGTCATTTAGAAACAAGAGCTGCAAACGTCTGAGATCTTGTCCGAAGCGATCAGTCTTTGAATAAAACCTTGCTTGTCTTTGATTTTTTTATTTTTTCATGTGGAATGCTCATAGTCATCATACATAAACCGGACAGGTAGATTTGTATGTTGACACGACTCTACTATCAGACAAGTCACTGAAGTTAGAATATCATGCAGGCTTTAAAAAATGTAACGGATGAATTGTGAAAAGTCGCCACAACAAATCTAGATTTGCACTCAGTTCTCACTCAGAAGTAGTCAGATATAAACCTTAACGACTAAGATGTATTCCCACAAACCTGCATAGACGTATTCTAACAGGTCACACAGTTTCATACTGTGTGAAAAGAAGCCCGCATAAGCGTAGTTTGATTAAGCTATTCACTCGAGGCAAATTGTCCACACCTGTAATTTTTTCGCTGCGACATTTCGGTCATTTGTTCCATCGTATTAGAGGATCGGGGATTCGCAAAAATAAATGTAGGACTTCGGCGTTCCCGGGATGGAAATGTTTGAGAAACATTGCTCTAGACCAGGGGCTCCCAAACTTACTCTGGCCATGTACCCCTTCAGCATTTTGATAGATGAGCATGTATCCCTAAAATTTCTTATGACATAAAGGCTGAGGAAAGTAACAAAAACATATTTACCAACAAGCATATAATCAATTTTTAACAATAATAATCACCATGGGCGTCCACAAGGGGGGGGGCAAAACGAGCATTTACCCCCTTGGAAATTTGGACGAAGAATCAAAAGCTTCTAGAAAACAGGAAGTCAGCATCGTAATTCCGATGAATTTATTTAATTCTTGCATTGACAGTTTTTTTGCCGGTATGACACTCACACTGCACAAGATCCAGAGGCAGGTTGCAAAACTTGCAACGGATTGTTCTATCGTTGGTCTCTATTGTGTAACAATAACATGGCAACAAATCTTCAAAGATTCAGTTTAAGTAATTGTAGAAGGTGTTTAGCTTGCAGGTGACTGTTGAATACAGACATCTGTGGCAGGTAATACAGCGAGACAGTGACCGCTGATTGCCGAAATGCACCTAGTTTTAACTGTGTGAAAAAAAGCATGGGTGAATCTGTAGCAATGGTTCCACAATTTTGAAATATCCATTGTTAGTGGGAGACTTTGAGTGTGAACTTGGGTTTATTTTTTAAGTCATAGATCAAATGTTTTTAAAATTATGTCCATTCGGTTATAAATCCAGAACAGATAGAATAGTGAATACCGTTACGGCGAGTTTTAAATAAACAATGAATAAAATAATGGACGCCCCACAAATGAACGAAATATGTAAGTCTTTTATTCACGTCAATGCACGTGCAAAGCCTTAGCAGAAAATTGTGGGCACTGTGGACTATTACATCATAAAGAAAGTAATAATAATAACAATAATTCATGCATTTATAAAGCGCCGAAATTCGACATGTCGCTCTAAGGCGCTGAACAATGATATTGCGAAAGTGACACGCAAAGCGAATTCTAAAATACGTTGAAATGCACTAAGAACATACTGAACGACAATCGTGAGAAAAGGCAGAATTAGAAAAGTGAGTTTTGAGCAGTCTTTCGAACGAGGAGAGGTTCTCAGCATCTCGCACTTCTTGTGGCAGGTCGTTCCAGAGGATTGCGGTACTGGAATATAGTACTGGAATAACCTGGTTAGGCCTAGAAATGCGTATGTCAAACTGCAGTTGTGGTGCGATTAAGCTGAATAATGGACCGAATGGGCGTGATAAAAACTAGGTTCACAGATCCCAAGTTAAGACCCCTGGTCTACAGGGCACACTGGTCACCTTCTTTGAAGACATTGCGTTGCAAAAATGTGCAAGTAATTTGCACAAACCACTGTCATGTACAAGCAACGAAGGACAACCTGCCACGCAGGCGGAAAAGTTATTTCTAGAGTGGCGAGTCTTCCTCGGACATTCGTTCTATACAGGATCACCGTCAGTGGGGAGGGGGCATTTCCTCATTTCCTCTTGACGCCCCTAAGTCGATATCAATGATGACCTCGGTGACCTTTCTTCCGTTTCTTTTCCCCATCAGCAACCGAAAGCTAAAGCGTAATTGCTTTTAAAAAGGCTAATTATTAAAGTCGTGTTGTTGCTCATTAAGGTTTGTGTGCCGCTCGGGCGAATGCATTGCAAGAGGAGCGTTTTGTGACGGAACAATCGATTGCAAGGACGGCACTGACGAAATAATGACGGATGCTGACGACGACTTGCTTCCTGCTGCAGTGTTGTGCAGAAATACGCTGAACTCATTCAACAAATCGTGTATATTGAGACAGGTTCAGTCATATCATAGCGTTTGTTTTCGGTTAACAAGCCTTGCTTTCCTTCATATTTACACTTAAATGAAAGCTTGGTATTTCGGGAATGAACAGAGTATTATAATAAAATGAGCTACTTGGCCCTTTTTTCTACCACACTGAATACAAATCCGGTAATGTTTTTAGTTCTTTCAGCTGCATTTTTGCTAAACCAAAGGGAAATCACTTGTAGCAAATATATTTTACGTTTGGACAAAAATGTGGTTTGATATGAAGCTCGTTCTAGCAGTGTAATAAAATGAACGTTGGGTCTGACATAATTTAATACATTTCTTTTTTCTTGCTTGCTGAACAGGAATCTTGGATGTGCGATTTGGCCGATCACTGTGTTGACCGATCCGACGAATGCCAGTCACACTGCAAGTCGTCTTTCCGGTGCGACGGTGCGAAATGCCTCCCCATCTACGCTTTCTGCAACGGTGTTCCTGGTGCGTTAATTATCGTAAATGACAGCTAAATTAAAAAAAAAAAATTCTGAACAGCATGTCATCTTGAAGTTGCTGTTTACAAAGGTATTTGTTATCTCATGGGATAGGCCGTGACCGAACCAAAGCATTGAGCCGGATTACTGCAGATTTCATTTTGTTTCCGGTCCATCAAATAGTTAACACATCTTGCTTCATTGTAATGCAGTAGACTGGAAATATAATCCTTGGAAGCGTTTTTTTTACGATGAATAAAGCAAGGTGCACTGAACAAAAACAAGTAACGATTTTTAGTTGTGCCTGCACTCCTAAAAGCAGCTCAGTGTTCATGAAAATATATAAATAAACGTACGAAAATGCTAAAATGCTGTGAACGTATCACAATATGAATCTCAGTGCAGAAAGTGTTTTGGTTACTGACCATGTTGGGCTGAAAAATAAGCATTTTAGTCTCAGCCAAACAAATCTTAGAATAGAAAAGACAGTGAATGTTATCAAAGATTTCCGAACATGTGGTGAAGTGTTCCTCAGTGGATGGAATGAGACAATTGATTACTAATCTCGCTTGGCATTAGCTTTATTCGTTAACACTATTATTTGTATTGCAAAACTATTCTTGCGTTATGAAATATTCTGACAATTTTGCAAAGACTGCGATGATGGAACGGATGAGGTGAAATACATCGGTGGCGATGGGCTTTTTCCATGTTCCAATTTATTTCATCACAAAGGCGAATGCGCTTTGTCCACCTCCCACCCGTGGGCTTGCGATAGACTCATACATTGCTCGAATGGAACAGACCAATGCCTCCCGGGATGCTCGTCGGTCTTCCAGTGCGGGTCTGGAGAATGCGTTGCCAAAGATGAGGTTCGTTAATTTTTTCAATCATTCATTAATCTCAACACCTACAGTTCCTCTAGGGAGGGTCGCAGAGGCAGCAGTCGTAGGAGGACTCGAAATACCTCAGGCTCAACAGCAATTTCAGATAATTCTGCTCTTTCCACACCGCGACGAGCCCAAGCAAGGTTGGAGATGTAGTCACTCCACCTGGTCCTTGGACGACCCCTGGGTCGCTTTCCCGTGTGTGTAGCCAGCAGGACTTGATTCGTCAGCCTTTCTTTGGGCATTCTGGACACATGGCCGAACCAACGTAGCTGGGATCTCTCGATTCGGAGGAGAAGAGGCTCAACATTCTAGGCTCTGCAAATTTCTCAGCTGCACACTGTTGTGGAGTGTCACATCATGTTTTTTTCGCAAAAATTCCATTTCTGCCGCCTGCACGTGAGAAAATATTCTTTCAGTCATTAGCCAAGATTCATGACCATAGGAAAGGATAACAACAAGGACCGATTAAAAAACTGACAGCTTACCTTTGCGGTGTTTTGATGCGTTGTAAAAATATTCTGTGCAATTTTTAATTAAATCAACGGGGCGACGATTTTCTGCTGTCAAGCGCTCCTGTTAAGGAAAAAGTGGTTTGATATTTGCAATGTTTCATGGCATGCGTCTAACATGTGAAATCGTTTCTATCGCCGGAAAGCAACTAAGTCTAGGTTGTCTAATACAACATTGAAATGTGTTTTTGCAAACTTTTCCACATTTTCTTTACAACAGGTTTGCGACGGAAAGCGAGATTGCCAAGACGGAAGTGACGAGCGGGCTGGCGACGAAGAAACCTTCACGTGCGTGCGCACGCGCCATCCAATCACCCGCACGTGCCTCCTCCCCCTGTCAATCACATACGACGACGTGGCGGATTGCGACCGCAACATGGACCTGCTCAGCCTGCCGCAGACAGATGAGGAAAACGCTACGGTAAGCCTCACGTTTGTGACTGGAACTGATACCAGTACTTTCGCTGTAAAACCCTCACGCTGGTTAATCCATGTTTATTGTGAAAATATGCAGGGAATCATGAGGTACCATGACGCCTTTTTTAACTCCTGTAACAGCGGCCTTTGCACGGGTCATAAGAGGATGATTTTAATGACAAAAAGTCAGTTTTTTTGGTTTTGCCTTTCAGCCTTCCCAATTCTTGCAATAATCGATAAGATCCCAGACAACCACCAAAAGTAAACCGGGCACATTCTCGAGCATGAAGCAGACACAGGAAGTTGGTGCCAAGCGCCGACTTTCAAATACACTGTATTGCTAAGACACCCTCTAACCTGAAAGTATTCAAGGTTTGTTGGTGTATTACTCTATGATCTAGAGCTTTCTATGCAAAAACTTTGCAGACAAAAATTTTTAATAAAAAATGTATATACCTCAATAATCGTCCTGCAATAGTGTGCAGACAATATTATTATCATAATAATAATATTAAAAGCAATAACACTTTTCATCGAATCATTGGATTTTGCTTTGTTGGTTTTAATAAGTCTTGGCAAGATTTTCAAGATTTACTCACCTCATCAGTTTCTTTAGTAAAACCTTTCTTGTAAGTTCCCTTTTATTTCTTTGTTTGTCTCACATGTGATTTCCTGCTCAAAGCGCCTCCAGTTTTAAAACCATAATCGTGTGTGCAGCAAAGTCGCCATACGAGAGAGAATGATTGCTTTGAGTGTTCTAAAGTGAGCCCAAAGAAGTATCACGGTCACTGAGTTGACCCAGTCATTAGTAGACTGCACTTCGTATCAGTGAGTGGGTCCGAAGGCAAGACATGGAGAATACGTTGGAGACAGGTTCAGCTTCATAGGTTGATAGACTGGAGACAAGTTTCCATCTTGCCTATCAGTTACTCATACATGCAGTATACTGACTACCTTGCAAGGCTGACGAGCTCAGTCTGTCCTGAAACAAACCATTTGTGCCATGGATGAGCCCTTTCAGGAGTACACACCCCGGGCCAGAGTGGACCTGGATTTAATGGTGGCTAAAGTGTATTCGACATACCCAGGACTTACGACATTATCAAGTAGTCGTTTTTCAACGCACAAAACATTCATGCATCAATGCTTTGCAAGAAAGTTTGCAATCGATAAGGTTTGTTTTGCAAGGATAGCAAAACAAACCTTACATCATACCGCTACTTCTACATATAGGCTTACTGGTGATTAAATTCTTTAAAAACAATTTTCACACTCTTCGTAATTAAGCCATTGGCGTCACGTTCCATTCCAGATCATCGTCAAATCAGAGGTAAAAAGGAATTCATACTCAACGCGAAACATTTATCAGCATGGCAAAATATGGGCATATCTGCACCTAATCGTCATTAACAATATGCTGCTGTGCCCGGTGTTTTAGGTCAAGTCACTTCACTTCGATCCAGGAAACTTTCTTCTCATTTCCAAGAAGATTTTTACCTATGTCCGACACAACCTACAACACGTCGTTGCAAAGCTTCATTCTTGGGGACAGGGTGNCAAGATGAAAAATTCTGTAAAAGGCCAAACAATGCTAAAAAGAGAATAGAAANAGGCCAAAACGACTGTTTAAAGACCAGAAAAAAGTTAAATTNTGTTTGTGGTATTGCTATTCCTTCATCACAAGGACGCATCTAAATTACAAAATATCATTGGTAATTTTCTTCAAATTAAGATTAAGTCTTGCTTGGCATTGAACTGGAGCTCATTACTGATTTTTCTCTGAGTTTTCATGGGTTTCATACTTTGTGTACAATGGTGCCACAGTTTCCATACTGACCCACTGGCAGATTTCTGTGCCCATACGATAGTCATCTTTACTCTTGTACTTCCAGTCAGAATCATAAGAGCCCTTCCACGTCGTCGACGTCATTGCAGCATGTATTGCGGAGTCGCAGACCCGTCCGCAAGTGTTGAGCCTGTTCAATGCTTACAACACACTAAACAGTGCAATAGTGCACGAATTTCCAGTGATTACGCACATTGTTTATATTCAATCTCGGAACCGCTAAATCACACTAACATCAGAACGCGGGCATCGGTCTAATATAACATTTGTTACAAAAATTTTGAAAACGTATTGCCGAAAAAAATGGAATAGCAATATTTTCTTTCAGAGGAAAGTTTTTCAGCGTAAAAAGGCCAAAAAANAGNTAAAAGGCCAAACGAAATGTTAAAGGCCAACCAACTTGATTTGAGGCCAAAAAAGGCCAAAAGGCNAAATGAAACGTTTAGGCTAACCACCTTGAAACGAGGCCAGATTTCTGAATTTTGGCCTAAAGTGGCCAACTTGGCAATGCTGCTTGACGATTGTGGATATGAACAACCTTTCCCACAACAGACGTAAAGTTTGTGTCAAAGTCAAACCCTACTGCGATCCGAATTGATGCATAACTTCTTTCAAGCTTTGTCCTACTTCTATCAATACCGCATGCAGCCATCACAATACCGCATTAGACATGCAAAGCATTGTGGAAATGTTTTAGTAAACCGTGCAACAAACTAAAAAGACTCATTGTTAGCTATCTTTGCAGCATAAAAGTTGGGACAAAAACTCGTGAGCTCCAACAATTCCTCAAACAAGGGTGACGCTACATGGAGAATTGTAATACTGTGACCATAGTGAGTTTAAAAACAGCGGATGCGGTTATAAAAGCTGATCGCAACGTTTACCTATTGGGATTTAGATCAGTGTCACTCAACCCCGAATCCGCGGACTAAAATGAGTCCGCGAAAGGATCTGGATGAGTCTGCAAGCACAATGACTATGGCAAACAATTTGATTTTAATAACATCAAGCAACTAACGATTTCATCAAGTTTATACAATAGAAGGTTTTGTTCATACAGCGTTTGTTACCCACACTCTTGCTTTGTTCCGCAACAATTCGCCTGGCAGGCGTATTAAATTTCACTGTCCCACATCAAATTTACACTTTTTGATACAGTGCGGTCAGTAACTCACGCGTAAGCTTGTTATGTAAACTGCAGTTAACTTTTACCGTCATAATTTATCATTGATAAACGAGAGAAGGCGTTTGCATGAAAGGAAACTGTACTTGAAACTTGGATTTACGTCGGTCGAGGCAAACGGTGAAGTCCGGCCACAGTGATGTTGACTTCATAAGGAAATGTGAGCTTGGCAGAGGGTTTTCTCTGATTCCATCTGCGATTTCTGCCTTAAATTTACAAACCTTTACAAGGAAGACTTTTCCTCAGCAGTCTCATATCTATTTAAACATCTTAACCCAGTAAAATATGCAACTGTTTGATGGAGCTTGACGCCACAGACAATGCCATCGAAAATTTCAAATTAGCTTTGCGTGGTTTCTGGGAATCGACGCACTTTTTTTTCCTTGGTTGATCATAAGGTTTTGAGGGAAACTGACTTTCACAGTCATTCATGTGTAACATCTACATCGAACCCCATTTTTGGTTAAACTGTAATGTTTCCTTGCAAGTTTAAGCTTCTGTCACAATACAACATATGACGTGCAGAACGGTTTTGTCTGCAGACGACAAGAACTCGAGTTTTTAGTGCGTTGCATGTTCCTACCAAACTACCAAACTCTGGCGTGGAGTAAATGTCTTATTTTGTGACTTGGCAAATTTCAAATAATTGTAATACTTTTCATGACACTTGATACTAACAGCTATACACTCGTTGCATAATGTCTTTTAATACTGCAAAACTAGTCATTAAGCATATCTCAACATTTTCGAAAAATCTTTCAAAAAACTTTAGTACATAAATTCCTGAAACTAAATGCCAAGAACTTCTGGAAAAAAAGAAAAGTAGATTTAAATTGCAGCAGACAATTTTGGATAAGTAAAAATTTATATGCTGACTATGACACTAGTTTCCCATGACACCTAATTTCTTAACTTCTTCCCAAAATTATGCAAAACATCAAAACGAAAAAGAGTTTAAACACAACGTAAAACATAAAATTCAAAGAGTTTCTTCAATCAACGAAAATCACTGCGTCGTTTGCATCGACCTCAAATTAAAAATGTTTGATTGATGTTTCCCTTGTGATGAATGCTTTAAAAAGATATAAGCAAATACAATGCAGTCATGCTATAGATAATTTTGTTGCAAGTAGTGAAATGAAATGCAATAACCAAGGCCAAGTAATCTGGCAAACAATTACTGGGAAACAGAAAGTTTACGCAAAGTGGCTATGCAGCATTTGTTTTTGGGTATGCTTTCAGATACACGTTATGTGCGCCATTTTCAAACTGTCAAGATTTTCTAATAACGGCCGTTTTAGAAAGAATCTCTTCCAAACGAAAACCTCGCTCGCGTAATCAAAGTTCTTTTATTTGTGTAGGTTATAAACAAACTCACAAAACTTTGCGAAATTTTTGAAATTTTTTTCAAGAATTATCATCAATATTTAAATTTTTCGAGGCCTTCAGCCCATTTCAAAGTGATAGAAACGAAAGCGATCAGTTACGCAAGCTGCTGACGAAAAACTGAAGCTGCATCTTAATGTGTGTTTCACTAAAGTGAGAATCCGGTTTTGTCCAGCGTCCTTATCAATTGCAATAGACAAGAATAGCAGTCGGTTCTAACCAAGAACCTGTCTCCATTTCACTGTGAACTTCTCTTCACCTTTTCATATTAATCGTTGCATCGACCTTCCACCGGGCAATTATCTTGCATAGCTCAGGTGAGAAGATTCCGCTGCATTTGCCGACTCAAAACAAGCCGGGTTTGGTGTTAAGATTTTCTGAACAGATTGCTCTCAAAAGCCAGCCATCGACGTGGCTGCTTTCAGGCTCTTGAAGCACAAGTTTCCTTTCAATAAGAAGGTAATTTTTGCACCGGGAGCAGTCGATCGTTATCCGCATCAAGCATGATAGGCTATCGCAAAGGTTGGCCCAGGTCATGCTGGCAGAAATCTGCAAGTCAAAGACATTCCATGAGAACTGCGGCTTGGCTTGACTTGCTGTAAGCAGTTATGGGATAATCACCTTCATTCCATCGAAATGAAGTGTACTTTACCATCTCTAAAGACTATAATTCAAATATCAACAAATATAGCTTGGCTATGAGGTTTTGAGCTATCAGCAAAAAGGTGAAGCACAACATGTTGTGATTCCCAAGCCGAAAGGCCTAGAGGAGCGTCCGCCCCATTTTTTTCACTAATTCTTGGAAAACCTCCTGGCAGCCGAATCACCTTTCGCGCTTGTAAGCAGATAAAAAATGTATCACAGTCGGCGGTATCGCAGATTGCTTCATATCGCTTAGTTGTGAAAGCAAACGTTCCGTGAAGTAGTAAATAAACTGTGCATCAAAAAAATGTTGCAAATCAACCTTTTCGGCCGGAAAGGTGGCTACCTGTTTTCTTGCTGTGTCCAAAGCATGTGCCTAGAATTTCACATGTAAAATCTGCAAAAATGTTGCTTGCAAACGCCTTATCGGCGTTTTTCGTATGGAAATGCAGCAGTCAATCCTTCATTCCGTAATTTCGGCGTACTGAAATTGTTCTCTTAGAGGCTTTAATTTTTCAAGAAAACGTTTCAATTTCGCCCCACTTTTACTTTCCAATTGCTGAACACTGGAACTGTTGGTAGATCGGCACTTGAAAGATTTTCCATGAGGTATTGATGCTCCGGAAATGGCTGTGATGTGATGCGGTGATCATTTAACTGTTCGTTTTGATCGCTGATCATTATTGTAGGTAGTTTTGTAGTGTCACGGAAAAAAGTGTTAATAGACGGTTCAACTAATTCTACGCCTGAAATAGCTTGGCCAGACCTATCCGCTTTCACATCCGCTTTGCATCCTGCAGTTAAAGGTTTTAACACACACAGAGAGAGAGACGTTGCAAACAATGGATAACGATTGCAATTTAAAGGGGTCAAATCTCACGTTAACGGCGTCGCTGTGCTGACAAACGCCGAGGGCAAAAGCGTGTCATCCACTCAGTCCTCCATCGTCGTTGGTCATTTTCGTCAACTTGCTGCCTATTAAAGTTCTCTGCTTGCCTATCTCGTGCCTGATACATTTGTCGCTATCTGCCTGTTCACGGCCGATTACGCCGGCCTAAGCCCGAGACATGCGTGCCACTTGAAACAGATCCGCAGAGTTTCTGACGCTTCCATTTCAGGCGATACCTGTCGCGAACGCTATAGTCAGTCTTTGATCACGCACATGTTTCAAAAGCTTGCGTTGTCAGTAGACAAGTCGCTTTAGTGTTGAGCAGAAACAAATGGCGTCCTGATTTTATTAGGGATGGTGTCGTGTGTCATTGGCAGCTGATAATAATATTTTATCCTGTATTTTTACATTTAGCAGAAGTACAAATGCATCATTACGCTTTGGTTTCGGTTTAGGCTATGCAGTGGCAAACACATATTTTATGATGCCCACAGTGATGATAAACAGTAAGCAGTTTTTTAACGTGTTCCAGGCTGTGAATCCTCCGTTTGCGCGGGCGGATGAATACGTCTAACAAAACAAACGTTTCCAGGTAACACTCGTCGGGTGCATCGCTTAAATATAAACCCGATCGTTTGGTTTTAATATTTTCAGCTTCGCCTTTTAGGTACCTCACTGATTACCTACCATCTTTATAATAAATCTGCCTATGATAAATCCCTAAAACGTTTTTCTAGTGAGAAGAGTTGCAGCGAGTCCTTGTCAATTCCCCCCTTTGCTTGTGTCTGGGTTTGCGTATTTAGTTATTAAAATATTTGTTGAAACATCTGATTTTTTTATCTTTCGCTACTTTCTTGCTTTTATCAAAAGATTCAAGAATAATTATAATCTAAATAAAAATGTGGAAATCAACCCAAGAAATTCTTTCGGAAGGGAGCGAATTGATACAAATTAACCAGTTAAACCAACTATTTAAATTTTCCGTTCTTTCCTCAACTCAAGATAATCTCAACATTTTTAATGGTGGGCAATTTTCTGAAACTGATGCTTTATTAAACTTTATTCCATTCAGTGAAAGCAATTGCTTTGAAAATTATTAGATGCTTTATATTACAAATTGTGATAGAAAGTTCAGCAACGAGTTGATCAGTTGTGTTTATGATCTTTTGTTGTTCAGGTTAAGCTTTATTGTGCGAGCTTTAGTACTCCAGAGAACGTTAATGCATCAGGTGTTGATGAATTGGCTCAAACCAAGTATCTTGGAACAAAGACCTAAATATTATTGATCAAACGTGGCTTTCGGGAGTTTCAAAACATTTTCAAAAACCAATCGCCACTTTCTACCATTTTTCGCCACTTTCTACCATTTTTCGCCACTTTCTAACATTTTTCGCCACTTTCTACCGTTGTTGCAAATTGTTAAATACTGGATGTCAACCACAAAAAGTCGTGATTCACCAAATGT
>JGI24159J19872_10010729_pt1 | contig 12023 bp, 12 predicted proteins | sample Ectturendosymbi4_FD_19872 | JGI IMG/M metagenome (IMG submission 19872) | reverse complement strand
CAGGGGGGAGATTGTTTGACTGACGCGTTGCCGTTACTTTCACTGCGGCAGGATTGGACTTTTCTCTGAATACGTTGTTTTTGGTGGTTTTAACATGAAGCACGGTGTGACGTCAATTATCTTCCTGCCGAATCTCTGCCATGAATTTGTTCAATTGTTTTGTCCTGTTTTTTTTTCATTTGTGAAATCCGCCTTTTTACCAGACAGCCATGACTGCAGATGTACAGTCATCGCTGTGGAGACTGCAACAAAAGCTGGCCGGCCAGGGCGTCTAAGAGAAATTTTACCAGGTGGCAGGAAGATTCATACCGGAACCCCCAGTACCTACCGGTCCCGGGTGCGATGTACCCCTTGTAACCCCCCTCATAGGCCATGTGGTCGGCCAGTGCCGTTTCAGAGTGCAGCCAAGCGTGAACGGCTGGAAATGCAAGACATCCAAGTGTTGCCAACATTTTGCGTTAAATCTGATCCTAAGTGCAATGACTCGTCGTGTTCTCAAATGAACGACTGATCTACGCTCCCGGGAGCGACGATAACTTTGCATCGTCATTTTTTTGCGAATGAAAAATCGGGTTGTAACGTAACAATACCGTCTATTGGCTCTAGTAATTGTTAATGACTTTAGCAGTTGGGTTTATGACGCAACAATACCGTGTGTTGACTTTAGTAATTGTTGATGATTTTAGCAGTTGGGTTTATGACGTAACAATACCGTGTGTTGGCTCTAGCAATTGAAACTGATTTTAGCAGTTGGGTTTATGACGTAACAATACCGTGTGTTGGCTCTAGTATTTGTTGAGGTTTCTAGCAGTTGCGTTAACAAGGCCTGTGGGCACAGCGCAGCTGTATACGAGGAAATTTATATTTATTTGATCACACAGATACAATCTGACTAGTTCTGCTTTGTTGTGCACTGCATGGTGACGAAGCTGATCTGGTGCCCATGTCTGGGCAAACAAACAATCGCGCAGGTGTGTTACAAGCTACGTGCCGTGCACCTTGACAGGAAAGGCGAGACGCCCTGTCTGCCCCTTTAACTCGAAGATGATTTTTTCCGCTTCCACGTCGTGGCAAGGTAACACGTGGGAATGTTGAAAATGAATAAACTTGAGGCGTTTGCCCGTTGCCTTCCTGTATTCAGATGTGATGGTCCGAGAGTGACTCGTGAACAGAGAAGACTACTAAACCGGTAAAATGGGACGGGCCAGTCGTTTTCTCCTGGATTTTATTATCACTGTCGCTAATTGCTTTGGAGCGAGCACAAGCGTGACATGCCCGTCTGAAGACGTCCAACCAGTCAGAACCACTGTCACTGCCCCCATGCTGTTTATTATGTTCCAAGCGTGCTGCGTCATCAGCAAAATTTTGACCGCCTGACCTGAGTGATGTCACTCCACGTACAGGCGTGACTTTTTTCGCCAGAAATATACGGGCGGCATTTAACCAATTTCACCGGCACCATTTTTAACACTGACCTCTCGTTTTTCTCGTTAATTTGATGCAGGATATTGGGTCTGAACACGTTCACCTCGATCTGCAGGAAAGTAAATCCGACTCTTTTTTATCTGTCACCATTTATAATGACGATGTTTACCAGACATCTCACCGCAAATCCTGAGTGCGTATGCTTTGCAACAGCAACATGTGAAAAAGGTGGTCATGTGCCGCATACTTTTGGTTTTGTGAAAATGCGTTCGATTTGGATGCATGAACTGGTGGAAAGGCAGGCATCTCATACAATCCGTTTTATGAAGAATGCTCGAAACGTTTGTCCACTTTCTGCTGCGGTCTGGTTATTGCGCTGCTCATTTTATGGTTCGAAAACGGTTCGTTTCTACGCGCTTGACCACTGCCTTACGACAGCGATCTTGGCTATTTAAGTCGTAAGTTTTGCTGGCGCCTTTCTCAGGATTCTCCTTCCTTTATTCCGACTGTGTCGTTGAAGGAACAAACGGACGAAAAGTAAAAACGTTGCGGCGTTTATTGCTTGTACGTTTCAAAGTGTCTTGACGAGGTAGACGGCACGCGGAAGAAACGCTATGATTTTTGTGACGAAAACAATGCGATACAAAAGAAAAACAGAAAACAATGGCTACGATTGACTGGCTGGCTGACCGTATCGGGACAAGAGTCATGCTATACCGCATTTTGCCAGAAACTTCCGACAATATGTCATCCTTTGTCAGAATCGTCATGCTCGTTGAAGTGTTCTTTTGTTTTTGATCCAGTAATTGAAAAAGCAGGATTCGAATCCTTTTCCAGCTGTGTTTTTTCAGCTGCAAAACCTCTCGGTGAGAAACGTCAGCGAAACCAGCCGAGCCTAGTGTTGCGTTCAGAAAATGTTCTCAACTGTTGCACTCCAAGGCTGGAATCGTTAAAATCTTTTTCGTGGACGCCTTGCCTGTGGTTCCGGCCGCGGAGCCGATGTTTTNGTCCGCAAAGCCTGTGGCCGCACCGAGACCCCCAACTCCCTGCCGTGAAGAGGGCGCTTGCGTGGGGTCTTCACAGGTTTGTTGACCCCTGTCCAGGCGTCCCTGTGTTACAGAGCATCTTACTCTCAAAACAAAGGAGAACTGAAACAACGCTGTTGCTCTGAAGACAATACTCCCTCCTGCTTGTTGTGGATTATTCTTTTAACCTCAGAAAGATTCGTAACTATTTTGACAAAAAATTTCACTATCTGAACCAACGTCAGCTTTAACGTTCCGTACTTCCTGGCGGAAACAATGTTTGCACTGCTAAGAGGTGTGAGACGAATTAAGCCGCTCTTTTCTTTTTCTTAAACGACCTTCGTGGGACTTGAAGGAGGTGATAGTCACGTCGGCCGTTCGGCTGGACTTTCGATGTTGGCGACGAGAGGGTATAGCTCACGGTCGGTATCTCTTCAGTGGCAATGTCACGCCTTGAGGTGATAGAATCGCTTCTGCTCTTCGGCGAGCGAAGTGTGTTTGCTTGACTTGTTGTTTTGGTCGTCATGGTGATCACCAGGCGCCCCTCGTTGGTGTCTTCGTCGGTGACGGAGCTGACAATAATTGAGTCCTCATCAGCTGGGCTTGCGCAAAGCCTGAAGTCAGAAAATTTGGTTTTGCTCGTTTGCGTTTGAAGGGATTTTTAAATGTACTCGCTTCTTCCAATTCATGTACATTTTTCCGATATTTTGAAACCCTGCTGAAACAGCACGTACAAGCTGGCTTCTATCTAACAGAAGCCGTTAAATAGCAATAACATAAGTTTTTGAAAGGAGGATTCAAACTGTGATAAACATCAAAAACTTCTTTTTAACTGGAAAGTTTTTGTATACTTTTTGAAGTATTTTCCTGTAATCGCTAAGCACTGGTCAGATGTAATTATGAAAGAACAAAAGTACGCTTAAATTATTTCAGTTTTGATGAGGTTATATTGTAGTCACTCCCTGACGCAACGCAGTACACTCCAGTATACGTGGCAGCAACAAGGAAAACATATATATATACTTGAAAGAACACGAGGATAAATATGTGGCGGTAATATAGAAGCATACGCTTGATGGCGCTAACGCGATTAAATTGATGAAACGCAAACATAGATATGTGACACTAGGAGAGAACATACCCATGCGCCATCGTGGTAGCTATAATGTTTAGCACCGTTGCATAGTGCTGCGCTGAATTCCAAGCAGGCCGATTTATAAAATGCATGGGGAATGCAGTGCGGAAATGCAAAAGGCTTGGGGTCATTTGGGTTGCAGATTGCTTGGTTTTATTACTTTGACCCTTGACCAACACGTAAGATCTAGTCTTAAAAAATCGTGATAAAATTATATAACTTGCTCTTGGAAAGTTGTGCAGAGTGCAGACTTTAATTGCTTTCCATTACGCCCACTGCTCAAGAGAAAAGTTTCAGACTGTCATAGAGCTGCCGGTTTCGCCCGGAGACCTCTTAAATTTCACAACTGCAAATGAAATTCCTGTTTCCACCACGTTTCCCTTCTGCTGGTTTTAAGGTCATGCGCGTTTCGGCACGAATCAGTGAGGTTGAGTTGGGACAACAGTACGACAAACGTGATCAAAGACGCCTTCGTTTGCACACCTCCCAATCATTTGGCAATTGTGACCAACAGCAACCCACCGAAGATTCGCAAGCGCAACAATATGATACAAACTCTCGGCCTGCGCGTACAGCAGCGGATCATGAATAAGCGTTGCTTTCTCATATTGGAGCAGATTGATGTGAACTGTACGCGCCCTCTTCCGCTACTCACTTCCCACCTTGTAGTAGTAGGCGCCCCGATGCCAACGTGCAGCGCGTACGCGTTCGCCACCAGGTGGTAGGTTGCTCCGGCGTTTCGTGTCCACTCGTGGCGCTTCAGATTGAAGGTTTTCCGGAGCTTGCACTCGATCCACTCGTAGAGTTCTTTCAAAGCGTTCTTCTGCGACACAAGCGAAAAAATGATATGCTGAGTAAAACGAGCTTTTTAATTATTATTGTTATAATTTCAAAAAGTAGGTGAGTCATGAAGCGGCGTCGTTTCGCTAGCGGGGTTAATTGCGTCACCGTGTCGCCGTAATAAATGACGACTGACTGTTCGCGTGCCTGATCCTTGTGGAATGCGCCACGGTTGGACAGTGCGTTCAAGGCTCTGCTTTGATTCAATTCAAGATGGCCGCGCAAGTTGAAAAATTGTTGGGATTCTGGGATGAATACTTGGTCGTTGCTGCTTTCAGATAAACGTCACACATCTGCATGGACATATATGAGTTTTTCAAGAATAACGTCTAATACCGGTCTTCTTCTGAAAAGTGGTCGCGTACGTTGGATGAAAGCTTCAACATGTTGTGAATAATTACGCCTTCTGCATTAACCTGTCGCAAAAAAACGAAACCCTCAAGGTTAAAACTCGCTGGCAGGACACTTCGAAAGCCCTTTTCGAAATCACTGACTGTTTGCAGTGGATACCTTTTTGATCCAGCGGAATTCCTCTACTTCCTCCTTGGTCAGCGTGCACTTGCTGATGTTTCTGATCACCGCTGCTGTCGTCTTCGCGCCGCACGTATCCGCCCATTGATCGGCGCGAAGACCTCTGCCCCAGTCGGTTATTCTGACGTCAGCGCCTGCAACGCAGCATTTTCAATAACTTTGGTCATGAAATGAAGATAATCGTGTGTAAGCACCATTGTTTTCCTCACGTGCAGAAAATGTCACAAAGCATTAAAAAAACAAACATTGTTTTTTCACCATGACATCCTTTTCACCAAGAACAATTGTTGTGGAGACAGGTGACAACTACACCGTCGCCTGAACTTTTATCGTTCTGCCCTCAACTCGCGGCGATGCGCGAGGATTCGTTGTTCGGCGAAAAAGCAGCGGCTAATCCGTTGTTTCTCCAATCTTCATTTAACTACCGCTATGCGGCCTGCACGCATCAAGCCAGGCCTGTCATTCCGGCACTCTCAACCTAAATGATGTGAACCTCCTTGGGGGGTTACCGCGAATTAATCGTAGTGCGTGTTGGTCGCAGTTCATTTCCGTTCGACTTTATATGACACAAGAAGGCAATCGTTTCATAGCCGCATCTATAAATAAACTGATGATTGTCGCAGTGAAGACCATCGTGCAAATGCGTCTTCCACTTTGCGCAGTTCGTAACCTCTCGGGAAACAAAAAGTGTTTTGTAGCGTCATAATACGGTGCTGGATTCCTTTTTACGTCATGCGGTTTGTCCCCAAACGTTTAGATGATTGCACTGATTGCCAGTTCAATCCATTCCTTATATATGTCGCAAATTAATTTTCCGTCGCAAACGTCCAAGTATTTGCATTATGTCGTAAATTAATTTGCATATGCCAGCGTAACAAATCAATTTGTAGATGTCCTTCCACATGTCACAAATCAATTTTCCGCCGCAAGCGTCCAAGTATTTGCTTGTCAGAGAGAGTTTTTAATCGAGTTTCAATCGTTTTTGCTAAACCTAAAGAAGCACGCCACAAGGGTATTTTTGTTTCCGTGCCGAACACGCACAACTCCCACGGGTCAATGTATGCGAATTGTTAAGACAATTCGAAAACGTTGCTGAGAAGGTTTTGAACGATTTTCCATTTTTTTCTTCGCGCTCTATCCAGTTTTCTATACTTGCGCGCTTCATAGGCCCGATGGCTCCCTGGTCCAACCCTTCCACAGGTGTGAGCGAAGCACGACATTCCTGTGCCTGCTTTGCGTGAGCATTGCACAAATGTGCAGTATGCTTCGAACTCGAATTGATACCGTTTAAACTTGGCAAGTCCACGCCTGAGCACCAGTTCTGATCAAGATTCGAGGCGCCCGAACGCGAGTTGAGAACGCTATCGCGGTTCATAGCTCTCTTTGAAGATGGGGAGGGCCACGGGAATTTAGTTGCGGATGCGAGAAAACGCTTTTGACGTCAGAAAATAAGTAAATGTTGTCAGGAATTTCGATTACGTAGATGCATAAGTTAAATTGTATCTTTAGAATATGTCTCACAGGTTGAACTGCTGTTTGTCTCACACACGTAGAAGTCAAGGGTCAGTTGAAAGCGGATTAGACGCTTATCAGAAGTTCTGAAATGCAGCTTGATTTTGCCTTCTGACTTTAGTGAAGCCCCAGGTTTTGTACCAACGGCGGATCGTAATTCATCACCATCATAAAGGATGGCGTTTCAAATGAAACAGGAATTTTGAACCCTGCACAGGAACGCGAATGACGCAGAACGCTCAGGAGACGATGAGCTCACCTCGCACCAGGAGAATTCTCGCGCAGTTGACTCGGTTGTGCAGCGCGGCTTTCATGAGCGCCGTGAATCCCGCGTAGTTCTGAGCGTTCGGATCGACCTGCCCGTGCAGATTGAAGGTCAGGAATCGAACTGCCTCGTCGAAGCCTGGGAACAGCGCTCAGCTTTGTTGGAAATAATGCACAGTTTGTTACAAATGAATGCGCTGTTTGTTATAAACAATGCGCAGTGTGTTAAATTGCTGAGAGAAAGTCGTTAATGTCGTCAGTGGCGTAACTGAGGGGGGCGAGCCGACCACCCTGGCAAGCTAGAAGTGAAAACCGGGCCCCCACTTAGCTTACAATTTGATATTTAGTATTACTTTGGAGTTCAGTAGGTTGTTGTTTTTTGGGGTGTTTTCGGGTTTTTCTAGCTAGTATAGACATCCACGACATCCAGATTCACTATCGTTTCTTAACATTTTTCTGAGTCTTGGCTAGTGGGCCCCATACGGTGGCCAGTGGCCCCCGTCAGCTAGGTTTTGCCCTCCCGTCTGGCTCAAACCGCTAGTAACGCCACTGAATATCGTGAAAGTAGCAGCGACCGTGCTTAGATAAGGTCGGTTCCTGATTGTCATTTGCAGGGCAGGCGCCATTCGTTGCTCCTTACCGGCCTCTGCCGCCAACATCAGGGGTGTGTTGCCTTCGTTGTCGTCTTGGTTGACGTCAATCCAACCTGATTGGACGAGCGCCTTCATGGCATCCAACTTGCCAACGGCGCAGGCGAGGCTGAAGCCGGTCTGCAATTGCGTCGAATTTTCGTTTTATGCAATAAATATGTGTAAACTTGTAACGCTACGCTTTAATTAAGTCGTAGGCCAGGACTTTATTCTCAGTGACTACACTGCTTCATGTAGGAAAGGCGCAAGATCAAATACAAGTTTTTCATTCCAAAGCTACGTCTGCCGCCAGCCACAGTTGGCACGATGTGCTGCTTTTCCAACGTCTGCGGTTTCGCGATCGCAAGCAGTGTGTTCGCTATTACAAGAACGTCTGCGCTATTGATTGTGACTGAACAATGCTGCGAAAAGTATCAAATTAATTAAGTTTTACTATCAGGCGATCATTTTCTTCTTGGACGGCATCCGCAAAAAACACCGCTCCCGAAAAGGTGCGAGTTCCGCTCTGTCGTCATTTCCTGCTTCGGGTTTTAAAATCTAATCAAGAGTTATTCGTGCGTGACGTCGCCACAGAGGTTTTACGTTTGCAGATGCTGATGACTTATTTATAGCGAAAATACACGCAAGGTTCGAAAGTAGTTCCTGAAAGCAAGCCGAAGCTAACCCCGATCTTAGTAACATTTTCCAGGAATACCTGTGAAGCGTGAAAACTGTTACAGCGCTCGTCGTTCGTATAGATTCTTATCATGGACTGGCAAAATGTTACGCTTGGCACTTCTACATTTGGTTTTTGTCCATTTATATATTTTTAAACTCTTCGCTCCCCGGGTTGCATCTCGTCACGAGTGGCTAGCAATTGACAGTGTAGAGCATGTTTGTCATGGGCGATTGATGAAAAATTCATTGTTTCTAGTTGCTTTCGTCGCCACCCAATGTGAAGCACAGCGCAAGCCTTTCGCAGCGTCTCAGCCCCGAAGGCGATGCACACCGGGATTGCGGTCGGCCCGGTCATTTGCAGTCCGCAAATTGCTGGCGATCTTGCCTCGACATTGTTTGGTGACGCATGCCGGTTATGTTTGGTCGGTGAGACCAAAACGCGCATTAATTTTTTAACGCCAGCACTCATCTCAGGCGGCGAAAGCTGAAAGCGCTTCTCGGTATCGGATCAATGTCAAGGCCGTGTCATTGATTGCAAAAGGTCATCAGCGCTTTGCTGTGTTTACGTCGAACATGCTTGCACCCTCGAGAACCTTCGAAATCTTTTTTCGCGAGGAACTACAGCATACTACGGTATACGTGCTGCTCGTCTTCCGACCTGTCCGTTCCTGTCCCTGCAGTTCAGAAGGTCGGGCGTTGCGAATCGGAGGATCTCTTCCAGTTTCGCGCCGTTGCCTCCTCTGTCAGCAAAAGCAAGCGATTAACGGTGCGATATGAGCGCTTTGAAACATGAACAATCATCTGCGACTGCTAATTCAGAAAAGGCTTTTGAAGATTTTCAGAAATTGCTCCTGCCAAGCTTTTTGCGCGCTCTTTTATTTACCGTTTTAACGTCGTTGAAGTTCAGGCAGAAATGAAAGTTTTCACACCGTTTATGTCGAAAGCGATGGCCTTTCTTTGTATCAGGCCCGTAGCCACGGGGTACATTCGGGAGCAATGCCCCCCAAAATTGATTTTGTGGCCCCCAAATTTTGTTGTTCTCAGAACAATTTTATTGAAACAAATGACAAAGTCAAAACTCATTCGTCCCTATTTCGTCCCCCCTCCTCGCAAGCACGACAACCCGGATACGGGCCTGCACTGTATCGTAAGCGGCATGGTCACGGTGGAGTGGCTTTATTTTCATTATTTTGTGCAAAACGGGCAATGAAAGATCCGTTTTGTATCAACTGTCTGGTAGTTGGAACGCGAACTTCGTAGACGTGAGAAGAACTGATTTTGTGGAAATCTCAGATTCCTTCAAACAGCTTTATAACTCCCGGCCACGGCGACATGTGATTTTTCCTGACAACGTATTAGCTGTTCTCAACACAGCGACTTATTTGTTTCAGGGTATAGGTTTTGTGGTCGTTCGCATAAATTCGCAAGTTCATCGCTGGGGAGGTCGGTCTGCAGTAATTCACTGTTACAGTCGCAGCTCAGGCTTTGCCTCCATGCTCTTGTCAGATGGTGTCAGAACGTCACAGCGCACACATCACAGTGCTCTGTGGCGTCACAGTGCACACGTTCTGTGGCAAGTTCGAACAAGAAATACGGAAGACAGTGGCAGCAGCGATTGGAGTTTCGACGTATTATCGATAGTTCGATGTCAAAAGAGATTTGACAAATCTAACTCCACATTGACAGTATTGACAGATCTACTGCATAGTCCGATGTCGAAACATTTGACAAACCCAGCACGACACCAACAGCAAAGCATCAGACAAAGACTTCTTCCCGCCGCGAAATGATGTCTGTAGACATCGATCAACTGTCGGGGTTTGCGACGCGAACGAAGCAGGACTTTGCAACGAATGGAGCTTATCATGTGTTTCGTCAGCATTGTGTTTAGCACTGTGCTCTTGCAGCTGGCTTGCTTGTTTCGCAGCGGGTTCAGCTTGGCCGTTGCTCCTGTGTCTTCAGAGGTGTTTTGTTTGGGCCACGGATTTTTCAATCTTAGTGGGGTCTCGTTTTCGGTTTTCACTCGCACCAAGGTCCGGAGTAATCCGCTTAACTTGCATCTGTTTTTTTTTCGCTGAAACATTTCGGTCATTTGTCCCGTGATAGTATTAAAACTCGCCGAAACAGTAATCACTAGCTAACCTTTTCGGGAATTATGACCAAATTGACTCATTTTCTTCGGTCATTTAAAAAAAAATCGGTCCATCACCAACAAAAAAACAGACTTGCACATGCGTGATGAATGATAGTCCAATCACCACTTGTGCAACGAGGCAGTTCTGACTGAAGAATTTGTTCGCTGATTTATTTGCACTGAGATGTTCGTGCGTCGGTCCACTGCCGTTTAGGCTGTTCCGGCAGTAATGTGGTAATTAGTTGCTTGTGTTACGGTTCATACCAAACATATGCTTTCTCAGCCTGCATTGCTTTTCGAAAAGTGAACTTGGTAAATATCACTTGTGCGCAAGGACGAGTCTGATCAACAACGAATAGCTCGTAAGAAATGAAAGTTCACTTCTCAAGTAAATGTAGGTAAATGGACAAAGAAGTGTTTTATCTACGTCGGAATATAAATGTGCTGTAATGCCAACAAACCAACTGGACTTTTCAAACTTTTCTGCAAGGCAAAGTCAAAATACCGGGAAAACTGCTGTTCAATTTTAGCTTTTCACGCCGCTACACTCCAGTGTACTAAAATGTATCCCAGCCCAGTATTCGAAGCTTTCACCAAGCACATCCGTCACAATGGACTGGGGCAATACCATGTGTTAATAAAATCTCGTATTTGTTTTGCTCCACACGGCGTAGGGGACGATAAGGATATGTTGAGAGTGATAAGGGGACGATGGCACAAAAGGTTTAAGAAAGACTGGTCTACACTATGATGCAAAATCATCATCGTAAGCGAAATCTATATATATATTTCGACCCGTATACAACACACATTCAATTACCTTGTGAGCGTGTGCCCGATGGCGTTACACAATTTTTTCTTATTATCGAAAGTGTTCAGCAACATGTTGCCCACCTGCAAGCGTTCAGAAATGCTTCTCCGTCGTGCTCTGCTTTCGAATCATCGACCTGAAAGTCGTCGACGTCCTCGATATAAGTCATGCTGGCACTGCAATCTTCATCAAGTGGAAAAACGTCGTTGAAACCAGTATTGTCGGTTAACGACATGTCTGGCTTGCAAAAGCAGCCTCGATTTACTTTTTCTGGCTGCAGTCCTTTTTTCTAATACTGGCCTTTGCACTGATAAATATCTGCCCTGAAAGTTAAAACATTTTAATTTATACCAGCCACAGCAACTTCCCTCTTTGANGCGTCAAACAAGTTTTTCGTTTTTCTTTGTTATCCGTTACGATTTTAGCCGCGGCAGATAGAAATGAGGTAATTTGAAGTCCTTCGTTCATTCGTAATCGTACGAAGCTCATTCAGGCCCGTAGCCACGGGAGGCATTCAGGGGCAGTGGCCCCAAACTTTGTTATGCCCAAATTTTTTTTTAAACATATAATGAAAACAAAAATTTTTCCCCCTTGTAAAAATTCATTCCCTCCCAAACCTTCAAAGCTGTCTCCGCCCTGAGCCCCACGAACCCTGCAAACAGCTGATCTGCGTGCATTTTGCGTCAGTTGGCACCAAACCATGCCCGCCACTTTTCTACACAAGCAGCATTTGGAACTTGTCGTTAGCGTTCACCTGTACACCGGCGACGGTTGCGCCTGTTATCCTAGCATACCTTAATGAATGGAATCTGTGTGCTTGAGACGGGCAAAAGCAGGTAAACCAGAAACAAATATAACTACTGCAAATCAGCAAATCGACCCGACAAGACATAATCCTAGACTAGACTGAAAGTACTGCCAGACCTACGCGTTCATTTCGTAGTTCTCCCGTGATTGTCCTCCTCCACTGCTGGACCACGAGTAAAATCAATTTGACAGTCGCTCCAGATCAACTACCGACATTGACCCCCCCCCCACC